>Ga0308158_10000755_pt1 | contig 43859 bp, 31 predicted proteins | sample PhyBR2_FD_201038 | JGI IMG/M metagenome (GOLD analysis project Ga0308158, IMG submission 201038) | Phyllosphere microbial communities from UC Gill Tract Community Farm, Albany, California, United States - DLSLB.R2 | ecosystem: Host-associated > Plants > Phyllosphere > Unclassified | place: USA... | reverse complement strand
ACCGCTTAAGGCGCGGTCGGTTCAGTAAGGAAGTGGGCAGATCTCATGGCCACCGACGGGCAGTTCTGCTGGCCGCCAGCGGGCATTTTCGTGGCCGCCTATGGGCAGTTTTTCATGGCCGCTAACAAACGGCGGCAAGAAGGCAAAACCACCAAAGAAATCATCCGCTGCCTCAAGCGCTACGTCGCCCGGGAAATCTACGATCAACTTGTCCATCCAAAACCTGCGCCGACTGCTGGGGAACTCCGGGCCCTGCGAACAGCCAAACACATCACCCTCCAAGCAGCCGCCGATAACCTCCGCATCTGGCCCTCAACCCTGTCCAGATTCGAACGTGGACTCACCCGCGACGACCACTTCTTCCAACGGTACTCAGACTGGCTCAACACCAATTGACTCCCATAGGAGCATCAATTACACGGGCATCATCGGGAGTAAATCAGCCGGCGCGGTCACGGGGGTTAGGTGGGTACCGTAGCCCTGTGTTTCGACTTCGCCGGACAGCCCTATGCATTTTGGGTCTGCTTCCCTAGATCAATACCAACCGCAACAGATCGGTCCTGGCCCCGCTATCCGCAGCAGGGAAACCATGTTGAGCGCCTCAGCCAGCGCCCGCCGGCGTGCAGACGGGGCAGACTCCACCGGTATCTTTGAAGCGGTCCCCAAGCAAACATCGGCGGGTCCACCGTGGAACTGCTAACGGGTCTCGAGGAGGACCAGACCAGTGCGATGGTATGTAGCGTTTAGGGCACCTTCACCGGGCATTTTTGCGGGCCGGGTATACGGGACACCCCAAACTGCGCGCCTGCAACACCGCTGTCATTTTCCGAAGTCGTCTGCACAGAATGTCCACAGTCGTCTGCACAGCCGCCCGCGTGGCCGGGAAGGGGATCCCTCACCGAACTCCGGGCGGAGGTCCTCCATTCTGATTCGCGCTGAGGCTTTTGGCCATGTGTTCATTTAAATAGAGCAGTTCATGGAAGGGAACGGTCTTTCTTGCCGCCGTTGCGATGTTCTGGCCCTCCTTCGTGAAGAGGAACGGGTAGACGCTGATGCCCTCGTCGAGGGACAGTGTTGCGACCTCTTCTTCCCATCCCGGCCATCTCAGTTCGCGGTAGAACTCCGTTGTTCCGCCCCTCACGAGCCACTCGACGAATGCCGTGTGGCCGGCTCCGAGGGGCGTCCACTCCAGAGTGTCCGGACCCCAGTAGCAGACTTCACCGGGCTCGGAAGGAAGATCATCGTGATTGATAGCGAAGACGCCACCCAGGACGTCGTAAGCGATGACGAGATGACTTGGGGGTGCTGCACGATGATCGGGATCACCTAAAGCGTTTACTGTAGCGATGTCCTCGATTCCATTGGCGCCAGCGCCGAGTATGCGTACCCATCCGTGGTCGATGACGATAGCCGCGCAGTTCGATGCAATTGCTCCCAGCGTCGACGCGGCTGTCACCTGTAGACGGAAGAGAACGTCCCTTTTGGACGTGTCGTCCGCTGACAACACTTTGAAGTCGACGACCGCGCCAGCCAAGAGCGTTTCCAGCCACGGCCACACGGGAGAATCGACGCCAAGAAGCTCGTCAGCAGATCGTGTTGGAGTCATAATCAGATCCTGTCATAGGTCCGATTGCCCAGTTGCCGCGACTCCAGAAACGCAATGCCACCCGGACTTTCCGGCGGCGCCGATCCCTTCAGTGTCCGCTGAGGGATCCTCAGCTGGAATGATGAGAAGCATGGCTGCTTCCCGTCCCGATCCCCAGGCTCGCCTTGAAGGCGCCGTCGTCGTTCTTCGCGAGCTGATCGAGAATGACCTCCCGGCCCTATTCGCAGCCATCGGAAAACCCGAGATATTCGCTGGTGGCTGGGGAGGAGGTATGGGCGCATATCGCGAGAACTTCGGGCAGTGGTCGGAGTTTTTGAGGCAATGGCTGCCCTGGCAACAAGGCAACGTGTACGCCGTGTGTCTGCGTTCATTGGATGACCGGGTTATTGGCACCACCACGCTCGGCGATTTCGACTTGAAAAATGAGTCTGCGCATATCGGCTGGACGGCGTATTCCCCGGACGTCTGGGGAAGCGGGGTGAACGCTGACGCCAAGCGGCTCCTGCTGGGCACGGCCTTCACCCATGGATTTGAGCGGATCAGATTGCAGGCCGACGTACTAAACGTTCGGTCGCGGGCGGCGATAGAGCGGATCGGCGCCCAAAAAGAAGACGTGCTCAGACATGTCCAACGGCGTGCGGATGGCAGTTGGCGAGACACGGCCGTTTACTCTGTTCTACGCGAGGAATGGCCCCATGTACGCAGTGTCCTCGATGAGCGTTTAGCAGCCCGGCCGGCATGCTCCAGCTATAACCCGTCTCCGTAAGCCGATCCTTAACCCGACGCCAAACCCTCGCAATCAAAGCTGCCGCGTATGCCTCATGGGCTGGGTTCGATCGCGGCAGTTGTGGTGGATGCCTTCCTGCACTGACGGAACCAAAGCGTAGTCCAGCCGTGTGCCGGGGGGACTGCTCACTAACTGTGCCGTTGCCGCCCAGCGACGGAAGTCAGTGTCCACGATTTAGTTACGACGCCGAACACCGGGCGGCCGGGGACGGCCGGCCACGAACCACGCAACTCCGCCCACGACGCTTCCGAAGACGAGGAACACCAGCCAGACGTCCCTGCTGAACGTACGTATGTCCCGTTCGTCCGTTCGGCTGAAGTCGACCAGGCTGTAGCCCCAAATAGCCAGGCACGGGACGAGTACCAGCCAAGGCAACCACCAGATGGCACCTGTCGCGTTCATGGGACCAGTATGCGCCGGTTCCGTCGCGGCAGCGCCAACCGAACCGTAACGGTGTTTTGGTGCGATCAGCTTTCGGCAACGACGAGATCAGCGGGAGCAGAAACAATCGTCATCTTTAGAGTCAACCTAGCTTCCGATAACCCGGATAGATCCTTCGCGGATGTGCCCGCAAGCCGATCCCCTTACGCGACACCAAGAGCTACCACAAAAGGGCACCGTCACCAACCACCGCGAGAGCGAACCCTTCAGTCCCTCACGCTCTACTCCCCGGCCCGCGGCTCTCGCCCGGCCCGCCGGAGCCGTGCCAGAGGCAGGCATCGACCTCGAAGGGCAGCAACTGGTCCTGCTGCGCCATCAGGGATGCGCCGTGCGCCGTCACCCGCCTCATGAAGTGTCGCCGGCACAAGGTTTCGTACCCCACCACCGGCACGTGCCCCGCCTCGGGGGCAGCGGCTTCCACCACCATGTCCACGTCGCCCACCACCACCTGCGCACCTTCTGTGACCATGACGCCGTCGACCGTCCTGGCATTGTGGGTGGCGCGGCGGCCGCACCAGCACAGCGCCTCCACCTGGAGCACCTGCACCCGGTCGGCGAGCTCAATCAGGCGCTGCGAACCAGGGAACAGCCTGGTGCGGAAATCAGCGGTGATGCCGAACGCGAAGACGTCGACGTCGATCTCGTCCACCACTTTGGCCAGCTGCTCCACCTGTTCGGGCGTGTAGAACTGGGCTTCGTCGCAGATCAGGTAGTCAACGCGCTGCCCCTGGGTGCGGCGGATCATGACTTCCTCCCAGAAGTCGGTGCTGTCCAGCACTTCCACGGCGTCCGTCTCCAGACCCAGGCGGCTGGAGATCCGGGACTCACCGGCGCGGTCGTTGCGGCTGAACCGGACACCTCCGCGGCCGCGGGCCCGGTGGTTGTAGTCCATCTGCAGGGCCAGGGTGGACTTTCCGCAGTCCATGGTGCCGGAGAAGAAGATGAGCTCAGCCACGCCGGCGGTTCCTTCCTTCGGCCGTGAAGCAGAGCAGCGGGACCTCCCGCTCAGCCTTGGTCAGCGAGCCGTGCTGGCCCACCACCTCCATGGCAGTCGGCCGCATGCGCCGGCCATCGTAAAGCGCGACGGCGTCCCGCGCCGCGATCATGACGTCACCGATCCTGCCTTCAACAGCGGGCCGGACATCCTTGCCGAAAAGGCCCCCGGCTACGGCTTCACCGCGCGTGAAACCCCAGATCCGGTCGCCGAACCGCGCCTTCCAGGCCGCCAGCAGCCGCTCCGCGCCGCCGTCCGACAGAGGCGTTTCTTCAAGGTACAGGTGGACCATCCGTGGTTCACCTGCCGTGTGCCGGACGCCCTCCACCAGGGCGGGGTCCGTGGAGAAATCGATCCGCTGCGGTTCGGCCACGTCCAGCATCCCGTGGTCTGCCGTGAGCAGGATGGTGGTGCCGGCGGGAAGGGTGGAGTTGAGCCGCTTGACGGTGGCATCGAGCTCTTCCAGCTGGTGTTCCCACTGCTCGGAGCGGCAGCCGTAGCGGTGGCCGGCCTTGTCCAGGTCGTTGACGTAGAAATACATGAGGGACGGGCCTGGTGCTGCCATGGCTTCGGCCGCGGCGGCGGTCCGGGCATGGGCGGTTGTCCCCGGAATGAACCTGCCGCCCCGGAGTGCGGCCCGGGTCATGGGCGAGCCGTCGAACTGGGAGAGGCTGACGGTGCTGACGTCCACCTGTCCGGCGATCCGTTCGAACACGGTAGGGAACGGCTGCCAGGCCGACGGGTCTACGCCCGGATCCCAGTTCCCCAGCAGGTTGACCACCTTGTCCTGGTCAGGGTCCAGGACGTCGTAGCCCACCATGCCGTGCTGGCCGGCAGGAAGCCCGGTCCCAAAGCTGGACAGGGCCGCTGCTGTGGTGGAAGGGAAGGCGGAGTCCAGCCACACCGGGACGTCGCCCTGCCCGGCCTGAAGCACAGAGCGCAGGAACGGGGTGTGCGCGGATTTCTGCTTGAGGAGGTTCCGGCCCAGTCCGTCCGCGAGTACCACGCACACCCGTGAGGCAGCAGGGAATCCGAGGGTATTGGCAAAACCTTCCACCCCAAGGCTTGCGGCTGCACTGGTCAGCACTTCAGCGATGGAACGATGCCCGTAGGCGGGAGCAGGCGGAAGGTCGGGGGTGCGTCCGGAGGCTTGTACGGCGTGGTGGCGGTCTTCCGGCATCAGCGCTGCTGGTGCCCGCGGCTGAGCCGGTTGCCGAACACTCCGGAGCGCGGCCGCGGCGCCATGGACTGGGCGTGGGATACGGGGGCGGCGGAACCGGTGTTGACTGCGCGCAGGGCCCGGGCAAACAGTTTGGCGTCCTGCACGGCCTGCAGCCCGTCAGCTTCGGCGCTGATCCGGAGCACGATGTCCTCCTGCGCGATGGTTCCGGTGTAGCCGTGGTCCGCTTCGCACTGCGGATCGCCGCAGCTGGCCGGACCCATGTCCAACCGCTGGCCGCCGGACCACGCGATGGACAGGGTGAGTTCCCGTACCGGGTCGGAGGGCTTGTAGTTCTGCGGCTGCGCGTACATGTAGCTGAGGACCACCGACCTGATCTGGGACACGGGAACGGACTCCGTGGAGATCTGGGCGACGATCTGCTCGCCCGCCTCATCCAGCTGCTGGTCGTCCACATGGGTGATGACCAGCATGTCCGCGGTGAGGACCAGGACGGTGATGTGGCGGCGCACTTCTGCCCGGTCGAAGTGCGTTTCCAGGTGCACCAGGTGCGCCACGCAGTCCCGGCCATCCAGTGCGTCATCGACAACATCGGACACCAGGCGGGGGTAGAACCCGGCCTTCTGCAGCGCGTCCTCCAGGCTCTGGCCCTGGACTCCGTGGTTGTGTGAGCTGTGCTGGCGGACTGCCTGGTTTTCGTTTCCGGGCGTTTCGGGCGCCGACGCGGGAGGCTGGAAGCTCATGCCCCCATTTTCACAGATCGGCCGGTCACTTGCTAACCGCCTCAGCCCAGCATGGCCCGGCGGGCGCTGTCCGTGCGCTGCGCGGCGTTGCCGATCCGCACGTCCGCGGCGAGGATGGTGGCCCCGGAGGTGCCGCACAGGACAGGGTTGAATTCCACCAGCGCGATCTCCGGATGGTTGTCCTTCATCCATGCCAGCCTGCCCGCGAGGTCCTCCAGCGCCTGCACGTCCACGGCCGGCAGGCCCTGGTAGCCGAAGAGCTTCCGGGACGCCCTGGGCGCCCGGATGAAGTCGTGGACGTCCGCCGCGGAGAGCGGCGGAACCCGGTGGGACCAGTCGTCCAGGAGGTTGACGGCGTCACCGGCGAGGCCGAACGAGATGACCGGGCCCAGCAGGGGGTCCTCGATGGCCCGGAACGTGCACGCCTGTCCCACGGGAGCCATGGCCTGGACTTCGAGGGCCGGATCTCCGTAGGCAGCGAGCGCACGCCGCATCTGCAGCACATTCAGGCGCAGCGATTCGGCGTCCTCGATGCCAAGCCGCACGCCGCCGAGGTCCAGCCGGTGGCGGAGGGCAGGTTCGGTGGTCTTCAGAACCACCGGCCAGCCCAGTGAGTCGGCGGCGGCGACCGCCTCATCCGGAGTGGTAAACGGCGCCGAGGGCAGGACGGAAATACCGTAGTGCCCCAGCAGGGAGGCGGTTGCCGCCGGGTCCAGCTGTTTGAGCTGTTCGCCCGTGACGTCCCGCAGCAGTTTATCGATCTCAGCCGCGGCCTGCCGCGGGTCGCAGCCGGCGGGCTCCACGAAGTGCCCCTGGTCGCGGGCGGCCCATTCCGCGTACCGGACCACCGCGGCGAGGGCGGCCACCGCGGCCCCGGGGTTTGAGAAGCAGGGGACGGTGCAGCCCCCGGTTCCCAGCAGGCCCTCCACGTTGATGGCAGGGTCCAGGATTCCGGTGAAGGCTGCCACCACCGGTTTCCCTGCGGTTGCGGAGCATTCCGCGAGGACCTGGGCCACTGCGTCGACCGTCAGCCCGCGGGCAGGCAGGAGTGCGGCGACGGCGGCATGGACGGCGTCCGAGGCAAGGGCATCAAGGAGGGCCTTCCGGAGCAGGGGCAGGGCCACCGATTGGCCGGCGTCCAGGTCGAGCCCGGAAACCACCTGCGCCACTCCCAGCCCGTGCGCCGCAGCGCTGTCCGCCACCACGTTGCCCAGCGCCTGGGAGTTGCTGAAGATGGCGACGTCGGGCCCGGCCGGGAGCGGCCTTCCCGACACGACCTGTGCCACGTCCACCAGCTGTTCAACGGTCTCCACCCGGATCACGCCGGACTGGCGCAGCATGGCATCCAGCGCTCCAGCCGGCGCCTGCGTGGTGCGGACGGCATGGCCTGGTGGCAGGCGCAGCCCCATGGTGTCGGATTTGGCGACGATGACCGGCTTGGTGCGTGCCAGCCGTCGTGCGATGCGGGAGAACTTGCGCGGGTTGCCGATCGATTCGAGGTACAGGCCCACGGCGGAGGTGTCGGCGTCGTCCTCCCAGTACTGCATCATGTCGTTGCCCGAAACGTCCGCCCGGTTGCCCGCCGAGAGCAGGCTGGACAGCCCCAGCCGGCGCCGGCTGGAGGCGGCATACAGCGAGACGCCGATGGCCGCCGACTGGCTGAACAGGCCCAGGCTGCCGCGCAGCGGCATGGTGGGCGCCATGGAGGCGTTCAGTGAGACGTCGGGGTGGGTGTTGGCGATGCCCAGCGACGCCGGCCCGATCACCCGCATCCCGTTCGCCCTGGCCTGCCGCACCAGGGCGCGCTGCCGCTGGAGCCCGCGTTCGCCGTCGTCCGCGAAGCCTGCGGAGGCGATCACCACGCCCTTGACGCCCGCGGCCGCGCACTCTTCCACCACGCCGGCAACTTCCTCGTAGGGCACGGCGATGATGGCCAGCTGCACGGGCTGGGGAACGTCGGATAGCTTGCCGTAGGACATCATGCCCGCCAGTTCCAGCGCCTCCGGGTTGATGGCGTAGACCGGGCCGTGGAAACCGCCCTCGATGATGTGCTCCAGCAGCTGGTACCCCACGGTCCCCCACCGGCGGCTGGCCCCGATGACGGCAACGGACGACGGCGCCAGCAGCTCCCGGACGCTCCTCGCCTCCGCGCGGTGCTCGCGGGATTCCATCACGGCACGGGATTTTTCGGTGGGGTCGACGTTGAATTCCAGGCTGACGACGCCGTCGTCGAAGTGGCGCTTGACGTCGTAGCCGGCGTCGGAGAAGACCATCAGCATCTTGCGGTTCTCCGGCAGGACCTCGGCGGTGAACTTCCGGATGCCGTTTTCGTGCGCCGCGGCGGCCAGGTGCTCCAGCAGGATGGACCCGATGCCCCTCCCCTGGTGGGCGTCGGCGATGTTGAAGGCGACCTCCGCCTCGGTGGGATCGGTCAGTCGGTCATACCGGCCGATGCCGATGATTTCGCCGCCGATGGTGATGACGAACGCCACCCGGTCCTTGTAGTCCACCTCGGTGAACCGCTTGAGCTCCTTGGCGGACAGCCTGGCCTTGAACGCAAAGAAGCGCATGTAGATTGAATTCTGCGACTGCCCGGTATGGAAGGCCTGGACGGCGTCCGCGTCCGACGGGTGGATGGGCCGCAGATGCGCTGTCCCGCCGTCCCGTAGGACGACATCGGCTTCCCAATGTTCCGGATATTCGCCGTCCCCGGGCTGATCCACCATAGGCTTAGCCTAGCCAAAAACTATCGCAGCACACCCTATGGCTGCGCAGTAACCGCAGAAGGATTCACCAAACCCCATGGCCCGCCGGCAAAGTTCAAAACCCATCGTGGACGACAGCTACACGGAAAACATCGTCGATATCGACGTGACGTCCGAAATGCAGGGGTCCTTCCTGGAGTACGCGTACTCGGTGATCTACTCCCGGGCCCTGCCGGATGCGCGCGACGGGCTCAAGCCGGTACAGCGCCGCATCCTCTACATGATGAGCGACATGGGTCTGCGCCCTGACCGCGGCCACGTCAAGAGCGCCCGCGTGGTCGGCGAGGTCATGGGTAAACTGCACCCGCACGGCGACGCCGCCATCTACGACGCCATGGTCCGCATGGCGCAGGACTTCTCGCTGCGGTTACCGCTTATTGACGGGCACGGCAACTTCGGCTCGCTCGACGACGGCCCGGCAGCACCGCGGTACACCGAGGCCAGGCTGGCGGCGGCCGCCCTCACGCTCACCAACCACCTGGACGAAGACGTGGTGGACTTCGTCCCCAACTACGACAACCAGCTGACCCAGCCGGACGTCCTGCCCGCCGCGTTTCCCAACCTGCTGGTCAACGGCGCCACCGGCATCGCCGTCGGCATGGCCACCAACATGGCCCCGCACAACCTGGTGGAGGTCATCTCCGCCGCCCGGCACCTGATCGCCAACCCCGACGCCACCCTGGATGACCTCATGCGGTTCGTCCCGGGCCCGGACCTGCCCAGCGGCGGCCGGATCGTGGGCCTGGACGGCATCCGCGACGCGTACGCCACTGGCCGTGGATCCTTCAAGACCCGCGCCAAGGTGGAGATCGAACAGCTCTCCGCACGCCGCACCGGCCTGGTGGTCACTGAACTGCCGTACATGGTGGGCCCGGAAAAGGTGATCGAGAAGATCAAGGATGCCGTCAACGCCAAGAAGCTGACCGGCATCAGCGACATCGTGGACCTGACGGACCGCAAGCACGGGCTGCGGCTGGTCATCGAGTTGAAGAACGGCTTCAACCCGAACGCGGTCCTGCAGCAGCTGTACCGCTACACGCCGATGGAGGACTCCTTCGGCATCAACAACGTGACGCTGGTGGACGGCCAGCCGCAGACGCTGGGCCTGGTGGACCTTTTGAGCGTCTACGTCAACCACCGGATCAATGTGGTCCGCCGCCGGACCGTCTACCGCCTGGGCAAGAAGAAGGACCGCCTGCACCTGGTGGAGGGCCTCCTGATCGCCATCGTGGACATCGATGAGGTCATCCAGATCATCCGGTCCTCGGACGAGGCCGCGGCGGCCCGTGAGCGGCTGATGTCCATCTACGACCTCACCGAGGTCCAGGCCAACTACATCCTTGAACTGCGCCTGCGGCAGCTCACCAAGTACTCCCGGATCGAGCTGGAGAAGGAGCAGGACGAGCTGCGCCGCGAGATCGCGGAACTGCAGGCCATCCTGGACTCCGAAGAACTGCTCCGCACCGTGGTCTCCGACGAACTCGGTGCGATTGCCGAGGAACACGGCACCCCCCGCCGGACCGTGCTCCTGGAGTCCGAGGCCGTGTCCCCCACCGTCGCGGCTGCCGAGCTCGCCGGAGCGAAGAAGGGCAAGGCTGCTCCGCTGTCCCTGGAGATCGCTGACGACCCCTGCTGGGCCATCCTCACCGCCTCCGGGCAGGTGGCACGCACCAGCACCCAGGAACCGCTCGCCGAGGCTGGCCCCCGGAGCAGGCACGACGTGTACACCTCGGTGGTCAAGACGTCGGCCCGCGGCGAAATCGCGGCGGTCACCTCGCAGGGCCGGATGCTCAGGCTGCAGGTCATGGACATGCCGGTCCTGCCGCCCGTGGCCGGCCTGCCGAACCTGGCCGGCGGCGTGCCGGCCAAGGAGTTCCTCACCCTGGTGAAGGGTGAAACCCTGGTGGCGTTCGTGCGGCTGGATGAAGTCCTGGCCATCGGCACGGCGCAGGGCGTCGTGAAGCGGGTCCAGCCGGACTACCCGCTGAACCGGGAAGACTGGGAAGTCATCACCCTCAAGGACAAGGACGTGGTGGTGGGAGTCGCTCCGGCCGGGGCCGATGACACCGAACTGGTGTTCCTCACCCGGGAAGCACAGCTGCTGAAGTTCCCCGCAGCCGTGGTCCGTCCCCAGGGCCGAACCGCCGGCGGCATGGCCGGGATCAAGCTCGCCGCGGGTGACCAGGTGATTTTCTTTGGTGCCGTGCAGCCCAAGGATGAGGCCGCCGTCGTGGTCACCATCGCGGGGACCAACGGCGCCCTCCCAGGCACCGCCCCGGGCACGGCCAAGGTCACGGCATTCTCCGAATATCCGGCCAAGGGGCGCGCCACTGCAGGGGTCCGGTCGCACCGGTTCCTCAAGGGCGAGGACATGCTGCTCCTCGCGTGGGCGGGCCACGGCCCGGCCAAGGCGTCCTCCGCCGGCGGTGTGGCCCGGTCACTGCCTCAGGAGCATGGCCGCCGCGACGGCTCGGGCGTCCCGCTCTCCCAGGCCGTGGACGTGGTGGGCCCGGCCATGGCGTGGATGGATGGCGGCTCAGCAGGGGACGCCGCGGAGTAGGGCCCGTCGCGGAGCAGGGCTGCGGCCACCTCCTGCTCAGCCGGCCACGTCCCTGCGCCTGAACCCGGCGACGGCGAGCGCCACCAGCACCGCAATGGTGCCCGCGGACACCACCACACTGTCCCAGGCGGTGCCGTTCCGGAGCGGGTCGTGGGCGATGTACTGGAAGAAGGGCGACACCTTCTGGATCCGGTCGAAAACGTCCACCAGGGGCGCCAGGGCGTTGACGATGTAGGCCAGGACCGCCAGCACGGCCGGAACGCCCCGGCTGAGCCCGGTCCGTCCTGTCCCCGCTGAGAGCGCCAGGGCCAGGGAGCCGAAAACGACGCCCAGAAGTGCCAGGTGGAGCATGGCCGCGGCCACCTTGTCCGCGGGCAGGACAAGGTCCACCATGCTGCCTTCCAGCACCAGGGACACGCCCATGACGGCGGCCAGTGCGAACGTGCCCGCCACCATGGCCAGGAACTTGTCCACCACCACCCTGCCCCGGCCCACGGGGTTGGAGAGCAGCAGGTCCATGGTGTGCCGGTCCTCTTCGCCGCCGATGGCTCCCGCACCCGTGCTGACGGCGTAAATCAGCACCGCTATGGGCCCCATGAAGGACATCAGCTCCACCTGGATGTACCCGGTGGGAGTGGACATGTCGGCGGTGGACGTGGCGAACAGGGAACGGAACGCCTCCGGCATCTGGTCGATGAAGCCGCTGATGGAGGGCTGGGACTTTACCGAGGGCCAGACGGCTGCGTACATGGCCACGATGAGGGCAAGGGAAACCGCCCAGGCCACGAGCAGCCTGCCCTGGTCCCGGAGTGTCTTCAGCAGGACGCTAGCCAGCATGGTGCACCGCCGTTCCGGCTACACTTTCGGATGGACTGGCCGCGGCGTTGCCGGCGGGGTCCATCCCGTAGTAGCTCAGGAACATCTCTTCCAGCGGCGCCTCGGAGCACTCGAAGTCCTCCACTTCCCCGGCGCTGACCAGTTTCAACAGGGCGTCCAGGGCCGACTGCGGGGCGTTGCAGCTCAACGTCCGGCCGTCCACCAGCAGGTCCCGTATTCCAGGGACTGCGGCAAACCCGGCCGCCGGCACTTCCCCGGCAAAGCGGGCACGCACCCGGTGCAGGGACCGTGCTGCCAGGTCCTGCAGCCGCTCCACCGCGACCAGCTTTCCTGCGCGCACCACGCCGATCCGGTCCGCGACGCGCTCCACCTCGCCCAGGACGTGGGAAGAGAACAGGGCCGAGCCGCCGTCGGCTGTGTGTTCACGCAGGATGGAGTGGAACACCTGCTGCACCAGCGGGTCGATCCCGCTGGTTGGTTCGTCCAGGACCAGCAAACGCGGCCTGGACATGACCGCCAGCACGACGGCGAGCTTCTGGCGGTTCCCGCGGGACAGCGTCCGGGCCGCTTTGCCCAGGTCCAGGTCCAGCCGGGCTGCCACCTCCGCCGCCCGCTGACCGTCATCCCGGTGCCGCAGGTGGGAACAATAGGCCACGTGCTGGTGGCCGGTGAGGCGGTCGTACAGCGCGGGCTCGCCGGGCACGTAGCCCACCACCCGGTGGACGTCCCGGGACTGGCGCCAGGCGTCCAGCCCCAGGACGGACGCCGTGCCGGACGTGGGCCGCAGCATCCCCATCAGGAGCCGGATGGTGGTGGTCTTGCCTGCCCCGTTGGGGCCCAGGTATCCGAACACCTCGCCCGGTCCAATGGTGAGGGTCACGTCGTCGAGCGCTGTGTTCCGGCCGAACCGCTTCGTCAGGCCGGCCAGCTGCACCATACTCTCCGCGCCCAGGCGCGCTTCCGGGCTCATGCGGCCACGCTGGCCGGGCCGCTGCACCCGGCCCAGAGTCTTTTGGCCCGCACGGCTTAGACTGCTCCCATGCCTATCGTTCCTGATGAAAAGGACTGGACCTGGGTCCTGTCACGGCCCTGCCCGGAATGCAATTTCCATGCCTCCACGGCCACCCCTGCCACGGTTCCCGGAAGCATCGAAAGCATGATTCCCCGGTGGCTGGCCGTCCTCCGCCGGCCGGACGCGGCAGAGCGCCCCGACGGGCAGACGTGGTCGGCGCTGGAGTACGCGTGCCATGTGCGGGACGTCTTCACCCTTTTCAACCAGCGCCTGAACCTGATGCTCGCCGAGGATGGCGCCCGCTTCGCGGACTGGGACCAGGACCGGACAGCCCTTGAGAAGGACTACGCCAACGCCGATCCATCCGAGGTAGGCCCGGAACTGGCGGCGGAAGGTCACGAGGCCGCCGAGTCCTTCGCCGGCGTCCCGGAAGAGGACTGGGGCCGCAAGGGCCTGCGCAGCAACGGCTCGGAGTTCACCGTCCTGACGCTTTCACAGTATTTCCTGCACGACGTGGTCCATCACCTGCACGACGTCGACGGCTGACGTCCGGGGTCCGCCGGCCCCCGAAGCCGGTGCGGCGAAGCGCATCCGGCAACGCTCAGCGCGAGGGCGCCAGGGATCCTCGGGGCTGTCCGGCGGAGGTTGAAAGCTCCAGCCGGGCGTCGCCGGCGTGGATGTCAGCCGGGTTGTGCGTCACCAGCACCACGGTGCGGTCCCGCAGTCCGGCGCGCAGGTCGGCCAGCATGGCGGCCGCGGATCCGGCATCGAGGTGGGCGGTGGGTTCATCCAGCAGGATCACTTCCGCGCCCGTCAGCAGGGTCCGCGCTACCGCCAGGCGCTGGCGCTCGCCGCCGCTCAGGAAGGCACCGCCGGGCCCGATCCGGGTGTCCAGCCCCGCCGGCAGCCGGCCCACCAGCGCGGAGAGTCCGACGGCGGCCAGGACGGCCTCCAGGTCGTGGTCCCCTGCCGGAGTCGCGCCGTTGGTGGCGGGCCGTCCCAGCAGCAGGTTTCCCCGGATGGTGGAATCGAACAGGTGGGCTTCCTGGGGGCACCAGGCAGCCCGGCCGGTGACCAGGACCTGGCCGGATGCCGGTGGCAGGAAGCCCAGCAGCACCGAGAGCAGCGTGGATTTGCCGGAACCGGACGCTCCGGTGACCGCCAGCCAACGTCCCGGGACTGCCACGGCATCCACGCCGGAGAAGACCGGAGAGCCGCCCGGCCATGCCGCGGCCAGACCCACCAGTTCAACGCCTGGTGCATTCCCGGCCCTGGCGGGAACAGGCTGCAGGCCCTCGGGGGTTTCTCCGCCGCCAGGGGTCCGGCCTCCGTCAGGGATCCCGCCCCCGTCAAGGGCCCCGGACTCCCCCACCCGGCGCAGGACGGAACGCAGCGCGGGGTACTGGCGCACCGCCGTCGTCATCGCCGCGTAGGGTTCCACCAGCGCGAGCACCAGCAGGACCACCACGGCCGCCGTCGCCGGGGCCACCTGGGCCGAGATGACGCCTGGGGCGGCCAGCCACGCGGCCGCCAGGGCTGCCGTGCCGCAGGCCGCGGTGGCGACGCCATGTCCCAGCCCGTCGGCCCAGGCAGAGCGCTGCGATGCGCGCGTGGCCTGGCGGTCCTCCGCCAGCAGGGCGTCAAGCACGCGCGGCGCCACGCCGTTGGCGTGCAGTTCGGCCCGGGCATCGAGGGCGGCGGTGACGCGGCGCAGGACGCCGGACCGCAGGGATTGTTCGGCGGCGGCGGATTTGCGGTCGCCCCACAGGGCGGCGGCAGGTGCCAGCAGCAGCCCGGCAATTGCAGCTCCCACCACGGCGGGAAGGGCGTCCGGCACCAGGATGCCTGTGGCTGCCACGGCCAGGATGGACACCGCGAGCGCCGTGACGGGCGGCAGGACCACGCGCGGCAGGAGGTCCCGGACGGTATCGACGTCGTCGATCACCGTTCCCAGCACGTTGCCGCCCTGCAGGAGCCGGCGCAGCGACAGGGCCCTGCGGCTCAGCGACTCCCAGAGGCGGCCGCGGAGGCGGGTGAGTGCGGCGAACACGGCATCGTGCAGCAGCAGCCGTTCCCAGTAGCGGAACACAGCCCGGCCAATGCCGAAGAACCGGACGCCGACGATGGCGGTCAGGAGGTACAGGATGGGTGGTTGTTCGCTGGCCCGGATGATGAGCCAGCCGGACAGGCCGGAAAGCGCGACGGCGAAGACGGCTGCCAGGGTGCCGACGAAGGCCGCTGCGGCAAACTTGCCCCGGACCGGTGCCAGGAGGGCGGCCAGGAGGCGGGCGGCGCCGGGGGCAGCCTGTGCGGGGGCGCCCGCGGCCGGGTTTCGTGTGGCGGGGAGGTCCGTGGAAGCGACGTCCGGTGCCCCCTCGTCTGCCGCGCGGACTCCTGCCGGGCCGGCAGGAAGGGTGGCCGGCATGGTGGCGGGCAGCAACGCGGCAGCAGCACCCTCCTGGTGGGCTACGGCGTCGGCCCCCGGCGCCGGCGCCACCGGCACCAGCAGGTCCGCCAGCTGCCGGGTGCGCTGGTTGTGGGCCACCAGGATCACGGTGACCTGGCCACGGAGCCGGCGGATGGCGTCCTCGACGATCACGGCGGACGCGTCATCGAGGTGTGCGGTGGGTTCGTCGAGCAGCAGGAGGGTGGCGCCGGCCTCGATCCGGGCCAGGCCGCGGGCCAGTGCGACCCGGCGCAGCTCGCCCGGGCTCAGTTCCGCCTGGTGCTTTGCTGCCAGGTGCCCGGCGCCGGCGCGTTCCAGGCAGCGGCGCGCAGCCTCTTCCGTGGTGAACCTGTCCGGGCCATGCCCGGGGTCCGGTGAGAGGTAGAGCAGCACCTCGTCCAGGACGGTTCCGGCCACCATGACGGGGTGCTGCGGCACCCAGGCCACCGCGCGGCGGTCCAGTCCGCTGATGGACCCGGTAATACTGGTCCCGCCGCCGTCGCCGACCGTTCCGGCGAGAACGCCCAGGACGGTGCTCTTGCCGGCGCCGCTGGGGCCGTCCAGGGCGGCAATCCTGTCCTGCGGTGCGGTGAACGTGAGGGGCCCGACGGCGGCTCCGGACCGGCTGGCATACGTCACGGTGAGTCCGGTGACCTCCAAGGGAGCGCCGGGCCTGCCGGCCTTGGCAGCGGGCAGGGGTGCAGCCTCGGGAGCCCCGGTCACGGATGCTGTTGCGGCGAGCGCCACCCTGCCGTCGTCGCTGGCGTGGTGGGCGGTGCCAAGTTCGCGCAGCGGAAGGTAGCAGTCCGGCGCCAGGATGAGCGCCAGCAGGCCGGCCTCAAGCGGCATGTCACCATGGACCAGCCGGACGCCAATGAAGACGGCCACCACTGCCACCGAAATGGTGGCGATAAGTTCCAGGGCCAGCGCGGACAGGAACGCGGTGCGCAAAGTGCCCATGGTGCGCGAGCGGTATTCCTCCGAAATCTCTTCAAGGGCCTTGCGTTGGGCGGTGGCACGTCCCAGCCCCACCAGGACCGGCAGGCCCTTGGCCAGCTCCAGCATGTGCGCCGAGAGCCGTGCCAGCGACGCCTGGGCCTGCCGCACGCTGTCCTCGGTGTACCGGCCGATCAGCACCATGAACACCGGGATCAGCGGCACCGTCAGCACGATGACCAGCGCACTCACCCAGTCCGCGAAGAGAATCCGGGCCCCCAGCAGCAGCGGAACGGCCGCGCAGTTGACCAGTGCGGGAAGGAACTGGGTGTAGTAGCTGTCCAGGGCGTCCAGGCCGCGGGTGGCGAGGACCGCCAGGCCGCCGTCGCCGGGGCCGGATCCGCGCACACCGGTGCGCAGGGCGCGCTCCAGCAGCTCAGCGCGAAGCTCCTCCTTCACGCCCAGCGCCGCGCGGCGTGCAGCGACGGCCTGGCCCCACACGGTCAGGGAGCGGAGGACGACGCCGGCAAGTCCGGCGGTCAGCTGGCTCCCCCACTCCGGGTTCCCGGCAACCAGTCCCGCCAGGACGGAGGCCACTGCCTGCCCGATGAGGACCAGGGACAGCGCCTTGAGCGCGGCCAGGAGTCCCAGCCAATAGATCGCTGAGCGGGTGGACGGACCGGCGGGAAAAGTTGGGCGCACGTCAGCCCTTGGTGGTGAAGGCCCTGGCGGCGACCGCCGGGAGGAAGCTGTGGGCTTCCGGGATGTGCGCGGCGCTCACCCGGCGGCGGAACACCCAGTAGGTCCATGCCTGGTACGCAATCACCAGGGGAAGGCCGAATGCCGCCACGATGCTCATCAGTCCCAGGGTGTAGTCCGAGGAGGATGCGTTGGAGATGGTGAGGTCGAAGGCGCTGTCCAGCGTGGAGGGCAGCACCACGGGGAACACGGCGCCGAAGATGGCGGTGGTGCCCAGCACCAGGAAGCCGCCGAGGGCCAGGAACGCCCTGCCTTCAGAACCCCTCCGTGCCAGCAGCCAGGCAGTGATGGCGGCGCCTACGGCCAGGATGACGGCGGCCCAGGTCCAGGGCTTGCCGTCCATGAACTGGATGGCGAGTGCCCATGCCGCGATGGGCAGGAGCAGTACCGGCAGGAGCCGCACGAACCACTGGCGGGCCCGGTGCCGGACGTCCCCGTCGGTCTTGAGGGCCAGGAAGGCCAGGGCGTGCAGGAGCGAGAAGCCCACCACCGCCACGCCGCCAAGGAGGGCGTAGCCGCTGAACCAGGCCAGGGGGCCGCCTTCGCGGTCGCCGTTGGCGTTCAGCGGCAGGCCGGTGGTGGTGAGGGCCAGGGCGGCCCCCACGCCGAAGGCGGCGAAGAAGGAGCCCAGCGCGATGGCCCAGTCCCAACGGTTCCGCCAGCTGTCGATGTCCACCTTGCCGCGGTATTCAAACGCCACGGCACGGAAGATCAGGGCCAGCAGGACCACCAGCAGCGGCAGGTAGAGCGCGGAGAACAAGGACGCATACCAGAGCGGGAAGGCGGCGAAGGTGGCACCGCCTGCGGTCAGCAGCCACACCTCGTTGCCGTCCCAGACGGGCCCGATGGTGTTCAGGAGCACGCGGCGTTCGGTGTTGTTGCGGGCGAAGAGCTTCATCAGCATCCCGACGCCCAGGTCGAAGCCCTCCAGGAAGAGGTAGCCGGTCCACAGCACCGCGATGGCGATGAACCAGATGGTAGGCAGCAGTTCCATTGTGTGTTTCCTCTGCTCGGTCTTTGGAGCCGGATGCGGTTAGTAGGCGAAGGCCAGGACGTCGTCGGCGGGCTTGGTGTCCCCGTTGCCGCCTGGGCCGGGCGTCTGGTCCTCGTTTTCGTCCGCGGGTGCATGGGCGAGTTCCGGCATCGCGGAGACCACGCCGCCGCGGATGTACTTGACCAGCAGTTTCACTTCCACCACCAGCAGGACGGCGTACACGGCGGTCAGGGCCACCAGGGAGGCGATCAGTTCCCCTGCGGAGACACCCGGTGACACGGCGGCTGCGGTGAACATGAACACCTGGTCAATGCCGCTGGGATCCGGGTTGGGCGCAACCACGAACGGCTGGCGGCCCATCTCGGTGAAGATCCAGCCGGCGGCGTTGGCGCCGAAGGGTGCCAGGATGCCGAACACGGCCAGCCGCATGAGCCACCGTGCTTCGGGCACCGTCCCCTTGCGGGTGAGCCAGAGTGCTACCAGTGCCGCCAGGGCGGCGAGTCCGCCGAAGCCGATCATCATCCGGAAGCCCCAGTAAGTGACTTCCATGACGGGGACGTACTGGATTTCCTGGCCGGCGCGTTCGCCGTAGATGGGATTGTCCGGCAGGTGGGTTCCGTAGTTGGCCTTGTACTCGGGCAGCAGGCTGTTGACGCCCTGGACCTCGGTGGTGAAGTCGCCCTTGGCCAGGAAGGACAGGATGCCGGGGACTTCGATCACGGCCACCACGTCGTCGCAGTTCTTGGATCCCACGTTGCCGATGCTCAGGACGGAGAACCCGGTGCCGTCGTGGCAGGCGGCCTCCGCGGCGGCCATCTTCATGGGCTGCTGCTGGAACATGAGCTTGCCCTGCAGGTCACCGGTGACCGCGGTGCCGGCGAAGGAGATCATGGCCACCACGGCGCCGATGCGCAGGGACCGGATCCACACGCTGTGGTCGGTGCGGTCGCGGCCGGGGATGCGGGCGTCTTCACCGGGGATGACGCGGCCGTCGGCGCCCACGGTGTCAATGCCGTCGTGCCGCCTGCGCCACAGGTGGTACCAGGCAATGCCCAGGAGGAATCCGCCTGCCACGGCGAGGGCGCCGAACAGGGTGTGCGGGACGGCGACGAGGGCGGTGTTGTTGGTGAATACTGCCCAGGCGTCGGTCATGACGGGCCGGCCGTTGATCATTTCCACGCCCACCGGGTGCTGCATCCAGCTGTTGGCCACGATGATGAAGTAGGCGGAAAGTGCCGATCCTATGACGGCCACCCAGAGGCAGGCCAGGTGGATGGCGGGCTTGAGCTGCTTCCAGCCGAAGATCCAGAGGCCCAGGAAGGTGGACTCGACGAAGAAGGCCAGGAGTGCCTCGAGGGCCAGCGGTGCGCCGAAGACGTCACCGACGAAGCGGCTGTACTCGCTCCAGGCCATGCCGAACTGGAACTCCTGCACGATGCCCGTGGCAACGCCCATGATGAAGTTGATGAGGAACAGCTTTCCCCAGAACTTGGTCATGCGCAGGTACTCGGGCTTGCCGGTGCGGTACCAGGCCGTCTGGATCACGGCGACCACCAGGCCCAGGCCAATGGTCAGCGGCACCATCATGAAGTGGTAGACCGTGGTGATACCGAATTGCCAGCGTGCGATTTCCAAGGCGTCCATGGCAGTCCCTACTGTTAGCCAATGCAGTTTTCTACGCTTCGTAGAACTGTAACTTCTACAAAGTGTAGAACATGGTCGACGGCGGGCGAAAACCGATCACCCTCCCTAAGGATCGCCCACCGGGACGCGGCGCGCCAGATGTTCTACCCGATGTAGAAGGTTCGGCGGTTTCGGGGTAAATTTAGTTGTGTAGTTGAACAACCGCGTGTCGTCACCGGGCGCCTCACAGCGCACGGTGCGGGGAAATAAAGGAAAAGTGAAATGGCTAGTCTTGGTGAACTGGAACGGGCAGTGATGGACCTGCTCTGGGCGGGCCAGGAAGCGGCTACGGCCAATACCCTGAGGGACCAGCTGGCGCGCACGTCGGCTGCACAGGGCGGTCCGGGCCACGAAGGCAAGGAACTGGCCGTCACGACGGTGCTTACCGTACTTTCCCGCCTGGAGAAGAAAGGGCTGGTTGAGCGCGAACGCGGAACCCGCCCGCACCGGTACCAGGCAGTGTCCAGCCGTGCTGACCACACCGCCGAGCTCATGCATGAGGTCCTTGGGTCAGCCCCGGACCGCGAGGCCGTCCTGGCCCGCTTCATCGGGTCTGTCTCCGAAGGTGAAGCCGAGACGCTGCGCAAACTGCTGGGTCACCTCTAACACACCATGTTCTGGGCCTCATACCTGCTGGCGGTCCTTGCGATAATCCTGGCCTGGCCGGTGCCAATCCTCCTGTCACGGGCCCAGTGGCCGGCCAGATCGCCCTTCACGGCCATGCTGCTGTGGCAGGCAATCGCACTCGCAGGTGGGCTTTCCATGATCGGCGCCATGCTGGTCTACGGCCTGGAACCTGTTGGTGACAACCTCATCGCGGGGCTGCGCGCCCTTGCCGGCATGGTGCTTTTCAATGCCCCCACCACGGCACTGGGGTTCTGGCATATCTTTGCGCTGTCCGCTGCCGCACTACTCACGGCCCACCTGGTCTTCACGCTGCTGCTGACGTATTACAAAATCCAGCGGCAGCGGCGCCGGCACCGGGAACTGCTCGCCCTCCTCGCCTCGCCCTCGGCCCAGGGCGCCAGAACGCTCGTCATCAACCACGATTCCCCTGTGGCCTACTGCCTCCCGGGCGGCGCACGCTCGGTGACCGTCCTGTCGGACGGCCTGATGGCGGCCCTTGAACCGGCCGAACTGCGTGCCGTCCTGATCCACGAAAACGCCCACCTGAGCCAGCGGCACCACCTGCTCCTGTGGGCCTTCGCAGCCTGGCGGCAGGCGCTTCCATGGCTGCCCACCACCAGGCTGGCGCAGGAGTCGGTGAATTCGCTGATCGAAATGCTGGCCGACGACGTCGCGCTCCGGACCGAGAGCAAAGCGACCCTGATCAAGGCCATCGCCATTGTGGCCAGCGGCTCTGCAGGCAATACGGGCACCACGGACATCCGGCCGTCCTCTCCCACGCTGGCCCTGTCCGGACTCGAGGCAGCATCGGGCGGGCCGGGCTCGGACGCCGTCCGGACCGCAGCCTCCAGGGTCAGCCGCCTCCTGACGCCGCAGCCCCAGCTTCCGGCGGCCGTCCGCAGTGCGGTCATGGCCGGCTGCGCGCTGCTCCTGGCGCTGCCCACCGCACTGCTTGTGGTCCCCGGGCTGCTCGGCTGAAGCCGGCCGCACACACCTGCCCGGCCACAAACTGACGCCGCCGGCGGTCAGGCGTCGATGCGCTCCCGGTCCAGGCTGGATGCGCCGGCAATGATGAAGTCCTTGCGCGGGGAAACGTCCGAGCCCATCAGCAGGTCGAAGATCTCTTCGGCCTGCTGGGCGTTTTCGATTCCCACCTTGCGCAGGGTGCGGTGCCGCGGATCCATGGTGGTCTCGGCCAGCTGCTCGGCGTCCATCTCCCCCAGGCCCTTGTAGCGCTGGATCGGTTCCTTGTACCGCTTGCCTTCCTTGGCCAGGCGGGCCAGGAGCACGTGGAGCTCGGCCTCGGAGTAGGTGTAGATCATCTCGTTGGCCTTCTGCCCGGCGTTGATGACTTCCACCCGGTGCAGCGGAGGGACCGCGGCGAACACCCTGCCTTCAAGGATCATGGGCCGCATGTACCGGAAGAAGAGGGTCAGCAGCAGCGTCCGGATGTGGGCACCGTCCACGTCGGCGTCGGTCATGAGGATGACCTTGCCGTAGCGCGCTGCGCTGATGTCGAAGCTGCGGCCGGAGCCTGCCCCGACCACCTGGATCAGGGCTGCACACTCCGCGTTGGAGAGCATGTCCCCCACCGATGCCTTTTGGACGTTGAGGATCTTGCCGCGGATGGGCAGCAGGGCCTGGAAGTCGGAGGAGCGCGCCAGCTTGGCCGTGCCCAGCGCGGAGTCACCTTCCACGATGAAGAGTTCGGAACGTTCGACGTCGTCCGTCCGGCAGTCAGCGAGCTTGGTGGGCATCGAGGAGGTTTCCAGCGCGTTCTTGCGCCGTTGGGTCTCCTTGTGCACGCGGGCCGAGATGCGGGACTTCATCTCGTTGACGATCTTTTCCAGCAGCAGTGCCGACTGGGCCTTGTCGTTCCGGTTGCTGGAGGACATTTTGGCGGAGATTTCGCGCTCCACCACCTTGGCCACGATGGCGCGTACGGCGCTGGTGCCCAGGATCTCCTTGGTCTGGCCCTCGAACTGGGGTTCGGCGAGCCGGACGGTCAGCACGGCGGTCAGGCCGGCGAAGATGTCGTCTTTTTCGATCTTGTCGTTGCCGGCCTTGAGCTTGCGGGCATTGGCCTCCACGGCTTTGCGGAAGGTCTTGATCAGGGCCTGTTCGAACCCTGACTGGTGCGTTCCGCCCTTCGGGGTGGCGATGATGTTAACGAAGCTCCGCACGGTGCTGTCGTAGCCGATCCCCCAGCGGAGCGCCACGTCCACCTCGCAGTCGCGCTCCACCTCGGCCAGCTGGCTGTGGCCGCGTTCGTCAAGGACCGGGACCGTTTCCTTGAACTTTCCTGCGCCGTGCAGCCGCCAGACGTCGGTGACGGCCGGGTCCGCGGCGAGGAACTCGACGAATTCGGAAATGCCGCCGTCGTGGTGGAAGACCTCTTCGTGGGGGCCGGCCTCGCCCGGGGTTCCGGGGACCTTGCGCTCGTCCCGCACGGTGAGCTTGAGGCCGGGCACCAGGAAGGAGGTCTGGCGGGCACGGGCAACGAGGTCCTCGTAGGAGAACTTGGCGTCCGGGGTGAAGATCTGCCGGTCCGCCCAGTAGCGGATCCTGGTCCCGGTGACGCCGCGCTTGGCCTTCCCCACCACGTCCAGGACGGAGTCGTTGACGAACGGCGTGAACGGTGCTGCCGGGTCGAGGCGGGAACCGGTGTCCTTGAAGCGGCCGGGTTCGCCGCGGCGAAAGGACATGCGGTACGTCTTGCCACCCCGGTCCACCTCGACGTCCAGCCGCGAGGACAGGGCGTTGACCACTGAGGCGCCCACGCCGTGCAGGCCGCCGGACGCGGTGTAGGAGCCGCCGCCGAACTTGCCGCCGGCGTGGAGCTTGGTGAACACCACTTCGACGCCGGTGAGGCCCGTCTTGGGCTCCTTGTCGATGGGGATGCCGCGGCCGTCGTCGTGGATTTCCACGGAGTTGTCCGCGTGGAGGATGATGCGGATGTCGTGGCCGAATCCGGCCAGGGCCTCGTCCACGGAGTTGTCGATGATTTCCCAGAGGCAGTGCATGAGGCCGCGCGAGTCGGTCGAACCGATGTACATGCCCGGGCGCTTGCGGACGGCTTCAAGGCCTTCCAGGACGGAGAGGTGCCGGGCGGTGTACTCAGAGCTGGGTGCCACTGGTGATGAACTCCTTCAGGGACGTCGACGCGGCGCTGGGACCGCACCTTCCAGAATAGTCGGCGGCAGCGGCCACAGCCGTCTGCCACACCCGCGGGCGGGTGTGCGGCACGCCACGGGCCTTGGTGACGGGCGGAACTGGGCAGTTCTTGACGGAACCTTGCGGATACGCGCACAGCGAACTTGCCCCATCCTTGCGATGGTTTGGATACGAATGCTGGTTATATAGATGTACTGATCTACTAAGGAGGCCGATATGACAACAGCAGTGGCAGACCGCACGCTGAATGCACTGGACCGGTGCGACCGTTGCGGAGCTCAGGCATATGTCCGGGTTGTACTCGAGTCCTCCGGCGGTGAGCTGTTGTTCTGCGGCCACCACGCCCGTGCAGTCGAGGCGACGCTCAAGCCGTTGAGCTCCGACTGGCACGACGAGACGGGAAAGCTTCACGAGAAAGCTGCCGTTGAAATCGACTAGATGAGGCATCGGTAACAACGAACCCTGCGGGACTCTTCCACACGGAAGGGTCCCGCAGGCGTTTAAGGACGCAGAGCTGGACTGGGCCGGCCCATAGCGCAACAGGACCGCGTGCCAGCCCGGAGACGACAGAACCTAAAACTAACAGGGGCCGTCCCGGACCCACTTTTCAGTGGATCCGGGACGGCCCCTGTTCGGCCCTGCGAAGGGTTTAGTCCAGGTAGTCCCGCAGCACCTGCGACCTGGACGGGTGGCGGAGCTTGGACATGGTCTTCGATTCGATCTGGCGGATCCGCTCGCGGGTGACGCCATAGACCTTTCCGATTTCGTCTAAAGTCTTCGGCTGTCCATCCGTCAGGCCGAACCGCATGGCGACGACGCCGGCCTCGCGCTCGGAAAGGGTATCCAGCACCGAGTGCAGCTGCTCCTGCAGGAGCGTGAAGCTCACGGCATCGGCCGGGACAACGGCCTCAGAGTCCTCGATCAGGTCACCGAACTCGGAATCGCCGTCCTCACCGAGGGGGGTGTGGAGCGAAATCGGTTCGCGGCCGTACTTCTGGACTTCTACAACCTTTTCCGGGGTCATGTCCAGTTCCAGTGCCAGCTCCTCGGGCGTGGGTTCGCGGCCCAGGTCCTGCAGCATCTGGCGCTGGACACGTGCCAGCTTGTTGATGACCTCAACCATGTGCACCGGGATACGGATGGTGCGGGCCTGGTCGGCCATGGCGCGGGTAATGGCCTGGCGGATCCACCAGGTGGCGTAGGTGGAGAACTTGAAGCCCTTGGTGTAGTCGAACTTCTCCACGGCGCGGATCAGGCCCAGGTTGCCTTCCTGGATCAGGTCCAGGAAGAGCATGCCGCGGCCGGTGTAGCGCTTGGCCAGCGAGACCACCAGGCGCAGGTTGGCCTCCAGCAGGTGGTTCTTGGCGCGCTTGCCGTCGTGGATGATGAACTCGAGCTCCCGCTTGTACTTGGGATCCATGGATCCGTCGTCAGCGGCGATCTTCTCCTCGGCAAACAGCCCGGCTTCGATCCGCAGCGCAAGGTCCACTTCCTGCTCCGCGTTGAGCAGTGCCACCTTGCCGATCTGCTTTAGGTAGTCCTTGACGGGGTCCGCGGTGGCACCGGCGGACATGACCTGCTGCACCGGGGCGTCATCGTCGTCGGCGTCAGAGTAGACGAAGCCCTTGCCGCTGCCGGCGGCACCCTTGACGGGTTCAGCGTCGGCATCCTCAACTGCGTCCGCACCTTCGAGGACGATGTCGTCGAGGTCTTCCTCGACTTCTTCGACCTCGTCCGTGTCAACGTCACCGGACTTTCCAGCGGCCGCTGCTGCAGCCTTGGCGCCGGGCTTGGGCCCACGCTTCTTGGGCTCGCGCTTGCCGTCCGCTCCAGCCTCGCCGGCCGAAGCCTTGTTGGCAGCCCGCGTGGCTGCCCGCTTGGCGTTGGTCGCGGCCTGCTTCTCCTCAGGGGACAAGACGTCCTGGGCGGCGGAATCCTTCTTCGTGGAAGACGGGGTCACAGAAAACCTTTCTAGCGGTGGTCTGTGGAATCACCATACGGGCAACACCACTATGACCCTGTCAAGTCCGTGATGAAAACCAAGCGCCACCACGGCCGGCAGAGTCACTTAAGACAACTCCCGAAGCGGCTGTAATGTTCCCTCGCGGGGACGGTTACAAGCACTCGATACACGGACCCAACCGGGTCTCGGCATCCATTGTCTCATGATTTGCCCGGATCGGGCCTCCCCAGCCGTTATCCGTTCCCGCTGACACGCCATGGGCCGCCAAAGCCTGGCTTGTGTCCAGACCTCCGCCTGCGCCTGCCCTCCGCGTCCAGGGCCTCCTACCCGCCAGCCTGCTCCCCCGCACCTTCCTCCGGGCTTTCCTCCCGGAACTTCTGCCATGCAGCATCCTTCCGCGCAGCCCAGCCGCACAGTGTTCCCCTGCCCACGAGGTCCAGCAACAGCTCAGCAAGCCGGTAGTCCGGTTCAAGTTCAAGGGCCTGGCCCAGATAGGCGGCCGAATAGGATCCGCGGCCCCGGCACCATGAAACCCAGCCCTGAAGGGTCAGCGCGGCAACGGCCGGACGGCCGCCCAGCACAGCCAATTGCCCAAGGACCCGGTCCAGCGCGTCCATGCACTCCCAGTCGGGAACGTCCGGCGCCAGGCCCATCAGGACCTCGCCGTATCCGGCTGGCGTGGGGCCGGAAGTGCCCCGGGCGCCCTGCACCAGGCGCAACCGCCGGGGTATGGCAGCCGGGTCAGGCGTGCCGGCAGGTTCGTCCCGCATGCCGTTCCCCGGTGCCCGGCGGCCCGGGAAGTTCACCGGAGGCAACATAGGCAGCGGCACCACTGCGGCTGCGCCGCCGTCCGCACCCGCATCCTGAAGGACTCCAAACTGTTCGGCTCCGGCTTCCGCAGCGCTGCGGCCGGCCGCTGCCATGACCAGCACAGCATCGCGCCAGGTGGGACAGAGCAGCGTGGCACGCAGGAAAGCGTCGCGCTTAACGTCGGGCATCCACGGCCCCGCCTGGGACCGGTCCAGCAGCAGTTCCCAGAAGTCGAGCACGGCATTGAACTGTGCCCTGCATCCGGACCTGCCGCCAAGCTCCTCCTCCCAGGTGGCCTGTGCCTCAAGGACGGCGGCCAGATGCATGGCGGGGACCGCCGTCGCCGGGCCGCGGCCTGTCCGGGGAGCCGGGCCAACGCTGCTGCCCCGGTACACCATCTCAGCGTTCAGCAGGCTGTCCCTGATCTGCTGTACGGGGCGCCCCGGAACCGGGCAGCAAGGATCGGTGCATGACGCGTCGCGCCAGTAGCGGTCTCCCACAAACCAGGCATCGCGCACGGGCATTCCACCGTCGGCAAGGGCTGACTGGACCGCAGAGATCAGGTGCTCGTAGGCGGACGGCCGAACCATCCCGGCGTCGCTGGTGAAAACGGCCAGCAACGAGCCGTCAGCGTCCCGGTCTGCCTCGAGGTAGCGGCGGACGGCGCGGGCAAAACCGGCCGGGGCTGCCTGGATGTCCCGTCCGGGAAGGTCGAGCCGCAGCGTGGCGCCGAGCCTGGTGCCGTGCAGCGTCATGGCTACCAGGCTGGAGACGGGCCAATATCCCAGTGAGTGTGGGATGAAGCCAAGGATGTCTTCCGGACCGCGGACTGTTAATCGTTCTGAAGCTGTCATGGCTCCAGCTTTCGCCCGGACTCCGGCCTTCCGTAAGGCGATTCCCCGCGTAAGTGGACAAGTCTGCCCCCGGGCGGTCAAAACCCGGCCTGTGCAGGAGCAGTCAGTCGTCCGTAGGCGTTGTCTGGCGGCGGCGCGCCAGGCTTTCCCGGCGCTGCCGGGCCAGGGCGCTGCGCAGTGGCGGCACCACAATCCCCTGGTCGGCCATCTGCCGCCGTACCTTCCGCCGGCAGGCCAGGATGGCGGCGGCACCAAAAGCCAGGAGCAGGAACTGGACGCTCAATGCCAACCGGAAGGGATCCAGTCCGTACAGCACCCCCTGCGAGAAGCCGGAGGCGTAGAGGACGTCGAGCACCAGGCCGATCAGGAATATGGACACCAGTGCCGCGATGAAGCCGCCAACGTTGACGATCCCGGTGGCGGTGCCGATCCGGTGCGCCGGGTTGAAGGTCCGGGCGAAGTCGAAGCCGATCATCGATCCCGGGCCGCCGATTGCCAGCACCACCACCAGGCCGGCCAACAGCCACAGCGGAGCGCGGCCGGGCAACAGCAGCACGGCGGCCCAGGCTGCGGCGGTCCCGCCGGCGATCAGCAGGACCATGGTGGAACGCCGCAGGGGGTGCCGCGAAACGAAGCGCCCAATGAAAGGGCCCACCGCCATGGCGGCAGCGACGTAGAGCGCCATGAGGGCGGCGACGGTTCCGGCGTCCAGGCCCTGGCCGGAGATCAGGAACGGATAGCCCCAGGTCATGGCAAACACGGTGCCGGAAAACTGGATGGTGAAGTGGCTCCACATGCCCAGGCGGGTGCCGGGCTGGCGCCACGCTCGGGCCAGCGACGCTCCGGTCGCCCGGAGGCCCTGCCGCGCGTGCGGCCTTTCGTTGCCCGGTGGAGCGTCCTGCAGCAGCAGGACGACCAGTACGACGGCGAGGGCGGACATCCCCGCCAGCATCAGGAACGCGGGGGTCCAGCCGGAGAGATGCAGGACCAGCGCGAAGGGCAGGACACTGAACAGCTGCCCCAACTGGCCGGACATGCCGGTCAGCTGGGTGACCAGGGGAACGCGGGCGGGAGCGAACCACAGCGGAATCAGCCGGATCACCGAAATGAAGGTCATGGCATCTCCGGCTCCCACCAGGACGCGGCCCAGGACGCCCCCCGGAATGCTGTCGGCAAAGGCCAGCTGCAGCTGCCCGAGTCCCATCAGGACCGCGCCGCCGGCGATCATGGCCCGCGATCCGAATCTGTCCACCAGCAGGCCTACGGGGATCTGGAGACCGGCGTAGACCAGCAGCTGCAGGACGGTAAAGAAGGAGATGGCGGACGCGCTGGCGTGGAACCGCTCCGTGGCCTCGAGTCCCACCACGCCGAATGAGGTCCGCTGCGCCACGGCCACCAGGTACCCGAAAATTCCAATGGTCCAGATAAGCCAGGCGCGGGGTGCAGTCACCACTTCATTATGCCCGGCGCGTGCGTGCACCCCGGATGCTGTGACGCCGCGCTACTGCCCGGGGTTCTCCCTGGCCAGGTAGGCCTCCACGGCGGCACCGAGGTCGTCGGCGTCGGGAAGCTCGTCGTTCTCGTTGGCCAGCAGCGACCGGCGCACCATGCCGTCCGCCTTCTCGTCGTACCGGGTTTCGAGGCGGGAAACCACCTGCTGGACTTCCTCGGACGCCTCGATCTGTTCGGCGATCTGGCGGCTGACCTCGCGGCCCGATTCGCGGAGCCGGTCAGTGGGCAGCATGAGGGACGTCGCAGCGCCCAGGTATTCCAGGCCGGCGACGGCGGCGGTGGGGTACTCGGCTTCGGCCAGGTAGTGCGGGACATGGATGACGTATCCGGCAACATTGCGTCCCGCCTCAACAAGGCGGAGTTCCAGGATGTGGCCCACAGCGGCAGGAACTTCAACGGTGGGCTTCCAGACGGAGATGCCTTCGATCAGCTCGGGCCGGTTTCCGTGCACGGTCACGCCTACCGGGCGGGTGTGCGGCACGGGCATGGGAATGGAGTGGATCCAGGTGACCAGGTTGACGTCGAGCCTCTCCACGATGTTCACGACGGCGCGGGCGAACCGTTCCCACTGCAGGTCGGGTTCGAAGCCGGCCAGGAGGAGGAAGGGCTTCCCCAGGCCATCCACCAGCCGGTAGAGGGCCAGCCGGGGCTCCTGGTAGTCCTGGATGTGGTCTTCGACGAAGCTCAGGTGCGGCCGCCGGGACCGGTAGTCGATCAGCTGGTCCGCGTCGAAGACCGCAACGGGCTGCGCGTCGAGGGAGTCCAGCAGTTCGGCGTTGATCTGCTTCACCACGTGGCCGGCGTCGGCAAACCCGGTGAAACCCATGACCATGTTCAGCCCCTGGAGTTCAGGGCTGTGGAACAGCTCAATGTTGCTGGCATAGAGCGCGTCGGGGTCCAGCAGGGAGCCGGAAATCCGTTCAAGCACGGCATGTTCCTTTCAGGGGTGCGGGTGGACATCATTCATAACGCGGCAGGCGCACCGGGCATTCCGCCGGCAGGTGTGGCGCACCTCTCAGGAAATTCTCCGGCGGCACCGCGTAAGGGCTACGATCGGAACTGGCCTGCCAGGCGGGCTTGCATCCACCCCGGGACCGTCCGGAACGGCCGGATCCGGGCCACCATGGCAGAGCGCCCAACATGCATCCCTGCCCGAACATTTCGAGAATTGAGGACTCATCCCTGTGGTCAAGAATACTGAAGTCAACCTTAGTACCGTCTCGCGGGACCTTAAGAAGAGCCCCAGCGACGCAGTGGTCATCGGGGTGGGGCAGGGAGCCGATGGCCCGGTCCTTCTGGACAACCCGTTGACGGCGAAGTCCGCGGAGGCACTCGCGGACTCGCTCAAGGCACTTGGGGTGACCGGTGCTGCCGACCAGCTGGTCCGCCTGCCGGGCCTGCCCGAAACCGGGGCAGGCATCCTGGTCCTCGCCGGCGTCGGCAAGGTTCCCGCCGCCGGAACGCTCACGGGCGAGTCGCTCCGCCGGGCAGCGGGGTCCGCCGTCCGGCAGCTGGCCGGCCTGGCCACGGTTACCCTGGCATTCCCCACCGCCGGGGTGCAGGACATCGCGGCGGTCGCGGAAGGTGCCGCACTGGGCGCCTATTCCTTCACCGAGTTCCGTTCCTCGACTGACGGGCTGAAGGATCCTGTCCGCAACGCCGTGATTTTCACCGAACTGGCGGCCAGCGCGGACCTGGACGCGGCCCTCAAGCGTGCCGGGCACGTTGCCAAGGCCGTGAACAACACCCGATCCCTCGTCAACACGCCGCCCAGCCACCTCTACCCGGAATCTTTCGCGGAGGCCGCCAAGGAACTGGCCAAGGGCCTGCCCGTCAAGGTGACGGTCTGGGATGAGAAGCGCCTTGAGAAGGAAGGCTTCGGCGGAATCATGGGCGTGGGCAAGGGCTCCACGCGCCAGCCCCGCCTGGTCAAGGTCGAGTACGCCCCCGCCAAGGCCACCGCCAAGATCGCCCTCGTCGGCAAGGGCATCACGTTCGACACCGGCGGAATCTCGCTCAAGCCTGCCCTGAACATGGGTGACATGAAGAGCGACATGGCGGGCGCCGCCGTCGTCCTTAACACTGTCCTGGCCCTGGCCGGCCTGGGCCTGCCGGTCAAGGCGACCGCCTGGCTGTGCATCGCCGAGAACATGCCCGGCGGCGGCGCCTCACGCCCTGCCGACGTCCTGACCATGTTCGGCGGCAAGACCGTGGAAGTGCTCAATACCGACGCCGAAGGCCGGCTGGTCATGGCGGACGGCATCGTCGCTGCGAGCCGCGAATACCCTGACGCGATCATCGACGTCGCCACCCTCACCGGCGCGCAGCTGATCGCGCTGGGGAACCGCACCGCGGGAGTCATGGGCTCGGACAGCGTCACGGGGGCGCTCAAGGCAGCGGCTGACCGTGCCGGTGAACTGGTGTGGCCCATGCCCCTGCCGGAGGAACTGCGCCCCACCCTCGATTCCCAGGTGGCAGACCTGGCCAACATCGGCGAACGGCATGGCGGCATGATGACCGCAGCCGTGTTCCTGCGCGAATTCGTGGGTAAGGACAAGGCAGGCGAACAGATCCCCTGGGCGCACATCGACATCGCAGGACCGTCGTTTAACAACGGCAGCCCGTACGGCTACACGCACAAGCAGGGCACCGGATGCACCGTCCGTACCCTGGTGGCCTACGTGGAGGACATCCTGGCCGCCGCCTGAGAACGGCTGCAGCCCCGGTGCCACGCGGCTCTGCGGCCAGGTGATCCCTGTGCCACAGAGCCGCGTGACACTGGACACAAGCGCTCCACAAACGCAGTGCCAAGGTGGAGCATGGATAGGTGGTTCGCTAAGGTGAACCACGGTAGTCACAAATGCAAGAGAGTTGCCCTGCTGACATAATCACGGCAGTGCAAGTTCCAAGACCAGATGATGCGCGCTGATCGCGTCATCGTTCACGCGAGGGAGCGTTTTAGTGGCCGATCAGGCAACTGCGCAAGAATTCGACATCCTGGTACTCGGTGGCGGCAGCGGCGGATACGCTGCAGCGCTGCGTGCGGTACAGCTCGGCCTCACCGTCGGCCTCGTGGAGAAGGGCAAGCTGGGCGGCACCTGCCTCCACAACGGCTGCATCCCCACCAAGGCCCTGCTGCACTCCGCAGAGCTGGCCGACCACGCCCGTGATTCCGCCAAGTACGGCGTGAACGTCACCCTCGACGGCATCGACATCAACGCCGTCAACGCGTACAAGGACGGCATCATCGCCGGCAAGTACAAGGGCCTGCAGGGTCTCATCAAGTCCAAGGGCATCACCGTCATCGAGGGTGAAGGCAAGCTCCAGGGCACCGACACCGTCGTGGTGAACGGCACCGCCTACAAGGGCAAGAACATCGTCCTGGCCACCGGCTCCTACTCGCGCACCCTTCCGGGCCTCGAAATCGGCGGCAAGGTCATCACCTCCGACCAGGCGCTGACCATGGACTACATCCCCAAGAGCGCCATCATCCTGGGCGGCGGCGTCATCGGCGTCGAATTCGCCTCGGTCTGGAAGTCGTTCGGCGTGGACGTCACCATCGTTGAAGGCCTGCCCTCCCTCGTTCCCAACGAGGACGCCACCATCATCAAGAACTTCGAGCGTGCCTTCAAGAAGCGCGGCATCAAGTTCTCCACCGGCGTCTTCTTCCAGGGCGTGGAGCAGAACGACGACGGCGTCAAGGTCACCCTGGTGGACGGCAAGACGTTCGAAGCAGACCTGCTGCTCGTCGCCGTCGGCCGCGGCCCCGTCACGGCCAACCTGGGCTACGAGGAAGCCGGCGTCACCATCGACCGCGGCTTCGTCATTACCAACGAGCGCCTCCACACCGGCGTCGGCAACATCTACGCCGTCGGCGACATCGTCCCCGGCGTGCAGCTGGCCCACCGCGGCTACCAGCAGGGCATCTTCGTGGCCGAGGAAATCGCCGGCCTGAAGCCTGTTGTGGTCGAGGACATCAACATCCCCAAGGTCACCTACTCCGAGCCCGAAATCGCCACCGTTGGCTACACCGAGAAGGCTGCCAAGGAAAAGTTCGGCGACGACCAGGTCCAGACCCAGGAATACAACCTGGCCGGCAACGGCAAGAGCTCCATCCTGGGCACCTCCGGCCTGGTCAAGCTGGTCCGCCAGAAGGACGGCCCCGTGGTGGGCGTCCACATGATCGGCGCCCGCATGGGCGAGCAGGTGGGCGAGGCCCAGCTGATCGTGAACTGGGAAGCATACCCCGAGGATGTGGCGCAGTTGCTGCACGCCCACCCCACCCAGAACGAAGCCCTCGGCGAAGCGCACCTGGCGCTGGCCGGCAAGCCGCTGCACGGCTAGTTCCCACCAGCATTACCAGGCCTGGTGCACCCGGTCGCGCAGACCGGGTGCACTAGGCTTCCAACAAGGCAGCAATCATTCGCACTAAAGATCAATAAGGAGAACGGGGACGACATGTCTGAATCCGTTAACTTGCCCGCCCTCGGTGAGAGTGTCACCGAAGGAACCGTCACCCGCTGGCTTAAGCAGGTAGGTGACCGGGTAGAGGTGGACGAGCCGCTGCTCGAAGTCTCCACCGACAAAGTAGACACTGAAATCCCCTCTCCTGTAGCTGGCGTGATTGAAGAAATCCTGGTCGCTGAAGATGAGACCGCCGAGGTAGGCGCACCGCTGGTCCGCATCGGTGACGGCTCCGGCGGCGGTTCCGCCCCGGCCGAAGAAGCTCCCGCGGCCGCTCCGGCACAGGAGGCTCCCGCACAGGAAGCCCCCGCTGAAGCAGCGCCCGCACAGGAAGCACCTGCCCAGGAAGCGCCCGCCCAGGAAGCTCCGGCTGCCGGCGGCGAAAGCCACGAAGTAACCCTCCCCGCACTGGGTGAGAGCGTCACCGAAGGCACCGTCACCCGCTGGCTCAAGGCCGTAGGCGACTCCGTCGAGGTCGACGAGCCCCTGCTCGAGGTTTCCACCGACAAGGTTGACACCGAGATCCCCTCCCCCGTTGCCGGCACGCTGCAGGAAATCCGGGTCAACGAGGACGAGACCGCCGAGGTTGGTTCCGTACTTGCCGTTATCGGCTCCGGCGCCCCCGCTGCCGCTGCCGCGGCTCCGCAGGCTGCGCCCGCCGCTCCCCAGCAGGAAGCCCCCAAGCAGGAAGCTCCCAAGCAGGAGGCTCCCAAGCAGGAAGCTCCCAAGCAGGAAGCCCCCGCTCCGGCGGCGGCACCGGCCCCCGCCGCAGCTCCGGCGCCCGCCCCGCAGGCTGCCCCGGCAGCCCAGGAAGCCGCGCCGGCTGCAGGTTCTGAATCCGGCTACGTCACTCCCCTGGTCCGCAAGCTGGCAAACCAGCACGGCGTGGACATCTCCTCACTGTCCGGCACCGGCGTTGGCGGCCGCATCCGCAAGCAGGATGTCATTGCCGCCGCCGAAGCCAAGGCTGCCCCGGCCGCGGCTCCGGCAGCAGCCCCTGCCGCTTCTGCCCCGGCCGCGTCGGGTGCAGCAGCCTCGTCGCTGCGCGGAACCACCCAGAAGGCTCCGCGTATCCGCCAGGTCATCGCCCGCCGCATGCGCGAGTCCCTCGAGGTCTCCACGCAGCTCACGCAGGTGCACGAAGTGGATATGACCAAGGTCGCCAAGCTGCGCGCCCGTGCGAAGAACTCGTTCCAGGCACAGAACGGCACCAAGCTGACCTTCCTGCCGTTCATCGCCAAGGCAGTGGCCGAGGCCCTCAAGCAGCACCCCAAGCTCAACGCTGCATACGACGAGGACAAGCAGGAAATCACCTACCACAACGCCGAGCACCTGGCGATCGCCGTCGACACCGATAAGGGCCTGCTGGTCCCGGTCATCTCCGACGCCGGCAACCTGAACCTCGCCGGACTGGCAGGCAAGATTGCCGATGTTGCTTCGCGCACCCGCGACGGCAAGATCGGTCCGGACGAACTGTCCGGCGGCACGTTCAGCATCACCAACATCGGTTCGGTGGGCGCACTGTTCGACACCCCGATCATCAACCAGCCGCAGGTTGGCATCCTGGGCACCGGCGCGATCGTCAAGCGCCCCGTTGTGGTTGCCGACGAAAACGGTGATGACTCGATCGCCATCCGCTCCATGATGTACCTGTCGCTGACGTACGACCACCGCCTGGTGGACGGCGCGGACGCGGGCCGGTTCCTCCAGACCCTGAAGGCACGCCTCGAAGAAGGCGCCTTCGAAGCGGACCTGGGGCTGTAACAGCCAGCCACGAACGACGGCGGCGGGTGCCATCGGTGGAATAACCACCGGCGGTGCGCGCCGCCGTCGTTGTTTAACCGGCACCCGGCACGGGTGGACAGCGTGGCTTTGCTACGGGCTGTAGAACTGACTGGCTAAGCTGGAGCCATGACTATCCTCTTTAACATCCTGGTTTTCCTCCATGTGGTGGGCGCGGCCATGATCGTGGGCTACTGGATCGCCACGATGCGGACCCCCACCGTGCACCCGCGCCAGCGTGATGGCGCTTTCCTGCAGCTGCTCACCGGCATCGCCATGATGGGCATCCTTCCGTTCCTGCCGGACAAGGACCCCAACTACGCCAAGCTGGGCATCAAGTTCGTTATCGCCATTGTGGTTGCCGTCCTGGCTGTGATTGGATCCCGCAAGGTCAAGAAGGGTGAGCCGGTCTCCACCGGACTCGCGCACGGCGTCGGCGGCCTGGCCCTGGTCAACATCGCCATCGCCACGATCTGGCAGTAACCGCCCCGTCCGGACCGCCGGTCATAATCCTCTGAGAGCGGATTATCCGTGCATGGCACGTGCCGGATCCCTAGGATGGGAAACGGTGGGCCCGGCCATGCTGCCGGACCCGGACCGAATCGACGTTGAGGAGAGACATGGCTACAACACGCAACGCCCACACCGTATGGACCGGAAGCCTGACCGAGGGCTCGGGGAACACCACCCTGGACAGCTCCGGCCTGGGGACCTTCGATGTCACCTGGAAGGCGCGCACGGAGGCTGCCGGCGGAAAGACCAGCCCGGAAGAGCTGATCGCAGCCGCCCACTCGGCTTGCTTCTCCATGGCCTTCAGCCACGAACTCAGCCAGGCGGGCTTCACGCCGGAAGAGGTCAACACCAAGTCGGAAGTTGGCTTCCAGCCCGGAACCGGCATCACCGGCAGCCACCTGACCCTCAACGCCCGTATCCCCGGCATCTCGGAAGAAGACTTCCAGCGCATTGCCGAGGCCGCCAAGAAGGGCTGCCCGGTGTCCCAGGCCCTGGCCGGCATCGAAATCACCCTCGACGCCACGCTGCAGGCCTAGGCCGCACGGCCCCGCACAACGCCAAAGGCCCTGCCCTTCCGGGATTCCGGAAGGGCAGGGCCTTTGTTGTTGCCGGTGAGGTCAGCCGTCGTGCCGGCGGGCCGGCAGCGGAGCAGGCAACAGTTTCCGGTAGCCCGAGCGGGCCGGAGGCCGGTCAGTGGGCAGTTCCTGGATCATTTCCTTCAGCGCGCCGATGCCGTACTCCAGCTGGGGATCCCGTCCGGCAGCGTAGGCGTGCGGCGGGTAGGTCACCTCGATGTCCGGATCAACGCCGTAGTTTTCCACACTCCAGCCCACGCCGCCGCTGAACCAGTTTGCGTAGCGGGGCTGGGTGACGCCAGTGCCGTCCGCCAGCGTGAAGCGGTTGTCGATTCCAACAACACCGCCCCAGGTGCGCGTTCCGATCACCGGGCCGATGCCGCGCAGTTTCGAGACCTGGGTGATGATGTCGCCGTCGGACCCGGCAAATTCGTCCGCAAGGATGATCACAGGCCCCCTCGGCGCGTGGTGCGGGTAGGTGCGTGGCTTCTCCCCGCGCGGCATGCTCCATCCCGTCACCTTGCGGCCGATGAGTTCAGCGACAAGCTGCGAGGTGTGTCCCCCACGGTTGCGGCGCACGTCGACGATCAGGCCATCGAACGCGGTTTCCGTGTCCAGGTCCCGGTGCAGCTGGGCCCAGCCGTTGGCCATCATGTCCGGAATGTGCAGGTAGCCGAAGGTTCCGTTCGACGCCTCCCGGACGGTCCGCCGGTTGCCCGCCACCCATTCCTGGTACCGCAGGCGCTCCTCATCCTTGACAGGCACGACGGCGACCCGGCGCTGGGTGCCTTCAGCACCGCCATGCCCGGGCCCGTTGAGGAGGGTAAGCTCCACGGCGCGGCCGGCAGCCCCGACCAGCTGCATGGCGGGTGTGACGTTTTCGGACAGCGGGACGCCGTCGACGGCCAGCAGGATGTCCCCCGCCTTGGCGCCGACGCCCGGCCTGGTAAGCGGGGAGGTGGCCAGCGGGTCAGAGGACTCGCCCGCCAGGATGCGGGTGATCTCCCAGCCGCGGGCGGTGTGCGTGAGGTCGGCGCCGAGCCTGCCTTGTCCGCGGCTGCCGCGTTCGGTGACGGCGGCGGGGCGCACGTAGGCGTGGGAGGTTCCCAGTTCGCCGTGCAGTTCCCACAGCAGGTCCACCAGGTCGTCGTGGGACCCCAGCCGTTCCACCAGGGGCCGGTAACGGGTGTGGATGGACTCCCAGTCCTGGCCGGCCATGTCCTCGGTCCAGAAGAAGTCGCGCTGCAGGCGCCAGGCCTCGTCGAAAGCCTGTCCCCAGACGCTCAGCGGATCCATCAGGACACGGATCCGGCCCAGGTCCACCTTGACCACCTTGCCGGATTCCTCATCCGCCTTGGCGTCCGACGGAACCACGGTCACCTGCTTGTCGGCAACGATCACCACTTTGCTGCGGTCGCCGGAGAGGCGGTAGCTGTCCACGGAGTCCACCAGGGTTGCCTGCTTGCGCCGGGCGATGTCGTACCGGACAAGGCTGGGACGGGCGTCCTTGTCCTCCTGGCTGGCCTTTCCGTCGCCGGTGACGCCCGCCAGGACGGAGTCGAGCCAGAGGAGTGCCCCGTCAACGGCGTTCAGCGAGCTGTAGTTGCCCTGCGGCACGGGAACGCCGATCACGCGGTGGGCCAGGCCCTCCGCGTCCACCGTGACGGCAGGCACGGCATTGTCCCCGGCCTCGTCTGCGTCCGTGGATTTTGCGTCCGCGCCGGCGTCCGGTTCCCCGCCCGCGGGATCAACCGAAGGGCCAAAGGGCGACGGCGTCTCAGCCGTCAGTGCCACCAGGTACGGCTTGATGGGGCTGGGGAAGGAAAGGTCGAACGAATGCCCGTCGTACACGGGGTCGAAGCTGCGGTTGGACAGGAAGGCAAGGAATTTGCCGTCCGGCGTGAAGGCCGGGGAGGCGTCGCGGAAGCGGCCGTCGGTGACATCTACGGGTTCGGCGTCGAGCCGGTCCACGGTGGCCAGGCGCAGCCGGCTGCGCGAACCGAAAGAGGTGACAGGCTCCGACCATGCCAGCCAGCGGGAATCGGCGGACCAGGCCAGTTCCGAGATACTGCCTTCCCCGATGCTGGCGACCTGTGTGAGGTCTCCGCTGCGGGTGTCCACGACGAACACGTCACCAAAGGAGGTCCCGAGGGCAACCCAGTGGCCGTTGGGGCTTGCCTCCAGGGAACTGGCCCGGGACGGCGTCGGGACGGTGATGCCTGGCCCCGCCGTGGTTGCCTGGGCGTCAGCCACGGGTGCTGCGGCCTGTGGCGCCACGTCCGCCTGCTGCTCGTCATCGGAGGGAACGTGGACCGTGGCGGCCGCCGGCGCCTTGGCGCCGGACGCCGGAACAGGCTGGGGAAGGCTGACCGCTTCCGCGTCCTCCCCGCCAGTGGCTGCCGCCTCCGCGGAAGCGTTGGCCGCAGCAGTCGGGGTGTTGTTCGGCGCGTCCACCTTCCCGGCAGTGTGCGGGACGGGTGCGGCGATGTCCTTGATCTGCAGTGCTTCCACACCGTCGTGGTCGGCGATGTAGGCGATGCGGCCGTCCCCCAGCGGCCTGGGCAGCCGCCCCCGGACGCCCGGGGTGGCCTCGATGATGCGGGACGGACCGTCCTTGTGCCGCAGCCAGTGGATGGTGCCGTGGGACTCCACCGCACTGGCGGCACCCGCAGTGTCCGGTGCCACCGCGCCCAGGTGCTTGACGGCGTCGAGCAATGCGGGGCGGCGGGTCTGCGAGGCGGAGCCGAGGGTGATGTCGAGCTTGACTGCGTCTGCGGCAAGGTCGTGGAGGACCCAGAGTTCGCCTGCGGATTCGAAGATCACCCGCTTGCCGTCCGTGGCTGCATGCCGGACGTAGAAGTCCTGGTGGTCGGTGTGCCGGCGCAGGTCCTTGCCACTGGGAAGCACCGAATACAGGTTGCCGTAGCCCTCGTGGTCTGACAGGAAGGCGATCCGGCCCTCCACCCACAGCGGATCAGTGAGGTTGCCGTCGAGGTCCGGCAGCAGGCGTTCGAACTCGCCGTTGCCGTCGCGGTCGATCCACAACTTTCCGGCCGTTCCGCCGCGGTAGCGCTTCCACCACGCCGGCTCACGGGAGAGCACGCTGGCCAGCACTACAGGGCGTTCGTCGCCTACCTCGGGACCGAAGGCAACGGACTCCACCGGCCCGTACGGGAGCTCCTGGGCCCAGCCGCCCTCAAGCGGAACGCTGTAGGCGTGGGTGTGCCGGCTCTCAGCCTGGCGGAAGGCGCTGGTCACTACCACGGAACCACCGGTGGTGAACCCCTTGACCTTGGTGGTGCTGTGGCCAAAGTAGGTGAGCTGCCGGTACCCGCCGCCGTCCACCTGTGCGGACACTACCTCCGGCGCCGTTCCCTGGACTACGGTCCACACCAGGCGCTTGCCGTCCGGGGTGAATCGCGGGTTGCGGGCAGGAAGCTGGAGCGAGGAAACACGCCAGGCGCGGCCGCCGTCCAGGGGCGCAATCCACACGTCATCCTCGGCCACGAAAGTGACCAGATCGCCGTGCAAATGCGGGAAACGGAAGTAGCTCGAAGAGGTCATCGTTCGATCATAGTCAACCCCCACCCGCCCCGCGGGAGATACACAACCCGCGCCGCCGTGGTGAGATGGACCATGCACATCGTCATGGCCGGCGCCTCGGGGCTCATCGGCACTTCCATGTCCGCGGCATTCCGCAATGCCGGCCATTCGGTGGTGACGCTGGTCCGCCGGCCCCCTGCCAGCGCCGCCGAAGTCCGCTGGGACCCTGCGGCCGGCGTCCTGGATCCGGGCGCACTCTCGGGCGCTGACGCCGTCGTCAACCTCTCCGGAGCGGGAATCGGCGACAGGCCATGGACGCGCAGGCGGGTGGAGGAACTCTTCAGTTCCCGCCTGGGACCAACCAGGACCCTGGTGCAGGCAATGGCACGGGCTGATACGCCACCGGCCACCTTCATCAGCCAGTCCGGTTCGGGCTATTACGGCGATGCGGGCAATACGGTGCTGCGGGAAGATGCGGCGGCAGGTGAGGGGACACTCCCGCAAATCTGCATTGAGTGGGAGCAGGCCGCCCTGATGGCGCCGCCGGGAGTGCGGGTGGTAACGCCCCGGACCGGGGTGGTGTTCAGCCGCTCAGGCGGCGCATTGGGTAAGCTGCTTCCGCTGCTGCGCCTGGGCGTGGGCGGACCGTTCGGAAACGGCCGGCAGTTCTGGCCCTGGGTGACACTGCCCGATGTCTCGGCCGCTTTCCTGTTCCTCCTGGGCTCCCCGGTCTCCGGCCCGGTCAACCTCGCCGCCCCTGAACAGGCGGACGTCAATACCATCGTGGCAGCGCTGGCCCACGCGCTGCACCGCCCCGCCATCCTGCGGGTACCTGCCCCCGTGCTGCGCACCGTGATGCCCGGCCTGGGCGAAGAACTGTTGCTGTACAGCCAGCGGATGGAGCCGGCGGTCCTGACCGCCGCAGGGTTCACGTGGCAGCACGGGCACCTGGCAGATGCTGCCCGCTGGGTGGCTGGAAAGACCAGCGCCGGCTAGCCCTGCCGGGGACTCCGGAGCGGAGTGCCGGTTCACGGGCCCGGAAGGATGTCGGCTACCAGCCACCGGCCCTCCACGGAGACCAGCACCAGCCGAAGCAGCTGCGGCCTGGTGGGTGCCCCCGTGCAGACTACTGTGTCTCCGGCGTCCACCATCCGGTACCCGGAGGCAGCGGATACAGCCCGCACCACGGCATGGGCTTCGGTGCCCCCATCTTCGGCGGCGATCTCGGAAAGCGTGGTGGTGAACCCGGTGAGGCGCTGGCCGGATCCGGCAAACTGGCCGGCGACGCGCTGGTCAGCCGCGGCGGCGGCCGACCCGGGGGCATTCACCTCGGCCAGCAGTTCCACGCCCCCGCTGCTGAAGGCATAGTCGCGAAGCGCCGCCAGCCCCTGCACGGCTTCCACCGGATCAGCTGCTCCGGCCCGCCGCCGTGCGGCGTCCACGGGCAAGGGAAGCCCATTACCGCCGCCTGAATCGGCATCCGCACCCGCACCTGCACTTGCTGACGGCGCAGATGTTGGTGGCAGCCCCTGTGCGGCACCTTTAAGCCACGTGCCATCCCCTGCGGTCGCCGACAGCCACCACGCCACTGCCGCCACCGCGGCAATCAGCGGCATGACGGAGCGCAGCAGCACCCGCCGCGCCTGCCCACCAACGGGCCCGTCCATGTGCTTTCCCCTGGCCGGCGTGGTTGTCGTTGTTGCCGCTCCCGGCCGTGCGGACCAGCGGGATGTGGCCGCCCGGCGTCGCAGGCCCTGGGCTTTCGTTCGCAGTGCGCTGCGCTTTGACCCGGCGGGAACGTGCCGTCGCGTCAACAGCTCAGGCAGGACAGTGGGGTGGACCGCGTCGGAAAGATCCACGGGCTGCGGTTCGGCGCTGCGGTAGACGGCCGTGGCCAGCGCCAGCGCGTCCGGGCGCAGGCGCCGCTCATCGTTCAGGCCTGCTTCCAGGGCAGCCGCGAGGTCTTTGGGAACGCCGGGAACCAACAGGGACAACGGCGGACGGTCGGCCGTGCGTCCCGGCGCTTCACCTGTGAGGCAGTACCACCCAAGGGCAGCCACCGAGTACACATCGCGTTCAGGCTGCAGGCCGGCACGGACCGCGTCCACCGGTGCGGGATCAAGGAATCCGCCCGTTCCCGCGGTGCCGGCGCCGCCCGGGTCCCCGAGCATCCGGGCGACGCCGAGATCGGACAGCATCGGTTTTCCCTGCCCGGTGAAGAGCACGTTTCCGGGCGAGACGTCGGAATGCGTGAAGCCTTTGCCGTGCAGGTACGCCAGGGCCTGGGCGATCGGCGTCAATACCGTGACCGTCTCACCCACGCTGAGCCTGCCGCGGGCGGACACCAACTGGGCCAGGGAACCGCCGGCAGCATAATCCATGGTCAGTGACGTACCACTGCCCGGTTCCGTCCCCTGGACAGCGTCGTGGGCCCGGATCAGGTGCTGGTGGTCCAGGACTGACAGGATGCGGATCTCCCGCCGCACCTCCTCCTCGGTGATGCCCGGGCTGCTGCGCGTCCCGCTCCCGGCCGCCCGGAAGCACTTGAGGGCGTATTCCTGTCCCGTCCGTTGTTCCCTGGCCAGCCACACGTCCGCGCTGCCGCCGCGGCCCAGCAGCCTGCCGACGTCGTAGCCGGGTACGTCGGGTGCCTGTGCATCATCCATGGTCCATGTCTAGCCGAGTTCCGTCCGGCCTGCAGAAGTTATCCACAGCCCCCGCGGTTGCAGTCACAAAGGGCAGGGCCGGTGAGCTTGGACACTAAACCGGGCCGGTGCGGCTGCGGGGTCTAAGCTGGATGCCATGACTCTTGAGTTTTCACAGCTGGGTCTTGCCCCCGACTTCGTTGATTACATGGAAGGCTGGGATGCCCAGCGCGAACTCCATGACAACGTTGTCGCCGGAAGTGCGCCCAGCACAGTCCTTCTTTTGGAGCACACCGCTGTATATACGGCCGGCAAGCTTACCGAGGACCACGAGCGGCCCTTTGACGGTACGCCGGTCGTCGCAGTGGACCGCGGCGGCAAACTGACCTGGCACGGTCCCGGCCAGCTGGTTGCCTACCCCATCCTGAAGCTGAAGAACCGCTCCGGGATCAGGGACTACGTGGAGCGGCTGGAAGAAATCATGATCACCGTCATGGCGGACTACGGCATCAAGGCTGAACGCATCAAAGGCCGCGCCGGCGTATGGATCAAGGCCGATTCCAAGGGCCCCGACCGCAAGATCGCGGCTATCGGCATCCGCGTCCTGAACGGCGTCACCATGCACGGCGTCGCCATCAACTGCAGCAATGACCTGGCGCCCTACGGCCAGATCATCGCCTGCGGCATCACCGACGCCGGAGTCACCACCATGTCCCTTGAAACGGGCAGGGAGATCCATCCCGCGGACATCGCGGAGCGGTTCGTGGAGGAATTCCGCAAGCACGAAGAAGCATTGGTTTCGAGCCCTGAAGGAGCTCTACTGTGACATTGGCACCTGAAGGCCGGAAAATGCTGCGGATCGAGCAGCGCAACGCTGCGGTCCCGGTGGAGCGCAAGCCGGAGTGGATCAAGGCCAAGGTCCAGATGGGCCCGGAGTTCGTCGGGCTGAAGAACCTGGTCAAAAAAGAAGGCCTGCACACCGTCTGCGAAGAGGCCGGCTGCCCCAACATCTTCGAATGCTGGGAAGACAAGGAAGCCACCTTCCTGATCGGCGGCTCCGAATGCACCCGCCGCTGCGACTTCTGCCAGATCGACACCGGCAAACCCTCCCCCGTGGACATGTTCGAACCCACCAAGGTGGCCCGCTCCGTGCAGTCCATGCAGCTGCGCTACGCCACCGTCACCGGCGTGGCCCGCGACGACCTCGAAGACGAAGGCGTCTGGCTCTACGCCGAAACCGTCCGCAAAATCCACGAACTGAACCCCGGCACCGGCGTGGAACTGCTCATCCCCGACTTCTCCGGCAACCCCGACCACATCAAGGCGATCTGCGACTCCGCCCCCGAAGTCTTCGCGCACAACGTCGAAACCGTGCCCCGGATCTTCAAAAGGATCCGCCCCGCCTTCCGCTACGAACGCTCCCTGGACGTCATCACCCAGGGCCGGAACCTGGGCATGGTCACCAAGTCCAACCTCATCCTGGGCATGGGCGAAACCCGCGAAGAAATCAGCGAAGCCCTCCGCGATCTCCACCAGGCCGGCTGCGACCTGATCACCATCACCCAGTACCTGCGCCCCTCCGAACGGCACCTGCCCGTGGACCGCTGGGTCAAACCCCAGGAATTCGTGGACCTCCAGCACGAAGCCGAAGAAA
>Ga0308158_10000754_pt1 | contig 44017 bp, 28 predicted proteins | sample PhyBR2_FD_201038 | JGI IMG/M metagenome (GOLD analysis project Ga0308158, IMG submission 201038) | Phyllosphere microbial communities from UC Gill Tract Community Farm, Albany, California, United States - DLSLB.R2 | ecosystem: Host-associated > Plants > Phyllosphere > Unclassified | place: USA... | reverse complement strand
CCGGTCTCTGTGCGACACTTACCTATACCGTGCGGCCCGACCGCATCATCATCGGTGGAGGCGTCATGCAACCGCCGATGTATGACCGTGTGCGTCGGGCGCTGACCGCGAAGCTGGCCGGTTACGATGCCAGCATGTGCACAATCGACATGGCCGACTATGTGGCTGCGCCAACCGCAGGTTCGTCGGCGGGTCTGACAGGGGCCCTTGCGCTCGCCTATCGAAAAGCGACCCGACAGTGGCCGATGCATTGGGCCATCACTGAAACCACCTCCATCGAAGCGGAAGCCGTCAATGCATAGTGTTGTAAGTTCCGGTCCCGCCGACGTCGTTGATGACGCCCGGGCGACCCCTGCGATCATCATGAGCGCGGCAGGCGCAGCCCTCGGGGGCCTTTTGTTCGGCTTCGATACCGCCGTCATCTCGGGCGCCACTAATGCGCTGCAGAACCAGTTCGCGCTGACCGAGGCATCGTTGGGCTTCACCGTGGCGTCAGCCTTGATCGGTACGGTTCTGGGCTCGCTCATCGCGGGCGTGCCGGCCGATCGCTATGGCCGTAAAGCCATCATGCTTTCTGTCGCGATCGCCTATGTGGTGTCTTCGCTCGGAACCGCGTTGGCGCACGACTGGTACGTGCTGATCGGATTCCGCTTCCTTGGTGGCGTGGCAATCGGTGCCGCGTCCGTGGTGACGCCGATCTACATCGCAGAGGTGTCGCCCGCGCGGTTCCGCGGCCGACTGGTGGCGATGAACCAGCTGAACATCGTGCTCGGCATCCTCATCGCGTTCCTTTCCAATTACATCATCGCGCAGGTCTTGCCGCCCGAGACGGCCTGGCGCTGGATGTTCGGCATTGTCGCGGTGCCGTCTGTTGTTTTCCTCATCGTCACATTCTTCCTCCCGGAAAGCCCAAGGTGGCTGGCGGTGCGGGGACATCGCGAGCGCGCCGTCGCCGCAATGACGCGCCTTGGGTTCAGGGATCCCGCTGCCGAACTGCTCCGCATCGAAGCCGCGGACATGCGCGAAGCCGCCAAGGGGGCTCCGCGTCTTTTCCAGGCGTCGCACACGCTTCCCGTTGCCTGCGCGATCGCGATCGCGATGTTCAATCAGCTCTCCGGCATCAATGCCCTGCTCTATTACGCGCCGCGGATTTTCCAGCTGGCGGGTGCGGGCGCCGACAGCGCGCTGCTGCAGTCGGTAGCGGTGGGCGGCACCAACCTGCTGTTTACCGCGCTGGCGCTGTTCCTGATCGACCGGTTTGGCCGCAAGCCGCTGCTGTTCGTCGGCTCGATCATCTGTGCTGCCGCATTGCTTCTTGTCGGTTGGCAGCTCGAGCGGGTCGCACCGAACGGCACGCTGATCCTCGTCGGGCTTCTCGCCTTCATCGCGGCGTTCGCGGTCAGCCAGGGCGCGGTGATCTGGGTGTTCATCTCCGAGGTCTTCCCAAGCTCGGTTCGCGGCAAGGGTCAGGCGCTGGGCTCAACCACGCACTGGGTGATGGCAGCGATAATCACCTGGCTGTTCCCGGTGGTCGCCAGCGCCGTCGGCGGATGGGTGTTCGCGTTCTTCGGCGCGATGATGCTGCTCCAGTTCGTCTGGGCCTGGAAGGTGATGCCAGAAACGAACGGTGTCGCACTGGAAGATATGGATTTGCGTGGAGCGGAAGCATGAAGAAGATTGCAATGCTCGTGGCGGCAGCTGCTGCTCTAGCAACCTCGGCGTCGGCCCAGCGGCCCGATGCCCGGCCTAGCTACCATTTCGCACCGGCAAAGAATTGGATGAACGATCCCAACGGGCTCGTCTACTATGACGGCGAGTATCATTTGTTCTTCCAGTACAACCCTCATGGCGATCGCTGGGGGCACATGAACTGGGGCCACGCGGTCAGCCGCGATCTCGTTCATTGGCAGGAACTGCCCATCGCGATCCCTGAGACGGCAGACGTCATGGCCTTTTCTGGCAGCGCAGTCATCGACTGGAACAATACGAGCGGGTTCGGGCGCAACGGCAAGCCGCCGATGATCGCGATCTACACCGGTCACAACCCTAAGGCGAAGCTCCAGTCGCAGTACGTCGCTTACAGCAACGATCGCGGTCGGACGTGGACCGTCCACGGCGAGGTGCTGAGCGTCGGATCGCCAGAGTTCCGCGATCCAAAGGTCTTCTGGCATGCGGCTACCAACCGCTGGGTCATGGTCGCAGTGATGGCGCTGGAGAACCGCGCAGTCATCTTCACCTCGCCAAACCTCAAGCAGTGGACGTTCGCCAGCAGCTTTGGGCCCGCTGGTGGCCGCGGTAAGAACTGGGAGTGCCCGGATCTGTTCGAGCTGCCGGTTGACGGCGGGGCTTCCGGCGAGAAGCGCTGGGTGCTCGGCATCAACCTTGGCGACAACGCCGTCGGTGGTGGGTCAGGTGGTCAGTATTTCGTCGGCGACTTCGACGGTACGCGGTTCACGCCCGTTCAGGGCTGGCCCGGCGATGCGCAGTGGATGGACTATGGTGCAGACTTCTACGCCGCTGTGTCGTGGAACGATCTGCCTAAGGACGATCCACGCCGCATCTGGATCGGCTGGGCGAACGACTGGCGCTATGCCGAGGCGATCCCGACGTGGCCATCGCGCGGGCTGATGACCGTCCCACGCCAGGTTACGCTGCGAAAATCGCCCGAGGGGTATCGAATTATACAGACTCCGGTGCGCGAGGTCGCGACCCTGCACGGCGCCCGACAGGATTTCACCGCTACGTTGAACGACAGCCCGACCACGCTTCCCATTCAGGGGGCCTCGGCGGATCTTGAGTTCGCGATCGACGCTGGCTCGTCCGAGCAGGTGGCGATCACCCTCACGGATGGCGAGGGCTATCAGACCGTTGTCGGCGTCAATCCGACCGTGAACGAGGTTTTCCTCGATCGGACACGCTCGGGGCCGCATTTCCACGACGGTTTTGCCGCCCGCCACGTTGCCCCGGTTGATCTGAAGACAGGCCGCGTGAAACTGCGGATCCTCGCCGACGAGTCGATCCTGGAAGTTTTCATTAACGATGGCGAGCGCACGATTACCGATCGGTTCTTCCGTGGCAGTAGCCCGCTTCGGTGGAGCTCGTCGTCGCGCGGTGGCAGTGCGCAACTGAAGCTCACCGCGTGGTCGATGAACGCAGGCCCCGTGAAGGTTGCGGCGAAGTGACGACCGGTCCCGTTCAAAGGACAGCCAGCATGTACGGCCGGATCTAAATAGCGGGCCTCGCAGCCCGGACGACCAATAATTTAAAACATATAGCGTAATAAAGAGGGGATTCTTTTATGACGAGGTCTTTCCACGTCCTTTTGACGACTACTGCGCTCCTACCACTCATCGTTGCATCTTCGGCCTGGGCGCAAGCTGATGTATCGCCGGCTACCAACCAGACTGGAGCGGCGAAGACCTCAACATCGGGCGATCCCCTGCGCGGCACTGGGCCAACCAGTGCCGCGCAGGCGCAATCAGACGCGGCGCCCGAGAACGCCCAGGCGGGCGGAGATAACGAAATCGTTGTTACTGGTTATCGTGCCGCTCTCGGCTCTGCGCAGGAACTCAAGCGCAATTCGTCGTCGATCGTTGACGCCGTTGTTTCCGACGACATCGGCAAACTCCCGGACAACAACGCTGCCGAAGCCATCTCCCGTATCGTTGGCGTAACTGTTCTGCGCTACAACGACGAAGCAGGCGTCATCTTGGTGCGCGGCTTGCCGGACGTTGCCACGACGTTCAACGGACGCGAGTTCTTCTCGGCCGAAGACCGTGTGCTGCATCTTCAGGATTTTCCGGCTGGTGTCGCTGCGGGCATCGAGGTTTATAAGTCGGGTACGCCGGATCTTATCGAGCCCGGTCTGGCAGGGCTGGTCAATCTGCGCTCGCGTCGCCCGTTCGACGTGAAAGACACCGAGATCGCCGGTGAGATCCGCGGATCGTACAATGATCAGTCCAAAGCATTCGACCCGTCGGGTAACCTCCTTCTGACGAAACGCTGGGACACGCCGATCGGCGAGATCGGCGCCTTGGTGAATATGAGCTACACGCGCACCACCTATCGCAACGCAGATCGCTATGCTGACTCCGCGGTGATCACGCCGCGCGGTTTCGGCGTCGATGATCCCGCCGACGATCTGACGGTCACGACCCCTGGCGTTGGCAATTTTAACTTTCCGGCAAACGCCGGCAATTTCTACGAGAAGGGTGTCCGTCACCGCCCGGCTATTAACGGCACCATTCAGTGGCGCCCGTCGGCCAATCTCGAGGTCTACGCAGAAGGTTTGTGGCAGGCGTATCGCGGCAACGTGTTGCGGGACTCGTTCAACGTGAACTTCGAACGGCGTGATGCCAACGGCGTTGCGCCCACCCTGAGCAACGTTGTGCTGGTACCCGGCGAGCCGAACAAGGCGGCGAGCTTCACCAAGACAGGCGGCTTCGTTCCCGAATTCTCCCGCGTCGCGCAGGACGATCGCACGGATACGTATCAGGGCGCATTGGGCTTCAAATGGACGACCGGCCGCGCAACGCTGTCGGGGGACTTCGCCTACACCAATAGCCGCTACAAGGCCCTGGAGCTTGCCGTCGACTCCCAACTTGCCACGGCTCCGACCATCAACGTTGACTGGGACGCACGCGGATCGGCAGTTTTCGATCTGGGCAGCTACGACATCACTAACCCAGACAACTCCCGCTGGCGCGGCTTCAATCAGCGCGAGTTTGTCGCAAAGGGCAACGGCCTCCAAGGCCGTCTCGATCTGGATCTCGAAACCGACTGGGGCTTCCTGCCGCATCTGCAGTTCGGCGTTCGTGCCAGTGACCGCAATGCCTCGTCGCAGAACAATACCCGCTACGCCTACACCGCCGGCCTCAACATCCCGCTTGCGAGCCTTCCAACCGGCGCGCTGGAAGTGATTACGGATGGGTTCCGTAACGATCCACAGCGCTTTCAAAACTGGCTTGCGCCAAATCGTGACGCGATCATCGCCAACAGCGAAGCCCTGCGCCAGCTTGCCTATCAGTCGGTCCAGCAGGCGACCGTGCTGTTCCCGAACGACGGCGGCATTCGTGACGCTGTGGCAAAGTACGCAACCGCCGAGATCCCTGTTGATCCACTGGGCGGCTTCACCGCCAGTGAGGCTAGCTATGCCTTCTATGGTCAAGGCAAGTTCGCGTTCGACCTTGGCGGTATTGAGGTCGACGGCACCGCCGGCGCTCGCATCGTCAATACTGACGGTGAGTATCGCGGTTTCAGTCGCGTGCAGGCCACCGATGGCATCGTGGGTATCGTCCCGACGACGACCAAGCAGAACTATGTCGACGTCCTGCCTTCCTCCATCGCGCGCATTCGCTTCTCTAAGAAATGGCAGGTTCGTCTCGGCTACACGCAGACGCGGACCCGGCCAGGGTTCGGTCAGCTGAACCCTTCGCTCAACATCACGGCCAACAGCCCAGGTCCGGATGGCTCGCCGCCACAGTTCGATGCAACCGGCTCTGGCGGCAATCCGAACCTGCGCCCGCTGACCTCGCAGAACTATGACTCCACCCTGGAGTGGTACTTCTCCAAGAACGGGTCGGCATCGGTCGCCGCGTTCTACCGTGATATAGACGGCTTCATCGGCAACTATACGCAGGTCGTGAACGACCCGATCTACGGCCGCGTTCAGCTGAACCGTCCTGAAAATGCCGGTAACGGACGCATCAAGGGTATCGAGGCTTCGGCGCAGACTTTCTTCGACTTCCTTCCCGGTCTGCTCTCTGGCTTCGGCGTGCAGGCCAACGGCACCTATCTCGACGGCACCAACCAGCTGCCGCAGGCGCTCGGCGAAAGCGATCGCCAGGTGCGGATTACCGGTCTGTCAAAATGGGCTTACAATCTCACCGGCTTCTACGAGAAGGGCAAGGTTTCCGCCCGCCTGTCGTACAACTGGCGGTCAGGATATACGACGAGCTACAACCGCACGATCAATGAGACGCAATACGCGGGCGAGCTTGTACGCCCAGTGTCTCGATTGGACTTCTCGGCAAGTTTCGAGCCCTACAACAATATCTCGCTTGTCGCGAACGTCAGTAATATCCTGGCGCAACCGTTCAAGAACTACCGTTACTATAACGAGACGCAGTATTTCGGTCGTGATCTCCGAATTGAAGGCCGATACATGAGCCTTGGTCTGCGATTCAAAATGTAACGCTCTGACCTGCGCAGTGTGGCAACACCACACTGCGCAGGGACTTTGATCAAGTTGACCGAGGTCAAGAAGGCCTTCGGCCCCTGACCTACATGCGCAGTGTACCGTTTCCCCCAGGCTCCCTCCGTCCCGTGAGACGAGATGCCATTCCGCTCGGATGCGGGAGGCCGGGAGCCGTCTCCAACAAAAATCTCGATAGGAGTTAAGGCGATGGCATACGAAACCATCTACACCCGGCGCACGACGCTTGGGCTCATCGCCAGCCTTCCGATGATCGCTGGCTGTGGGCGAACACTGGCCGGAGCAACAGCCTTGACGGGCGGCTCGGTCTCCATTCCCTCGCCACCGTCAGCCACCATGCCTCAGGCAGAAGACGGCCGACCACGCTATCACATCACTGCCCCGGCAGGCGGCTGGATCAACGATCCGCAACGCCCGCTGAAGATTGGCGATACCTGGACGCTTTGGGCGCTGTACAATCCCACCTACCCTGCCGGCGGCACAAATTGGCGGCGCTGGACGTCGAAGGATCTTGTAACATGGGAAGACCGTGGCATTGCGATCCCGCGTAACACCAACCGCTTTGGAGACGTGTGGAGCGGCAGTACCGTTGTTGATACAGCAAATACCGCCGGTTTCGGTGCAGGAGCGCTCGTAACTCTCGTAACGATGCCGGTACCGGGCAGCGGCCAATCCTGTGCATTGTGGTACTCACATGACGACGGAGCGAACTTTACGTTCCATGACATCGTTCTGGCTAATCCGGGAGGTCGCAAGGATTTTCGCGACCCTACCGTATTCTGGCATGCGCCCACGAGCCGTTGGGTTATGACCCTCTCCGAGGAGGGTAAGATCGGGATCTACACGTCTACCAATCTCAAGCAGTGGACATATGCCAGTGGCTTCGCCTCGACGATCGTCGGCCGCGTCATGGAATGCTCACACCTCTTCAAGCTGCATCTGTACGAGGCTAACGGCGCGACGTCGGCAGATAGATGGGTATTGCTGGTTGGCGGCAATGGTACCAAGCTCGGCTTCACCGTAGGCGGCTATTATTGGGTCGGCGACTTTGATGGGATGACGTTCACGTCCGACGCCTTGGAGGGGCAGTGGATCGATGGAGGGGCGGACTTCTATGCCGCTGTAGTCTGGACCGACCCAGCCGCGGCCGATCCGCTTGCGTCGGCGTACTCGATAGGCTGGATGAGCAACTGGGATTATGTGAACAAGATTCCTGTCACCCGAGATTACCGCGGACAACTCAGCCTTGTTCGCCAGCTAAGACTTCAGCGCGTAGCGAACGTACCACGCCTGCTCAGCACACCGCTCGCTGTACAGAATAAGGTCTTTGCCCCCGCCATTGTGGGACAGGATCAGACGATCGAAAAAGGGTCAGATTACGTATGGCCGGCAGGAGCAGAAGCAGCAGCCTGCCGTATCGATTTCACGCTAACCCGCGTAGGTGCTACTTGGCCAAATGACGTAGCCTTATCAGTTCGAGCAGATAGACGTTTCGAGACAAGATTCGTATTCACCGCTCATAATAATGCGGTTTCCCTGCAGCGGGAAAAGAGCGGTCCCAACGCGCCGGACGTCGATGCGTGGCGGCAGACACGGAGTGTCGCCTGCGATTTTACGAAGGGTTCTGTAAATGTCAGCCTGTTCGTCGATACCGGTTCGGTCGAACTTTTTCTTGATGACGGTACGGGAACTTTGTCAGAACTGATTACTTCGCCTCTCGCTGCTACAAACCTAAAAATTAAAGTAAGCAACGCTAGCGTAAACGTCTCCGGTATCTCGATCATGCCTGCTCACTGACGCCTTGTGGCGTTCCGCGCGACTGCCTCTATGCCTTGCAGCCGTCAACCGCATCTAACAAGGTTAGCACTGCACCGGTGCCTCCAATGACTTGGCATTTCCAGGTTCTAGACCGAACTCGCTTGCGCCTCTCCAGCAATACTGCCCGTTAAGTAAGTGAAAGAGCATGACGCCTCTTAAGTTAGTTCAGCGCTCGGCTCGCTACGGCGATGATCAAACAGTTACGAAGACTTCTCTCGGATCATACATTATTGTATGTAATTAAGTCTCGGCCCGGGATGTCGATAGATCTAGCTGTACCGCCTACCGCGCAAACTATAGGCGGAGCGGAGCGTCAGCTAGCCTCCACAAGAATACTATCTTATCGGCTTCACGCTATGAGCACATGAACGGAAAATATGTGTGAGGCGGCTCGGCCCGAACGCTTTATATGCTCGTCGTCTCTGGCAGTACATCACGAATTGTGTAGCGAGGGGCCCGAACGGAATTACTTAACCTTTTGCGGCCATACGGCATACGGTGCGCCTCATTCTATCGGACTGGCTGTGAAACTTTACTTGGCAGAAACACAGCGGCTAGCAGCCTTACAGTCGTACGCCCTGCTGGGTACCGGACCTGAACTGGCTTATGATCAAGTCACCGCGCTTGGCTCAAAACTTTTCGACGTACCGATTTGCATGATATCGCTTGTCGGCGAGGCCGAGCAATGGCTGAAGTCACATCACGGCACCGATCTGTGCTCCACCGAACGATCCCTGTCATTCTGCGCGTACACTTTGACCATGGACGAGCCGCTGGTTGTGTTCGACGCGCCTGTCGACCCACGCTTTCGGGATCACCCGATGGTAACCGGAGAGGCAGGCGTGCGCTTCTACGCGGGCGCGCCGTTAATCAACGCCGAGGGGCACCATCTCGGCGCGCTCTGCATTATCGATACCAAGCCGCGCTCTGCCTTTAGTGCGGTCGAACGTGAACTCCTCGGCGATCTTGCATCAGTAGCTATCACGATAATGGAAAAGCGGCGGGCGGGCCTACTGAACCGCGCAATAGGCGGCTTTGCAAACGTTATAGGTCTGGCGCTTATTATCACCGACGCAGAAGGCCGCATCACCTTCTGGAACCCGGCGGCCAAGACGCTGTTCGGTCATGCGCCGTCAGAGGTAATCGGTCGACCGGTCGAGCTTATCATCCCAGAACGTTTTCGGGCAGAACACGCTGCCGGGTTCAAGAAGGTCGCGGCAGGGTGCACGTCGAAGCTGTCAGGTAAATCGGTGGAGCTCGTTGCTGTCCGTCAGGACGGGACGGAATTCCCAATCGAGATGAGAATGGCGAGTTGGCTTGGCCCGGCGGGAGTCGAGTTCGGTGCCCAAATCCATGATATCACTGAGCGCCGACAGCGAGAACGCCGTCTCGAGCATCTTGCTCATCACGATGCGCTCACTGGACTGCTGAACCGCACCGGCTTTCGCGAGAGGCTGGAGGAATGCCTTGGCATGCACCGTGCGGCAACGATCCTCGCAATCGACCTTGATGGCTTCAAGGCGGTCAACGACACCTTTGGCCATGCCGTAGGCGATAGCTTGCTTCAGGCCATTGCCATTCGTTTTACCGCTTTGCTGGAACAGACTGGTACCATTGCGCGTGTTGGCGGAGACGAGTTCGCGCTTCTTCTTACCTGCCGCGAGGACGTAGTTGCTGCCCGCCAGTGCGCGGCGCGTTTGATAGAAGCGTTCCAGGAACCGTTCCAGCTAGCCGGGCACAACCTTCAGATCGGCATCAGCATCGGCATCGGCTTAGCCCCTATCCATGCCGAGGATCTTGACGAACTACTGCTCCGAGCCGACCTGGCACTACTTGCCGCCAAGAAAGCCGGTGGACGTTGCATGCGTATGTTCGATGCCCCCCTTGCCGGCCAGCTGTCAGCGCGCCTTGCCTTTGAAGACGAGCTGCGCGTGGCAACCGAGCGCGGGGAATGGCAACTCTTCTATCAACCGCAAGTACGGTTGTCAGACAACGCGCTTATCGGTGTCGAGGCGTTGCTTCGCTGGAACCATCCACAACATGGCCTTCTTACTCCAGCGACATTTTTGGAGACGCTTGAGACCCATCTCGTTGCTTATGAGGTTGGCACATGGGTCATCGACGAGCGATGTCGTCAGCTGGCTGCGTGGCGGAAGGAAGGCCTGATCGTGCCACGGATGGGCCTGAACCTGTTTGCCGTGCAGTTCGTGTCTGGCATCCTCGAAAAGACCATTAGCGGCGCCCTCGAAGCGCATGGCCTTCTTCCAAACGATCTCGAGCTCGAAATTACCGAAACGATCGTACTGCGATCCGATGACCAGGTACTGTCGTCTTTGATAGCGTTACGCGACAGCGGAGTTCACATTGCCTTTGACGATTTCGGCACAGGCTTCGCGTCCCTTGCTACGCTTGGCCAGGTACCTGTAACGCGCCTGAAGATTGATCGCTCATTCGTCCGGGATCTTGGCCATACGCCGCAAAGCGAAGCCATTGTTTCTGCTGTCGTATCTTTAGCTCGAAGCCTTCATTTAGAAGTGGTCGCCGAAGGCATTGAAGACGACGCTCAGCGCCTGCGCCTTCTGCGTCTAGGCTGCGAATCTGGCCAAGGGTATCTTTTTGGCAAACCGGTCAGTGGTATTGACCACTCTTGGCTGCAGCAACTTGCCGCCTAACCAGCCACGCGACGAAGTCACGGAGATTGTCTAAGAAGGGTTGATGTATCCCAGCCTGCGCAACATTCGATTGGCTGCTGTGTACATGTTGAACCTGATCGAACTTGGCTTAGGCAAACCGCTCAGCGGCATGGTCACGAAACGCCTCCTGATCACGAACATATTCGCTGAGCATCTCGAGCGACTTGTGCCGGCTATGCTCCTTCATCTTGAACAGATTGGCGCCCTGCCGCCCCGCCTCGGTAAGAAAGCCCGCCCGCAGACTATGTCCGGCAAACAGTCCCGGATCGTAGCCAGCCGCAGCGGCCCGCGCCTTGACGACGAGCGCCACCGTCTGCGGACTAAGGCCGTGCGTGGTCAGACGACCATGCGGAGTGAGCCGTCGGAAAAGTGGCCCGCTGCTGATCTCCGCCGCCTCGAGCCAGGCGCGATAATGGCGGACGGGTTCCATGCGCCGACCATCGAGGATAGCGACCGATTGCCCCCTGCCCTCCTGGTCGCCCTTCGACACCGGGATATGGATGATCAGCCCGCGCGGATCCTCGCTGACATGCGCGACATCGATCGCCACCAGCTCGGAGCGCCGGAACGCCCCCATCATGCCGAGACTGAGCAGCGCCCGGTCGCGATAATCCTGCAGGCTCGTGCCGGTGATCGTGCGCACCATGTCTCGCAGGACATCGCCGTCGGCGGGGCGCTTCTTGGCGGGCCGCTCGCCGCGTTTGGTATTGCGGATACCGCGCATGACCTTCTCAAGCGCCGCAGCGCCAGCCTGTGTCGTGGGCGGTTCAACCCCAGCGGCGCGGTGCGCGAACACGATCGCCGCCAGCCGTCGCCCGATCGAGGCTTTCGAGAGCGATCGCCCGTTCGAATGGCTGCTGCCGGTGGTGGCAAGTTCGGTGAGGAAGGCGGCGGTAACCTGGGGACTGGCCGGCAGCGTTTGGTAGCCGCGCGTTTCGCACCAGGCACAAAACAGCCGCCAGTCGGAGCGATAGGCGCGCAGCGTGGCACTGGCCGAGGCGCGGGTAATGAAGTCGTCGACGCGGGATTGATCGTCGACGGTGAGATCGGGCAGCCACGGCTGCACGGCACGATTGTCGATCAGCGCCAGCCCCTGCTCGTCCGCACCATCATCCGAAGAGCCGCCTTCGATCATCGACGGCGCGATCCGGCATCGGACTGTTTCGACATCGCCATGCGCATTTCTTACTCGATTTCGTCGTTTCGATGACCGAGCGGTAGCGGCTCGACTAGCTAGTGGGAATACAATTTATCGCTAGTAATTATTATGGCGGGGAGCGCGAACTGGACTCTTGTAGAGCTCCTCCCCCTTCGAGACAGTTTGTGGTATTCCAACATCACTCTGCCACTCATGACGGATAGTGCCCTATGACCCTCCAAGTGAACATCACGTCCAATGGACGCATGAGTCTTCCTGTCGGCATTCGTAAACGTTTAGGGCTCGAAGGCGGTGGAGCGGTGCTCGTTGAGGAAACGCCTGATGGCGTCATTCTGCGTACGGTAGATCAGGCAGTGGCAAAGGCGCAGGCAATCGCCAAACGTTATGCCCAGCATCCCGACGCTTCGGTCGATGCGTTTCTGGCGGCGCGCCGCGCGGAGAGCGGCGAATGACCCACGTCGTGCTCGATGCCTCGGCGATCCTGGCACTCCTCAAAGGCGAGCGCGGCGCCAGCAAGGTTGCCGGCGTGATTGCAGACGCGTCGGTCTGCGCGGTCAATCAAGCCGAGGTGATCAGTCACTTTGTCCATCTCGGCGCGCCGCTCGAGGACATTCGCGCCATGCTTGGTGCTTTGCCCTATTCCGTCGTGCCTGCTGACGATGCGCTGGCATGGGAGGCTGGTGGCCTGCGATCGGTGACCGCGTCTGCCGGGCTGTCACTGGGGGATCGCTTCTGCTTGGCCCTTGCCAAACACCTCGGAGCGCCGGCCTATACAGCGGACAAGGCCTGGAAAGACATTGCCGGCGATGCCGGTGCCAAGGTCGTGGTCATTCGGTAATTACGTCATGCGCGTGAGCCATCTCCAAGGGCAACCGGAGGCAGCGTGACAACTGGATCGCAATGCTCTGAAAGGCTGCGCCATTATAGTTCGCATCCAAGGAGCAATCATATGCGACCGTTGATCCTGCTATCCGCCTGCTTCCTCGCCTCTGCCTGCAGCGTCGGCGCAAGCGCGCCGACCGTTATTGACGGGAGCAGCGCCGCGGCGTTTGATCAGACACTACGCGCCGCGAAGGCTGACCTTGGCCCCAAGGATCGTCTCAAATTCGAAGCCGCATTGTCAGAATTTAAGGCCCGCACATTTGCCAAGGCCAATTCGCGGCAGGAGTATCAGCGTCTACTGCGCAAGGGACTCGACGGTCTGACGGCTCCGCGTGTCGTCGATCAGTTTGATCGCGACGTAGACCGGGTTGGTGGCCAAGCTGCGGATGCCGTGTTCGAGGCCAAGCGCGCTTTGAACCGCAAATAGCCGTTGGCTGATGCCGGACGCTGCAATGATCAAACGGTAGATCGCAATCCGCCAGACCCACAAGCGGACACTCATGAGCCGTTTTCGCTTTCCCTACTTCTGCCATTCGTTCAGCCTCCAGCCTGCAACACGGGTCGCCGATTTTCGATCTCAAAGAGGCTTTGTACGCGCAAGCCATGCCGCCCAATGGCCATGCCTTAGTGAGACGAACTCGATCTCTCAGCGGAACGGAAGCCGATCAAAACGATTTAGTCCCGGCACGGAGTTCGGCTGGTCGGCACGCTCCACGGAGGCGTGATGAAGCAGCGGGACGATTGGCATCTGACGGAAGCGCTCGGTTACGAGCACGGACGAGCGGACCCTTTTGCCGCGGCTGTTCGGGCTACCCGAATGCCTATGGTCATTACGGACCCCGCGCAGACCGATAACCCGATCGTCTTCTGCAACGAAGCCTTTCAAACGCTGTCGGGCTATGACCGAAGTGAAATCATTGGCCGTAACTGCCGCTTCCTGCAGGGTCCCGACACCGACCGAGAGCAGGTGGCTAAAGTGCGTCGGGCAATCGACGCCCAGACCGACATTGCCGTGGACCTTCTAAACTATCGAAAGGATGGATCTACGTTCTGGAACGCGTTGTATCTGAGCCCTGTACGCAATGACGCCGGTAAGGTTGTATTCTTCTTCGCCTCCCAGCTTGATGTTACTGACCGCGTCAAAGCGCAGACTATCATTTCAAAGCAGAAGCTATTGGTCGAACAGGAAGTCGAGGCGCGCACGTCAGACCTCGAGGCCGCGTTAGATGCGAAAACTCTGCTGCTTCACGAAGTCGACCACCGGGTAAAGAACAACCTTACGATGATCGGTTCGCTTCTGCGTTTGCAGGCGCGGAGCATATCTGACCCGGCCGTTTCATCAAAACTTGAAACCATGCTCGAACGGGTTGATGCGCTGGCGACAGTGCATCGCCGTCTTTATCAGTCGGACGACGTCACCCGGTTCGATGTCGGGGCGTTTACCGAAAATCTAATCAGCGACGTCGTTGGTGCCAGCCGACGCAACGACATCAAGCTTGTTTCGAACATTTCGCAAATAGAGGTGCCGTCCAGTAGAGCGGCATCGCTTGGGTTGATCCTCAACGAAATAGCGACCAACGCCATCAAGCATGCATTTGCCGACGGGCGAGCGGGTACGATTTCCGTCCGCACCGCCCTAGAAGGCAATAATGCCCTGATCGAAATTACCGATGATGGGCATGGGCTTGCCAGCAATGACGTTCAGCCGGACGGCATTGGCAAAATGCTTATTTCCCGCCTCGCCAAGCAAGTCAGGGCCGACGTCGTATGGTCCGACGCCGCCCCCGGTGTTCGCGTATCTCTCTCATTCCCGGTGGACGATTAATGAGTGGACGTGCCAAACCGCCGTTGAATGTGCTGATCGTCGAGGACGAAGCTCTTTTGGCGATGGATATTGAAGCGATGATCGAAGACGCCGGTCACCGTGTCGTCGGCGAGGCCGCGTCTCTCTACGAAGTTGAAGACCTGGCAGGCGATCTCCATCCGGACCTGGCTTTTGTCGACATACAGCTTGCGAAAGGCACCAGCGGCCTGGATGTCTGTGCACTGATCCGGAAGCGATGGGCGGACGCGATAGTCGTCTTCGTCACTGCAAACCCACTCAAGATCCCAGCCGACTTTGCCGGTGGCCATGGCGTCATACCCAAGCCCTTCTCCCGGAATGGTCTGATGTCCGCAATGCGCTACATTGAAGAGGGTGTCTGCGATCCGCCGCCCGTATCCCCGCAGCCAGCGAGCTTCATTGCAGCGCCCGCGTTTGCCGCAGAGTGGTCCGAGACCAGTCCCTGATTTCCGGGTTTAAGCGACAATCCACGGCCTCACGAAGTGGGACGACAGATGACAGAAGTTATGCATAATTTCGATTACGTTGATCCATCAACGTCTTACCGCTAGGACGTTCCCGCTTTGGACCGTCAGCCACTCCCGCCTTCGCCTATTCGACCGCACGATGCCTCAGGTGTCGTACGCGAGGCTGTCGACGCATTTGCGTCTCGCCTAAATGAGCATGACCCCTTCGTTGCGGCGTTCGATCACTGCATTACGCCGATGGTCGTCAGCGATCCAACGCTACCGGATAACCCGCTGGTTTACGTCAATCGGGCGTTCGAGGCTCTGACAGGGTTCTCGGCGGTCGAGGTCGTTGGCCGGAACTGCCGTTTCATGCAGGGACCGCTGACCGATCAGGCCGACGTCCGACGCATGAAGGACGCGATTGCTCGCCGTGAGCCGATCGATATCGACCTGCTGAATCACCGTCGTGATGGCACGCCGTTCTGGAACCGCCTCATGGTCGCGCCCGTGCATGACGCGACCGGCAGCCTACGTTACTTTGTGGCATCTCAGCTTGATGTCACACTCGAGCGGCACGGGCTGTTGCAGTTGGAACGCGACCGCGACACGCTGAGTGCCGAGCTTGCGAAGCGCGAAGTTGCGCTAGCCGAACGAGAGGCCCGCCTGGCACTTGCGCTCGATGCTGGCGGACTGGGCACTTGGACCATCGACCTGCCGGAATGGCGGCTCAGCTACTCGCCAAGTTGCCTGACGAACTTTGGCCGGCCTGTCGGCGAACAGTTGTCGATAGAAGGTATGTTGGCATGCGTTCATCCAGAGGATCGAGACCTCCTCACGAACTCGCTGAACAGCGCTATCGAACATGGCACGCGGTATAACGTCGAATACCGCATTCTAACACCTGAAGGCGAGCAACGCTGGATCCATTCCCAAGGCTCGCTGCAGCGCCGCGCGGATGGCACACCGTTGGCGGTTTCGGGCTTTTCGAGCAATGTTTCAGCTCGCAAATTCGCCGAGGAGCAACGTTCGGTTCTGGCCCATGAACTGACACACCGCGTGAAGAACACACTTGCGACGGTCAGTGCCGTTGTCAGTCAGACGCTACGCGATGCTGGGTCCCTTGCTGAGGCTCGGGATGCGGTGTCGGGCCGCATCGCTAGCCTCGCGTCTGCGCACGAACTGCTGCTCAAGGACGAGATCGAAGGCGCGGCAATCGGTGAGATTGTCGAGCGGGTGCTGGCGCCGTTCATGGATAGCAACGGTCGACGGTTTTCCGCTGTCGGCCCGACGATACGGCTGACCCCGGAAGTGACACTCGCGTTGTCTATGGCACTGCACGAGCTGGCGACCAATGCGATCAAATATGGGGCGCTCTCGGTACCGGAGGGTCAGGTGAGCATACGCTGGGACCTGAACGGCAATGCAACCGAACGCCGACTTACCTTCTCCTGGGCGGAGCAGGATGGACCTATCGTTGCTATGCCAACACGTGTTGGATTTGGTACGAGAATGATTGAGCGCGTCCTATCACGCCACATCCGCGGCAAGGCGGAAATCCAATATTTGCCGGAAGGTGTTCGCTTCGCAATCGAAGCGCCGATCTGAGCTCTCGACCTTGTCTGACATTTATTAACGCCGTGGCGGGCCCATTGCGTGACCACATTGGTTAAGAGCTCAGCTTATCGGGATCTGTCATATGTGCCATGTGCTCGTCATCGAGGATGATTTCCTCATCGCCGATCACATCATCCAGCTGATCGAGCGGGCTGGCGGCACATCCTTTGATCAGGCTGCCTCGCAAGATGAGGCAATCGATGCTGCGAGATTGAGGCCTCCCTCCATCATCATGTCCGACGTCAATCTCTCAGCCGGTACCGGCCCTGCCGCGGTGGAAGCCATCATCTTGGAGCATGGGCCGACGCCCGTGATCTTCGTGACCGGCACGCGCGAAGCATGCCATGTAAGTCGGCCATCGATGATCGTTCTCGACAAACCGATCAACGAACAGGCTCTTATTGCGGCGTTCCAAAGTCTGGCGCCCGCCTGAGTCAGCAATCGCCGACGGTCAGTGAAGCAGTCGCCCCATCGGCCTTACCGGTAAGACCGGGTACTTCATCAAGTTGTCTCAGGTCACTGAACCCGCCACGTTCCTCACGATAGCGGACGATCTCGAACCCGTGCCCCGCTAACGCCGGGATGGTGTCCAACTCCGCCGCACTCGCCGCGTTGACGTTGATCGGCATCTCGTTCCTCATAGCTCTTCCTCTTTCGTACCCTTGGTGACGGAATGTTGGAAAGGGCTTTGCTATCGATGAGCGCCCTAGCCAGCTAGGCGGAAGGTTTGATTCATGTCCGCCTTCGGCGGATAACTGCTTGTTTGATAAAGAAGATCAACCATCGTGGAGGGGCTTTCCAGTATCCGTGCGTTTCACCCATTCGATCAGGAGAGGGTTCGGCATGGATCAGAAGAGTGCGCCGTTGGCCGATGCGTTGGCGGCGATCGAGAAGAGGCCGGTCATCGGATTTGGAGCGCCGGGCCACAACCAGGGTGCAGTCATTCCTGGCGGGATGAAGGCACTGCTCGGCAAGCGCGTTTTCCACGCCGACGTGCTGACGCCGAAGGGGCTCGACGACCGTACCGAAGGCAAGCTGGCCCTTCAACGTGCGCACGAGATCGCGGCGGAGGCCTGGAATGCCGACTTCTGCCGGTTTGTAACCGGCGGATCCACCCAGAGTCTTCACACGGTTATGGCCTCGGTCGCCGGACCAGGTGACACCATTCTGGTCGCGGCGAATGCCCACAAGGCCGAGCGTACCTACGCGCTCGCGACGGGGCTCAATGCCGCCATCGTGCCGGTCCAGATCGACGGGGAATGGGACATTGAGCATGGTGTTGAGCCGCAGGCGCTGAACGCCGCCTTGGCGGCCAATCCAACCGCCAAGGCGTTCATCGTCGTCAGCCCAACTTATTACGGCGTGACGAGCGATATCGCGGCACTCGCCACTGTCTGTCACGATCACGGTATTCCCATGATCGTCGATGCCGCTTGGGGTGGTGCGTTCGCATTTTGTGAAGGACTGCCTGACGATCCGCTGACCAAGGGGGCGGATGCCGCCGTCTACAGCGCCCATAAGACGATGGGGGCCCTCGCGCAGGGATCGGTGATCGTCGCCAAGGGCGACCTGATCGATCGCCAGCGATTGTGGATGGCCTATGAGCTGTTCGAGACCACCAGCCCATCGGTACCGATCCTAGCAACGCTTGACGCGACCCGGCGAGATCACGCGTTGAACGGGGAGCAGATGTGGAACGGCGTCATTGCGCTGGCGGAGAAGGTCCGCAGGAAGATTGCCGGTATAGCCCCCCTGCGCGTGTTCGGTCATGATCATTTGCCGCCAGATGCCAGTCTGGACGTCACGAAAGTGCTGATCGACGTCTCGGCGCTGGGCGTAGCAGGGTATGCGATCGACGACTGGCTCTACAAGCATCACCGGATCAGCATGGGGCTGTCCGACGCCCGGCATATTCTGGCTGTTCTGTCCTTGGGCACAACCAGGTCCGATCTCCGCAAGCTCGTCCGTGGTTTGCGGGATCTCGTGAAGCAGCTCGCTTCCGATCCCTCCATCCTACCGGCAATCTCTTCTGTGCCCGGGATCGGCACCCTGTCCGTCGACATGGCGATGCCCGGGCCTGCGGCACTCTACGGCTCAGCCGAGATGGTTGCCTACGAGGCGGCTGAGGGAAGGATCGCAGCCGAGATGATCGCGCCCGCGCCGCCCGGCGTACCTCGACTGGTGCCGGGCCAGCGCATCACTGCCGCACACGTCGCATGGCTTGTCGCGAACCGTGATGCCGGGGCTTTCGTGATGGATCCGGTCGATCCCACAGAAGCGACCGTCAGGGTGGTTCAGAGCTGACGCAGCAACCGGATCGAAACGCCAAATCTAACAGCAACTGCAACTAGGTGGAGCCGCAATGCAGACCGATACCGACGAACACTGGATGCAAATGGCGATAGACGTCGCGCGCTCCAAAGGGTCCGATCCCTCAACCTCCCCGCTTGGATGCGTCATCGTGTTAGGCGGGAGGGTGATTGCCGCCGAACGCAATCAGACCAAGGAGTTGCCTGACGCAACCGCTCATGCCGAGATGATGGCGATCCGTCGTGCTTGTGAGCAAACCGGAGAACTGGAGCTGCGCGGGGCGACGTTATACTCGACACTCCAGCCCTGCGGGATGTGCACGATGGCATCGATCTGGTCGAAAGTCGGCCGCGTCGTTTACGGTGCTGGTCGCAACGATGTTCATCCGATGTATTTCGAGGCAAAGCACGTCGACACTCTCGGCTTCATCGAGGACGCCTATCGGGACGATATCGAGATCGAGGGTGGCTGCCTGCGCGACGCGTGCGCTGAACTCTATTACGGTCCCGATGCTGACTTAAACAAAGAGGAACAGGCCAACCTATAAGCACACAGCATGTCATAGGCACGACTGTTTGCGGCTGTGAGCGCGAGGGTAACGCAAAGCCTCCTCGAAGCAGCCCCGACGACCCACAACCAGACGTTCCCCTACACTTAACCGCTCCTCAACTTCAGACGCTCGTTCATATCCGCGTTATGACCGCTCCCGATCTTTATTTTCGACTTGAATGGAATGGCGAGGAGAGCAGGATCGACGCCTTATGAGCGAGGGCGAACTTCGCGACCAATTGACCGCATTCGGCTAGATTAGACGCCTTCTCCTTGGCATCCGCTATTTACCAGATCAGTCTTGTAAATCGTTAGAGCCGAGCAAGCTCCCTGCGGGACGCGGCCAACTCGTCACAACGTGCTGGCGAAAGGCCGCTGCGGCCGGTGGCAAGGTGCGATCGGCAAGCCACGCCATGCCGATCGTCCGGCTGATCATCGGCGCCGTCAGCGGACGTGACACAAGCGTAACCTGCCCCAGCATGGCGAGCGTCGATTGTGGCAGCGCACTGATCCCTAGCCCCGCCGCGAGCAATCCGCCCATCGTCGCCAGTTGCGTACATTCATACAGGGGCTTCACGCCGACCGCCGCCTTAATGAAGGCCGTATCCGTCAGGGCACGGACGCTACTCCGCGCTGCCATCGCGATGAACGGATTATCTGCGAAGATCGACCAGTCGGCCGCCCCGGGCAGATCGACCGGATGACCAGTCCGACAGACCAGGACGTAATCGTCTTCGAGCAACGGTTCGAACCGGAAATTGTCCTCGTCGGGCGGCGTGGTGATGGCGAGATCGATCTGTCGATCCTGCATTTCCTGATACAGCGTACCCGATAGATGATCGTGTAGGATGATCTCGACCAACGGGTAAACGGCTTGGAAACCAGCGATCATGCCGGGAAGCGCACCCGCAGCGACCGACGGCAGCGCCCCCACCACCACGCGGCCACGCTCACCAGCGAAATTCTGACGCACCGATGTGAAGGCGTGGTCGAAATCCGCGGTCAGGCGCTCGACGATCGGCAGGAGCGTCTCGCCCGCCGCCGTCAAAGTGACATTGCGCGAATTCCGGTCGAACAGGCGGACGTCCAGCGTCTCCTCCAGCAGGCGGATCGTACGGCTGAGCGCAGGCTGCGAGACGTTCGTCATCCGCGCTGTCTCGCTGAAGCTCAGAGTATGCGCGATCTGCATGAACAGTCGAAGGCTCGACATGCTAGGGGACTTCGACATGCTGACCTCTCCATCGATACGCCGTTCGTCGCGATCAATTACAAATACGAATTGATCTATGCGTAATCTCTATTTCTTAAATCATCGCGCGCCTTCGATAAGGGGGCAAGCGAGAAAAAGCGGGAGAGGCATATGACAAGAACGATCTGGCAGGCCAGCGTGGCTGTAGCGGCGCTCATGACGAGCGCACCCATGGCGGCGCAGACCACCCCGGCAAAGGCGTGGATGGATGCAAGCCGTACCCCTGACGAACGCGCCGCGCTGATCCTCGCGCAGATGACGCTCGACGAAAAGATCGCAATGGTCAACGGCACGTTCGGCTCGGCACTGAAGAAGGGCAATCCGAACGAGAAGCGGACCGGTGCGGGGCATGTTCCGGGCGTGCCGCGGCTCGGCATTCCCGATCTGTACGAGAGCGACGCCAGTCTCGGCGTCGCGAACGGCGGTGAGATGCGCAAGGGCGACGTCGCGACCGCCCTGCCCGGCAGCCTGTTGACCGCGTCCACCTTCGATCCGAACATCGCCGAGGCCGGCGGGCGGATGATCGGCGGCGAATCCCGCGCGAAAGGCTTCAACGTGCTGCTGGCGGGCGGCGCCAACCTGGTCCGCGATCCGTGGAACGGCCGCAATTTCGAATATCTAAGCGAGGACGTGCTGCTGACCGGCGTGATGGCGGGCGCCGCAATCAAGGGCATCCAGTCGAACGGCATCGTCTCGACGATCAAGCACTACGCGCTGAACGCGCAGGAGAGCGGCCGCAACGTGCTCGACGCGAAGATGGCCGAAGCGCCGATGCGCGAGAGCGACCTGCTGGCGTTCGAGATGGCGATCGAAGCCGGCAAACCCGGTTCGGTGATGTGCGGCTATAACCAGATCAACGGTCATTATGCCTGCGAGAACGACTTTTTGTTAAACGCGGTCCTGAAGAAGGACTGGGGCTATACCGGCTGGGTGATGTCGGATTGGGGCGCGGTACATTCGACCGTCAAGGCCGCGACCACCGGGCTCGATCAGGAATCGGGGCAGGAACTCGACAAGCAGGTATTCTTCGGTGCCCCGTTGAAGGCCGCGGTCACCGCGGGCACCGTCCCGCCGGCGCGACTGGACGATATGGTTCGCCGGATCCTGCGGACGATGATCGCGCATGAGCTGGTCGATCGCCCGACCCCGACAACCCCGCAGCCGATCGATTACGCCGCCAACGCGAAGGTCGCGCAGGCGACGGCCGAGGCGGGGATCGTCCTGCTCAAGAACGACCGCGACCTGTTGCCGCTGGCCGCGACCGCCAAGACGATCGTCGTGATCGGCGGCCATGCCGATGTCGGCGTACTGTCGGGCGGCGGATCGTCGCAGGTCCGCTCGGTCGGCGGCGTGCCGCTCGAACTGCCGATGCCCGGCGGCGGCCCGCTCAGCAGCTTCATCAAGATTACCTATCACGCATCGTCGCCGCTCGCCGCGATCAAGGTGCGCCTGCCGCAGGCGCAGGTGACCTATCTCGACGGCAACGACATCAAGGCCGCCGCCGCCGCCGCCCGCGCGGCCGATATCGCGATCGTGTTCGGCGAGCAGTGGCGCACCGAAGCGCAGGACGTCGAGACGCTCGACCTGCCAGGGACGCAGAACGCTCTGATCGACGCGGTCGCCGCCGCCAATACGAAGACCGTAGTCGTGCTGGAGACCGGTGGTCCCGTGACGATGCCATGGGCGGGTCGCGTCGGCGCGATCCTGGAAGCGTGGTATCCCGGCCAGAAGGGCGGCGAAGCGATCGCATCGATCCTGGTCGGCGACGTGAACCCGTCGGGCCGCCTGCCCGTCACGTTCCCCGCCGACGCCGCGCAGGCACCGCGGCCGACGATCCCCGGCCTGCCGCTCGTCAAGGCGGCGGAGGCGCGCAACGCCGCTAAGCCCAAGGCGACCACGCTCGACCTTAGCACGGTCGACCTGACCGGTGGCGTACCCTCGTTCCCGGTCGAATATCCCGAGGGCGCGGACGTCGGCTATCGCTGGTATCAGCGCAAGGGTGCTGCCCCGCTCTTCGCGTTCGGTCACGGCCTGTCGTACACCAAATTCGCCTATCGCGACCTCAAGGTCGTTGGCGACGCGATCAGCTTCTCGGTCACCAACACCGGCAAGCGCGCGGGCGCGGACGTGCCGCAGGTCTATGCCGCGCCCGCCGGGCAAATGCGCCGGCTGATCGGATTCCAGCGCGTCATGCTGCAACCCGGTGAAACCAAGCAGGTCAGCGTCACGATCGAGCCGCGCCTGATCGCACGCTACGACACCGCACGGCCCGGCTGGTCGGTGGCCGCAGGCGCGGTGCCGATCACGGTTGGGCGTCAGGCGGGCGACGCGGTCCTGTCGGGAACGATGCAGGTGTTGGCGCAGGCCATCAAGCCATGACTGTCTGGTCGTCGTCGCCATCGTGGTCGTCCTCGCGCTGGTTGATCGGCGCGGCGCTTCCGGCGGTCGCCTTGCTGGCCCAACCGGCGGCCGCCGATCCGCAGGTCCAAAGCCGCAAGGGCCCTACGCTGACGGTCGAGGGCAGGCAGTTCCGCGATCTCGATCGTAGCGGACGGCTCGATCCCTATGAGGATTGGCGGCTTTCGCCCGAGCAGCGCACCGATGATCTCGTCCGCCGCATGACGCTCGAGGAAAAGGCGGGCACGATGATGCACGCGTCGCTGCCGGGCGCGGGCAGCGGCGCCAACGCGGCGATCGGTGTCTCCGCCGACGGCTATGACTTGGCGCGCGTCGGTGAGATGATCGGGCAGCGCGGCATCACCAGCTTCATCACCCGGCTGGCCCTGCCCCCGCGTCGTTTCGCCGAAGCGAACAACGCGGTCCAGCAACTCGGCGAGGACTCGCGGCTCGGTATTCCGGTGACGATCAGCACCGATCCGCGCAACCATTTCCAATATGTGCTGGGTTCCAGCGCGCAATCGAAGGGCTTTTCGCAATGGCCTGATCCGCTCGGCTTCGGCGCGATCGGCGATCCCAAGGTGGTCCGCACGTTCGCGGATATCGCGCGGCAGGAATATCGTGCGGTCGGGATCCACGAGGCGCTGTCGCCGCAGGCCGATCTCGCCACCGAACCGCGCTGGTCGCGGATGACGGGTACGTTCGGGTCCAATCCGGCGCTTGTCTCACCCCTCGTCGCGGCCTATGTCGAGGGCTTCCAGCACGGCTCGAACGGTGTCGCGCGCGACGGCGTGATGACGATCGTGAAGCACTGGGTCGGCTATGGCGCGGAGCCGGACGGGTTCGACGCGCATAATTATTATGGCCGCACCGCGCGCCTGAACGATCGCAGTTTCGCCGCGCACGTCGCCGCATTCGACGGCGCGTTTCGGGTGAACGTCGCAGGCGTGATGCCGACCTATCCGATCCTCGAGGGCGTGACGATCGACGGCACCCCACTCGAACAGGTCGGCGCAGGCTTCAACCGCCAGCTGCTGACCGGGCTGTTGCGCGACACGAAAGGCTATCGCGGCATCATCCTGTCGGACTGGGCGATCACCAACGATTGCGGCCCCGGATGCCGCGCGCCCGACAAACCGCAAGGCGTGCGCGACATTGCGATGCCGTGGGGCGTCGAGACGGTGAGCGAGGCGCAGCGCTTCGAAAAGGGCATCGTCGCCGGGCTCGACCAGTTTGGCGGCGTCGACAAACCCGCAGCGATCATCACCGCGGTGCGGGCGGGTCGCATCGCGGAGGCGCGGATCGACGACTCCGTCCGGCGGATCATGATCGCCAAGTTCGAACAGGGGCTGTTCGACAATCCCTATGTCGATCCCGCCGCCGCCGAGCGCTTCGCCGCGCGCCCCGAGCATCAGCGCATGGCGGACGCTGCACAGCGAAGGTCGCAGGTCCTTCTGGAGAACCGGTCGGGCGCCCTGCCCCTCACAGGCCAGCGCAGGGTCTTTATTTACGGGTTGTCACCCGACGCAGTGAACACGAAGGGCTTTACCGTCGTCGCCCGCCCGGAGGATGCAGACGTCGCGATCATCCGCATGGAAGCGCCGAGCGAGATGCTTCACCCGAACAACTTCTTCGGCAGCCGTCAGAAGGAAGGCCGGCTCGACTTTCGTGACGGCGATGCCGGCTATGAGGCGTTGAAGACGGCCAGCGCGCATGTCCCGACGATCGTCTCGGTCTATCTCGACCGGCCGGCGATCCTGACCAATGTTCGCGACAAGGCGGCCGTGCTGCTGGCCAATTTCGGGGTGAGCGACGCCGCGTTGATGGATGTCCTGACCGGGCGCGCTAGAGCGTCGGGCCGGCTGCCGTTCGAACTGCCATCGTCGATGGCTGCCGTCAGCGCGCAAGATCCGGCGGTACCAGACGATTCCGCCAAGCCACTCTATGCCGTTGGTGCCGGCATTGGGGGCGCAGTGCGCCTCAGGCGATGACCGGAGCCGACATGCCTGCGGGGACAAGCTTTCCCAGCCGCATCAACGTCAGGCCAGGTCCCAACGAGCAAGTGAGATATCGGGTGAGCGTTGCAGTGCAGGCCCGACGGGGAACGCGATCTATCGACGTGGTTCATGACGGAATCTCGCTCGGACCGAAGCAGACCCGACCAAGCCTCTCCACGAGCATAACAGTATTGTATCGATCGATCACAAACTTGTATTTTACTGATCGAGATGAATCGTCGATCACGCGCTCTGAAGAATACGAGCCGGAGACACTCGACCGTTCCGACCATTCGAAAACGAACGGCGGACAGGTGGAGCGATTAGGAGGGGAAGACGATGAGCACGCGTTTGTTGGCATGTGGGGTTTCCGCGTTCGCGGTATTTGCGACACCGGTCGCAGCGCAGCAGATCGGGCCGCCGTCGACGCTTCCCGAACAAAGCGTGCAACAGGTCGGCGAAGCTCCGGCCTCCGCCACCGCCGCGGAATCGAACAGCGCGTTGCAGGCGTCCGAAGGCGATATCGTCGTCACTGCCAACCGTAATGAATCCCTCGCGTCCAAGACCCCGATCGCGCTGACCGCAATCACGGGTACGGCGCTGTTGTCGGCGGGCATCACCAATCCGACCACGCTGGGCGAGCAAGTGCCGAACCTTTCGATCGATCGGGGTAACGGTCTGCAGATAACGATCCGCGGCATCACGAGCAGCGACGGGACCGAAAAAGGCGATCCGTCGGCGGCGTTCATGACCGACGGCATCTATATCGCGCGACCGCAGACGCAGGAGGTTAGCTTCTACGACATCGCCCGCGTCGAGGTGCTGCGCGGTCCACAGGGGACGTTGTTCGGTCGCAACACGACCGCCGGCCTCGTCAACGTCATCACCAACCATCCGGTCGATCGGTTCGAAGCGTCGATCGACGCGAGCTACGGCAATTACGATAGCCGCCTGCTGACGGGTATGATCAACGTGCCGATCTCCGACTCGATCGCCGTGCGCGCGGCGTTCAACTACGACCGTCGCGACAGCTTCCTCGAGTCCGGACCGCGCGTCCGTACCGACCTCAGCCCGTTCCGCGACAACGTGTCCGGGCGATTGTCCGCCTCCTGGTCGAGCGGCCCGGCCAAGCTGCTGATCGTCGGCGATTATTCGCATGTCGGCGGGCAGACCGTGAACAGCGTCCTGACGAGCAATTTCTACACCGGGTTCAACACCGCCGGGGTCGATCCGGTCTACGATCCCGTGTCCGGGAAGACGGCGCAGCGTACCGTGGTCGCGCCCTATGCGACCAAGCTCGGTCGCGACAACGACGTCTACGGCGTGCTCGCCGATTTCAGCTACGACTTCGGCGGGGTGACGCTCAACTATCTCGGCTCCTACCGGAAGTTCGAGCGTCGCGAGGATCTGAGCGTGACGCCGGGCACCGGTGCCACCGTATTTCCTTCGCGCACTGATGCAGCATACAAGCAGAACAGCCAGGAACTGCGTCTCTCGACCGACCTCGGGCCGCTCTCGATCCAGGCCGGCGGCTATTATTTCCACGAGACCGGGTTCCAGAACTACTACATCTTCGGGCTGCTCAACGGTACGCCAGGCGGACCGGGCTATGTCTTCGGCTTCCCGCAGCGCTATGTGAAATCGGAGTCTCTTGCGGGCTTCGGCCAGGCGACGCTGAAGCTGACCGACCGGTTTCGCGTGACCGGTGGCGTCCGCTATTCGCACGACGAAAAGGCGCGGATCGGGGCGACGGTGATCTGCCGGTCTCTCGACTGCACCGCACCGGGCGACACCGCTACGGTAAACGATGCGGCGCGCACGTTTTCGAAAGTCACCTATCGCGGTGGCGTGGATTACGACCTGAACGCGCGCAGCCTGCTCTACGCCGTCGTCTCGACCGGCTACAAGGCGGGCGGGTTCAACGATGGTTGCGAAGCCGGGACCGGCGCGGGCTGCACGTTGAGCGCAAGCGCCCTCTATTATAACCCGGAGACGATCACTTCATACGAGGGCGGCATCAAGACGCACCTGGCGGGCAACGTCCTGCGGGTGAACCTGTCGGGCTTCCATTACGACTTCGCGGGCATCCAGCTGAGCCAGCTGTCGACGATCTGCGGCGGTCCGTGCCAGGTGACCACCAATGCCGGACAGGCCAAGGTCGACGGCGTCGAGCTGGAGACTGTGGTGAACCCCGGGCCGAACACGCGCTTCGATGCGTCGGCGTCATGGTTGAACGCGCGCTATACGAACTTCTTCCCGACCCCCGCCGTCAGCTTTGCCGGCAGGAAGCTCGATCGGTCGCCCGAATGGACGGTGACCGCCGGGATCACGCAGACAATTCCGCTCGCCGGTGGCGCGAACATCCAGGCGTCGGCGCGTACCCGCCTCAGCGACAGCTATTACTTGGCGGCGCTGGGAACGCTCAACCAGTTCCGGCAGCCCAGCTTCACCAAGACCGACCTGTCGCTCACCTACAATGCCTCGGGCGAGCGCTGGTATCTGCAGGGCTTCGTGCGCAATCTCGAAAACAGCATCGTCGTGTCGGGCGCGTCATCGGGCGCCTACAGCAGCGTGGCGTTGCAGGACCCGCGCACCTATGGCGTGCGGACCGGCTTCCGGTTCTAGGCGCGTCATGCCGAGCCTCCGCCGCCGCCGAATGCCCGCCGTCGGGGCGGCGATGGCGGCGGCGGCCGTCCTGATCGGCGCCGCGCCGGCACCGGTCTGCAGGGATCTCGGGACAGGTCACCCGAGCGAGGCGACCGCCGAGAGCGTCGCGCCGGGGCTTCCCTCGCTTGGCGATGGCAGGGCGACCCCGCCCCTGCCCGGCTTTTGCCGCGTCACGGGTACGCTGCGACCCGTGGCCGGCTCACGCATCGGCTACGAACTCTGGATGCCGAGCGCCGATGCCTGGACCGGTCGGTTCCAGATGGTCGGCAATGGCGGCTATTCCTCAACTCTGCCGACTGCGGCGATGGCCGACGCGCTGCGGCGGGGCAGCGCCGTGGTCGCGACCGATACGGGCCATCGGGGCGACGATCCCGACTTCGCGCGCGGGCGTCCGGAGTCGATCGTCGACTGGGGCTGGCGGTCGGTCCATCTCACGGCAATCGCCGCTAAATCCATCGTCCGCCGCTATTATGGCCGGCCGGCGACCTACACATACTTCAACGGCTGTTCGACGGGCGGCCACCAGGCGATGACGGAGGCACAGCGCTTCCCCGCGGACTTTGACGGCATCGTCGCGGGGGCGCCGGGTTCCGACCGGGTGCGGCTCAACGCCGCCTTTCTCTGGCAGTATCTCGCCAATCACCGCCCCGGACAGGACGACGCCCCGATCCTCGGCGCAGGCGATCTCGCGCTGCTCCAACGCCATTCGCTTGCCAGCTGCAAGGCGCGGATCGATCCCTCGGACGACTGGCTTGCCGACCCGCTGTCGTGCCGTCCCGTTCCTTCGGCACTGCTATGCGCACCCGGCCGGACGACCGGATGCCTGACCGCCGAAAAGGTCACCGCAGCGCGCGCGATGTACAGCGGCGCGCGCGATCCGCGGACCGGCACGCAGCTTACGTTTCCGTGGCTGCCCGGCAGCGAAACCGGGTGGAGCGGCTATTGGGCCAATCCGCAAAAACCCGACGAGCCGGCGCGGGCGAATTTCTGGCGGGTCTGGGCGTTCGACGACCCGTATTGGAACTGGTGGCATGCCGCGTTCGCCCGCGATCTGGCCGCGACCCAGGCGCGTCTGTCACCGATAATCGATGCGCAGAACCCCGATCTTTCCCGCTTTCGCGCGCGTGGCGGCAAGCTGTTGCACTATCACGGCCTCGCCGATCCCGTCGTGTCGCCGCTGGACACGCTGGCCTATCGATCGAGCGTCATGCGCGCGATGCAGCTGACGCCGGAGCGGTTGGCGACGTGGTTCCGACTGTTTCTCGTCCCCGGCATGGGACATTGCGCGGGCGGCCCCGGTTTCACCGCCTTCGATGCGCAGACCGCGATCGAGCATTGGGTCGAGAACGGTCGGCCGCCCGACGCGCTGTCCACGACATCGTCACGACAGCCTGGCCGTACGAGGCTTCTGCGTCCGGTCGGTGCACCAACCTCATGAGGACATGACATGACAGGATTTGCGATTTTGCTATCCGCCGGATCGGTGCTGATTGCACTGGGAATGACCGGCAACGCGGTTGCGCAGAACGCTCCGGCCGATCCGCCGCCGATCATCGACGTCCATGTCCACGCGATCGGCGACCTTCCGGGGATCGTGCCGATTTGTCCCAACGCCTCGCACTTCCTCGCATCCGATCCGAGCACCAAGGAAGCGCCCTTCGGCTGGTCGCAGGAGCCGTGCAGCGCGCCGCTGCAACCCGCCCAGACGGGTGCGTACATGAAGGAAGTGCTCGACGAGATGACACGCCTCAACGTGCGCGCGGTCGTATTCGGCGATCCGGCAACGGTGACACGGTGGAAACAGGCCGCACCCGATCGCGTCATTCCCGGGACCAGCTTCGCGGCGGCGACACCCGACCGCAAACGCTTGTCCGAAGACGAGCTCCGCCGCCTGTTCACGGCGGGCGGCTTCAAGGTGATGGGCGAGATCGGCCTGCAATATGAGGGACTGTCGCCCAGCGATCCGTCGGTCGACCGGTATTTCGCGCTTGCGGAATCGCTCGACATCCCGGTCGCGATCCACATGGGAACCGGCGGGTCGGGGCGCGCGAACATAGCCTCGCCGAAATTTCGTGGATCGATGGGGGATCCGTTGCTGCTCGAAGGCCTGCTCGCCCGCCATCCCAAGCTGCGTGTGCAGGTGATGCACGCAGGCTATCCGATGATCGACAACATGCTGACGCTGCTCCAGGCGAATTCGCATGTGTATGTCGACATTGCCGGACTGATCTGGAGCTATCCGCTGAAGGAGGTCAACCGGTACATCGCGCGGCTGGTGGACGCAGGGTTCGAGGATCGCGTCATGTTCGGGACCGACGAACTGATCTGGCCGGGTCTGATGCGCTATTCGATCGGCATCATCCAGAACGCCGACTATCTGTCGAGCGAACAGAAGCGCGATATCCTCTACAACAATGCCGCGCGCTTCCTGCGGTTGCCGCCGGTGAAAGCCCAATAATACGCTCGGCGCACGACAGACTTCAGGTCGTGCAGCCGGCGTTACCGAAACTCAACCATCGGTGAATTTCGGTAACGCCGCCGCGCCTGCAACCCGTTGCGGCCACGTCCCCAAGGTTAGCCCCGGTCGACGCGCCCGCGTGGCGCGTCGACCGAACCCGTAATTCACGGACGCATCGGCACCTTCGCCAGATCGGCGTCGATCGCCTTCAGCTTTGCATCGGTCAGCGCGGGAACGTAGGATTGCAGCGCCTCCAGCGTCACGCCGCGCGCCATGCCGATCTGTTCGCCCTTGATCACGTCGGGAATCTGACGATCGAGCACCGCCCTCGCCGCTGGATCGTCGAGCATCTTGCCCAGTGGCGTGGTGATCGAGGTATAGTGCCCCGAGGCCTGCGCACTCGCCAAACGGGCCTTGCCGGCGTCGATGTCGGCACCCCACGGATCCTTCTGCGCCACAGCCTTGCCGTCCGCACCGAAATCCATCAGCTGGTCGCCGGCGGCGGTATAGGCGGGCCAGGACGGCAGGCCGCTTCCGTTCGGATTCCCAGTCTTGGCAAAGTTGACGACATAGCGGCTGATCGTCTTGCCGACTGCGATGTCCTTGGCAGTGGTCTTGTCGCCGTATTTCACCTCAGTGGTATCGAAGAAGAACGGAATGTCCGTCGCATGCTGCGCGCCGGGCTGACCGACCGAGTCCGCGACGTAGGAGAAGCGATACTCCCACACCGGTACGCCCTTGGCGGCGATCGCCGCCGACGCCTCGCGCGCACCGGCGATCATGAAACCCGATTTACCGCCCATGTCGGCACTGGTCGCACCGATCACCGTCGGCACCCGCGCGAAGCTGTTTGCAGCATAGGCGCCGCCCAGATCGACGACGACCTTGCCGTCGACGAACGGACCAGTGTTGGTCGGCGGGCCCGCCTTCGGGCGGAACATCTGCATCATGCTGAGCCCGTCGGTAACCTCTTCGGCGCTCAGCGCGCGCAACTTGGCAAGCGCGTCGGGCGCGGCGGGATCGATGGCCTTCGACCGGGCGAAATTGGCGCCGATCTGCTCGACGTCGGCGAGCGTGCGCTTGTCCGACTGGCCATTGCCACCTGACATCACGAAGGCCTTGCTGAACAGGCCGCGGGCCAGCGGCGAGGTGTTGAGCATGTGCACCGACATACCCCCGGCGCTTTCACCGATGATCATCACGTTGGCGGGATCGCCGCCGAACGACGCGATGTTCGCCCGCACCCATTTCAACGCCGCGATCTGGTCCATGATGCCGTAATTGCCGAGCATCCCGTCATCGGCATTCTGCTGGGTAAGCGGCGGCAGTGCGAACGTGCCGAACCGTCCGACCCGGTAGTTGAAGCTGACGAACACCACGCCCTGCTTGGCCAAGTTGGCACCGGAATAGGTCGGCGGAGACGCGCCGCCGTTCACGAAACCGCCGCCGTAGATCCACACGATCACCGGCAGCTTGGCCGACGCGCTCGCCGCCGCCGGCTTCCAGACATTGGCGTACAGGCAATCCTCGGCAGGCTGCGTCCCGAGCGGCGCGGCATCGCTGGGGAACGGGACCTGCATGCAGTCGTGGGAGTAGGCGGTCGTATCCTTCACGCCTTTCCAGGCCGCGGCCGGCTGCGGCGCGCGCCAGCGCAGCGCCCCGACCGGTGCGGCGGCGAAAGGAATACCCTTCCAGCTTGCAACGCCGTCGGCGATCGCACCGCGGACCTCGCCGCGGTCGGTGGCGACGACAGTGTCTCTGGCTTGGGCGGTCGCGGCCACTGGGCTCGTCAACGCGACGATGGCGGCGGTCAGGAACAGGCGGTGTGCAATCATGAGCGGTAAATCTCCGAACGAGCAGGAATATGGCCAGGATGACCGGATCAGAAGGCCTTTGTCAGCTGGAACGTGGCGATACGTCCGAAGATGTTGGCGTTGGACGGATCATACGCTCCGTAGTTGTTGCCCGCCTGCGTCAGCACCAGCGGGGGATCCTCGTTCGTCACGTTCTGGAAATTGGCGCTCAGGCGGACGCCACCCAGCACGCCGCTCGACCGCGGTACCGAATAGGTGATGCCGACGTCCAGCGTCTTCCATGACGGCACCTTGGTCTGTGGTCGACCGGTGATCGGGATCGTGTTGTCGTAGGAGCCGGTATAATTCAGGAAGGCGTTGACCCCGACCCGTCCCAGCGTCCAGCCCAATTGGCCACGACCACGCAGGCTTACCGGGTAGTAATAGGTATCGAGCACGTCCTGCGTCGGGCCGCCCGACACCTGCTGCAACGACTGGTTCAGGATCTTGGTGACGCTTACGCCCAAATTCCATTTTCCGATGCCGGTATCGAACTGGTAGGAGGTCTGGAAGTCCAAGCCGTCCTGCGAGGTGGTCGCGGCGTTGGCGCTACGCGCATCCAGGATGACCCCGACCGTGCAGGCGCTGAGCACGGGCGTATTGTAGAGCGCCGGATTGGCGGCGATGAAATTGGCCAGTACCGGATCATAGGTCGCGGGATTGCCATTCACGCAATTCGCCGGATTGTTCACCGGCGTGATGTACGGGCTGTACAGCGCGGCATTCTGCGGGTTGGACAGGAACAGCCCGACATTCTGGCCGACGATCTGGTTCGCATAGCGCGTCTTGTAATAGGTGCCCGAGAACCGGAAACCGGATCCCACCGGCTTGACGTCGAAACCCGCCGACCAGGTCTTGGCCGTCTCCGGTCGCAGGCTCCGATTGGCGCCTAGCAACAAATAGGTGCTGCTGAACCCCGGGTATAACAGCGCGATATCGTTCCGCCCCGATGCGTTGGCGAACGGCAGGCCGATCACCGCCGAAGAATAGTTTTCGGGATTGGTATCGGTCAGTGCCGGGGCGCGGAACGACGTGCCCCATGAACCGCGGACCGAGAGGAAATCGTTTACGGTCCAGGTCGCGCCGATCTTGGGATTGGTCGTGCCCCCGAAATCGGAATAACTGTCGTAGCGGACGGCCGCGTCGATGTTCAGCGCCTGGATCAGCGGGACGTTCATGTCCTCGCCGACCAGCGGCACGAACAGTTCGGCGAACACGCTGGCGGTGCTGCGATCCGTCGTGCTGTCGTTGGTGATCGCGAAATTGTTGTTGGTGCGGTCCCGCTCGAACGCGTTGTTGCTGCCGTTCAGCAGATGCTGCCGGTTGTAGGCGAGCTCACCACCGATCGCCGTGCGCACCTCGCCGCCGGGCAGCGAGAAGAGCGGACCATCGACCTTGACCACGGAATCGATGAACGTGTTGTACGAGAACTGCGTGTTGGTGCCCAAAAACGTGCCGTATTGCGCGGCGGTCAGCGGCGTCGACTGGTACGGATTGATCGCGCCCGCCGTGATCTGCGATGCCAGCGCGGCACCATTGGCATTGTTGTCGAAATTGCAGATGCCGCAGGTCGTGTCGTGCGCGTAGGTGAAATAGGTATCGATGTTCCAGCGATTGGGCAGGTGACCGGTCACGCCGCCGGTCACGCTGATCGTTTCGGTCGGGTTCTTGGTGACCGACGGGCCGCCGAAGAACGTGATCGGGTTGACCGCCACCGTCTGGGCGAGCCCACCGCCGCAGTCGGCGTTGGCTGCCGACGCCGAGGCCGGCGCGCCGCTGATGTAATAGGGACTGCCCTGGCAGACGAGCAGGTTGTTGCCGACGCGCGAGTTGCCGTAGCTGCGGCTCGATGTCTGCCGCTTGGTGTAGAAGGATTCGAGGTAGACCGAGATCGACGGTGCAAGGTCCTGATTGAAGAACAGCGCCGCCTGATCGCGCTTCTGGCGCGGCAGGAAGTCGGTGAAGTCGGATTGATCGGCGAGCGCGGCGCCCGGGGTCAGTTGTCCGAACGCGATGCCGGGGCGCGCGTCGGGCGCGACCGTATAATAGCTGTAAGGGACGCCGTTGCCGCCGACGATCAGCGCCGGGCTGGTGACGCCGAGGGTGGCGTTGTTCGCGCGCGAATCGAGCCCGCCGAGCGGGCTGAGATCGCGGCGCAGGAATTTCGACCGACCGTTGACGAACGGCCGACGATCCTCGTGATCGTAGGTCAGGATGATATTGCCCGTATCCCAACTCTTCCCGCCGGTCACCGACACACCCCAGGTATTGTGATAGCGATCGACACTGTCGCGACCTGACACTTCGAGCCCGTCGAACCGCTTGCGCAACACATAGTTGATCACGCCGGAGACCGCGTCGGAGCCGTAGATCGCGGAATTGCCGTCACTGACGACCTCGATCCTTTCCAGCGCCGCGACCGGGATCTGGATGGATTCGGTGAACGTGCTGGCGGCACCGCTCGGCACGACGCGGCGGCCGTCGACCAGCGTCAGCGTCGCCGACGTGCCGAGTCCGCGCAGATTGATCGCGTTGCCCTGTGTCGAATTGCCGCCATAACCGGACGTGCCGCCCTGCCTGTAAACCGGGCCGGAGCCGCCCGAATTGGGGTTGTTCTGAACCTGTGGCAGCGTCTGCAGCACGTCGTTCACATTGGTGTAGCCGGTGGCGAGCACCTGCGATCGATCGATCGACAACGTCTGCGATCCCACCGGCTTGACGCCCGAAATGTTGGTGCCGGTGACGATGATGTCTTTTTCGCTCGCGGCGGCTTCGGTGGTGCTTTCGGTCGATGGCTGTTCGGCCGTCGTCACTTTCGCGCCGGTGGTCGCGTCGGCCTGATCGGCGGGAGTCGCCTGTGCCGGCGCCACGGGCACGTCGCTGGCGGCCTGCTGCGCTAACGCCGGCGCGGTCTGCGTCGCGATCACAAGTGCGAGTATGCTGGCGCCACGATAGACCAGACGTAAGTTCGGATTCATGTCATCCCCCCCGTTCGCCGGGGTCGTTGATCCGCCCCGTGCTAAACCAACCGTTCGTTCGCGCTGCGGGACGTCGAGTCATGCCAGCGGGCCAGCATGGGAAGATGTTTCGCATCGGATCGACAGTGGATGCCTCTGCATGCGACCCTGAAAGCCAATAGAAAAATATAATTTTCCGATCGACCTATTCATTTCAAGCATAGATTTTTGCGTATGACCTATGACGAAGATTGATCGAGCGATCACATTTTTCTGTTGGACGCCGGGGGTTTGATCCTCCTTGTTAGGGGAGACAGGTGTCCGATTCAGGATCGCCGCGCGGCTGAACTTGATCGGCCGGACACAGGGGGAGGCCAATGATGAGTGAACCACGTACCGGCAGGACGCTACGCACCGGCGCCGTCATCGCCACGCTCATGCTGTCGAGCACCCCGGTGGTCGGCCAGGCTCCGGCCGCGGCTCCATCCGCCTCGATGAAGGCGCAGCCGTGGATGAACGCGTCGATCGCACCGGCGCGCCGCGTCGCGCTGTTGCTGCCGCAGATGACCCGCGCGGAAAAGCGGCAGATGGTGATAGGATATTTCGCGACCGATTTCCCGCCGAGGAAGTTCAAGGCGCCGGCGGAAGCGCGCAACGGATCGGCCGGTTACGTGCCCGGCGTGCCGCGGCTGGGTATTCCGCCACAATGGCAGGCGGATGCCGGCATCGGCGTGGCAAGCCAGGGCGGCGCCCCCCGCAAGCGCGAACGGACCGCCCTCCCCTCCAATCTGGCGATCGCGGCCACATGGGACATCGCGCTGGCAAGGCGCGGCGGTGCGATGATCGGGGCGGAGGCGCGTGCCTCGGGGTTCAACGTGCTACTAGCCGGCGGCGTCAACCTGACCCGCGAACCGCGCAACGGCCGCAACTTCGAATATGGTGGCGAGGATCCTTTGCTGGCCGGGACGATGGTGGCGGCGCAGATCGACGGCATCCAGTCCAATCACGTGATCTCGACGATCAAGCATTTCGCGATCAACGATCAGGAAACCGATCGCAACGCGGGCAATGCCGTGATCGACCAGACGGCGGCGCGCATGTCGGACCTGCTCGCCTTTCAGTTCGCGATCGAAAAGTCGAATCCCGGTTCGGTGATGTGCGCCTATAATCGCGTCAACGGCCCGTTCTCGTGTGAGAGCCCCTGGCTGCTCGGCGACGTGCTGCGCCGCAACTGGAACTGGCAGGGCTATGTGATGTCGGACTGGGGCGGCACGCATTCGACCGGTCCCGCCATCGCCGCCGGGCTCGATCAGCAGTCCGGCTACCCGTTCGACAAGGAACCGTATTTCGGCGCCAATCTGGACGCGGCGCTCGCCGCCGGCACGGTCAAGGAGGCGCAGCTCGATCGAATGGTCGGGCACATCCTGCATGCGATGTTCGACAAGGGGCTGTTCGACCACCCGATCACCGCCGCACCGCTCGACCTGCCCGACACGATGCTCGCCGATCACGCCGCCGTGACGGGACAGGCCGCGGCGCAGAGCATGGTGCTGCTCAAGAACCGGAATGCCATTCTACCGCTGTCGTCCGCGATCAAGTCGATCGTCGTGATCGGTGGCCATGCCGACAAGGGCGTCTTGGCCGGCGGCGGATCGTCGCTCGTTTATCCCAAGGGCGGTAATGCGGTGCCCGGTATCGCGCCGACCTACTGGCCCGGGCCGGTCATGTATTATCCGTCGTCGCCGCTCGAGGCGATCCGGCGTCAGGCGCCCAACGCGCGGATCACTTTCGTCGACGGCAGCGACCCGCGTGCCGCAGCGGAGCAGGCGCGCGGTGCCGAGGTGGCGATCGTGTTCGCGACGCAATGGGCCGGCGAAGCATTCGACGTGTCGCTGACCCTCGCCGATGGTCAGGACGCGCTGATCCAGAGCGTCGCGGCCGCCAACCCGCGCACCGTGGTGGTGCTCGAGTCCGGTGGCGCGGTGCTGACGCCGTGGCGCAACGACGTCGCCGGCATCGTCGCCGCATGGTTTCCGGGAACGGCGGGGGGCACGGCGATCGCCGACGTGCTGTTCGGCCGTACCAATCCTTCGGGTCACTTGCCGATCAGCTTTCCCGCGGAGTTGAGCCAACTGCCTCGACCAGCCGTGCCGACACCGGGCGATGTCCGCTATACCGAGGGTGCAGCGGTCGGCTATAAATGGCTCGACCGGCAAGCGCTGCGCCCGGCCTTCGCCTTCGGTCACGGCCTGTCCTATACCAGTTTCGAGTACGGGAAGTTGCGCGTGGTCAAGGACGGCGCGGGCCTGCGAGCCAGCTTCACGGTGCGCAACACAGGCAAGGTCGCGGGCAAGGCCGTTCCGCAGATCTATATCGCTGGCGTGGGATGGGAAGCACCCAAACGGCTTGGCGGATTTGCCGCGGTCATGTTGGCACCATCGGCTACGACCACCGTCACCGTGACGATAGACCCCCGCCTCCTTGCCAATTTCGATGATGCCACCCGGACTTGGCGCATTGCCAAAGGCGCGTATCGCGTCATGCTGGGTGGAGCGTCCGACACGCTTGGGCAACCCGTTACCGTTGCGCTCGGTGCAACTTCTATGCCCGTTGCGTGGCGCCCGCCTGAAAGTGCGCCATCACGCTGATCCGCAATCTTGATCATCGACATTGGCGATACCGAGCGCGCGGTGCCAGCCTTGGCGTTTCTTTCATCGTACACGTCGTTTCTGGAGCCTGATGACCACAGGTCGAAATCCCTCCCCTTCAGGGGGAGGGAAATGATGGTCGATCTCACGGCATCACGCTCCAGCGACGGCGGCGCACCCGCCGAAAGGTGCGATAGATTAAGCTGATCGATCTATCGAATAATGGTAATTGATGAATAGGTGCCCAGCGGGCATGATGCGTCGATAAGACATTGAACAGCAACGGGAGGGGATCATACTGGCTTTAGTCGCCGCAGCGACCATCCTGTCGTTGCTCGCCGTCATCCTGTCCAACCGGGTATCGCCGCTGGCCGCGCTCATCCTCATCCCGATCGCGGGCGCGATCGCGGCGGGCGTCGCGCCCGGCATCCCCGGCTATATCGTCGATGGCCTTGCCAAGATCGCGCCGGTCGCCGGCATGTTCGTCTTCGCGATCCTGTTCTTCGGCATCATGACCGATGCCGGACTGCTGGCGCCGCTGGTCAATGCCGTCCTGCGCATGGTCGGCGAACGCCCTTCGCGTATCACGGTCGGTACGGCGTTGCTTGCGCTCCTGATCCATCTCGATGGCTCGGGCGCGGTGTGCTTCCTGATCACCATCCCGGCGTTGCGTCCCCTGTACGACCGGCTCGGGATGGATCGTCGCGTACTGGCCTGCACCGCATCGATGGCCGCCGGGGTTAACTTCCTGCCCTGGACCGGTCCGACGTTGCGCGCCGGGGCAGCGCTGAAGCTGCCGGTCGCGACCATCTTCACGCCGATGATCGGGGTTCAGGTCGTCGGTCTCGTCTTCGTCTTTGTCGTATCCTGGTGGCTGGGCGTGCGTGAGGAACGGCGGCTCGGCCTCGGCGGTCACGCCGCGAACGCCGAGGCTCCGGCTCATCTCGCTGTCACGCCGAGCCACAGTGACGCCGAACTGGCCCTGCGACGGCCTCGCCTGTTCCTCGTCAACGTCGCGATCACTCTGGTGGTCGTGGCGACGATGATCACCGGGCTGATCGAGCCCGTGGTCGTGTTCATGGCGGGCACCGCACTGGCGTTGATCGTCAACTATCCTTCGGCGGCGCAACAGCGCGAACGGATCGACGCGCACGCTCGCGCCGCGCTGATGATGGCCGGCATTCTGTTCGCAGCGGGCGCCTTTACCGGCATCATGACGGGATCGGGCATGATCAAGGCGCTCGCGCAGGCGTCGGTGGCGCATGTTCCCGACGCGATCGGCCCGCGTATTCCGGTCCTTCTCGGCATGATCGCGATGCCGCTGAGCCTCGTGTTCGATCCCGACAGCTTCTATTTCGGCGTGCTGCCCGTGATCGCCGAAGTCGCCGGGCATTTCGGCGTACCCGCGGTCCAGGTCGCGCAGGCCGCTCTGTTGGGGCAAATGACGACCGGCTTTCCTGTCAGCCCCCTTACGCCTGCCACCTTTCTGGTCGCTGGGCTAAGCGGCGTCGAACTCGGCGCGCATCAGCGTTTCGCAATCCCCTGGCTGTTCGCCGCGTCGATCGTGATGACCTTGGCCGCCGTCGCTTTTGGAATATTCTCGTTATGACCGGTCGAATCATCCGCATCGGCGCCGGAGCCGGCTTTTCCGGTGATCGGATCGAGCCGGCGCTTGAACTGGTCGAACACGGTGCCCTCGACTATCTGGCGTTCGAATGCCTGGCGGAGCGTACGATCGCGCTCGCACACGCCGCGCGTCGCACGAACCCCAATGCCGGGTTCGATCCCTTGCTCGAGGACCGCATGCGCGCGGTCCTACCCGCTGCGCATGCCCGCGGCGTTCGGATCGTCACGAATATGGGCGCCGCCAATCCGATCGGTGCGGCGCGTCTGGTCACCCGGATCGCCCGCGAACTGGGCCTGACCGGACTGCGCACGGCAGCAGTCACCGGCGACGACGTCCTCGATATCATCCGAGCCGGCGATTTCCCGTTGATCGACCGGCCCGGCCGCAGTGGCGATCTCGGCGACGCGATCGTTTCCGCAAACGCGTATCTGGGCGCAGGCGGCATCGTCGAGGCGCTGGCCGGCGGCGCCGATGTCGTCATCACCGGACGGGTCGGCGATCCAGCGCTGTTCCTCGGACCGCTGATCCACGAATTCGGCTGGGCGATGGACGACTGGGAAAGGCTTGGCCGCGGTACCGTCGTGGGTCACCTTCTCGAATGCGCAGGCCAGGTGACCGGCGGCTATTTCGCCGATCCGGGCATCAAGGACGTACCCGATCTGGCGCGGCTCGGCTTCCCGTTCGCGGATGTGTCGGACGATGGCAGCGCGGTCCTGGGCAAGGTCGACGGATCCGGCGGCTGCCTGACCTGTGCCACCTGCAAGGAGCAGCTATTGTACGAAATCCTCGATCCGGCCGGCTATCTGCAGGCGGACGTCGTCGCCGACTTCACCGGCGTTTCCTTCGAGCTGAAAGCACCCGACCGCGTGCACGTGCGCGGCGGCACCGGTCGACCGAAGCCGGATACGGTCAAGGTTTCGATCGGATACGAAGACGGCTTCGTCGGCGAAGGTCAGATCTCCTACGCCGGCCCGGGCGCCGTGGCGCGAGGCCAACTGGCGTTGGACGTCGTACGTGAGCGCCTGAAGATGACCGGCGTGCCGATATCGGATCTCAGGTGCGAACTCATCGGACTGAACGCCATCGACCGGACAGGCCAGGTGAACGGGCCGGAACCCCGCGAAGTGCGCGTGCGGGTGGCCGGACGGACGCCGACCCGCACCGCCGCCGAACGCATCAGCGCGGAAGTCGAGGCGCTGTACACCAACGGTCCCTTCGGTGGTGGAGGCGCCGTGTCGAGCGTCCGCGAGGTGCTGGCGGTCGCGTCGACCTTGCTGGACCGGACGCAGATCGTCCCTTCGGTCCAGTACGAGGTCGCCTGACATGATCCTGCGCGACCTCGCCCATGTTCGCACCGGTGACAAAGGCGACATTTCCCAGATTGCGGTCATCGCCTATCGCAGCGAAGACTTCGCGCTATTGGCCAGCGCCGTGACCGCAGAGCGCGTCGTCGCGCACTTGGCCGACCTTTCGGTGCGCCGGATCAGCCGGTTCGAATTGCCGGGGCTCGGTGCGCTCAACTTCGTGCTCGAAGGGGCGCTGCGTGGGGGCGTGACACGGTCGCTGGCGCTCGACGCGCACGGCAAGACGCTCGGCGCACAGCTGCTCGATCTCGAGATCGATCCTCAATGAAAGAGTCGCTAATGCGTCGGTCTTTTGCGCTTCTGGCAACGTCCGCGATTGGGGCGCTGGCGGTCCCTGCCCCTGCGCGCCTGGTGCGGATACAGGTCGACAGCGTCTCGCCCGCTCCGGTCGGCAGCGCGCCTGCCTCGACGCTGCCGATACCGTATGAGATCTTACGCGGTCGGTTCTTCGGCGCGCTCGATCCGGCGGACGCGCACAATAACGTCATTACCGATATCGATGGTGCGCCCCGCGATGCGAAGGGACGCGTCCAGTATTCGGCGACATTCGCGATCGCCAGACCCGTCGATCGATCGCAAGCCACCGGCATATTGTTCTACGACGTGCCTAATCGCGGCGGTTCGCAAATCGGTGCGGATGCGGACGGATACGTCCGGGTCATCAGTGGTTGGCAAGGCGACCTTCCGCCCGGGCCGGATGTCCAGACCGCCAGTGTCCCGACCGCTCACGGCAAAGACGGAAAGCCGCTGACAGGCCCCGTCCTCGCCCGCTTCACCGATATGCCTGCCGGCGCGCGGTCGATCGCGATTACCGGCAGCATCGGCAAACCGACTGCGCGGCCAGTGCCCTCGACGCTCGATACGACGAAGGCGCGGCTGTTCCGCCAAACCGCCGATCTGGCACCGCCCGTGGACGTGAATCCCGCGGACTGGGCCTTTGCCGATTGTGCGACGACGCCCTTCCCAGGCAAGCCCGACCCCGCGAAACTCTGCGTGCGGGGCGGGTTCGACCCTGCCTACGCCTATACGCTCATCTACGAAGGCAAGGATCCGCTCGTCCAGGGGATCGGTTTTGCCGCGACCCGGGACCTTGTCGCCTACCTGCGCAGTGGCAAGTCGGACGACACGGGCAAGGCCAATCCGGCCGGACGCATTCGCTGGACGGTGGCCAGCGGCACGTCGCAATCCGGCAATTTCTTGAAGAGCTTCGTCAGTCTGGGCTTCAACGCGGACGAGAATGGGCACCGCGTGTTCGACGGGATCAATCCCAACATTGCCGCTCGCCAGGTTCCGTTGAACCTGCGCTTCGCCGTTCCCGGCGGTGCCGCGACGCTGTACGAACCGGGTAGCGAGGGAACGCTGTGGTGGGACCGGTACGACGATGTTGCCCGTGGGCGAGGTATCAGCAGCCTGCTCGACCGCTGCACGGCGACCAAGACCTGCCCCAAGGTAATCGAGACGTTCGGCTCGGCCGAGTTCTGGGGATTGCGCATGTCACCGGGGCTGATCGGCACCGCCGCGTCGACCGATCTCCCGCTGCCGGCTAACGTTCGACGCTATTACTTCCCGGCGACCACGCATGGCGGATCATGGACCGGAGGCTTTCCGCTCGGTGGTGATCCCAAGTTACCAATCTGCGCATTGCCGGGCAATCCAAACCCTTCGATGGACAGCCTGCGTGCGGCCCAGATGATGCTGGTCGCCTGGGTGCGCGACGGCACCACCCCGCCCCCTAGCCGTTACCCGACATTGGCCGCGGGCGATCTCGTCGAGGCGAACGCGGCGGCGATCGGATTTCCGTCCTGGCCCGGAGCACCCAGTCCGAATGGCAAGCTGAACGCCTTCATCGACTACGACGTGGGGGAGGGATTTCGCTATCGCGACGTGAGCGGCCAAATTACGCGCCAGCCACCGGCGATCCGCGGGACGATACCGTCGCGCGTTCCCCGCGTCGATGCGGACGGTAACGAGACCGCCGGCGTACCCTCCGTCCAGCTACAGGTGCCAATCGGGACCTATCTCGGCTGGAACGTGCAGTCCGCAGGGTTCGGCAAGGGCGGCGGATGCGGGTTTTTCGGGGGGTTCATACCGTTCGCCAGAACGCGCGCCGAACGGTTGGCGGTCCGGGATCCTCGCTTGTCCCTTGCAGAGCGTTATGGCGATCACGCCGGATTCGTCGCGAAAGTCCGCGCGGCCGTGGCGCAACAGCGCGCCGCTGGTTGGCTACGCGAAGAGGACGCGGGCAAAATCATCAGTCAGGCCCAATCCAGCCAGGTCCTGACCGATTGAGATTGGATACAAATGCTGATCGTATTTTTAAAGGGCCTGCCGCACTTTCGAGATGTGTTATCGTGTTCCCCGGTAAAAGCGCGATTAGCCCCCTACCCACCAAATGTACGAACGGCTGCTTACAACAATCGCTGCCCGAAAATGGCCGAGCCGCTATCTTACCGTTTCACCGTGAATGTGGACAATCCGCTTGCCCAAATTTTTTGCCATATAGCGTAGAAACGGTGCACCCGGGCCGCTGCTGCATCAGCCAGAACGCGACGCTGTTCTTCAGATCAGCGAGTTCTTTGACCCAGAACCAGACGTTCACGCCCCTTCTCTCGCCTCCCAACTTCAGACGCTGGTTCATCTTTGCGAATGACCGATTTTGAAGCCCGGCTATCCGCTCGCGAATGTCGTGATGGGGAAGGAAGTCCTCCGAACCGACAGCTGAGGTATCACCTATGCGCTCACCCGCATCGTCGCTACCCCCGTACCCACGAGCAGGGAAATTCGAGGAGCGTGTGATGCGTCAGCATATTCTATCGGCGGCGATCGCAGTTGCCATGTTGAGTTCTACCTCAGGCTCAGCGAGCCCGGCGCAAGCTGTGGTTTCAGGCATCTATGAACTGGACACTGCGCGGAGTGACAACGCTTTTAAAGTGATCGACAGCGCTACCGCCACCATTTCCGACGACAAGCGCCCTCGTGTTCGGATGAGGCTCCGCAAGTCCATTGCGGTGAATAGGATTAGAATTTCCACCGCAGGAGGTCGAGTCGGCCTCGCCTATGATGCCAAAACACCTATCGTAGTTTGGATAGGCGGAGATCCGATCACGTGGAAGCTCATCCCGGAGCTTGTTTTTGATGTATCGGTAAAAGCTGATGGTGGAACCGTCGCTCTGACATTCCGCGGCGACGATAGCGAGCGAACCTCAAAATACCATAGTGTCGGCCAGGATTTGATGGAGAATACCACCATCATCAGTCCACTGCTTTCT
>Ga0308158_10000753_pt1 | contig 44066 bp, 44 predicted proteins | sample PhyBR2_FD_201038 | JGI IMG/M metagenome (GOLD analysis project Ga0308158, IMG submission 201038) | Phyllosphere microbial communities from UC Gill Tract Community Farm, Albany, California, United States - DLSLB.R2 | ecosystem: Host-associated > Plants > Phyllosphere > Unclassified | place: USA... | reverse complement strand
CCATGTTCTCACCCAGATGCTGGGCGACTTCCAGCACCAGGGTGAAGGGCTCGCCCGTCTTCTGGTCGACGTTCTGGGTGTGCAGGGCGTTCAGGATCGCCGGCAGCTGGCCGGTGAACTCCACGTCGACGACGGCGCCGATGACCTGGGCGATCTTGCCCGTGCCGGCGGCGTTGACGGGAGCGGCGTCCGGAGCGGCCTTCTTGGCGGCGGGCTTGCGGGCTGCGGGTTTCTTGGCGGCGACGGTGTCGGTCATGGTCAGGGTCCGTATCGGAATGTCTGTTCGGTCGGGATCAGAGGGCTTCGGCGCCGGCGATGATCTCGATCAGCTCGGTGGTGATCTGGGCTTGGCGCTTGCGGTTGTATTGCAGCGTCAGGGCGTTGATGAGGTCGCCCGCATTGCGCGTGGCGTTGTCCATCGCCGCCATCTGCGAGCCGAAGAAGCCGGCCTGGTTCTCGTACAGCGCGGCCAGGATCTGGGTCGTCAGCGCGCGCGGCAGCAGGGTTTCCAGGATTTCCTCTTCCGAGGGCTCGTACTCATAGACCGCGCCGTTCAGGTCGATCGGCTGGGCGTCACCCTCGACCACGGCCGGGATCAGCTGCTTGGCCGTCGGGACCTGTTGGATCACCGACTTGAACTGACTGTAGAACAGGGTGACCACATCGGCCTGCCCCTCTTCGAACGCCGTGGCGATCATTTCGGCGACCGGCTGGGCCGACGGCAGGCCGATCGTCTTGTGGTCCGACAGTTCGAAGGTGTGAACCACCTTGTCGCCGTACAGACGCGCCAGCTGATCGCGCGACTTCTTGCCGACGGCGATGATCTTCACGTCCTTGCCGGCGTTGATCAGGCTGTTGATCCGCTCGCGCGCGGCGCGGATGACGTTGGTCGAGAAACCACCCGCCAGACCCTTGTCCGCCGTCGCCACGACGATCAAGTGACGCTGGTCCTGACCGGTGCCCGACAGCATCTTGGGCGCGTCGGCGCCCGAGACGCCGGCGGCCAGATTGGCGATGACCGAGGCCATCTTCTGCGCATAGGGCCGGGCGCTTTCGGCCTGGTCCTGGGCGCGCTTCAGCTTGGCCGCGGCGACCATCTGCATGGCTTTCGTGATCTTCTGCGTGGCTTTCACGCTTCCGATCCGATTGCGCATTTCCTTGAGGCTGGCCATCCGGCGCTTACTCTCTCAGCTTACCAGACGGGTTCAGGCGAAGGTCTTGACGAAGGCGGCCAGGATGTCCTTCAGCTCGGCTTCGAGGTCCGAGGTCAGGTCCTTCTTGGTGCGGATGCCTTCAAGCAAGGAGGCGTGGTTCGCATGGATGCGCGCCAGCAGCTCCTTCTCGAAGCGGCCCACGTCGCCGACGGCGATGCCATCGATGTAACCGCGCGTGCCGGCGTAGACCGAGACGACCTGCTCTTCCATCGCCAGCGGCGAATACTGCGGCTGCTTCAGCAGTTCCGTCAGACGGGCGCCGCGCGCCAGCAGCTTCTGGGTCGAGGCGTCCAGGTCCGAGCCGAACTTGGCGAAGGCGGCCATCTCGCGATACTGGGCCAGCTCACCCTTGATCGAACCGGCGACCTTCTTCATCGCCTTGGTCTGGGCCGACGAGCCGACGCGCGACACCGAGATGCCGACGTTCACGGCCGGACGGATGCCCTGATAGAACAGGTCCGATTCCAGGAAGATCTGACCGTCGGTGATCGAGATCACGTTGGTCGGGATGTAGGCCGAGACATCGTTGGCCTGGGTTTCGATGATCGGCAGGGCGGTCATCGAGCCCGAACCGTAATCCTCGTTCAGCTTGGCCGAACGCTCCAGCAGGCGGCTGTGCAGGTAGAAGACGTCGCCCGGATAGGCTTCACGGCCGGGCGGCCGGCGCAGCAGCAGCGACATCTGGCGATACGCGACGGCCTGTTTCGACAGATCGTCATAGACGATCAGGGCGTGCATGCCGTTGTCGCGGAAGAACTCGCCCATGGCGGTGCCGGCGAACGGGGCCAGGAACTGCAGCGGGGCCGGTTCCGACGCCGTGGCGGCGACGACGATCGTGTATTCCAGCGCGCCCGACTCTTCGAGGGTCTTGACGATCTGGGCGACGGTCGAACGCTTCTGACCGATGGCGACGTAGATGCAGTAGAGCTTGGCGCTCTCGTCGTCAGTCTTGTTCACGTTCTTCTGGTTCAGGATGGTGTCGACGGCGACGGCGGTCTTGCCAACCTGACGGTCGCCGATGATCAGCTCGCGCTGGCCGCGGCCGACGGGGATCAGGGTGTCGATGGCCTTCAGGCCGGTCTGCATCGGCTCGTGAACCGACTTGCGCGGGATGATGCCGGGCGCCTTGACGTCCACGCGGCGGCGTTCGGTGAACTGGATCGGGCCCTTGCCGTCGATCGGCTCGCCCAGCGGATTGACGACGCGGCCCAGCAGACCCTTGCCGACCGGAACGTCCACGATCTCGCCCAGGCGGCGCACGTCGTCGCCCTCGGCGATGGCGGCGTCGGCGCCGAAGATCACGGCGCCCACGTTGTCGCGCTCGAGGTTCAGGGCCATGCCCTTCACGCCGGCCTTGGTGAACTCGACCATTTCACCGGCCTGGACATTGTCCAGGCCGTGGATGCGGGCGATGCCGTCGCCGACCGACAGCACGCTGCCGACGTCGGAGACATCGGCTTCGACGCCGAAGTTGGCGATCTGCGACTTGAGGATGGCCGAGATTTCAGCGGCGCGGATGTCCATGACGGGCTCTCTGTTCTTCAGTCTTCTGCGGGTGCGCCGTTCAGGCGCGCATTCTTGGTGGCGGGAGCGCGTTTAGGCGCGCTTGAGGGCGAACTTCATCTGGTCGAGCTTGGTCTTCAGCGAGGCGTCGAACAGTTTCGAGCCGACCTTGACCTTCAGGCCGCCCAGGATCGACGGATCGACGCGCGCGGTCAGTTCCGGAGCCTTGCCCAGGCTCTTGGACAGGGCGGCGGTAATGGCGGCGACCTGTTTGGCGTCCAGCGGCTGGGCCGAGACGACCTCGGCGGCGACCACGCCGGCGTGTTTGGCGTAGCGCGCCTCGAACCCGGCGATCACGGCAGGCAGATCCTTGGCGCGATGGTTCTGACCCAGCAGACCCAGGAAGTTGGTCGTGGTCTGCTCGAACTTGGCCGTGGCGGCGATGGCCACCAGACCCTTGGCCTGGTCGGGCGCGGCGATGACGGGCGAGGTGGCCAGACGACGCAAGTCGGCGCTTTCGGTCCAGGCCGCCTTCAGCGACTTCAGGTCGGCGCGGACGGCGTCCAGGCGGCCGGTTTCCAGCGCCAGGTCGAACAGCGCCTGTGCGTAGCGATCGCCGACTTCCGTCGTTCTGAAATCATCAGCCACTGATTAGGGTCCGAGGTCGTTGTGTCAGGGTCGCAACCGACTGCGAGGCTCGCAACGGTCAAAAGCTTGAAATGCTTACGGAAAGCACGACGGAGGCCGTATCCGTAAATACGCCCCCTTCAAGCCGGGCGCCTGATAGCACGGGGTTTCGCCGCTCGCAACATTGCGTGAAGGCGCGCCGATGCCGCAGGCGGACAGGGGCGACGAAAGAACGCGCGTCTCCTCCCCACAGCGTGGGGAGGGGGACCGCGAAGCGGTGGAGGGGTTCTAGAAGCCGCTTGAGCGCCGGGATGCGCTGAAGAGCCCCTCCGTCTCTCCGCTGCGCGTCAAGCCACCTCCCCATGAATGGGCAGGAGACGATGCTCAGCCATCGCAATGCCGCTGGTCCACTCGCAGCGATTTCAACCGCTTGCCGATTTATGTCCCCCGTCTCCCATTCAAGGGGTCAAACGGCCCCATAATGCCCCTGTCTCGTCGCATGGAGGGCTCGCCTGGCCTGCGACCTTGCGGCGGCGAGAGCGGAGGGAACGGGGGCGATGGTGAGATCCCATCGTGGCGCCGGGGCTGATCGGTCGGGGAATCGCCCCGGCGTCCGCAGTCGCGTCGCAGGGTCGAGGGGGATACTCGGCCGCACCGGGGATCGGGGATCGCTGCTCCGACCCGCCCGTCGCAGGCTTATGGGGTTAGGCGATAAGACCGCCACCGCTCGGCGCCCCGAGCTTGCAGGCCAACCACCCGCGCGGAGCGTCACATCCTTCGTCGAAACGGTACTTGTAAACTCACACTCCGGGCGAAAGCCCGGCGCTCCGCCCAGCCCTCCAGACTTCGCTGCGCCCGCGCGAAGGCGCCGTCGCACGTCCGTTCGCCGCCTGTGTCTGGAAAGGGGGTGCGACCATGACGCCGCACCCCATCGCTTGCTTGGAACCCGCGTCGGCCCTAGCGATTTCCGCTCAAGCTTTATCCACCATCTGGAACCCCAATGCTCGACAGCATAACTCCCCTGCTCTCCGATCCGGCCGCCTGGGCTGCATTGGTGACCCTCATCGTGATGGAGGTCGTGCTTGGCATCGACAACCTGATCTTCATCTCGATCCTGTCGAACAAACTGCCCGAGCATCAGCGGCAGAAGGTGCGGCGCATCGGTATCGGCTTGGCGCTGGTCATGCGTCTGGCCTTGCTGTCGATCATCGCCTGGCTCGTCGGTCTGGTGCAGCCGGTCTTCACCGTCATGGGCAATGAATTCTCTTGGAAGGACCTGATCCTGATCGCGGGCGGTCTGTTCCTGGTCTGGAAGGCGACCAAGGAAATCCACCACACAGTCGATCCCACGCCCAGCCACGATGTCATGGACAAGAAGGACGTGGTCATCGCCAACGCCGGCGCGGCCATCTTCCAGATCATCCTGTTGGACATCGTCTTCTCGATCGACTCGATCCTGACCGCCGTCGGCATGACCGAGCACCTGCCGATCATGGTCGTCGCCGTCCTGGTCGCCGTGACCGTCATGCTGCTGGCCGCCGACCCGCTGGCCAACTTCATCAACAAGAACCCCAGCGTGGTCATGCTGGCGCTCGGCTTCCTGCTGATGATCGGCATGGTGTTGATCGCCGACGGCTTCGGCTATCATGTGCCCAAGGGCTATATCTATGCGGCGATGGCCTTCTCGGCCGGTGTTGAGGCGTTGAACATGCTGGGTCGTCGGTCCGCATCCAAGAAGGAAAAGGCCGCGGGGGCCCCCCGCGCGCCCAACGCCGCCGAGGCCCGCGCCCAAAAGGCCGAGGCCGAAGCCGCCGCCGAGCGGGGCTGAGGCTCATGATGCGCCTGTCGTCCCGGCTCGCCGGCCTTGTCGCCGGCCTGCTGTTGACGACAGGCGTCGCTCTGCCGGTCAGGGCCGAAGTGCCGATCCAGTCTTACGAGGTCGTGCGGGCCTATCCGCACGACACGGCGGCCTTCACCGAAGGCCTCTTCTTCCACGACGGCGGCCTCTACGAGAGCACGGGCCTGTATCCGTCTTTCATCCGCAAGGTCGATCTGGAGACCGGCCGCGTGGAGCGTCAGCGCGACCTGCCGACCATCTATTTCGGCGAGGGCATGACCACGCTGAACGGCAAGCTCTACAGCCTGACTTGGCGCAACCACATCGGCTTCATCTGGAAGCTGGACGATTTCTCGCCTCTGGGCGGCTTTTCCTATCCGGGCGAGGGCTGGGCCCTGACCACCGACGGCCGCCGCTTGATCATGAGCGACGGCACCGACCAGCTGCGCTTTCTGGACCCCGAAACCTTGGCCGAGACCGGCCGCGTCTCCGTCACCGCCGACGGCCGGCCGCTCGATCAGATCAACGAACTGGAATGGATCGACGGCGAGGTCTTCGCCAATATCTGGCAGGACAACCGCATCGCGCGCATCGATCTCGAGACCGGCGTGGTCAAGGCCTTCATCGACCTGACCGCCCTGGTCCCCAAGGACGCGAACCTCGACCCCAACGACGACGTCCTGAACGGCATCGCCTGGGACGCGGCGGGAAAACGCCTGTTCGTCACCGGCAAACGCTGGCCGCAGCTATTCGAGATCAAGCTGCGCTGATCCGCACGAAGAAAAGGCCGGCCGCTGCGACAGCGCCCGGCCCTCTTCTTTTTCAGCCTCTGCCCCGGCTCAGCCGTGCAGATCGAACCGGTCTAGCTCCATCACCTTGGTCCAGGCCGCTACGAAGTCAGAGACGAACTTCCCTTCGGCGTCGGCCCCGGCATAGACCTCGGCCAGCGCGCGCAGCACGGCGTTGGAGCCGAACACCAGATCGACACGCGTGCCGGTCCACTTGGCTTCGCCCGTCTTGCGATCGCGGCCTTCGAAGACGTCCTTGGCGTCCGAGGTCGCCGCCCACTTCACGTCCATGTCCAGCAGATTGACGAAGACATCGTTGGACAGCACGCCCGGCCGCTCAGTCAGCACGCCGTGCGTCGCGCCGCCCGTATTGATGTTGATCGCTCGCAGGCCGCCGATCAGCACCGTCATCTCCGGCGCCGTCAGCGTCAGCCGCTGCGCCTGATCGATCAGCAGCGACTCGGCTGGCACCGCATAGCGGGCCTTCTGGAAGTTGCGGAAGCCGTCGGCGACCGGCTCCAGATAGCCGAAGGATTCGACATCCGTGTCCGCCTGGCTGGCGTCGGTCCGGCCGGGCGTGAAAGGCACGCTGGCGTCGTGGCCCGCAGCCTTGGCCGCCTGTTCGACGCCTGCATTGCCGGCCAGCACGATCAGGTCGGCCAGAGACACCTTCTTGCCGCCCGTTTGCGCCTGATTGAACTCGGTCTGGATGCGCTCCAGCGTCTTCAGCACCCGGTCCAGCTGTTCGGGCTGATTGACGGCCCAATCCTTCTGCGGCGCCAGGCGGATACGGGCACCGTTCGCCCCGCCCCGCTTGTCCCCGCCTCGGAACGTCGAGGCCGAGGCCCAGGCCGTGCCCACCAGTTCGGCGGCGCTCAGGCCCGAGTCCAGCACCTTGGCCTTCAGAGCCGCCGCGTCCGTCGCGTCGATCAGCGGATGATCCACCTCCGGCACCGGATCCTGCCACAACAGGACTTCGCTCGGAACTTCCGGTCCCACGTAGCGCGAACGCGGCCCAAGATCGCGGTGCGTCAGCTTGAACCAGGCCCGCGCAAAGGCGTCGGCGAACGCTTCCGGATCGTTCAGGAAGCGTCGCGAGATCTTCTCATATTCCGGGTCGAACCGCATCGACAGGTCGGTCGTCAGCATCGTCGGCCGCTTCTTCTTGGCCGGGTCGTGGGCGTCGGGGATGATCTCGCCCGCGTCCTTGGCCACCCACTGATGCGCGCCCGCCGGGGACTTCTCCAGCTCCCATTCGAAGCCGAACAGGTTCTCGAAATAGAAGTTGCTCCACTGGGCCGGCGTTTGGGTCCAAGTGACTTCCAGGCCGCTGGTGATGGCGTCGGCGCCGTGCCCCGTGCCAAAGCTCGAGGTCCAGCCCAGGCCTTGCGCCTCCAGGCCGTCGCCTTCAGGCTCTGCGCCGACGTGGTCGGCAGGGCCCGCGCCGTGCGTCTTGCCGAAGGTATGGCCGCCCGCGATCAGGGCGACCGTCTCCTCGTCGTTCATCGCCATCCGGGCGAAGGTGTCGCGGATGTCGCGCGCCGCCGCGATCGGATCGGGATTGCCGTCCGGCCCCTCCGGATTGACGTAGATCAGGCCCATCTGCACGGCGGCCAGCGGGTTCTCCAGATCGCGCGAATGCTTGTCGCCGTCCGCATTGTCATCGCTGACCAGCACGGCCTCGTTGCCCGGCTTCACCACCCCATCCGAGCCGTGGGCATAGCGTTCGTCGCCACCCAGCCAGGTCGTTTCGCGACCCCAATAGACGTCCTGATCCGGCTCCCAGGTATCGGCGCGGCCGCCCGAGAAGCCGAAGGTGCGGAAACCCATGGTCTCCAGCGCGACGTTTCCGGTCAGGATCATCAGGTCGGCCCAGGAAATAGCCTGGCCGTACTTCTGCTTGATCGGCCACAGCAGGCGGCGCGACTTGTCGATATTGACGTTGTCGGGCCAGGAGTTCAGCGGCGCAAACCGCTGCTGGCCCCGCCCGCCGCCGCCGCGACCATCGCCGACGCGATAGGTGCCGGCGCTGTGCCAGGCCATGCGGATGAACTGCGGGCCATAATGGCCGAAGTCGGCCGGCCACCAATCCTTGGAGTCCGTCATCAGCGCGCGCAAATCCGCCTTCAACGCCTCATAGTCCAGCTTGGAAAAGGCCTCGCGGTAGTCGAACGACTCGCCCAGCGGGTCGGACTTGGTCGAGTGCTGGTTCAGCAGATCGACACGCAGCTGATTGGGCCACCAATCGCGGTTCTGAACGCCGCCGCCTGCGACCGATCGGGGCGTCCGGCCGGAAAAGGGGCATTTGGCTTCGTCGGTCATGGTGTTTTCTCCCTGCTGCACTGGCGCACGACGGCGAGCGATTTTTGCATCGCCCTGTAAATGATGGGGTCATACGACACGGGTCAAACGGATAAAGCCAATCGATTATCCTTGGCGTCAGCATAGGACGGGCCTATTTCGCTTCCATGCTCCCCACCCTGCGTCAGCTCCAGTATCTCAAGCTTTTGGCCGAACACGGCAGCTTCTCGCGCGCCGCCGAGGCCGCCCACGTCAGCCAACCCGCCCTCAGCGCCGGGGTGCAGGAGCTTGAGCGCATCCTGGGCGCGCCGGTGGTCGAACGCGCGCGCGGCGCCGTGATCATGACCGCCGTCGGCGCGGAGGCCGTTCGCCGCGCCGAGGACGTCCTGGCCCGCACCGAGGATCTGGTCGAGGCGGCCAAGAACGCCGGGCGTCTGCTGTCCGGCCGTTTCCGCCTGGGCGTCATCCCGACCGTGGCCCCTTTCCTGCTGCCCGCCAAGCTCCCCTCGGTGAAGGCCGCTTATCCCAGCCTGAAGCTGTTCATCCGCGAGGATCTGACGCCCCGGCTGATCGCGGCGCTGAAGGCGGGTCAGATCGACGCGGCGGTCATCGCCCTGCCTTATGATGCGCCGGGCATCGCTCACGCCCGCATCGGGGATGACGAGATCATGGCCGCCGCCCCCGCCGACCATGCCCTCGCCGCGCCCGGCCCCATCCGTCCCGGCTCGCTGCGGGCCGAGGATCTGATCCTGCTGGAGGACGGCCATTGCCTGCGCGACCACGCTCTGGCGGCGCTGGACATCGAGGCCCCGCGCGGAGACGACGTCTTTGCGGCCACCAGCCTGCATACCTTAGTTCAGATGGTCGGCTCGGGCCTCGGCGTTTCCTTCCTGCCGAAGATGGCGGTGCAGGCCGGTCTGGCCGACAACCCCTCCGTCGCCATTCGCGCCTTCGAGAACCAGGCCGACGGCGTCCCGCCCCATCGCGAGATCGTCGTCGCCTGGCGCGCCGGCTCCAGCCGCGCCGCCGAGGCCCGGCTGCTGGCCGAGGCCCTGAAGCTAGAGTGAAGCTAGAGTGAAAACGGACTGAGGCTCGATTGATCAATTGACCTGAGCGCCGAACAGGCCGCTTGGAAGCAGATGGCAACCGAAACCGTCTATATCGTCCAGGCCTATGTCCAGGGCCGGGGCAAGGCCCTGCGCGCAGAACCCCAGGTCGGCTGCAAAGACGCCGAAGAGGCGCGTCGCAAGGCCGAACGGCTGGCGCCGTTGCGTATGGGCGTCGTCGCCTTCGCCGTCTCGGCCGACACCGAAATGGGCGACTACGACGAAGAGCCCACCATCCTCTTCAAGTCCGGCCAACTGCCGCCGCCGTTCAGCGATCCGGACTGACGACCAAGCAACCTGCCCCGACAGGTCGCGTTTGCTTTCCTGACAACGGATCGGCGCCGCCCCGGGCGTCCGACCGAAGCTTCAGGACGCCCCATGGCCTATCGCACCCTCAATCCCTTCACCGAACAACTGGTCGAGGACTATCCGGAACATACCGACGACGCCGTCGAGGCCGCCCTGGCCAAGGCGGACGGCTTGTTCCATTCGGATTGGTCCAAGGGCGATATCCAGCCGCGTCTCGCGGTGCTGAAATCCCTGTCAGGCCTGCTGACCGAAAACCGCGACGACCTGGCCCGCACCATGGCCGAGGAGATGGGCAAGCCCCTGGCTCAGGGGCAGGGCGAGATCGATCTGTGCGCCGGCATCGCCGCCTACTATGCCGAGAAGGCCGCCGATTTCCTCAAGCCTGAAAAGATCGACAGCGAACTGGGCGAGGCCTGGGTCGAGTTTCACCCGATCGGCGTGCTCCTGGCGGTCGAGCCGTGGAACTTCCCGATCTATCAGCTAATCCGCGTCGTCGCGCCCGCCATCGCGGTCGGCAATCCCGTGCTCTACAAGCACGCGGGCATCGTGCCGCGCTGCGCCGCCCGCTTCGCCGAACTGGTGCACGAGGCCGGCGCGCCCGAAGGTTTCGTCGCCAACCTCTACATCTCCTCGGACAAGGTCGCCGAACTGATCGGCGACGACCGCATCCAGGGCGTGGCCCTGACCGGGTCGGAGGGCGCCGGCGCCAAGGTCTCGGCCCGCGCGTCGGAAATGCTGAAGAAGTCCACGCTGGAACTGGGCGGCAGCGATGTCTTCGTGGTGCTGGACGACGCCGACATCGAAAAGGCGGTCGCGGCGGGCGTCGAAGGCCGCCTGTCCAACGCCGGACAGGTCTGCACCGGCTCGAAACGCTTCATCGTCCAGAGGTCGGTCGCCGACGCCTTCACCACCGGCTTTGTCGAGGGGATGAAGAGCGCCGTCATGGGCGACCCGCTGGATGAGGCCACCGGCCTGGGCCCGCTGTCATCCGAGGATGCGCTGAAGACATTGGCCAAACAGGTGGACGAGGCGGTCCAGCACGGCGCCAAGGCGGTGACCGGCGGCAAGCCCGCCGACCGCACCGGCTTCTTTTACGAGCCGACCGTCCTGACGGACATCGCGCGCGACAACCCTGCCTTCTATCAAGAATTCTTCGGCCCAGTGGCCCAGGTCTTCGTGGTCGAGGACGACGATGCGGTCGTGGCCCTGGCCAACGATTCCCACTTCGGCCTGGGCGGCTCGATCTTCTCGGGCGACACCGACCGCGCCCGCAAACTGGCTTCTCGGATCGAGACCGGCATGGTCTTCATCAACACCACCACGACCTCCATGCCCGAGCTTCCGTTCGGCGGGGTCAAACGCTCGGGCTTCGGCCGCGAGCTGGGCGATGTCGGCATCAAGGAGTTCGTGAACCGTAAGCTGGTGGTCGTCAGCGCCGACTGATCCACCGTCTTCGGACAAGCAAAAGGGCCGGCGGATCGCTCCGCCGGCCCCCTTTTCATCTCGGCGAACCGCGACCTATTCGGCGGCGATCGGCGCTTCGGTTTCCGGGCCACGCGCCAGGTTGCGCAGCACGTAGGGCATGACGCCGCCGGCCAGCAGATAGTCCAGCTCGGTCTGGTTATCGATGCGGCAGCGGACCGGGAAGCGGGCCATCTTGCCGTCCGACGGACGGAACAGCTCGACCCACAGGTCCTGGCGGGGCTTCAGCTTGCCGATGTTGGCGTCCGACAGGCCGCGGATCGTGACGATCTCTTCGCCCGTCAGGCCCAGCTTCAGCCAGCCGTCCTGCTTGAACTGCAACGGCACGACGCCCATCCCGACGAGGTTCGAACGGTGGATGCGCTCGAAGCTTTCGGCGATGACGGCGCGAACGCCCAGCAGGCGCGTGCCCTTGGCCGCCCAGTCACGCGAGGAGCCGGTGCCGTATTCCTTGCCGGCGAAGACGACCAGCGGCCGGCCTTCCGACTGATACCGCATGGCGGCGTCATAGATCGACATGGTGTCGTTCGACGGGAAGTGTTTCGTCACACCGCCTTCGATCTCGGGCGTGATGCGGTTCTTGATGCGGATGTTGGCGAAGGTGCCGCGCATCATGACTTCGTGATTGCCGCGACGGGCGCCGTAGCTGTTGAACTCGGCCGCCTCGACGCCGTGGTTGGTCAGGTAGACGCCGGCGGGCGAGGTCTTCTTGATCGAACCGGCCGGGGAAATGTGGTCGGTGGTGATCGAGTCGCCGAAGATGGCCAGGACGCGAGCCTCGACGATGTCCTGGACCGGGGTCAGGTCCATCGACAGGCCTTCGAAATAGGGCGGGTTGGCGACGTAGGTCGAGCTGTCGTCCCACTCATAGGTCTGACCGCCGGTGACCTTGATCGCCTGCCAGTGTTTGTCGCCCTTGAACACGTCCTTGTAGCGTTTGGCGAACATGGCGGGGGTGACCGACTTCTTCTGGATGTCGGCGATCTCTTGCGAGGTCGGCCAGACGTCCTTCAGGAAGACGTCGTTGCCCTTTTTGTCCTGGCCGATCGGATCCTTGGTGATGTCGATCCGCATCGAGCCGGCGATGGCGTAGGCCACGACCAGCGGCGGCGAGGCCAGATAGTTGGCCTGGACATCCGGGTTCACGCGACCTTCGAAGTTGCGGTTGCCCGACAGGACCGAGGTCGCGACCAGGGCGTTGTCGTTGATCGCCTTGGAGATCGCCGGGTCCAGCGGACCCGAGTTGCCGATGCAGGTGGTGCAGCCATAGCCGACCAGGTTGAAGCCCAGGGCGTCCAGATCCTTCTGCAGGCCGGCGTCGGTCAGATAATCGGTGACGACCTGCGAACCCGGCGCCAGCGAGGTCTTGACCCAAGGCTTGGCCTTCAGGCCCAGGGCGTTGGCCTTGCGCGCCACCAGACCGGCGGCGATCAGCACCGACGGGTTGGAGGTGTTGGTGCAGGAGGTGATGGCCGCGATGACCACGTCGCCGTCGCCGACGGTGAACTTCTGGCCCTCGACCTCGGCACGCGGGGCGTCGGACGGACGGGCGAAGACATCGGTCAGGGCGGTTTCGAAGGCCGGGGCGGCGGTGGACAGTTCGACGCGGTCCTGCGGACGCTTCGGACCCGCCAGCGACGGCACGACGGTCGAGATGTCCAGTTCCAGCACGTCGGTGAAGACCGGGTCTTCCGAATTCTCGTCGATCCACAGGCCTTGCGCCTTGGCGTAGGCTTCGACCAGGGCGACGCGCGCCTTGTCGCGGCCCGTGGCGGTCAGATAGCCGATGGTCGCGGCCGAGACGGGGAAGAAGCCGCAGGTGGCGCCGTATTCCGGAGCCATGTTGGCGATGGTCGCCTGGTCCTCGATGGTCATGTTCGGCAGGGCGTCGCCGAAGAACTCGACGAACTTGCCGACCACGCCCTTCTTGCGCAGCATCTGGGTGACGGTCAGCACCAGGTCGGTCGCCGTCGTGCCTTCGGGCATCGAACCCGTCAGCTTGAAGCCGATGACCTCGGGGATCAGCATCGGGATCGGCTGGCCCAGCATGGCCGCCTCGGCCTCGATGCCGCCCACGCCCCAGCCCAGGACGGCCAGGCCGTTGATCATGGTGGTGTGGCTGTCGGTGCCGACGACAGTGTCGGGATAGGCGACGGTCTTCTTGCCTTCGTCCAGGGTCCAGACGGTCTGGGCCAGGTTCTCCAGGTTCACCTGGTGGCAGATGCCGGTGCCGGGCGGCACGACGCGGAAGTTGTTGAAGGCCGACGAACCCCAGCGCAGGAAGTTGTAGCGTTCGATGTTGCGCTCATATTCGCGCTCGACGTTCTGGCCGAAGGCTTTCGACGTGCCGAAGTTGTCGACCATGACCGAGTGGTCGATGACCAGATCGACCGGCACCAGCGGGTTGATCTTGGCGGCGTCGGCGCCCAGGGCGCTCATGGCGTCGCGCATGGCGGCCAGATCGACCACGGCGGGCACGCCGGTGAAGTCCTGCATCAGCACGCGGGCCGGACGGAAGGCGATCTCGTGCTCGACCGATCCCTTGTTCTCGACCCAGGCGGCGACCGCCTTCAGGTCGTCTTCGGTGACGGACACGCCGTCCTCGTTGCGCAGCAGGTTCTCCAGCAGCACCTTCATGGAGCGCGGCAGGCGGGAAATCCCGGTCAGACCGGCTTCCTCGGCGGCGGGAAGACTGTAATAGGCGTATTTCTTACGCCCGACGGAAAGGTCCTGGCGGGTCTTGAAGCTGTCGTTCGACGGCATGGAGAGTTTTCCTCTGTTCAGCGCCGCCCGACAATCCGGTTGCGCCTTCGCGCGACAGACGCAGCGGCTCACAGGGCCCCTGCGCGCGCGGCGAAAGCCTGCTGCGGCGACCGTGCCTATAGCCCCGCCACGCCGCACCGTCCATGTGTCCACACCCCTGACGTGGACATTGAGAAGGGTTCGCAGATTTGGCGCGGCGGGTGAAACGCGATGATCCACACCCTCACCCTCGCCGGCTTGACCGTCTCGCGCGGCGAGCGGCGACTGTTCGACGGCCTCGACCTGACCCTGCGCGCCGGCGAGGTGCTGGCCCTGACGGGCGCAAACGGGGCGGGCAAGACCAGCCTGCTGCGCGCGATCGCCGGCCTGTTGCGGCCAGACGCCGGGACGGTCGCCTTCCAGGACGGCGACGGCAATAAGCTGGACGAGCGGCAGGCGCGTGGACGTGAAACCCACTTTCTCGGTCATCTGGACGGGCTGAAGGGCGGCCGGACCGCGCGCGAAGAGCTGGGGTTTCAGTGCGACTGGTTGGGCCACACCCAGTACGGCGTCGACCACGCCGTCGAGGCCTTCGGCCTAAAGCCCCTGCTGGACCTGGAAGTCCGGCGTCTTTCGGCCGGTCAGCGCCGTCGCCTGGCCATGGGCCGGCTGGTCGGATCGCCGCGCGCCCTGTGGCTGCTTGACGAGCCGATGGCGCCGCTGGACGCCCGCTGGCGCGAAGCCTTCGCCGAGCAGATGCAGCGTCATCTGGACGCCGACGGCCTGATCGTCGCCGCCGTCCACGACCCCCTGCCGCTGCCGACCCGCTCTCTCGATCTGGGGGCGCTGAAGTGAGCCGCCGCGACGTCGATCAGGAACCCCGTCCGCCCGGCCTGCGCGGCGCGACGCGCGTTCTGCTGGAGCGCGAACTGGATCTGGCCTGGGGCGGGGGCGGCGGCCCTTTGCTGGCCTGCGGCTTCTTCGCCTGTCTGACCGCCATTCTGCCGCTGGCGGCCGGCGGCGATCCGCGCACGCTCGGCCCGGTCGCGGGCGGCGTCGCGTGGTTGGCGCTCGCCCTGGCGTCCCTGCTGTCGCTGGAGCGGCTGTTCGAGCGCGACATGGAAGACGGGGCGCTGGATCTGCTGGCCCTCGGTCATCTGGCGCTGGAGCAGGTCGTCTTGATCAAGGCCCTGGCGCAGTGGATCGCCGTCGGTCTGCCGCTTGCCCTGACCGCTCCCGTCGCCGCCCTGGCGCTTGGCTTGCCCGCGTCGCTGACGCCTCTGGTCGCACTGACCGCCCTGATCGGCAGCGCAGGCTTCGCCTTCACCGGGGCGCTGGGCGCTGCCCTTGCGCTGGGCGCCAAGCGTGGCGGGCTGCTGATCGCCGTCGTCGTCCTGCCGCTCTTTATTCCCCCCGTCGTCTTCGGCGCTGGCGCCCTGGAGCGCGCGGGATCAGGCCAGCCGGTCGGCCCGGCGTTGGCGTTGCTGTGCGCCTACGTGCTGTTCGCCGCCATCGTCGCGCCCTTCGCCGGAGCCGCCGCTGTTCGCAGCGCGCAAGGGTGAGCTTGCCCGCCGTCCATTCGTTGCGTAAGCGCTGAACCGATGTTCGGCCTGTCCAATCCGCAGCGCTTCATGGCCTTCACCGGCCCGTTGACGCCCGTTCTGTGGGGGCTCGCCGCCGTGCTGCTAAGCGTCGGCGCCTGGCTCAGCTTCACCGTTCCGGCCGATTATCAGCAAGGCGACACGGTGCGGATCATGTTTGTCCATGTCCCCGCCGCCACCCTGGGCCTGGGCGCCTATGCGGCGCTGGGCGTGTCCAGCTTCTTTGCGCTGGTCTTCCGTCACGCCCTGGCCGACGCCGCCGCCCGCGCCGCCGCCCTGCCGGGCGCGGCTTTCACGGCCCTGGCCCTGTTCACCGGCTCGCTGTGGGGCCAGCCGATGTGGGGGACCTGGTGGGTGTGGGACGCGCGCCTGACCAGCGTTCTGGTGCTGTTTCTCTTCTACCTCGGCTATATGGCGCTGAGAGCCTCGATCGATGACGAGCAAAAGGCTGGGCGCGCCGCCGCCGTCCTGGGTCTGGTCGGCCTGATCAATCTGCCGATCGTGAAATTCTCGGTCGATTGGTGGAACACCCTGCACCAGCCCGCCAGCTTTCTGAACCCCGGATCGTCGGGCTTGGACCCCGTCTATCTGCCGCCCTTCCTGACCATGCTGGCGGCCTACGGGGTTCTTTTCCTCGCCCTGTGGCTGACGGCCATTCGCACCGAGATCCGCCGCCGCCGCGTCATGACCCTGCGCGCGCGTCTGGCTCAGGAGGCCTGAAGCCATGCTCGATCTCGACATGACCCCTTACGCCGCCTTCGTCTGGCCCGCCTGGGGCGTCAGCGCCCTGGTGCTGACCGTCCTGACCGTCCGCGCCGTCATCGCCTCCCGCAAATGGAAGCGCGAACTGGCCCGGCTTGAGGCAGACCAAGGCACATACCCACAAGCAGCGGATACCCACCGCCCTCAAGCAGCACGAAGCGCGATAGGGCCAAAAGAAAAAGGGCTTCGCCCGTGAACCGCTGGCTGGCCCTGATCCCGCTGGCGGTCCTCGCGGCGCTGGCGGCCTTGTTCGTCGGGTGGTCGCTGAAGCGCGATCCGGCTTTCAAGCCCGACGCCCTGGTCGGCCAGACCATACCCGAGACGGTCCTGCCCCTGCTGTCGGGCGACCAGGCGGGACCGGGCAATCTGGACCTGAAGACCGCCGGCGTCGGCCGGCCCATGCTGGTCAATGTGTTCGCCTCCTGGTGCGCGCCTTGCCGGATCGAACACCCCAAGCTGCTGGCGCTGAAGGCGCGCGGCGTCGCCGTGGTCGGCATCGCCTACAAGGACGAGCCGGTCGCCACTCGCGCCTTCCTCGACGAACTGGGCGATCCCTATTCGATGGTGCTGGTGGACCGCGAGGGTCGTGCGGGCCTCGACCTCGGCATCTCCGGCGTGCCCGAGACCTTCGCCGTCGACGCCATGGGGCGCATCACCGCCAAACAGTCCGGCCCCCTGCTGGACGACGCTGACATCGACCGACTGGTCGCCTCCATGCAGGCCCCGCCTCGTCCCGCACCAACCAAGCGGTGAGGCCGCGTTAACCCTTTTTCGAGGGTTTCCGTTAACCATGTCGACATGAGCGCGATTCGTCCCGGCCTGCCGCTGAACACGCCCGCCCAGGGCCTTGATCTGCCGAGCGCCCGCAGCGCCCAGGCGGCCTTCTTCCGCGCTGCCCTGAACCAGAACGCGGTGGAGCAGACTGCGGCGCCCAAGCCGCCCGTCCCGGCCGCCGCCGTCATGTCCACGATCCGAACCGCCAACCCGGCCCGGCCGGTGGAGGCGCCCCCCGCCCCGGCCCAGCGCGAGGAGCCGCGGATCATGCGCCCCGGCTCCTACCTCGACATCCGGGTCTGATCAGTTCCAGCCGCGGCTGGCGATATATTGCTGCAACGCCTCGATCCGGGTCGCATCCGACGGGTGGGTCGAAGCGAACTGCGGCGTCTGGGTCTGACGCTGCGCCGCCATTAGTCGCCATAGCGCCACCGCCTGCGACGGCTTGAAACCGGCCCCGGCCATATAGTCCACGCCCAGACGGTCGGCCTCCAGCTCGTCGCGCCGCGAATAGGGGAGCAGCAGGCCGTATTGGGCGGCGAGACCGCCATAGGCGTTGACCGCATCGCCATAGCGACCCGCCGCCCCGCCGACGGCCGCCAGACCGACGCTGGTCACTGTCTGGTTCGAGGCGCGCTCGGCCGCATGGTTGGCGACGACGTGCCCGATTTCGTGACCGATCACGCTGGCCAGCTGGTCGTCGTTCTGGACCAGGGCCAACAGGCTGGTCGTCACGCCGATCTGGCCGGACGGCAGGACAAAGGCATTGGGGCTGGCCTCCGTGAACACCGCATAGTCCCAGGTCCGGCCGCCCAGACCCGCCGCCTGGACCAGACGGTCGCCGACGCGCCGGATCCGGTCGACCTGGGCGCCGGTCGTCATCACGCCTGGCTTGGCGATAGCCTCGCGCCAGGCCGCCGTCGACTGCTGCGACAGGGCGGCGTTGTCCACTAACAGCAACTGATTGCGGCCCAAGGCCTCGTTATAGGCGCAGGCGGACAGGGCCGAGGCCGCGACGGCGGCGGCCAGGACAAGGGCGGAACGGCGGGGCAGGATCACGGCGGCGGCCTCTTCGAACAGGACGAAACAGCAAGGCAAATGGTCGCGCTGCGCCTGAGGTTCCACAGTCAATCGATCGGCGTCGCGCCCAGCAGGGTCCGGCACGCCTCCGCCTCGGCCGCCAGGGCCTTGCGCTTGGCCTCTCCGAACTTCTCCAGCGTGCGGTAGGGCATGGCCAGCCGCACATTGTCCCGCAGCCGGCCGCGATTGCGCTCCAGAAAGCCCCAGTACAGCCGGTTGAACGGACAGGCCGCATCGCCGCTCTTGCTCTTCACGTCATAGCGACACGCCCCGCAGTAGTCGCTCATCCGGTCGATGTAGGCCCCCGAGGCCGCATAGGGTTTGGACCCGACGATGCCGCCATCGGCGAACAGGGCCATGCCGCGCGTATTGGGCATTTCGACCCATTCATAGGCGTCGGCATAGACGCACATGTACCAGTCATCGACCTGATCGGGATGCACGCCCAGCAGCAAGGCCAGATTGCCGGTCACCATCAGCCGCTGGATATGGTGGGCGTAGGCGTTGTCGCGCGTGGTCTTCACTACGTCGGCGACACAGGCCATGTCGGTCTCACCGGACCAGTAGAACCAGGGCAGCTTGCGGTCCGCATCCAGGAAGTTGCGCGCCCGATACTCCGGCACCTTCAACCAGTAGATGCCGCGCACGAACTCGCGCCATCCCAGGATTTGCCGGATGAAGCCTTCGACCGCGTTCAGGGGCGCCTTGCCCGCCCGATAGACCGCCTCGGCGCGCTTACAGACGTCCAGCGGGTCCAGCAGGCCCAGGTTGATCGAGGTCGAGATCAGCCCATGCCACATCCACGGCTGACCTTCCGCCATCGCATCCTGCCAGTCCCCGAACGACGGCAGGACGTCCTTCAGGAAGTGCTTAAGCGAGGCTTCCGCCTCCTCCGCCGTCGTGGCCCAGCCGAACCCGTCCAGCGATCCGAAATGGTCGCCGAACAGCCGCTCCACATCCGCCATCGCCTCGCGCGCCACGGGGTTGGGCGGGATGCGCAGGCGATCGGGCGGCGTCACGCTTTTGGCCAGCTTCTTGCGGTTCTCGGCGTCATAGTTCCAGCACCCGCCCTCCGGCTGATCGCCGTCCATCAGGATGCCCGTCGCGCGGCGCATCTCGCGATAGAAGAACTCCATGCGCAGCTGCGACTTGCCCGAGGCCCAGCGCCGAAAGCGGTCGTGGCTGCTGATGAAGCGGCGATCCTCGCGAATCTCGACCGGCAGCTCCGCCCCTTCCGCAAAGGCGGCCAGATGCTCGGCCAGCCGCCATTCGCCGCATTCGGTCATCACCACCGCCTCATGGGCGCCGTTGTCCAGCGCCCGGGCCAGTTCGCCGGTGATCGAACCGCTGTTGTCCGCATCGTCGATCCGAATATAGCGCACGTTGACGCCCCGGCCCTTCAACCGCTCGGCGTGATTGCGCATGGCGGCGAAGACCAGGGCCAGCTTCTGCTTGTGATGCCGAACATAGGTCGCCTCGTCGCTAACCTCAGCCATCAGAACCGTATCGACGTCCGGGTTCAGATCCTTCAGCGCCGACAGGTCGTCCGACAGCTGATCGCCCAGCACCAGCCTAAGCACGGACATGCGTTATTCCCATCACCGGGCCCATTTGCGAGCGAGAGACTGAAGTCGAGGACGCAGGCGCAGAAACACCCGGTACGCTCCCTCCAACGCCGCAAGAACCCAGGGGATGCGTGCGGCCAGACCCAGCGGTCGCAACAGCGGGATGGCCCGCCACATCGCCGCAAACGCCGCCGCACCCGACAGCAGCCTTCCGTTTTCCGTCGCGTGGAATCGCGCCAACAGCGTCTCGCGATCCAGCGGGCAGCTCGTCTGACCGTCCGACACATCGACGAAGCGGATCGCGTCGCGTCGATCCAGCCGGCGCATCAGGGCGATCTCGCGTCGGCACAGGGGACAGCCGCCATCGTACCAGACAAGCAAGGGGGTCATGACGGTCGAAGGCTCTCGGCGACGGCGAACGGGCTCGCCATCCTATACGGGCGTCCTTTACAGTCTGGATCGCAACCCGCCTCGACAGGTGTCCGATGACGATTGAACCCACCGGCCCACATCGCTTGCCGCCGCTCGCCCGCGTTCTGGGTTTCGCCGGCCTGCTGCCCCAGGCGGCGGCGGTTGTCGTCCTCCTTGCAGGCGATGCTGACCAGCAGACCGCCGCCCTCGGCCTGGCCTACGCCTACGCCGCACTGATCTTCAGCTTCCTGGGCGGCGTCTGGTGGGGACTGGCAGCCGCGACGGGCCTGAAGGCGCCCAAATGGGTCTGGATCGCGTCTGTGGCGCCCTCGCTTGTCGCGCTGGCGACCAGCATCTTCCGGATGGCAGGTCCCGATCCGGCCGTGGCGCTGGTCGTGCTGGGCACCTTCATCGCCGCCAGCGTCTTGGTCGATCTGAAGCTGAAGGCGGCCGGTCTGACGCCCGAGGGCTGGCTGGCGCTGCGGGCGCCGCTGTCGATCGGTCTGGGCGTGCTGACGCTCGCCGCCGGACTGATCTGAAAACTTCTCAGGCAGCGGGTAAAAAATCGGGGCCTGCCGCAACCGACAGGCCCCTGATTTTATTTGTCTCGACTTGGAGCGGGCGAAGAGATTCGAACTCTCGACCCCAACCTTGGCAAGGTTGTGCTCTACCACTGAGCTACGCCCGCACTCCGTAGGAGCTAGGTGCGCTCCCCGTCGAGGAGGGGGCGTATAGCGGAGGGTTGATCGGTCCTGCAAGAGAGAATTTGCAAAAAGCGATCAAGTCCCGCTCACGCCCCCCGCGCCTCAGCGCGGCGCTAGGCGAATGGCGCCGTCAAGACGGATGCATTCGCCGTTGATGTAGACGTTTCTAGCCAGTTCCAGCACCAGCGACGCATAGTCGTCCGGCGTGCCCAGACGGCTGGGGAAGGGGATGGCGGCGGCCAGCGCGTCCTGAATCTTCTGGTCCATGCCGGCCATCATCGGCGTCCACATGATGCCGGGCAGGATGGTGTTGCAGCGCACCCCTTCCTGAGCCAGATCGCGCGCGATCGGCAGGGTCATCGCATAGACGCCGCCCTTGGACGCCGAATAGGCCGCCTGGCCGATCTGGCCGTCCTGAGCCGCGACGGAGGCGGTGTTGACGATCAGGCCGCGCTCGCCGTCCGCCATCGGCTCCAGCGTCACCATGCCCGCCGCCGACTGCGACAGGACCCGGAAGGTGCCGAACAGGTTGACCCGCACCGTGCGCTCGAACTGGGCCATGTCGTGGGCTTTGATCTCGCCGGTATCCTTCTTGCGCGAGACGGTCTTCTGGCCCGTGGCGATGCCGGCGCAGTTGACGGTCAGACGTTCCTGTCCATGGGCGGCGCGGGCCTTTTCGAAGGCGGCGGCGACCGAGGCGTCGTCGGTCACGTCCACCTGACAGAAGACGCCGCCGATCTCGGCCGCGATGGCCTCGCCCTTTTCGGCGTTCAGGTCGAACAGGGCGACCTTGGCCCCCGTCGCCGCGATGGCGCGCGCGGTGCCTTCGCCCAGGCCCGAGGCGCCGCCGGTGACCACTGCGGCGATGGTGTTGTCGAGTTTCATCCTGATCGTTCCTATATTGTCGTGAACCTGAGTTTCGTTTGAGGATTTAGCGGCCATGACCGCCAAAGCCAAACCCGCCGATCCGTCGGATGTCCTGGACCCGAAAAAGGCGCTCGTGCCGTCGGTGGTGAAGATCAACGAGGCGCGCGTGACCAAGGGCTTCTGGCCCAAGATCCAGCGCACGGCCGCCCGCATTCCCTTTGCGGACCAGGCCCTGGCCGCCTGGTACGCCGCGCGCGATCCGCAGACGCCGATGGCGGCGAAGGGCATGATCTTCGCGGGCCTGGCCTATTTCGTCATGCCGGTGGACGCCATTCCCGATATCTTCGCGGGCATCGGCTATACCGACGACGCGGCTGTCATCACCGCCCTTCTGGCCCTGGTTGGCGCCAACATCAAACGCCGCCACCGCGACCAGGCCGAGGACGCGGTGCAGCGGCTGAAGTCGAAATAAGCATCCTGCCGAAAGACGTGCCGAGGCGCGCCGAAGTTACAGCGATATTTGGCGCATCTTCTCGCATCTGTGAATGGACTTTTCCAAGGTTTGATTTGAGCCTAGCCTTCGCGCCTTGATGGCGTTGAGGACAATCCTGATGGCTCAGTTTTCGGTACTGTGTATCGTTCTGTTTGCTAGCTGTTTTACGGGGGGGCAAGCGGCAGCGCAGTCGAGCGCGCCTTCTTTGTCGGACGAAACTCAACTCGAAGACATTGTCGTCAACGGCGCATCACTAAAAGCCCGCGCAGAGGCTTTCGTCGCGTCTGTAGGAGCGCCTGTAGAGGGACGAAAGCTGGCCATCTGGACCGAAGAAGTCTGCGTTGGAGCGGCCGGCCTCATGCCGGAAACATCTCGGGTCATGGTGGATCGGATTCTGGATTGGGCTCACAGTCTGGGGATCAGGATAGGTTCGCCCGGTTGTCATCCAAATATCCTGATCGTCTTTGGCGCCGACGGTGATCGAATGTCGCAAGAACTCGTCAGAACGCGCCGGTTGGATTTCGATGCCAGCGTTTCAATGTCTAGGCACGGAGATCGTGCTCTCAGAGCGTTCCAAAGCTCGCACCGTCCCGTCCGATGGTGGCAGATGAGCGTTCCGATTGATCCAGACACGGGCCGGCCGATCGTGCGAGATCGAGGGCAAACGCCGTTCTCTCCGCCTCCTGAAATCTCGCGTCCGAGCGACTTTGGCTCATTTGGCCAGATTACAATGGGATCAAGACTCTACGACGATTCCATTGATGCCCTACGGTCCACTGTGGTCGTGGTCGATACAAAGGCGCTAGAACAGATAAGCTTTGGTCAATTATCTGACTACGTCGCTATGGTCGTCCTCGCTCAAATCGATCCAGACGTCAGCGCGCCAGCGCCTTCCATCTTGGGCATCTTCGACGACACAGGTGTTCAACAACAGAATCTGAGCGCTTGGGACCAAGCTTTCTTGCAGGCACTTTACAGCACGCACCAGAGAAATGTCGGAGTTGGAGCGGACGGCGCGTTAATAGCGAAAAATCTCGTTCGGAAACTCGAAACGTCCGGCGTCGCTGATAACGATCCATAGTTCGTAGGTCGCGGATTTCTAGGCCGAACATTTCTTTCCGCGGCAGATAGCCGCTAAGGCGGCCGTGCAGGGAGCACGCACTCAGCTCTCCACCGTCACCACGATCTTGCCCAGGGCCTGACGGTCGCCCAGGGCCTTGATCGCCTCGCCGGCCTTTTCCAGCGGGAAGGTTTTGGACACGCGCGGCTTGATCTTGCCGTCGGCGTATATCTGCATCAGCTCCGCCATGTTGGCGGCGTGGCCCTTGGGATCGCGCGCGACGGCCGCGCCCCAAAAGACGCCGATCACCGACACCGACTTCAGCAGGGTCAGGTTAAGCGGCAGGGACGGAATGCCCGCCGGAAAGCCGACCACCAGATAGCGCCCGTTCCAGTCCATAGCCCGCAGCGCCGGATCGGCGTAATCGCCGCCGACCGCGTCATAGACCACGTCCGCCCCGTCGCGGCCGGTCGCCAGCTTGAACTCGCCGGACAGTTCTTTCTGCGCCGCCTTGTCCATCGGTCCCGACGGATAGATCAGGCCGTTGTCGGCGCCCAATTCAAGCGCGAACTCGACCTTGTCGTTGGTCGAGGCGGCGGCGACCACCTTGGCCCCCATAGCCTTGCCCAGTTCGACGGCGGCGGCGCCGACGCCCCCGGCCGCACCCAGCACCAAGAGGGTTTCGCCCGCCTTCAGCTGCGCCCGGTCCTTAAGGGCATAGTAGCTGGTGCCATAGGTCATGATCAGGGCCGCCGCTTCTTCGAAGCTCATGGCGTCGGGGATGGGGATGACCGTCTCGGCCCGCACCGCCAGCCGCTCGACCAGCCCGCCCCAGCCCGGCACGGCAATGACCCGGTCGCCCTTGCGCACGCCCTTGACGCCCTCACCCACCGCCTCGACCACGCCGGCGACTTCGGCGCCCGGCGAGAAGGGCCGCTCGGGCCGGAACTGGTATTTGTCCTCGATGATCAGGGTGTCGGGATAGTTGATCCCCACCGCCTTGACCTCGATGATCACCTCGCCGGTCTTGGGCGTCGGGTCGAGCACGTCCTCCACGACCAGGGTTTCGGGGCCACCAGGCGTCTTGGACAGAACAGCGCGCATCTTTCCTCCTTGGCCGACATGGCGCGGCCTTCATCGCGACGCTAAAGAGCGCCACGCCCGTTTGAAAGAGGCGATAAAGACAAGGCTCAGGAAGACGACATGACCGCCCTCATCCTCCACGGCGGCGCCGGCGCCCGGCGCGAACGCAACTACGACGCCGAGGTCGTGCATATGCGCGAGGTGGTCGAGGCCATGAAGGTTCGGCTGGAGTCGGGCGACAGCGCCTTGGACGTCGCCACCGCCGCCGTCGTCATGCTGGAGGATTCCGGTCTTTACGTCGCGGGCAAGGGCGCCTCGCCCAATCTGGCCGGCGCCTATGAGCTGGACGCCAGCATCATGGACGGATCGACCAAACGCGCTGGCGCCGTCGCCGCACTCCAAGGCTTCCGCAATCCCGTCGTCGCCGCGCGCGCGGTGATGGAGAAGACGCCGCATATCATGCTGGCGGGCGAAGGCGCTGGGCTGTTCGCCCACGACCAAGGGCTGGAGCCCATCGCTGACGAGGCCGCCTGGTTCACCGGCGCGGGCAAGGGTGAGGACAACCATCCGCCCGGAACCCTCAGCCACGGCACCGTCGGCGCCTGCGTGCTGGACAGCCAGGACCGTCTCGCCGCCGCCACCTCGACCGCCGGCGTCTTCGGCAAGATGCCGGGCCGCGTCGGCGACACGCCGATCCCCGCCGCCGGAACCTGGGCGGACGCCTACGCCGCGACCTCCTGCACCGGCCAGGGGGAATATTTCATCCGCGTCGCCGCCTCCGCCCAAGTCGCCTGGCGCGTCGCCGCCGGCCAGTCGCTGGCCGAGGCGACCCAAGCCGTCATCGACGAGATCGGTCAGATGGGCGGCGACGGCGGCATGATCGCCCTGGACGCCGCCGGAAACATCGCCGCCCCCTTCAACAGCCAGGGCATGAAGCACGCCTGGCTGACGCCCGCCGGCGAGATCGGCGTCCAGGTCTTCCGCGACTAGGTCTTTGCGGACATCACGTCGGAAATGGTGGTCAGCAGCAGTTTCAGATCGACGGGCTTGCTGACCACCGCATCCATGCCCGCGGCCAGATAGCTCTCGACCTGCTCCACCATCGCATTGGCCGTCAGGGCGATGATCGGCGTGCGGACCAGCCCCTGGTCGGCCTCGCCTTGCCGGATCGTCCGTGTCGCCGTCGGACCGTCCATGTTCGGCATCTGCACATCCATCAGGATCAGGTCCCAGTCGCGCGTTTGCGTCGCTTCGACCGCCTGAAGACCGTCATCGACGATCTCGACCTCGATCCCGACCTGGCCCAGAAGGCCCCGGATTACCTGCTGATTGACCGGATGGTCCTCGGCGACCAGCACCCGCAGCGCCCGCTCTGGCTCGGCGTCCGGCGCATCCTCGCCGGCCTTCACAGGTTGCGCCGGCGTCAGCGGCAGCGTGACGACGAAGATCGCCCCTTCGCCCGCCTCGCTCTCCACCTCGATCCGGCCGCCCATCAGCTCCACCAGGGTCGCCACGATCGACAGGCCCAACCCGGCCCCGTCACGCCGGTCGACGGCCGCCGCCTCGATCTGGGCGAAGCGCGTAAAGAGCTGCCCGATCTGGTCCGCCGGTATGCCCCGCCCGGTGTCCGACACCCTGAACACCACTCCGGCGTCCGTGCGCGCGACATCCAACGCCACCTGCCCCTCCGCCGTGAACTTGATGGCGTTGGACAGCAGGTTGAACAGGATTTGACGCAGCCGGACCGGATCCGCGCTGACCCAGCCCAGGCCCGGCGACACCACGTGGACGGCCAGGCCCTTGCTTTCGGCCAATGGCCGCAGCGTCTCAGTCACCTCGTGCACCAGGGCGTCCGCATCGATGGGCTGCGCCACGATCTCCAGCCGCCCCTCCTCGATCCGCGACAGGTCCAAAATCTGGTTGATCAGGTCCAGCAGCGTGTGGGCCGAACGGTCTAGGATCTCCAGTCGCGCCTTCTGCCGACCCTCCAGCGCGTCGCCCGCCATGATCTGCGCCATGCCGATGACGCCGTTCAGAGGGGTGCGGATTTCATGGCTCATATTGGCCAGGAAGCGGGATTTGGCGGCATTGGCCTCGTCCGCCTCCTGACGCGCGCATCGGGCGGCGTCGCGGTCCAGCACGGCCGCCTCATGCGCCGCCTGCACGTCCATCAGCAACGCCTTGTTGCGCTGGTCCGCCGCGAACAGGTCGCACCACAGGGCGTGGGTCGCGCGCGAGATGATGAACAGGATCGTCGCCAGCATCACGAAGGCCGCCGCCACCGCCAGACCGTGCGGCCCGATCAGCGAGGGATAGATCACGAACAGCACGGTCGCGCAGATCGGCGCCGCCGCCAGCGCCAACAGCCGAGGCGCCGCGCCGAACTGAACGAAAGCCACACCGATTGACCAGACCTGGATCAGCACCACCACCAGCATCACATCGGCGCGGGGGTTCATCAGCCAGGCGATCAGCGGCCCGGACACCCCCAGGGCGAACCGGATCGCCACGATGGCCATCAGCAGCGTCGGCCAGCCCGCGACGGGCGCCTCAGCCTTCTGGTAGCGCCTAACCCGCCCCTGCGCCCAGGCGTCGAACGCTATGCCGACGAGGGCGAACCCCAGCCCCACCCACGGCTGCCCGAGGGCCGCCAGGATCAGCCCGGCGGCCGCCCAGCTGCCGTAGAGAACGGCGGGCGGAGTAACCATATTTTGCAGGATGAAGGCCCAAACCGCGATCTTTTCGTCGGAGACAGAAGTCGCTTTCGCTCGTCTCGGCACGCGTCCTCGGCTTGGGTGGTCGCTGGGATGCGACCTCTTGGCGAATAGAGCGCCGTCGGGGGTTTGTCCATGAACGACCCGCGCCTTATCCGGTTCATTACAGCTCGGTAAGGTGCAAGACGGTCAATCGCTGATACGGTCTCGGCGCCCGGCGTTCCGGGCTTCGGAGCCTTTCATGAAATCCCGCCTGATCGCCACAGCCGCCGCCTCCGCCCTCCTTCTCGGCCTCGCCGCGCCCGCCTTCGCACAGGGCGCCGCGCACGCCGCTGCCGCCGCTCAATCGACCGGGCAGGCGCAGCAGGGCGTGAGCGTACCGCCGCTGGGCTTCACCAAGCGCGTTCTGGCGAACGGCCTGGAGGTCTATTCGGCGCGTGACGCCGACACCTCGAACGTCACGGTCCAGGTCTGGTACAAGGTCGGCTCCAAGGACGATCCAGCCGGCCGCTCGGGCTTCGCCCACCTGTTCGAACACCTGATGTTCAAGTCCACCACCAACCTGCCGCCCGAGACCTTCGACCGGCTGACCGAGGACGTGGGCGGCTCCAACAACGCCTTCACCGCCGACGACACCACCGCCTATTTCGAGACCGTGCCCGCCAACCATCTGGAGCGGATGCTGTTCGCTGAGGCCGACCGCATGGGTTCTCTGGTCGTGGACGAGCCGACCTTCGTCGCCGAGCGCGACGTAGTGAAGGAGGAATATCGTCAGCGAATCCTCGCCAACCCCTACGGCCGCCTGTTTGGCCTGTTCGTGCCCGAGACGATCTATCAGGACAGCCCCTATCGCCGTCCGGGCATCGGCTCGATCGAGGAGCTGGAGGCCTCGTCACTGGAGGACGTGCGCCGCTTCCACGCCACCTATTATCGTCCCGACGCCGCCTATCTGATCGTGGCCGGCAACTTTGATCAGGCTCAACTGGACCGCTGGGTCGATCAGTATTTCGGCCCGCTGAAGAACCCGACCACGCCGATCCCGACCAACAATGTCGTTGAGCCCGAGCCGACGGGTCCGCGCAACGTGACCTACTATGCGCCGAACGTGCCGCTGCCGGCCGCCGTCGTCGCCTGGCCGACGGTGAAATACGCTGACGCCGACCGCGCCGCCCTGACCGTTCTGGACGGCATCCTGTCCACCGGCGAATCCAGCCGCCTGTATCGCTCGCTGGTCTATGACAAGCAGATCGCGGCCCAGATCGGCTCGACCCCCGACTTCTCGCAGCAGGCCGGCAATCTGTCCGCCCTGGCGATCATGGCCCAAGGTCACACGGCCGAGGAAGGCATCGCCGCCCTGAACGAAGAAATCGGCAAGCTGCGCGACACGCCTGTCAGCGCCGCTGAACTGGACGAGGCCAAGAACGAGATCGTCGCCAATACGCTGCGCAGCCGCGAAACGGTGGACGACCGCGCGACCGCCCTGGGCTTCTCGCTGATCAACACCGGCTCGGCCGCCGCCGCCGACGAAGAGGTCGCCCAGATCCAGGCCGTCACCGTCGCCGACATCCAGCGCGTCGCCCGCAAATATCTGACGCCGCAGCGCCAGTCGACGATCACCTTCCTGGCCGCCGACGATCAGAACCCCGCCTCGGTCCAGAAGATGAACGTGGACGCCCCCGTGAAGGTCGCCGACCTGGCCCCCGCCGGCCCGCCCGCCGTCCTCCTGCCCGAAGCGGAGCGCAAGCCCTTGCCCCAGCCGGGCGCCGAGGTCGCGCCCGTGACGCCGACCGTCGCCGACTTCCGCCTCGATAACGGCCTGCGCGTCCTGGTCGCCCCGACCGACGGCGTGCCGCTGGTTTCCGCCCGCCTCAGCTTCGACGCCGGTTCGTCCGATGACCCGACGGGCAAGGCCGGCGTCGCCGCCATGACCGCCGCGCTTCTGACCCAGGGCACCAAGACCAGGACCGCGCCCGAAATCGCCACCCAGATCGAACAGTTGGGCGCCAGCGTGGGCGCATCGGCCGGGGTCGATTTCTCGAACGTCTACGCCAACGCGCCGTCGAACGCCTTCCCGGCGACCGTCGCCCTGATGGCCGATCTGGTGAAGAACCCGACCTTCGCCGGCGAAGAGCTTGAACGTCAGCAGGCCCAGACCCTGGACGGCCTGCGCGTCGCCCTCAGCCAGCCGGCGTCCATCGCCGGCATGACGGTCGGCCGCGTCATCTACGGCGACGCCCCCTATGGCGCGACGATCACCCAGCAGACGGTTCCGGCCATCACGGCGGCCGACGTCGCCGCCTTCCACGCCGCCCGCTACCGGCCGTCGGACGCGACCCTGGTCTTCTCGGGCGACATCACGCCGGCCGCCGCCCGCGCCCTGGCGCAACAGGCGTTCGGCGACTGGCGCCCGGCCGGCGCGGCCCCGGCCGCTGCGACCAATCCGGCCGGTCAGCCCCTGGCGCCGCGCATCGTCGTGGTGAACCAGCCCGGCGCCGGTCAGGCCGCGGTCGTCGCCGCCGTTCGCGGTGTGTCGCGCACCGATGCGGACTTCTTCCCGCTGACGGTCGGCAACACCCTGTTGGGCGGCGGCTTCTCGTCGCGCCTGAACCAAGAGATCCGCATCAAGCGCGGTCTGTCCTACGGCGCCTCGTCGTCGCTGGGCGCACGGGCGGATGCGGGCCTGTTCACGGCCTCGACCCAGACCAAGAACGAGACCGCCGACGAGGTCGCCGATCTGATCCTGGCCGAGATCGCCAAGCTGGGAACCGAGACCCCGACCCAGGCCGATCTGGCCCCGCGCCGCGCCACCCTGATCGGCGGCTTCGGCCGCTCGCTGGAGACGGTGGACGGCCTGGGCGCCCTGGTCGCCAACTTGGCGCTCTATGATCTGCCGATGAGCGATCTGGCCGACTACGCCGGCCGGGTCCGCGCCGTCACGCCGGAACAGGTCGAGGCCGCCTTCGCCGAACACCTGCCGGTCAATCGCGCCAGCCTGGTCATCGTCGGCGATGGCTCGAAGTTCCTGGACGATCTGCGCGCCAAACATCCGAACCTCGAAGTCATCGAGGCGGGCGCCCTGAATCTGAACACCGGCTTGCTGAAGTAAGGCCGGATCGGCAAGCCCCCTCCTTCCCCTGGCGGCGAAGGAGGGGGTCGGCCGCCAGCCGTCCTATTTTCAGGACCGAAGTCGTCTCTTTTCAGGGACTTTCGGGACGCCGTCGACAATCATCCATACAGGCGTCGAACGGGGATATGATCCATCCCCGATCTTTGACATCGCGATCCCCAGGCCGAGCCCTTGGCTCTCAAGGCCGGGCCCGACTTGCATCAACAATTGCACACGACCAATTCGAGTGCAGATTTATCCAAACGATTTCCGTCCTTTGCCGCCGAATTGCACGCCATTGCACCTTTTTTGCCGCGTGCAATTTCTGTCCGCTAGACCGACAGACACACCACCTGGGCCACGCGCAGGTCGCGCCTTAGCCGGTTGGATACCTGGCCGTAATCCTCGGTCGTGATGGTCTGGCCGCGCGCGTCGTCGGCCGGCGTCTGTTCGCCGCGAATGGCCGGCCCGAAGGTTTCGGGCGCCGTCGTATAGATCCGGCCCCGCCTCGGCGCCTCGGCGATGGTGACGCCCACGACGCGGCCCTGCGCATCCAGGGCCGGCGCGCCGGACAGGCCCGACAAAGTGCCCTCAAGCCCGTTGGTGCGCCCGACCTCGGCCCAGGACAGCACCGGCTCGTCGCGCGCCCCGCGCCCGAAGACCTTCAAGGTCTCGCGCCCCAGCAGGCGTGACGTCACCTCGCCGGGACGCCCTTGCGGAAAGCCCGGATGGAAGGCGCGCTGACCCTTGCGCAGCGGCGCCTCGACCGCGACCGGCAGCGCGGCGGGACCGCCGTCGGTGATCAGCAAGGCGACGTCGGCGCGCGGCGCCAGACGGACGTCGGCCGCGACCGCCCGCCCCTCGCCGACCACCAGCGCCGGCTTGCGGCACCCCTCGACGACATGGCGCGCCGTCACCCAGCGCCCCCGTCCTGCGATGGAGAAGGCCGTGCCCGACGACGGCTTGAACGGCGCCTCGCCCGCATCGACGGTGACGGCGGCGTCAAAGGGGGTGATGGGGCCTAACAGCGCGCCCTCGGCGACATCAGCGCCGGCCTCAGCGACCGGCGGCGCATCGGCGTTCTCGCGTCGCCCCAAGGACACCGCCAGAAACACGGCCGCCACCGCTCCATAGATGGCCCAGTCCGGCAGGCGGGGAAACTGCATCGCTCCGGCCGATCAGCCGGTCAGCGCGGCGGACAGGATCACGGCCGTCGCCAGCTTGGCGCCCAGCAGCACCACCGCCGCCGAAATCTCGCCGTGGCGGATCCGCTCCGGCAGGCCCGTCAGCAGCAGGTCCACGACCCGGAAGGCCAGAAGCTGCAGCACCACGGTCGCCACGCCCCAGATGGCGATGTCGCGCACCGAGGTCGACACCGCCAGCGACACCGCCAGCGGCACCGCCAACCCCACCAGAATGCCCGCGAAGGCGATGGCGGCGGCGACATTGCCCTGACGGATCAGGGCGACCTCCTTCCACGGCGTCAGCAGCGCATAGACCGTCGCCCCCGCCGCGAGCAGCAGCAGGGTCACGATCAGGTGCATCACCATGACCGGGAAGCCCGAGGCGAAAGCCTGCACCTCGGCGCTGGAAAGGACGTTCGACAAGGAGGGGTCCATGCCCAGACGCCTTGCCCGATTATCGCCCCAATCCGCAAGCGCGCCGGGGACACACTGGGTGACAATATGTATCCAAAGGTTGTGGGATACTGCGCCGGAGAGGATATTGCGCCATGATCGACCACAGACGTTGGCGACACAATCGACTGAATTGTCACCAAGCCAGGAGCGTAGGCCTTTGGCTTGGCGCCTCGATCTTGTCCGGCTTCGCCGCCAGCTTTGCTTTCGTATTCTTCGGCGGCGTGATCTGGATGATCGCAGGGCTTCACAATGGCCTGGTGACGGCCGTCTTGGACGGCCTCGTGACGGTCACGCTGCTCCTTTATATCTCGCCTATTGTTCTTGGATGCTTCCTGCTCGGAAGTCTCGTTTTCGGCCCACCCACCTTCCTGCTCCTGCGCCGTCTGGGGCGTAGCAGTCCGGTCGCTTCAGCTTGCGCTGGCGGGTTTTTCGCGGGATTGGCTGCTTTAGTATTTCTGGGCGTCTTCGGACCCCTGGCGGTCGCGCCGATCCCCTTAGCAGGCGCTGTTGGCGGCTGGATGTTCCGCGCCGTGGTCGAGGATATTCCTAAGCAGCTTGCGTGACCGCCTGCTCCGCCTTCCGGAGCGCCGAGGCTCTGATCTTCTCACTTTCGGACTTCAGCTGGCCGCAGGCGGCCAGGATGTCGCGGCCGCGGGGAGTGCGGATGGGCGAGGCGTAGCCGGCCTTATTCAAGATGGCGGCGAAGCGTTCGATCGTCTTCCAGTCCGAGCATTCGTATTCGACGCCGGGCCAGGGGTTGAACGGGATCAGATTGATCTTGGCCGGAATGCCCTCGATCAGCTTCAGCAGGGCGCGCGCCTCTTCGGGGCTGTCGTTGACGCCCTTCAGCATGACGTATTCGAACGTCACCCGCCGCGCGTTCGACAGGCCCGGATAGGCCCTGATCGCCGCCATCAGCTGGTCCAGCGGGTACTTCTTGTTCAGCGGCACCAGCACGTCGCGAAGCGCATCGTTGGTGGCGTGCAGGCTGATGGCCAGCATGGCCGCCGTGCGGTCGCCCAAGGCCTGAAGCTGCGGCACCACGCCCGAGGTCGAGACCGTGATCCGACGGCGCGACAGGGCGATGCCCTCGTTGTCCGAGATGATGTCGATGGCGTCGGCGACGTGGTCCAGATTGTAGAGCGGCTCGCCCATGCCCATGAAGACGATGTTGGACAGGCGCCGGTCTTCCTTGGGCGACGGCCATTCCTCCAGGTCGTCGCGCGCGACCTGAACCTGGGCCACGATCTCGGCGGCGGTTAGGTTGCGCACCAGCTTCTGCGTGCCGGTGTGGCAGAAGGTGCAGTTCAGGGTGCAGCCGACCTGGCTGGACACGCACAGGGCGCCGGCGCGGCCAACGTCGGGGATATAGACGGTCTCGATCTCGATGCCCGGCGCGGTGCGGATCAGCCATTTGCGCGTGCCGTCCTTGGACACCTGGCGCTCGACGACCTCGGGGCGGGCCAGGGTGAAATGCTCGGCCAGCTTGGCCTGCATGTCCTTGGCGACATTGCTCATGGCCGAAAACTCGGTCACGCCATAGTGGTGGATCCAGCTCCACACCTGGCTGGCGCGCATCTTGGCCTTCTCGGGCGGACAGACGTTCGCGTCGATCAGGGCCTGGCGCAGGCCCGCGCGCGTCAGACCGCTGAGGTTGACGGGCGCCTTGACGGCGGGCGCGTTAGAGACGCGCGAAAGATCGAGCGTGATGCTCAAGGCGGCGATCCTGCGTGAGGTTGAGCCGGCCTATATAGCACGGATCCCGGCGATTGCATGGCCGGGGCGGATTCGACCGCCCTAGAGGCCCACGTCCCAGACGCCGGCGTCGCGCATCCGGGTCTCGCGCGCCTCTTCGGCCCGGCCGCCCATGTCCTTGGCCATGCTGCGGATCGCGGTCGAGACGGTGGCCTTGTGCACGCCCGGCACGATCGCGTGGGCGAAGGCGGCGCCGGCCAGACCCAGCAGCCTGAAGCCGAAACCGGCCGAGGCGGCCATATGCTGCAGATAGGTCTCGTCGACCTCGCGCGGGTGATCGCGGAACAGGCGGTCGAACGGGGTCGAACCCGAACGGCGGCGGTCGATCGTCGTCTGACTCATGGCGGCGGCCTTCCCTGCTTCGTCGCCTCATGGTCACGCCGGACGGCCGACGACGCAACCCCCATCGCAATCTGTTCATTGGACGTAACCGACACGCGCCCCGCTCGCTTCAGACCCATCGTCAGAAACGAAAACTCGGTCTAGGGTCGGCGTTCGATCAAGGAAATGCCCATGCCGATCCGCCTTTCGCCCGCCTCTTCCATGGCCGTCGCCCTGGCCCTGCTGGCCTCGGCGACGCCGGTCCTGGCGCAATCGGGCGCGGCAGGCCTGCCCTATGACGCCCGGCGCGGGGTCTTCAGCTTTTCATCGGGGCTGGAGGGCTCGCTTCCGGCGGTGGTTCAGGTCACGACCCTGGGCCAGTCGCGCGGTCCCAGTTCGGACGCGGCCGATCCCAAACCCTATGCCTCCGGCTCCGGCGTCATCGTCGATGCGGCCGAGGGGCTGGTGATCACCAACAATCACGTGGTCGAGGGCGGGCGAAAGTTCACCGTCGATCTGACGGACGGCCGCCTGTTCGACGCCGTGCTGGTCGGGGCGGACAAGGCGACCGACATCGCCGTGCTGCGCATCACGCCCGACGGTCGGCCGCTGAACCTGAAACAGGTCCAGACGGTGGATTCCGACACCCTGCGCACCGGCGACCTGGCCTTCGCGGTCGGCTATCCGCTGGGCCTGGACCAGACCCTGACCATGGGCGTCATCTCGGGCTTGAACCGCTCAGGGCTCGGCGACGCGGTCGAGGACTATATTCAGACCGATGCGGCCGTGAACTCGGGCAACTCCGGCGGGCCCCTACTGGACAGCCGGGGCCGGCTGATCGGCATCAACACCTCGATCCTGTCGGGGGGTCTGGGCGGCGGCAACGACGGCATCGCCTTCGCCGTGCCGACGCGGATCATGCTCTACGTCGCCGACCAGCTGAAGAAAAACGGCGAGGTCAAGCGCGGCGCGACCGGCGCCATCTTCGGCTCGCTGAACGCCGAACGCGCGCGCGAGCTGCATCTGGGCATCGTACGCGGAGCCGTCGTCGCCGATGTCGCGCCGGGATCGCCGGCCGAGCGCGCCGGCCTGCGCCACAACGACGTCATCACCCGAATCCAGGGCCGTCCCGTCGCCAACGCCGGCTCGGTCAACGCCACCATCGGCATCGCCGCGCCGGGCTCGGACCTCAGCGTCTCCTATCTGCGCGGCGGCCGCGAGGCGACCACGTCGCTGGCGGTCGAGACACCCGCTGATCAGCCCGTGATCGTTGGGGCCCAGTCGGTGCTGGCCTATGGGGCGACGCTGCGAGACCAGGACGGCGGCGCCCAGGTCACGGCCGTCGCGGCCGGCTCGCCCGCCGCTCAGGCCGAACTGACGGCCGGCGATGTGATTACCGCCATCGCAGCCGCGCCCGTCGCCGACGCTCGCGCGGCCGCCACCGCCCTGCAGGGCGCATCGGGATCGGTCGAAGCGACCGTGCTCAGAAACGGAGAGACCCTGAACCTGACCCTGTCGCTCTAGGCGGGGTCAGACGCCGACGTTTCGCTGCTGGCAGGCTCCAGACAGCGAAACGCCCGCCTTGCCTGGGAGGGGGAGGGGAAAGGCAGGGCGGGCGCTCGCTTGGAGGAAGCATCGGCCGCCGGAGCCCGTAAACTGGAAACATCCAGGGGGGCTGGGGGGGGGCTGTTCAGGATCCGGGACGCTTCCGAACTCCGACGAGCCGATGATCGATATTTCGTTGCGCATACGGGCGGGCGAAGGACCGAAACGGGGCCATTTCGTGTCTGCGTCGATTTCCTGGCCGCCTCTGGCGTCGTGCCGCCAGCGGCCTAAGTTGAGCCTATGAGCCTGAACCCTCACGACACGACGCCGGCGCCCGGCCCCGTCTTCTTCGACCGCCGCGAACTGGACCCGATCCTCAGGGTCTATGGCCGCATGGTCGCGCAGGGCGAATGGCGCGACTACGCCATGGTCGGGCACAAGGATTTCGCCGAGTTCGCCGTCTTTCGCCGCAGCGGCGACGCCCCGCTCTACCGGATCGAAAAGCGACCTGCCCTCCAGACCCGCCAGGGCCAGTGGGCCGTCATCGGCGAAGGCGGCCAGATTCTGAAACGCGGCCGCGACTTGGCCCAGGTACTGCGCGTCTTTGACGGCCGCAAGTTCCAAGTGGTGGAGTAGAAACAAAAAGGGCCCCGCGAGGGGCCCTTTCCATATCCGTCTTTCGACCGATCTCAGTTCCGGTTGCCGCCCATGAAGGCCAGCAGGAATTGGAACAGGTTCACGAAGTTGATGAACAGGCTCAGAGCGCCGAAGCCGGTCGCCACGCCCATCGCGTTCTGGTCACCGCCCAAGGCGTAGTAGGTCATCTTCAGACGCTGGGTGTCGTAGGCGATCAGGCCCGAGAAGATCAGCACACCCAGGCCCGAGATGATCAGATAGAAGGTCCCGGACTGCAGGAACATGTTCACGATCGAGGCGATGATCAGGCCGATCACGCCCATGATCAGGAAGGTGCCCATGCCGGTCAGGTCCTTCTTGGTGGTGTAGCCCACCAGGCTCAGACCGCCGAAGGCCGCCGCCGTCACCAGGAAAGTGGTGGCCAACGAACCGCCCGTATAGCGCAGGAACAGAATGCCCAGGCCCGCACCGATCGTGGCGACCACGGCCCAGTAGAGCATGTTCACGCCCCTGGCCGTCGGGTTCTTCATGAAGAACATCGAGCCGAACAGCATCACCAGCGGCGAAAACTGGACGATCATGCCCAGGATCGTCAGGCCGATCCGGCCGTCCGCAGTCTGGACGAACAGCAGCTGCTGCACCGCCGGCACATTGCCGGTGACATAGGCCAAGGCGCCGGCGACCACGAGGCCCAGAGCCAGCTTGTTGTAGACGCCCAGCATGAAGCTGCGCAGGCCGGCGTCGACCGACATGTCGGCCGTCTGCGGCAGAGGACGGGCGTAACCGTTGTTGAAATCGCTCATGGCGACGAACTTTCTCCGATTGGCCGGAGAGGCTTCTCCGGTCACAGGCTTTGAATATCGTGAGCCGAGGCCCGCGCTGCAAGGAAAACCGGACTTGGAGGCTTGTGTTCCGGCCGCTACTTTCGGTCGCATGCTTCGTCTGTTCACAGCCCTGACCCTGCCGCTCGACGTCGCAGAGACGCTGAAACGACGGCAATCGGGCCTGCCCGGCGCAAGGTGGCGGCCGCTTGACGCCTTGCACGTCACGCTCGCCTTCTATGGCGAGACCGACGAACGCCGCGCCGACGACCTGGCGTCGGAGCTGACGCGCGTGACGGGCGGTCCGTTCGAGATCGCGCTGAATGGCGTCGGCTGTTTTGGCGACGACCACCGCAGCCATACGCTGTGGGCCGGGGTCGAAACGCCTAATGAACGCCTGTCGGTTCTCGCCGGGCGCTGCAAGGCCGCCGGAGAACGCGCCGGGATCGCCATGGAGGCGCGCACCTACAAACCGCATGTGACCCTGGCCTATCTGAAAACCCAGACCAATCCCGACCGGCTCGGCGCCTGGGTGTCGGGGCACAACCTGCTGCATTCGCCGCCGATCCGCATCGATCGCTTCGGCCTGTATTCCAGCGTATTGACCGACAGCGGCAGCCATTACGAACTGGAGCGGGAGTATCTGCTGTGAGCACTGCCGCCTACGCCCTGCCGCCCCATGTCGCTCTGGGGCCGACGCTGGAGACCGAGCGGCTGATCCTGCGTCCGCCGGCGGTTGAGGACTTTCCGCGCTGGGCTGAGTTCATGGCCGATCCCGAGACCGCCCGCTTCATCGGCGGGGTCCAGCCCGCACCCCAGGTCTGGCGCCTGATCTGCACCGTCGCGGGCATGTGGGCCCTGACGGGAGAGGGCATGTTCTCCATCCTGGAAAAAGAGACCGGCCAGTGGATCGGCCGCATCGGGCCGCTGCACCCCTATGGCTGGCCCGGCCGCGAGGTGGGCTGGAGCCTGCATCGCGACGCCACCGGCAAGGGTTATGCGGTTGAAGCGGCCGCAGCCACGATGGACTACGCCTTCGAGGTGCTGGGCTGGGAAGACGTGATCCACTGCATCGCGGCCGAGAATCTGCCCTCGGCGGCGGTCGCGACACGGCTGGGTTCACGCAATCGCGGACCGGGCGTCCTGCCCGAACCCCTCCAGGACATCGCCATCGATCTGTGGGGTCAGACGCGCGACGAATGGGCGATCAATCGGACGCGTGTGAAGGGCTGATTACAACCGAAGGCGTGGGCGCGTCGTATCCCTTCCAAACCAAACGAGGATACGCCCATGTTTCGCGCCAGCCTGATCGCCGTCGTCGCCCTCGCCGCCCTGCCGTCAATGGCCTTCGCCCAGGCGTCGAACGTCGATCTGAACCGCTTCGACGGCCGGTGGTTCGAGATCGAGCGCAATCACAACAACGTCCAGAAGGACTGCAGCCGGGCGCAGATCGACTTCACGCCGCAGGGCGCCGCCGCCCGCTACGCCATCACCGTCACCTGTACTCGTCGCGCCGACGGCAAGGTCGAGACGCTGCGCGCCAACGCCCGCGTCACCGACACCACGACCAATGCGAAGTTCCGGTTCAGCCTGACCGGCTTGCTCAGCTTCGGCGGCTTGGCGGGCCAGAACTACTGGGTCTACGATCATGCCCCGGACTACAGCTGGGCCATCATGGGTCTGCCGGACAAGTCGAACTGGTGGATCTGGCACCGCAACCAGAATGCCTCGCAGGCTGAGCGCGACCGCATCTTGAGCCGCGTGCGCGCCTTGGGCTTCAGCACCGGCCGCCTGGTCCACACCGGCCTTTAAGGCGCCGCTTGCGATGGGAACGTAGGCGGAACATAAGCTGTCGGCATGTCCGCCGTCGCCCATCTCGAACTCGTATTCAGCCGTCCCGAGACCACCCTTTCGGTGACGCGCGGCGCGGCGCGGCTGATGATGGACATGGGCTATGCGCCCCTCCTGGAAGTCTGCCTGCCCAACGGTCGCCGCGCCGATGTCATGGCGATCGGGCGCAAGGGCGACATCGTCATCTGCGAGGTCAAGTCAGGCGTCGAGGACTATCGCGTCGACCGCAAATGGCATGAGTACGGGCCGTTCTGCGACGCCTTCTTCTTCGCCGTCGCGCCCGAGTTTCCGCAGGATATCCTGCCCGACGAACCGGGCCTGATCGTCGCAGACGGTTTCGGCGGGGCGGTCGTGCGAGACGCGCCCGTGATCGGCCTAGCGCCCGCCCGCCGCAAGGCGCTGACGCTGGCCTTCGCCCGCCTGGGGGCGATGCGGACCTTGCGGGACTAGAGTCGGCGGAAGACGGCGGTTGCGAAACCCTCGGCGACCAGACGCGCCTCGACCTCGGCCAGGGTCTCGATCACCACGCCTTTGCCGCCCGTCGCGTGAATGATGCGTTCGCCATCCAGCATCAGCGCCGAATGGCCCGTCCAGTCCTGATCGTCGTTCGGCGCCAGCCAGACGACGATGTCGCCGCGCTGGAGGTCCGATGAAGACGCCGCTCGACCCATCTGGGCCTGCGCGTCCGACCGGCGGGGACCGGGCAGGCCGCATGCCAGCAGGGCCTGCTGCACCAGGCCGGAACAGTCGGTGGAGATCGAAGACCGCGCGCCAGGTTCATGCGGCCGCCCGAGCAACCGCTCGGCCACCGCGACCAGATCCGCCTCGAATGCGCCGATCGGCTTCAGATCAGCCTCCGCCACATCCGTCGCCTCGATCACCAGAGCGTTCAGCGGCAGGACGGCATCCACGCCGGCGATCCAATGGGTCGCCAACGGCGCGCCGGCCGACAGACTGTCCAGGACGACCCAGCCGACGACGCCGTCTCGACGCGCCCGGCCCCAAGCGCGGCCGTTCGACCGATCCAGAACGTCGAAAATCTCGCCATGCAGCAGCTGGTCGATCCGACCGTCAACGTCGGACAGGATGTCGGCCACGGCGACACGACAATGCATGGCCTCGGTCGCCCGATAGGCGTCTGCGCGCACCAGCCCTTCCAGCGCCTGTTCGGCGAGGTCAGGGCGAACGAGGCGGTCGCCGGGCGGAAGAAGGTCGAGGACGTCGGTCAACGTGAACTCGCATTGCTGAACCCACAGCCTTATCCCCCGATGGCTTAGGGGCCGTTAACGCGAGACGCTTTTGCGAAAGAAAATCAACAGAACCGCGTTCTTGATGGCGTGACGCTGTCTTGAAGCGTCACCTTGGGCGCCCATTTCGGTTTGAGACGGCGTCGCGCCGGGAGGTCCCTATGCTGCTGCTGAGCGTTCTGATCATTCTTGGCCTGACCCTCGCTGACGAAGGCGTCGTCGGCACGGCCCTTAGAGAATGGCTCGTCGAGATGCCTGCGCGATTCCTGGCGGGCCTGTCACGCGGTCGAACATTGGGGTTGGGCCTCGTCGCTCTGGTGGGCGTCGCGGCCGTGATGCTGTTCGAGACAGAAGGCGTCCGGCTATTCTCGATGGCCGCCCCCGACATGGTGGCCTGGGTTCTGATGTTCGACGTGACCGTCATCTTCGACATCGTCGTTCTGGCGGTGAGTTTACGCGCGGTCGCCGGTTGGCGAGGCCTGATCCGGCGCCGCGACCTGATGCAGGGCCTAGCTCGGAGACTGATTGGCCGGATCAAACGCGTGCGGTCGCTGGGCCGACGCGTCAGTAAGCCTCGACCGCCGCGATCTCCGTCGGGTGATCCCGAACCAGATCCCGCCTACGCCTTCGCTTAGCTACGTCGCGTAGCGGGCCTTCAGCATGGCGTAGCAGGCTCTCAGCGCCTGGGCCTCGCCGCCTTCCGGATAGCCGGGGCGGGCGCGGGGGTTCCAGGCGAAGATGTCCATGTGCGCCCAGGCCCCCGTGGTCGGGGCGAACTTTTGCAGGAATAGGGCGGCCGTCACCGATCCGGCCTGGGCCCAGCCGGCCGGGTCGTTCCGCAGGTCCGCGATCTCGGCGTCCAACGCGCCGCAATAGCCGGGCCACAGCGGCATTCGCCACAGGGGATCGCGCACCTGACCCGCTGAGGCCAGCAGCCCGGCCGCCAGGGCTTCGTCATCAGTATAAAGTGGCGGCAGCTCCGGGCCCAGGGCGATCCGCGCAGCGCCGGTCAGGGTCGCGAAGTCCAGCGTCAGGTCGGGTTGGTGCTCGCCCGCCCGTGTCAGGGCGTCGGCCAGGATCAGCCGGCCTTCGGCGTCCGTGTTGCCGATCTCTATGGTCAGCCCCTTGCGGCTGTTCAGGATGTCGCCAGGCCGGAAGGCGTCGGCCGACACGGCGTTCTCGACCGCCGCGACGATGACCACCAATCGCACCGGCAGGTTGGCCTGCATCACCAGACGCCCCAGGGCCAGGGCATGGGCCGAGCCGCCCATGTCCTTCTTCATATTGCGCATGCCGGCGGCGGGCTTCAGGTCCAGACCGCCGGTGTCGAACACCACCCCCTTGCCGACCAGGGCGACCAGCGGCAGGTCGGTCAGATCCAGCTTCCAGCCGATCTCGATCAGGCGCGGCGCCCGGTGCGGGGCGGCGGCGCGCCCCACGGCGTGGACGGCCGGATAGTTGTCTTCCAGCAGGGCGTCGCCGGTCGTGACGATGATCTCGGCGCCCGCGCTCTCTGCGATCTCTCGGGCGATGGTTTCGATCTGCAACGGCCCCATATCGGCGGCGGGCGTATCAACCATTTCGCGGGCCAGGGCGCAGGCGGCGGCGATGCGCGAGATTTCGGCGACATCCACCCCGGCCGGCGCGACCAGCCGCACGGGCGTCCGGTCCGGCCGGGCCTTGTAGCGGTCGAAGACATAGGCCCCCAGTAGGAAGGCCAGGGTCGCCAGTTCCGTGTCCTGCGCGGCGACCTCAAGCCGATACAGACCGCCCGGCAGTCGCGCCGACAGTCCCCGCACGCTCATCGGGTCGAAGGTCGCGCCTGCGCCCACGACCACCTGGCCGATCTCGCCGTCCGCGTCTGGCACGACCAACAGCTGGCCCGGCTTGCCTTCGAACCCGTGCAAGGCGCCCCAGCGGCGGGCCGGATCGTCCAGCACGCCGCCCGCCTGAACGAAGCGGATCGGGATGGCGCCGTCGCCGTCTTGGGCGGACACCAGCAGGGGATGCGAGACGGACATGAGGCCCTCAAAACGAAGTTAACCATCGGTTGACGCGAACCGGCGATTCTAGGGGCGAGACCTCTAGGACCGTCTGGACCTGACCCATGTCGCGCATGCCCGCCCTTCTCGCAACCGTCGCCCTGATCGCCCTGTCCGGCACGCCGACGCTGGCGGCCGATCCGACGGCGGCGACCGCGGCCCAGGCTCGCGCGCCGTCGTCGGCTGCGGTGCGCGCCACCTATGACCGGATGGACGCCCTGTCGCGCTCGGTCTTCTGGGCCTCAGAGCAGCAGGCCGATCCGACCGACGCCGTGGCGGGCGTGAAACTGGCCCAGGCCCTGCGTGAGCTGGGCCGCTACGATCAGGCGGCCGAGGCCGCCCAGGCGACATTGACGCTCCAGCCCAACAATCTGGACGCCCTGCTGGAGCTGGGCCGCGCCCACATCGCGCGCGGCCAGGCCTTTTATGGCGTGGCGCCGCTGGAGCAGGCGCGCGACCTGGCGCCACGCGATTGGCGCCCCTATTCCCTTCTGGGCGTGGCCTATGAGCAGGTGCGTCGCACCGACGACGCGCGCGCCGCCTGGAACCAGGCCCTGGCCCTGTCGCCCAACAACCCCGATGTCCTGACCAACGCCGCCACCGCCGCCCTGACGCATGGCGATGCGCCGGGCGCCGAGACCCTGCTGCGCCGCGCCGTGGCCCAGCCGACCGCCTCGGCCAAGGTGCGCCAGAACCTGGCCATGGTGCTGGGACTTCAGGGCAAGATGGGCGAGGCCGAACAGATCCTGCGCCGCGAACTGCCGCCCGAACAGGCCGAACAGAACCTGCAGTGGCTGCGCTCGCGCAGCACGAGCGGCGCAGCGACGTCCGGCGGCGGCGCCGCGGGTCCTTCGCCCGCGACCGACACCGCCCGCACCTGGAATTCGCTGCAAGGCGGCTGATCCGCCCGTTGCGGTCTGACCGCCCGCGTGGTGGATGAGGCCATGACCGCCCCACCCGCGTCTCGCGCCTATCAGGCCTTCCTGTTCGACATGGACGGCACCCTGATCACCTCGACCCTGGCCGCCGAGCGCGTCTGGACCCGCTGGGCCGAGCGCCACGGGCTGGATGTCGCCGCCTTCGTTCCCACCATCCACGGCGTGCGCGCCATCGACACCATTCGTCGTCAGAACCTGCCCGATATCAACCTGGACGCCGAGGTCGCCTGGGTCGAACGCGGCGAGATCGAGGACGTGGACGGCGTCGCCCCAATCCCCGGCGCCGTCGACTTCGTCAAACGCCTGCCGCCCGACCGCTGGGCCGTGGTCACCTCCGCCTCGGTCCCCCTGGCGCGCGCCCGTCTTGAGGCCGCAGGCGTCACCCCGCCCGCCGTGATGATCACCGCCGAGGACGTCGAACGCGGCAAGCCCGACCCCGCCGGCTATCTGAAGGCCGCCGCGACGCTGGGCTTCGACATCGGCGACTGCCTGGTGTTCGAGGACGCCGAGGCCGGCATCAAGGCGGGCGAAGCGGCCGGCGCCGATGTGCTGGTCGTCACCGCCGCCTGGACCCATCCGTTGGAGACGGATCATCCCACTCTGGCGGACTATGCGGATGCGAGTTTGGAAGTCCGATCCGAGGGGCGTCTCGTCCTGACGCTTTAAATCCTCCCCCATTACGCTGCGCTTCACGGAGGAGGATTGAGCGCCTATCTTCGCTCCATGATCGACGACCTTTACAGCGCGCGCATCCTGTCGCTGGCGGCGAACCTGCCGCATGCGGGGCGTCTGCCAGCGCCGCAGGGCACCGGCGAACGGATAGCGAAACTGTGCGGGTCGCGCGCAACGGTCGATGTGACTCTGGACGAAGAAGGCCGCATCGCCGACTTCGCCCAGGACGTCAAAGCGTGCGCCCTCGGCCAGGCCGCGGCCGGGGTTCTGGGTCAATCTGTGATCGGCGCGTCGGTCGATGATCTCAGCGACGCCCGCGACGCCATGATCGCCATGCTGAAATCCGGCGGCGACGGCCCCCTCGGCCGGTTTGAGGATCTGCGCCTGCTGAAACAGGTCGCCGACTACCCCGCCCGCCACGCCTCTACCCTGGTCTCGCTGGAGGCGACGCTGGAGGCGGTAAACAAGG
>Ga0308158_10000752_pt1 | contig 44069 bp, 40 predicted proteins | sample PhyBR2_FD_201038 | JGI IMG/M metagenome (GOLD analysis project Ga0308158, IMG submission 201038) | Phyllosphere microbial communities from UC Gill Tract Community Farm, Albany, California, United States - DLSLB.R2 | ecosystem: Host-associated > Plants > Phyllosphere > Unclassified | place: USA... | reverse complement strand
CTGCTTGTCCATAGTTGGTCCTCTCCCCCTGAGGGGTGTCGTCGTCCGTCGTCAGGTGGGGTGCGATGTCGCGCGGGTTCATCTTCCCGTCGAGCACCATCTTCACCTGTTCGACGATGGGCATGTCGACCTCGGACTCGCGTGCGAGCTGCAGGATGGGCGCGACGGACGCGAGTCCCTCGGCCGTCTGCTGCATCTGCTTCACGACGTCCTGGAAGCTGTACCCCTGGCCGAGCAGGCGCCCGGCCGTGTTGTTGCGGCTCAGAGGCGACTGGCAGGTGGCGATCAGGTCACCCAATCCTGCGAGCCCCTGCAGCGTCTCGGGGTGGGCCCCGTTCGCCACCGCGAAGTCCGTCATCTCCACGAGGCCGCGAGTGATGATCGAGGCCTTCGTGTTCTCGCCGTAGCCGACGCCGTCGACGATGCCGATCGCGACCGCGATCAGATTCTTCAGCACTCCGCCGAACTCCGTGCCGATCACGTCGGTGTTCACGAAGGTGCGGAAGTAGCTGTTGCGCGCGGCTCGGGCGATCGTCTCTGCGGTCTCCAGGCTGCGCGAGGAGATCACGGCAGCGGTCGGCTGCTCCCGTGCGATCTCGAGCGCGAGGTTCGGCCCTGACGCCACCGCGATGCGATCGGGATCGCACTGCAGCTCCTGTTCGATCACCTGGCTCATGCGCAGCCCGGTGCCGCGTTCGACGCCCTTCATCAGGCTGACGATCTTGGCGTCGTTCTCGGACAGCAGCGGGCGCAGCGCCTTGAGGTTCTCGCGCAGGGACTGACTCGGAACAGACAGGTACACCTGGTCGACTCCGCGCAGGGCGGTCGCGAGCTCGTGGGTCGCCGCCATCGTGCGCGGCAGGTTGATGCCGGGCAGGTACCGCGAGTTCCGCTTGGCCTCGTCGATCTCGTGCGCCAGCTCGGCGCGGCGAGCCCACATCGTGACCTGGGCGCCGCCGTCGGCGAGGATCTTGCCGAACGTCGTGCCCCAGCTGCCCGCACCGATCACGGCGACACGGGGGCCGGCGACCGGCTTCTTAGGAGTCAAGGCGTCCCGTCTCCTTCTGACCGTGCGAAGCGGGGTTCCAGCGCTCCGCCGGCGCCTTCTCGTCGCGGATGTCCTCGAGCAGAGCGGTGATCGCGTTCATCAGCCGGGTCGTCGCCTCGTTCAGCGCGGACTGCTCGCCGGCACGGCTGCGAAGGTCGGAGACGTCGACAGGGTCGCCGATCACGACGGTGATCGGCTTGCGCAGCGGCCAGAGGCTGAGGCCCTTCTGATACCGGCCCATGATCGCCTGCGTGCCCCACTGGGCCATCGGGATCAGCGGGATGCCGTCGGACAGCGCCAGGCGGACGGCACCGGACTTGCCGCGCATCGGCCACAGGTCGGGGTCACGGGTGAGCGTTCCCTCGGGGTACACGATCACGCCGCGCCCGTGCTCGACGAGGTCGGCGGACTGCTTCATCGTCTGCTTCGCGGCGGTCGCCGAGGAGGATCGCGCGACCGGAATCATGCCCGTCTTGCGCAGGAGCCACCCGACGACGGGAATCTTGAACAGGCTCTCCTTGGCCATGAACCGCGGAGCCCGACCGATCCGCCAGACGGCCACGGCGACGATGAGCGGGTCGAGTTCGGAGTAGTGGTTCGGAGCAAGAACGAAGGCGCCGTCACGCGGAAGCTTCTCGGCTCCCGTGATGCGGATCTTCGCGAACAGCCCCATGAGCGGCACGACGAGGGCCGCGAGCGGCCAGAACAGGCTCGGCCGCCACTTCTCCGGAGACCTCGATGCAGCCATCCGCGTCACCGGATGACGTCGAAGTCAGCGCCCAGGGCGTCGAGCTTGGCGAGGAACTTCTCGTAGCCGCGGCTGAGGATGTCGACACCAGACACCTTCGACTCGCCGGTCGCGGTGAGGGCGGCGATCACGTGGCTGTAACCGCCGCGCAGGTCTGGCACAACGATGTCCGCGGCGTGCAGAGGTGTCGGCCCCGTGATGACAGCGGCCTGCTCGAGCTCGCGCCGCGGGACGCGACGCGGTCCGTCCTGCAGACCGTGCGGGTGCACGACGATGTCGGCGCCCATCTTCACGAGGGCGTCGGTGAAGCCCATCCGGTTCTCGTACACCGTCTCGTGCACGACCGAGCGGCCGTGAGCCTGGGTGAGCGCGACGACCAGCGGCTGCTGCCAGTCGGTCATGAAGCCGGGGTGCACGTCGGTCTCGACGACGACGGGCTTGATCTCGCCGTCGCGGCGGAACAGGATGCCGTCCTCCTGGATGTCGAACCAGCCGCCGGCCTTGCGGAAGACGTTGAGGAAGGTCAGCATCTCCTGCTGCTTGGCGCCGCCGACGAAGATCTCGCCGTCGGTCGCGAGGGCCGCGGAGGCCCACGATGCGGCCTCGTTGCGGTCGAAGATCGATCGGTGGTCGTAGCCGCGGAGCTTCTCCACGCCCTCGATGAGGATGACGCGGTTCGGCTCGTAGGAGATGATCGCGCCCATCTTCTGGAGCACGGCGATCAGGTCCATGATCTCGGGCTCGATGGCCGCGTTGCGCAGCTCCGTGGTGCCCTCGGCGCGCACGGCGGTGAGCAGCACCTGTTCGGTGGCTCCCACGCTCGGGTACGGCAGGTGGATGTTCGCGCCGTGCAGTCGCTGCGGAGCGGACAGGCGGATGCCGCTCGGGAGCTTCTCCACGACCGCGCCGAACTTGCGCAGGGCGTCCAGGTGGAAGTCGATCGGGCGATCGCCGATGCGGCATCCGCCGAGATCCGGGATGAACGCCTGACCGAGTCGGTGCAGAAGCGGGCCGCAGAACAGGATCGGGATGCGGGATGCGCCGGCGTGGGCGTCGATCTCCTCGAAGTGCGCCGACTCGACACCGCTGGGGTCGAAGACGAGGGAACCCGGCTCGTCGCCGGATGAGACCTGGACTCCGTGGACCTCGAGGAGGGAGCGCACCACGGCCACATCGCTGAGAGACGGCACATCGCGCAGAGTGCTCGGGCCTTCACCGAGGAGCGTCGCGACCATGGCCTTGGTGGCCAGGTTCTTCGCGCCCTTCACATCGACGCGGCCGCGCAGCGGGCGTCCTCCGCGGATGGCGAGGACGTCTCCTGTGAGAGCGGAGACTCCGTCCGGTACAGCATCGCGCACGGGTGTCGTCATTCGGAGCCTCACTTCATTCCACGGGATACGGGGGCGGGTTTGCCCCTGGCTCGCCCGCCCCCTTCCGTGTCACTGAACGGGGAGGGTTCGAGGCCGCCACGACTCGCGTCGAGCCTCGAACTGCGCGATCTTGTCTTCGTTGCGCAGCGTGAGCCCGATGTCATCGAGCCCTTCGAGGAGCCGCCATCTAGTGTAATCGTCGATCCCGATGTCGGCCTGGACCCCGCCGATGGAAGCGGTGCGCTCCTCGAGGTTCACCGTGATCTGAACCCCGGGATTCCGGTCGATCTCGGCCCAGATCCGCTCCAGATCATTCTCAGAGATCGTCGCGGCGAGCAGGCCCTGCTTGCCCGAGTTCCCTCGGAAGATGTCGGCGAAGCGCGGGCTCAGCACGACTTTGAAGCCGAAGTCGCGAAGCGCCCAGACCGCGTGCTCACGGCTGGATCCGGTGCCGAAGTCAGAACCGGCAACGAGTACGGAAGCACCCTGGAACGGCGCCTGGTTGAGCACGAAGTCGGGATCCTGCCGCCAGGCGTGGAACAGCGCGTCATCGAAGCCGGTCTTGGTGACGCGCTTCAGGAACACCGCGGGGATGATCTGGTCGGTGTCGACGTTCGAGCGCTTCAGCGGAGCCGCGATGCCGGTGTGGGTGATGAACTTCTCCATGATCAGGCCTCCACCGTCTCGTTCAGATCGCTCGGGCTGGACAGGGTTCCGCGGATGGCGGTCGCAGCGGCGACCAGAGGCGAGACCAGGTGCGTGCGGCCTCCCTTGCCCTGGCGGCCCTCGAAGTTGCGATTCGAGGTGGACGCGCAGCGCTCCCCCGGCGCGAGCTGATCGGGGTTCATGCCGAGGCACATCGAGCATCCGGCGAAGCGCCACTCCGCGCCGAACTCGGTGATGATCTTGTCGAGGCCTTCAGCCTCAGCCTCCAGGCGCACCCGGGCAGAGCCCGGGACGACCATGACGCGCACGCCGTCGGCCTTCTTCTTGCCCTCGATGATCGACGCGAAGGCACGGAGGTCCTCGATGCGGCTGTTCGTGCACGAGCCCATGAACACGGCGTCGACGGGGACCTCCTTGAGAGGCGTGCCCGGGGTCAGATCCATGTACTCGAGCGCGCGCTCGGCGGCTGCTCGCTCGTTCGGGTCGGCGATCTCCGTCGGATTCGGGACGGAGGCCGAGAGGGAGCTGCCCTGACCGGGATTGGTGCCCCAGGTCACGAACGGTTCGAGCGTGTCGGCGTCGATGAACACCTCGGCGTCGAACGTCGCGCCCTCATCGGTGGGAAGCGTGCGCCAATATGCGACCGCATCGTCCCAGTCCTGGCCCTGCGGCGCGTGCGGCTTGTCCTTGACGTACGCGAAGGTCGTCTCGTCCGGCGCGACCATGCCGGCGCGTGCACCGGCCTCGATCGACATGTTGCAGATCGTCATCCGGCCTTCCATCGACAGCGCGCGGATCGCGCTGCCGCGGTACTCCAGGACGTAGCCCTGGCCGCCGCCCGTGCCGATCTTCGCGATCACGGCGAGGATGATGTCCTTCGCGGTGACTCCGGGACGCAGCTTGCCCTCGACGTTGATCGCCATGGTCTTGAACGGCTTGAGCGGCAGCGTCTGCGTAGCCATGACGTGCTCGACCTCGCTGGTGCCGATGCCGAACGCCATCGCGCCGAAGGCTCCGTGCGTCGAGGTGTGCGAGTCTCCGCAGACGACGGTGATGCCCGGCATCGTCAGCCCGAGCTGCGGACCCACGACGTGCACGATGCCCTGCTCGGCGTCGCCGAGGGAGTGCAGGCGCACGCCGAACTCCTGCGCGTTGCGGCGCAGGGTCTCGATCTGGGTGCGGCTGGTGAGGTCGGCGATCGGCTTGTCGATCTCCCACGTCGGCGTGTTGTGGTCCTCGGTGGCGATCGTCAGGTCGAGCCGGCGGAGCGGCCGTCCCTCGGCACGCAGACCGTCGAAGGCCTGCGGACTGGTCACCTCGTGCACGAGGTGCAAGTCGATGTAGATGAGGTCCGGCTCGCCGTTCTCACCCTTGACGACGAGGTGATCGTCCCAGACCTTCTCGGCGAGAGTCCGCGGACGTGCGGGAGCGGATGCTACTGCGGGGGTGTTCATCGAATGTCTCCTGAAGCTGGCGGTTCGGCCCACAGTGGACTCCGCGACGAGGAGGGGCTCAGAACGAGGTCTCGTCGCGGCCGCTAAGAAGGAGCACGATCCGCATGACGTCAGGTTACCACCCGTTCAGCGTGCCCCCGCACGTCGTGACACGCTGTGGAAACCCGCACCATCGAGAGGTATCAGCCATGACCGCCGACGTCCCCAGCTTCGCCACCCGCGCTCTGCATGCGGGCCGCAGCCGAGAGGCGGCGTCGTCGCGGGCGACCCCGATCTACCTCACGGCCGGCTTCGAATTCGATGACTTCGACCACGCCGCCACTCACTTCGGGACCGGCGAGGGCTTCGGCTACACGCGCACGGGCAACCCCACGGTGCAGGCCGTGGAACGGCAGCTCGCGGCCCTCGAATCCGGAGCGGATGCCGTGCTCGTCGCGAGCGGACAGGCCGCTGTCGCGGTCGCCCTCCTGACGGTCGCGGGCGCCGGCGATCACATCGTCGCCTCGACGCACATCTACGAGGGCACACGCGGGCTGCTCGTCGACAACCTCGCACGCCTCGGCATCGAATCGACGTTCGTCGATGAGATCGGCGATCCGAACGCCTGGCGGGCGGCGATCCGACCGAACACGCGAGCGCTGTTCGCCGAGTCGATCGCGAACGCCCGGAACGACATCCTCGACATCACCGCCGTGGGCGCCATCGGCGACGAGTTCGCGATCCCGCTCATCGTCGACAACACCCTGGCCACCCCTTATCTCCTGCGCCCTCTCGAGCACGGAGCGTCGATCGTCGTGCACTCCGCGTCGAAGTTCCTCGCAGGTCACGGCTCTGTGCTCGGGGGCGTCGTGGTCGACAACGGTCGCTTCGATGCCGAGCAGGCAGGCCACAACGCACCCCATCTCGTCCTGCCCGGCCGTGGGGGCCTCGCCAGCGTCGCTGCACGTCACGGCGGAAACGCTCGCATCGGCTACGCCCGCGAAGCCGTCGCTCCGCGGTTCGGCACGACCCCGTCTCCGCTGAACGCATTCCTGATCGGCCAGGGCGCCGAGACCCTGGGCCTCCGGGTCGAACGGCAGTCGAGGAACGCGCTCGAGATAGCGCGCTGGCTCGAGGCGCAGGATGCGGTGGAGAGCGTCGACTACGTCGGCCTCGAGAGCCATCCTGATCATGCGCTCGCGCGGCGGTACCTCCGAGGCGGCTACGGCTCGATCTTCACGTTCACGCTGCGCGGTGGGCTCGATGCGGCACGCGGGGTCATCGAGGGCGTCGAGGTCTTCACCCACATGACGCACATCGGCGATGTCCGCTCTCTCGTGCTGCATCCGGCGACGACCAGCCACGCCTATCGCACGGACGAAGAGCGAGCGGTGCTCAGCATCCGTCCGGGCACGCTGCGGGTCTCGATCGGCATCGAGGATGTCGCCGACCTCATCGGCGAGCTCTCGCGCGTGTTCGCGGCGATCGAGGAGCCGGTGATCGCGTGACCAGGCAGCAGCACTTCGGCTGGTTCCTCGCCAGGGGGTTCGGCCCGCAGGGCTGGGGCTACCCCTCGCTCGACTGGGACTACGACTGGACGAGGCCCGAGATCTATCAGGAGGCCGCTCGCACCCTCGAGCAGGCCGGCTTCGATCTCGTCATCATCGAGGATGCTCCCTCTCTCGGGTCAGCCGAGACGATCGATCTGCGGGTGCGGCACGCCTTCGGCGGTCCCAAGCACGACCCGCTGCTCCTCGCGCCGTATCTGTTCCAGGCGACGCGGCATCTCGGCGTCGTGCCGACGGTGAACCCTGCCGCCTATCTCCCGTACACCGCGGCGCGCCAGTTCGCGACCCTGCAGCATCTCAGCGGGCACCGGCTCGGACTCAACGTCGTCACGGACACGGGCAGCGCGCGGCATTTCTCGTCCGATCCTCAGCTCGGCCATGACGAAGCGTACGACCGCGCAGAGGAATGGCTCGCCGGCATCCGCTCGCTGTGGCGGAGCTGGGGCGATGGCGCTCTCGTGGCGGGCCGCTCGACCGATGTCTATGCGGACGGCTCGAAGCTGCATCCGGTGCAGCATCGCGGCGAGTACTTCGCCTTCGACGGTCCGCTCAACGCGATCCCGTTCCCGAACGGCGAACCGGCGATCATCTCCCCCGGCGGCTCCGGACGCGGCCTCGGCTTCGCGGGCGCGAACTCCGACGTGCAGCTCGCTCTGGCACCGTTGCACGAGGCCTCAGTACGCGCCTACCGCAGCAGGATCCACGATGCGGCGATCGCGGCCGGCCGCTCCGCCGACGACATCAAGATCCTGTTCGCCATCCAACCCGTGATCACCTCGTCGCCCGAGGAGGCGGACCGGATCGTCGCCTCCTCCGCGCACCCGGATGACAGTGCACTCGTCCAGATCGCCCGCAAGCAATCGAGCGATCTCGAGACCGACCTCACCGCGCTCGATCTCGACAAGCCTCTCGATCTGTCGATCTTCGGAGCGCACGTGTCTCGCGGCAGCATCCAGCGCCTGGTCGGCGACCGCGGCGAAGACGCTCCCCTGCGCGCGCATCTCACCGCACTCGCCCGCGCCGGGCGCATCGCAGATCGATCCGGCTTCGTCGGCACGGCCGAGGAGTTCGCGGACCTCATCGAAGAGCTCGGCGAGTGGGGCAACGACGGGGTGCTGCTGTGGGGCGACTTCCACCCCGTGACGCTGCATCGCACGCTCGACGAGCTCGTGCCGGTCCTGCGGCGCCGCGGCATCCTTCGTCGCGAGTTCGTCGACGGCGGCCTGCAGGCGAACCTGCGCGCCTTCTGACGCGCAGGCCCGCCCGGCGGCTACTCGCTGACGGCCGCCTTCTCCGCGCGCTTCTCGCGCGACGAGGCGATCAGGCTGGCGACGGTCGCTCCGACCATCGACACGAGGATCACGGTCAGAGACAGCCAGATGGGGATGTCGGGAGCCCACTCGATGTGCTCGCCGCCGTTGATGAACGAGAGCTCGTTGACGTGCATCGCGTGCAGGACCAGCTTGATGCCGATGAAGCCGAGGATCACGGCGATGCCGTAGTGCAGGTAGCGCAGTCGGTCGAGCAGGTCTCCGAGGAGGAAGTAGAGCTGGCGCAGGCCCATCAGGGCGAAGATGTTCGCCGTGAAGACCAGGAAGCTGTTGTGCGTGATGCTGAAGATGGCGGGGATCGAGTCGATCGCGAACATCAGGTCGGTGACGCCGATCGCCACGAACACGATGAGCATGGGCGTCCAGACCCGCTTGCCGTCGATCACGGTGCGCAGCTTGTTGCCGTCGTACTCGTCGCTGATGTCGATGCGACGACGGAGCAGCCGCACGATGAAGTTCTCGCGCTTGACCTCTTCATCGTGGTCGCCTTCGGGCATCGCCTGCTTGATCGCGGTCCAGATCAGGAACGCGCCGAAGATGTAGAACACCGGCGAGAAGTTCTCGATGATCGCGACGCCGAGCAGGATGAAGATGCCGCGGAGGACGAGCGCGATGATGATGCCGACCATCAGCACCATCTGCTGCAGGCGCCTCGGAACCGCGAACTGCGCCATGATCAGCACGAACACGAACAGGTTGTCGATCGAGAGGCTGTACTCCAGCGCCCATCCGGTGAGGAACTCGCCGGCGTACTGTCCCCCGGCGAACATGTAGAGCAGGCCCGCGAAGATCAGCGCCAGGGCGACGTAGAAGACGACCCAGAGCGTTGATTCCCTGGTCGACGGGATGTGCGGACGGAACTTGGCGAGCAGAAGGTCGCCGACGAGGATGAGCACGAGGACGACGAGAGCGCCGATCTCGAACCAGACAGGAATGTTCACGGGTGCGCGGCACCTTTCGGGAGGGTCGGAAATGAACCGAAAGTCTCTCCCCCGCACAATGTGCGTCGCGCGCCCGGAGCAGCTCAATCGATGCTCGTGATGACGTTACGCGCGGATCCGGGATACTCCCTCTCGCTGCACCAATGCTACCGGAGCGGGAGCGGCATGGTGAAATGGTCGCGTGACACCGACTTCGCACACAGACAACGCCGAACACGGCATCGCCCCGCTCGAAGCCCCGCCACAGAATCCGTGGGCGCGTTCGATCGCCTCACTGATCTTCGTCAGCCGCTGGCTACAGGCCCCTCTTTACATCGGACTGATCGTCGCGCAGCTCGTCTACGTCGTGGTCTTCATGGTGGAGCTGTGGCACCTGATCGCCGAGGACGTGTTCGGAGACATCACCCACATCCAAGAGGCGACCATCATGCTCTCGGTGCTCGGCCTCATCGACGTGGTGATGATCGCGAACCTCCTGATCATGGTCATCATCGGCGGTTACGAGACCTTCGTCTCGCGCATCAACACCGACGGCCATCCGGATCAGCCTGAGTGGCTGTCGCACGTGAACGCCAACGTCCTCAAGGTCAAGCTCGCGATGGCGATCATCGGCATCTCCTCGATCCACCTGCTCAAGACGTTCATCGCGGTCGGCAACATGGATGCGAACGGCATTCCCGAGAGCGAGACGCAGGGCCTTGGCAGCTACACCCCCACCGGCGTGTTCTGGCAGGTCATGATCCACATGGTCTTCATCGTCTCTGCTCTCGCGCTCGCGTGGATCGACAAGATGTCGCAGAGCACGGCGAAGGCCGCTCACGCCGCGGCGCACTGATTCTGAGACGATCAGTCGTCCGTCGACACTTTCCAGGTGAGAGACACCGAACGGAAGAACGATGCCCGCACAGACGAGTGATCAGAAGTGGGCGGCGAAGGCCGCGGCAGGCGACGAGAGCGCCTTCCGCGAGCTGTACCGCGCATACGTCCGTCCGGTCTACTGGATCGCCCACGGCATCCTGGGCTCAGCCCCCGACGCCGAGGATGTGATGCAGGAGACCTTCGTCGCCGCATGGCGCAAGCTGCGCGGCTTCGAACTGCAGGGCGAGTCGATCCTGCCGTGGCTGGCGACGATCTGCCGTTTTCAGGCGGCCAATCGGCTTCGCCAGCGCCGGCGCGATCAGGCGAACACAGCGGATGCCGCCGACGAGACCATCCCGTCGACGATCAGCGTCGAGGAGCAGGTCATCACGACAGACCTCGCCGAGCGGATCACCGCCGAAGTCGGCACCATGTCCGCACTCGATCGCGAGATCTTCCGGCTGTGCGCCGCGGAGGGCTACGCGTATCAGGCGGCCGCGGAGGAACTCGGCATCAGCCACGCCGTTGTTCGGAACCGTCTCTCTCGAGTGCGCATCCGCCTGCGCGGTGCCGTCAAGGAAGCGAGCGAGGCATGACCGACAAGACCCCCACCCCAGAACTGCCCGAGCTGTCGGACGCCGCGATCGCCCGTATCGAGTCGGCAGTCTTCGACGAGATCGAGAGCCAGCGTCCTCCCGCCCATGTCGCCGAACGTGCCCGAGCGCGGCGACGTGGATGGCTGACGGCCGGCGGCATCGCCGCAGCGTTCGTCGTCGGCGTGCTCGTCACCCCGCCCATCCTGTCGTCCGTAGGCAACTCCGGCTCGTTCACCGCTGTGGGCGGCGCCCCGGCGGGCGTCAACGGCTCCGGGTCGGACACGAGCGACCGAGCGGCCGCCGAGAGCACCGACGTCGCGCCAGGAGTCGCGCCCGACAGCGCCCCGCAGGATGCGACTGCCGGCGCCGCCGATCGCGAGATCATCTCGACGGCGAACGCGTCCGTCGAGGTCGACGACGTCGCGGATGCGGTCGCCGAGATCACTGCACTCGCCGAAGCCCACGGCGGCTTCGCGGAGAGCACCGACATCGGCAAGAGCACCTCGGCGTACGACACCGGCGACCGCGTTCCCGCCGACAGCGGCTACGGATGGATCAGCGTGCGTGTTCCGGCATCCGACCTTCCCGCGGTGATCGACGGGCTCACCGACACCGGCGACGTCGTGTCCTCCTCCATCTCCCGACAGGACGTGACCTCCACGTCGATCGATCTGAAGGCCCGGGTCGATGCGCTCACCGCCTCGGTGCAGCGACTGACCGAGCTCATGGCCCAGTCGGGCTCGGTGTCGGAGCTGATCGAGGCGGAGGTCGCCCTGACCGATCGACAGGCCGAGCTGCAGTCGTACCAGCAGCAGCTCAGCGCCCTCTCAGATCAGGTGGCCATGTCGACGCTGCAGGTCCAGCTCACGAGCGCGGACGCGCCGACCGCGGATCCTGCCGGATTCGGTGACGGGTTCGCCGCCGGCTGGCAGGGGCTGATCGTCTCCTTGAACGCCCTCGTGATCGCCCTCGGCTTCATCATCCCGTGGGCAGCCGTGGCGACTGTCATCGTGCTCTTGATCTGGTTGATCCGTCGGTCCCGTCGCGGCCGCCGCGCAGCGAAGGCCTCGCAGGAGGGCTGACCCGCACTGAAGTGGCTCGTCCTGATTCCATCGGGACGGGCCATTTCGTTGATTTTCCGGGGTATACAAGAAGTCTTGTCCAATGACGGATTCACTTCTAGCGTTGACTCCCGTGGAAGACATCTCCCTGATCACCGCGATCCACCACCCCTTGAGGCGGCGAATCGTCGACTATCTGCACCTGTACGGGACGACGCAGGTCGGCGCGCTCGCGCGCGCCCTCGACAGCCAGGTCGGCAGCGTCAGCCACCACCTGCGGATGCTGGAGCGACCGGGCGTGGTCGAGCGCGTCGAGGACCCGAACGGCGACCGCCGCACCAGCTGGTGGCGACTCGCCCGCCGCGGCATGACCTGGTCGGCCGACGACTTCGTCGACTCCCCCGCCGACGCTCTGCTCGCCCGAGAGGCACAGCGTCAGGGCATCCGCATGCAGATCGAGCGGCTGCAGCGGTGGCACCGGCGCGGCAGCGATTCCCCGTACGCCGAATACGACGCGTTCAACACCGACACCACCGCCTGGGCATCCCCCGACGAACTGCGCGACCTCTCAGCGCGACTGCTCACGACTCTGGCCGAGTGGAATGCGTCCATCGACACCGAAGACGGGACCGAACGCGCGCCGATCTTCTTCTTCGCCCACGCATTCCCCTCGGAGCCATGATGACGATCACCGAACCCGCCGTGATCACCGAACCTCCCGTCTTCCGACGGGACGTGCGCGTGCATGCCTGGATCGCCGTGAAGGCGCTGTCGGATGCGGGGGACGCGCTGTGGACGATCGCGCTCGCCTGGACGGCCGTGCAGATCGCCTCCCCCGCCATCGCGGGACTCATCGTCGCCGCAGGCACCGTGCCACGAGCGATCATCCTGCTGTGGGGCGGCGTGATCGCGGATCGCGCCGATCCGCGGCGCGTCATGCTCCTTTTCAACGTGCTGCGCATCGGTGTGCTGATCGGCGTCGCCCTGTGGGTGCTGGCGACTCCTCCCAGCGTGACCGTGCTGCTCGTGGCCGCCATCGCCTTCGGCGTGTGCGACGCCTTCTACGAGCCGTCGGCGGGCACGATAGCCCGGCAGCTCGTGAGGGCGTCGGACCTTCCCTCCTATGGCGCCGTCGCACAGACCGCCTCCCGGTTGGGAACCATGGCCGGATCCGCAGCAGGCGGCGTGCTCGTGGCACATCTCGGCCTGAGCGGGAGCGCTTCCGCGAACACGCTGACCTTCGTCGTGGTCGTCGCGTTCATCGCCATCTGGCTGCGCCCGCGGTTCGTCCTCGCGAGAGCTCCGAAGGAGTCGGCGCTGCGAGGCATCGGACGAGGATTCGCGCACCTGCGGGAGGCGCCGACCACCCGGACGCTGGTGATCGCGTTGTCCGGGCTCAACCTCGCGGTCGGGCCCGCGGTCGGCATCGGTCTCGCACTGCGTGCGCACGACGAGGGATGGGGAGCGCAGGCGGTCGGACTCTTCGAAGCACTGCTGGGTCTCGGCGCCGCACTCGGTGCGGTGTGCGTCGCCCGCTGGCGACCGCGACACGAAGCACTGGGCGGATTCTGGGCGCTCGTGGTGCAGGGGGCGGCGATCGTCGCCCTCGGCGTCGGCCCGATCTGGACGGTCGCCGCGTCCGCGTTCGTGATCGGCTGCACGGCCGGATTCGCATCCGTCCTGCTGAGCGCGACGTTCTCCGCGACGGTCGATACCGCCTACCTCGGCCGCATGGGCTCCCTCACCCGCCTCGGCGACGACTGTCTGATGCCGCTCGCGATGGCGGCGTTCGGAGCGCTGGCGACCGCCACCGCTCTGTGGGTTCCGTTCGCGGTCTTCGGCGGCGCCATGATGGCGCTGATGGCGCTGCCCCTGCGCAACCGGATGTTCCGCGAGATGACCCTGCGTACGTAATCTCCCTCGCGCAGCGGAGCGCGGATGCCGTCAATGGAGTGTGCGGCATGCTGCGCACCGTATCCGGAGGCGATGTGACCGACCGCCGGAGACGACGAAAGCCCTCGGCGAACCGAGGGCTTTCGTGTGTTGTGTGACCCCAGCGGGATTCGAACCCGCGTTACCGCCGTGAGAGGGCGGCGTACTAGGCCGCTATACGATGGGGCCAAGTCCCGCAGAACGTTTCCGTTCCGCGACAACTCATAAAGTATGACATGCGATTTCACACCTCGCCAAATCGGCGCGGGTGGGCGCTGGATCCCGGGCGTGGCGCAGAGCGAGGGGTTTGCTCCGCCGGGGAATCAGGAGTTGACTCATCGTATGCGCGTCACGAAGTTCGAACATGCCGCCCTCCGCATCGACGAAGGCGGCGACACCCTGTTGATCGATCCGGGTTCCTTCACCTCGCCGATCGACGATCTCAGCGGTCTCGTCGCCGTGGTCATCACCCACGAGCATCCCGACCACTGGACACCCGAGCATCTCGATCGCATCCTGCGAGCGGCACCGGGCACGCCGATCTACGCGCCGTCCGGAGTGGCCCGCGCGGCCGGCGGCTATGAAATCACCGTCGTCGCCCCCGGCGATACCGTGCAGGCCGGCGCCTTCCGCCTGCGTTTCTTCGGCGGTGTCCACGCCGTGATCCACTCGTCGATCCCCGTCGTGGCGAACGTGGGCGTGCTCGTGAACGACGAGTTCTACTACCCGGGCGATTCCTACGCGCTGCCCGACGACGTCGAGGTCGGCACGCTCGCCGCTCCGCTCGGGGCCCCGTGGCTCAAGATCGGTGACGCCATGGACTACGTTCTCGCGGTCAAGCCGCGCCGTTCCTTCGGGACACACGACATGACCCTGTCGATCGCCGGCAAGACCATGCACCGGCAGCGCCTGCAGTGGGCGACGGAGCAGAACGGCGGAGAGTTCTTCGCTCTCGAGCCGGGCGAATCGCTCGACATCTGAGAGTGGCGGACTCCCCCGCGGCCGAGCACAGGCCCTCCGAGTCGGACGTCCGTGCGCTTCTGCGCGCCGTCGCACCGGATCTCGGCGAGTTGCCCCTGCGCCTCGTCGCCGAGGGATGGGACAACGCGATCTGGCGACTCGGCGACGACCTCGCCGTGCGCATCCCCCGCCGGGATGCGGCAGCACCGCTCATCCGGCACGAGCAGCGCGCCCTGCCGATACTCGGACCGTGGCTGGCCGAGCACGGCATCCTCTCCCCTGTCCCCGTCGTGAACGGCGAGCCGACGTCGAGCTTCAGGTGGCCGTGGTCGGTGACGCCGTGGATCGCGGGCGAGCGCGCGCTCGGCTCGCCGAGAGGACTCAACGGAGCGTGGGCGGAAGATCTGGCCCGCGCACTCCGCGCGATCCACCGCCCGGCACCGGATGATGCCCCACCGAACCTGTTCCGTGGCAACCCGTTGAGCACGCGTGACGACGTGATGCAGGAGCGGCTCGCGCAGTTCCCGGACCGGCGGGCACTGCACGATGCGTGGGCCGCGGGCCTCGCTGCGCCGCTCTCGGCCGAGCGCGTGTGGATCCACGGCGACGTGCACCCGGGGAACGTCGTCGTGCAGGGCGGCCATCTGGCAGCCCTGATCGACTTCGGTGACGTCACCGCGGGCGACCCGGCATACGATCTCGCCGCGCACTGGCTGCTGTTCGATCGCGCCGGCCGAGCCGCGTTCCGCCACGCGACCGGCGATCGCTACGACGGCTCGACGTGGACACGCGCCCGCGCCTGGGCGGCCTATCTCACCCTCGTGTTCCTGACGCAGAGCGATGATCTGCCCGAATACCGAGAGATCGGGATCAGCACCGAAGCCGAGCTCGCCCTCCCGCATCGAGGTGATGCGCGTCCAAGTCGCTGCGCTCCCTCGTTCAACGACCGGCAACGGCGACAGGCGGGTCGTTGAGCGAGCGGAGCGAGACGACACGCAGTATCAACGACCAGCGGAGGCGGGATGCCCGGCAGCACCTCGCACCCGCAGATCCCGCGCGAGTTGATCGCGCTGCTCGATGACGATGCGCCGCAGGGCTGCAGGAGCGCCGTCATGCGCTTCGAGCCAGGCGTCGACCGGCGCGAGTGAATCGGCCGCGGGGAACAGGCCGACGACGAGCCGCTGAGCGAGTTCGATGCTGCGCGTGCGCCAGGCGCCGGCGATCCGCTCGAAGTACTCCGCGTCGAAGCCCGCGATCAGGTCGCGGCGCCCGCCAGCGCGGAACCCGGCGATGGAGGCGTCCAGGTGATCGTTGCTGAGCGTCAGGTCGTTCCAGGCCGCGTCCCAGGCCTCCGCGCGCACCGAGGCGAGCGGCCTCGATGCCGCCGCTCGCCTGGCTGCTGTCCGACCGCTGCCGGTGTCGTCGCGCTGCGCCTCGGCCGCGATGTCGTCGGTCGAGGCGTGACCGGTCGTCACAAGAGCCGTGAGCAGCTGCCACCGCAGGTCGGGATCGATGGTCAGCCCGTCGGGCGCCTCGCCGTCGAGCATGGCGGCGATCTCGGAGTTGCGTGCATCGTCGAAGGCGGATGCCGTCGCCACCGCCCGCGCCCACGACAGCTGCGCGTCGCTTCCCGCGTGGGCCGACTGCAGGGCGTTCCAGGCGCAGTCGAGCCAGGCGCGCTGCGCACCAGCCTGAGCATCCGAGACGACGAAGTGGCGCAGCGCGAACGCAGCGTTGCCGAGGACGTCGACGAGCAGCCCGATGTTCGGCTCTCCGGGCGCATGCGCCTGGGCGATCTCGAGGAAGCGGACGGCGTCGAGCTCGCCGTCGCGGGTCGAGTTCCACAGCGATGACCACACCAGCGCTCGCGCGAGCGGGTCTTCGATCGACGACAGCGACGATGCGGCGGTCTCGAGCGATCGAGCATCCAATCGCACCTTGGCATAGGTCAGGTCGTCGTCGTTGAGCAGCACGAGGTCAGCGTCGGACAGCTCCACCTCGGTGCGCTCCTCCGTGACGTCCAGCGCGAGCTGCGACTGCCGTACGAGGCGCCCGTCAGTCCATCCGTAGAGGCCGACGCGCAGTCGGTGCGGGCGCGGATCGCTCTGCACGATCACGCGGCCTTCCTCGAGCCACAGCGTCGATACGCCGGATGCCTGAAGCCAGGCTCGCGACCAGCCGCTCATGTCGCGGCCCGACACCTCGCTGAGCTGCACGAGGAAGTCGTCGAGCGTCGTGTTCCCGAACGCGTTCGCCGCGAAGTACTTCCGCGCCCCCTCGAAGAACGCGTCGTCGCCGACGAAGGCGACGAGCTGTTTGAGGACTGCTGCGCCCTTCGCGTAGGTGATGCCGTCGAAGTTGAGCTTCGCCGCCTCCAGATCCGTGATGTCGGCCACGATCGGATGCGTCGTCGGCAGCTGGTCCTGCTTGTAGGCCCATGCCTTGCGGCTCGCTGCGAACTTCACCCACGCGTCACGGAAACGCGTCGCGGCCGCCGAGGCGTGAGCGCCCATGTAGTCCGCGAACGACTCCTTGAGCCACAGGTCGTCCCACCACTTCATCGTGACGAGATCGCCGAACCACATGTGCGCCATCTCGTGCAGGATCGTGTTGGCCCGCCCTGCACGCTGTGCCTCCGTCGCCGCTCCGCGTGACAGGTAGGCCTCGGTGAACGTCACCAGACCGGGATTCTCCATCGCTCCGAGGTTGTACTCGGGAACGAAGATCTGGTCGTACTTTCCCCACGGGTACGGATAGGCGAAGGCGTCGGTGAAGAAGTCGAGTCCCTGCCGCGTGATCTCGAGGATCTCGTCGGCTTCGAGATGCTGCGCCAGGGAACGCCTCGCCAGGACCCCCAGAGCGATGCGCTGATCGCCACGCTCCCAGACGCCGTCGACACGCGAGTACGGACCCGCGGCGATGCTCGTGATGTAGCTGGAGATCGGCAGAGTCGGCGCGAACTCGACCCGCTGCACGCCCACACCCGCGTCGACGGCGACGGCGGCCTGGTTCGACAGCACCTCCCATCCGGCCGGCGCGTCCACGACGAACGTGTACGAGGCCTTCATGTCCGGTTGCTCGAAGCAGGCCATGACCCGTCGCGAGTCGGCCGGCTCGTACTGCGTGTACAGATACGTCTCGTCGTCCGCCGGGTCGTGGAAGCGGTGCATGCCCTCGCCCGATCGGCTGTACGCGCCGATCGCCGACACGACGACGACGTTCGAGGCCGACAAACCGGTCAGCGCGATCCGTGCCCCGTCGTATGCGACCGGGATCTCTTCGCCGTTGATCCTGACGCTGTCGACCGATTCGCCGATGAAGTCGAGCCACGTCTCCCCTACGGTGGCATCGAACTCGAGGGTCGTCGTCGTGGGGAAGCCCGATCGGGCACGTTCCGGCGCGCCGGTCAGATCCAGCTCGACGCGGATGCTGCGAACGGTGACCGCGGCGGATCGCGCTGCGGTCTCCTCGCGGGTGAGATTGGCTGTGTCCATATCTCCATCCTGTCATCCGCCTTGCGCGCCCCCTCCCGCACCAGTGCGCCTCTCTGTTGCGGAATGCAACAGAGAGGCGTAATGTTGCATAAAGCAACAGGAGGCAGACCATGAGCACACGGCGAACGCACAGCGAGACCGTACTCCGCTCGCTCGTCGCCATCTCGCGGCGCGGCCTGGTCGACGCCCGTTTCGGCGACGCGCCGCTCTCGGTGACCGACCAGTCGATCGTGATGGCGATCGCCGAGCAGCCCGGCATCCGCTCCACCGACATCGCCAGGATGTTCCGCCTCAACCGCTCCACGGTCTCCCGTCAGCTCGCCGGCCTCACCGCGCTCGGCATCGTCCGCGAAGCGGATGCCTGTGCCGGACGCGGCCGCCCGCTAGAGCTGACCCCCGAAGGCGCCGCCGCCTACCGCGGAACGCTCGACGCACTGCAGGACGTCATCGAAGCGCATCTCGCCGCATGGTCGGATGCCGAAGTCGCCCGCTTCGCGCACGATCTCGACCGCTTCGACCGCGGCGGCGAAGAAGGAACCAGACCCACAAGGTCGACACAGAAGGAAGAGAAATGAAGAACATCACCGTTCTCGGCACCGGCGTACTCGGATCGCAGATCGCGTTCCAGACCGCCTTCCACGGATTCGACGTCGTCGCATACGACATCGACCAGGCCGCACTTGACCGCGCGGCCGAGCGGTTCCAGGGACTGGCCGCGCGGTACGCCGCCGACGGCGTCGCCGGAGCCTCAGACGGGGCCGCGGAAGCGGCGATCAACCGCATCCGCCTGACCCACGACCTCGCCGACGCGGCGTCCGACGCGAATCTGATCATCGAGGCCGTCCCGGAGAACCTCGAGCTCAAGCAGGGCATCTATCGCACACTCGCCGATGTGGCCCCGGCGAAGACGATCTTCGCCACGAACTCGTCGACGCTCCTGCCCAGCGACATCGTCGACTCGACGGGCCGCCCAGACCGATTCCTCGCCCTCCACTTCGCGAACGAGATCTGGGCGCACAACACGGCCGAGGTCATGGGCACACCCGCCACCGATCCCGCCGTCTACGCCGAGGTCGTCGAGTTCGCCGCTCAGATCGGCATGGTGCCGATCGAGATCAAGAAGGAGAAGGCGGGCTACCTCTTGAACTCGCTTCTCGTGCCGTTCCTCCAGGCCGGCGCCGAGCTTCTCGTCGACGGCATCGCGGAGCCCGCGGCCATCGACGCCACCTGGCGCATCGGCACGGGAGCGCCCAAGGGCCCGTTCGAGATCTACGACATCGTCGGGCTCACGACCGCGTACAACATCTCGCGCATGGGCGACGAGAAGCAGCAGAAGTTCGCCGATCTGCTCAAGGAGCAGTACATCGACAAGGGCAAGCTGGGCGTCGCCACCGGCGAGGGCTTCTACACCTACCCCCGCGAGAGCTGACACTCCCCCGCCTTCGTCGAGCCGGCCGTCGCACCCGCGACGGCCGGCTCGCGTCATCCCAGGAGTCTGCGGATGGCGGTCTCCGGTGACACGGAGAAATCCAGTGTTCGACCGCGCGCGTACTCGCGGAACACCCGTGGATCGATGTAGCTTCCGCGAGCGACTGCCGTCGTGTTGCCGAGACCGGCGGCCGTCGCCTGCACGGCCAATCGCTCGGCGCGCCGTCGCTCCTGCCGCGATTCGAGCGGTCCGATGCGCGCGAGCGCGTCGGCGGCGAGGATCGTTCCGTGCAGAGTGCGGAAATCCTTCGCCGAGTACGACGCCCCGGTGAGTTCGCGCAGATAGGCGTTCACCTCGGCCGGTGTGATGCGCACCCGACGGCGGCCCTTCCGGTAGGCGAGCAGCGGTGCCCGAGGCGAGCCGACGGCGAAGTCGGCCACCGCGTCGGCGAGGACCGCGTCGGTCACGTCGACCGCTGCGGTCCGGCCGCTCTTGGCGGGGAAGCACAGCGACACCGAAGAGCCGTCGACGCGGACGTCTCGTCGCTGCAGCGTGGTCAGCCCGCGGCTTCCGTGACGGACCAGGTATCGCTCGGAGCCGACCCTCAGCGCCGCATCGTCGAGCAACCGGAAGGCGAGTGCCAGGGCGCGCTCCTTGGTGAGCCCGTCCGCTCCCAGGGCGCGGGTCGCCCGCCGTCTCGCCGCGGGGAGCGCTTCGGCCAGGCGCAGGGCTCGAGAGAACTTGCGGCGGTCGCGGCGCACCCGCCAGAGCGGGTGATAGAGGTACTGGCGACGACCCGCATCGTCCGTGCCGACGGCTTGGATGTGCGCCAGCGGATCCGCCGCGATCCACACGTCGCTCCATCGGGGCGGGATGACCAGATCCTCGATCCGCTCCCGGTCCGCCGCTGCGACCGGATTCCCGTCGACATCGACATAGCGGAAGCCCGATCCGGAGCGCACACGGCGGAACCCGACGTCTTCTCCGGGTATCACCCGCACCAGACTCGTCATCTGCCCTCCTCGCCTCGGAGACGACTCTTCCTCGCCGGTCTTCGGCTGACGAGGGCGTGGCGCGCCCGAGCGGCACCTGCTAAGGCGTGGGCTTCGCGGGCGGGGCGAACACTGCGCGCATGTGATCGCTTGTGAGGAAGTCGGCGATGCCGATCATGATGAGGCTGAAGACGATCTGCTCAGTGACCATCCAGACGGGATAGAGCCCGGGGATCGCTGCGAGCACGAGCGTGATCACCGGGAAGATCTGCGCGAACAGCCGCAGCCGCACGTATGCCCAGCGCCAGCCGAGCGAGGCGCGCCAGGCGAAGTAGAACAGCGTCGCGGTCATGCCGAGCACGACGACGGTGCGCATCCAGACGCTGAACGGCACGGCGTCTCCTCCGGCGGCGAGGATCACCGCGACGACGACGGCACCGACCCCGATCACCAGTTCGGCGACCAGCAGCCAGAGGATCCATCGGAAGGAGCTGCGGGTCTTCGGATGCCGTCGGGACGCCTCGTCGATCGCATACCCGGCCTGGCGCCCGCCGGCGATTCGATCGAGGCGGAGGAACAGCGATTCGAACGGCATGTCCGAAGCCTATGCGGCGGCGTGCCCGCATTCCTCATCCGAAGGATGGAGATGCGGCTCGTTGCAAGACGCGACCGAGGATCAGACTTCGACGGCGGCGCCGTTCGCGGCCGGAACGAGAACACGCTCGAGCACGAGCGCGAGCACGCAGACGAGAAGCGCGCCGAGCACCATCGCCGCGATGAACCATCCGCCGAGCCCTTCGCCCAGCATCACACCCGCCACGAGCGGTCCGGTGATCGCTCCGCCCTGGAAGGCGGCGGAGTTGATCGCGTTGTAGCGTCCACGCGTCGCGTCGGTGGCGAGGTCGTTGTAGATCGCCGGGACAGTCGGCTGCAGCATCGTCTCTCCGAACGCGAACACGCCCATGTACGCGATGACGCCCACAGCCGCGGCGAGAGTGCCGGGGAGCAGTCCCGCGCCACCCAGCAGCAGCCACGACGCCGCCCAGATGAGCGCCATCACCTGCATTACCCGGGTGCGCCGCCGGCCGGTGATGAGCTTCAGGACCGCGAACTGCAGCAGGACGATCACCGCCGTGTTGACCGCGAACGAGATGCCGACGACCTGCGTGGAGACCTCGGCGACCTGTCGCGCGAACGCCGGGAAGCCTGCCTCCATCTGCCCGTAGCCGATGAACACCGAGAGGAACGTCAGCCCGGTGATCCAGAGCACGACCGGACGGCGGAGGATCTCGCGATACCCGCCGTGCTCTTCCGGAGTGTCCGCCGCGTCCGCCTGCGTACGGACACGGCGGAGCGGACCGAGCAGAAGCCCGAGCGGCACGAGGCAGGTGAGAGCGTCGATCAGGAAGATCGCGGTGAACGTGCCGGGGTCGTCGACGTTCACGAAGAAGCCGCCGATGACGCCTCCGATGCCGATGCCCAGGTTGACCAGGGCGAAGTTGACGCCGAAGTACTGCTGGCGCACCTCGCCGTCGACCACGCTCGCGATCAGCGCGTTGAAGCCGGGCCAGGAGACGCCGAAGTTCACGCCGATGAGCACGACCGCGACGGTCGCCACCAGCGGATGCGTGGCGAACGCGAGCAGCACGCAGCCCGCGATCATCGAGATCAGCCCCGCCATGAGCACGCGTCTCGCCCCGATGCGGTCGATCAGCGTGCCGCCGGGACCGGTGACCACGAGCCCGGTGATCGCGATGAGGCTCATCAGAGCACCCGAGAATCCGAGATCGAATCCGCGCACCTCGTGCAGGTAGATGATCGTGAACGGCAGGGTCATGCCCCGCCCCAGCGTCTGGACGGCGACCGTCGACAGCAGCCATCGCCCCTCGGAGGGGAGTGCGTTCCAGAAGCTTCTCATGCCGACCACCAGAGCATTCTTGCGGATGCCGCCGACATGCTCGCTTTCCCCGGACCCGCGCGTCTGGAATCATCCTGTCTATGGCCATGTCTTTCGAGGAGTTCCAGAGCTGCCTGCTCGACCCCGGGCAGCGGGCGGCGATGGGCATCCAACTGACCGACGCCGAAGCGCACGCGGTCCGAGCGGAGCCGTCGACCGCGCAGGGCTGGTACTCGTACTGGCTGTCGACGCAGGCGGCATCCGCTCCTCCGGCGGAACTCGCTCCCGAGGCGGCATCCGCTCCTCCGGCGGAATTCGTCATCGCCCCTGCGCCCTACCCGGGCGCGGCCGCCGTCGAGCAGCCCGCTGCGCCCTTCTCCGGCCCCGGCGAGTACGCCGCACAGCCCCCGTCGTTCTCGAATGCGACCGCCGCATACCCGGACTTCGTGGCGATGGCGCCGCCGGCCGGTGCGAGGAGGAAGCACACCGTCCTGTGGGTGATCCTGTCGATCCTCCTCGTGCTGATCCTCGCGATCGTCGGCACGGCCGTCTTCGCCTTCGCCACGGCCCGCCATTGGACGGCGATCGACGTCCCCGAGCATCCCGAGACGTTCCACAGCGAGGAGTACGACACCGGGCTCTACGACGTCACCATGGACGAGATCAACCCGTGCTGGGTGAATCAGGACTGGACGGACTGCACCAATCTGTACGTCGCCTCGTACAACGCCGCGTGCAGCGGAGTCAGCCTCACAGATCAGGGATCAGCCGTCTGCACGGACTACGCCGACATGATCGAGCAGATGAAGGCCGCAGACGGCGACGACTACTACGTGGAGACGCTCGGAGACTACGGGGGGCTGCATCAGACGGCCGAACGCGCGACTCGCGAGGTGTCGAACAACGACTACGCACCCGCGGAGACCCATGAGGCCGTGTGCTACCTCGGCTTCATCGGGGAATGCCGGTCCAGCTCGGGCACGACCACGGACTGACCGGCTGTCCCGCGGTCATCGCGACGGCGCGACCGTCACCTGAAGGCTCTTCATGAGCGGCTGATCGCTCTGGGCGCTGAAGTCGCGGTGGCCGATCAGCACGTTCATCTCCGGCATGTAGCCGGCGGCGCTGCCGCGCGGCAGGTCGTACGCGACCGCCCGGAATTCCCGTACCGCCCGCGTCGAGCCGTCCTTCGACGTCGACACGATGTCGACGAGGCCGCCCTCGGCGATGCCTCGCTCGTCCATGTCGTCGATGTGCATGAAAACGAGCTCGCGGATGTTCTTCACACCGCGATATCGGTCGTCGTTCGAGTAGATCGTCGTGTTCCACTGGTCGTGCGAGCGCATGGTCTGGAGCACGAGCGTGTCGGCTGCGGCGGGGATCACGTCGGGCAGCGGCGCGTGCGAGAACTCGGCTCGGCCCGACGCCGTGCCGAACTCCCGTCGCCTCGCTCCCTGCGGGATGCGGAAGCCGTGCCGGTCGCGGACGAGCTCGTTGAATCCCTCGAATCCGGGGAGGACCTGGGCCATCACGTCGCGGATGCGATCGTAGTCGGCGATGTACTCGTCCCACGGAGTGCGCGTGTGCGGCAGGGTCGCCTTGGCCATCCCCGCGATGATCGCGGGCTCCGAGAGGAGATAGGCGGATGCCGGCTGCTTGCGTCCCACCGACAGGTGGACCATGCTCATGGCGTCCTCGACGGTCACGCCTTGCAGACCCCCGGACTGCACGTCGCGCTCGGTGCGACCGAGACAGGGCAGGATCAGCGCCTTCTCGCCATGGACGAGGTGGCTGCGATTGAGCTTGGTGCTCACCTGCACGGTGAGCCGGCAACGGCGCAGCCCTTCGGCGGTGAACGCGGTGTCCGGTGCCGCCAGCACGAAGTTCCCGCCCATTCCGACGAACACCTTCACGGACCCGTCATTCATGCCCTGGATCGTCTTGACGGTGTCGAGCCCCGGATGCCGCGGCGGATCGATCCCGCAGACCTTGGCGAGGCGATCGGTCCACGCGGGAGGCCGGTGGTCGATGCCGCACGTGCGGTTGCCCTGCACGTTGCTGTGGCCGCGGATCGGTGACGGGCCGGCGCCTGGTCGGCCGATGTTCCCGCGGAGCAGCAGCAGGTTCACGATCTCGCGAACTGTGTCGACTCCGTGCTCGTGCTGGCTCACGCCCAGGCACCAGCTGATCACCGTCCGCTCGGAGGCGAGGTAGATCTCCGCCGCCGCTCTGATCTGCTCTTCCGAAAGCCCCGACTGCTCGACGAGGTCCGACCAGTCGCTCGCCTCGACCAGCATCCGGTACTCGTCGAATCCTTGCGTGTACTGCGCGAGGAAGGCGCTGTCGAGAGCGGCGGGGTCGGTCTGCGAGCGCTCGAGAACCACCTTGGCCATTCCCCGGATGAGCGCGAGATCACCGCCGGGGCGCACCTGCAGGTTCATCGTGCCTGTGTCGGTGCTCTTGAACAGTGCCATGTCGACGAACTCGTGCGGAACGATGGTCCGGGTGGCCCCGGCCTCGATCAACGGGTTCACGTGAACGACCTGCGCACCCCTGCGAACCGCGTCGGACAGCGCGGTCAGCATGCGCGGGGCGTTGGATGCGGCGTTCACACCGAGCACGAAGAGCGCATCGCACTGCTCCCAGTCGTGCAGGTCGACGGTGCCCTTGCCCGTCGCGATGGAGGCGTTGAGCGCGCGCCCCGACGCCTCGTGGCACATGTTGGAGCAGTCCGGGAGGTTGTTCGTCCCGTATTCGCGCACCATCAGCTGATACAGGAAGGTCGCTTCGTTGCTGAGCCTGCCGGATGTGTAGAAGGCTGCCTCGTCGGGGGTCGCGAGTCCACGGAGCTCCGCACCGATCATGGCGAACGCGTCGTCCCACGAGATCGGCACGTAGTGGTCGCTCTCGGGGTCGTAGGCCATCGGCTCGGTCAGTCGCCCCTGATCCTCGAGGTCGAAGTCCGTCCAGTCGGCCAGCTCCGACACCGAATGCGCCGAGAAGAACGCTCGTTCGACGCGCTTGCGGGTCATCTCCCAGGTGACGTGCTTGATTCCGTTCTCACAGATGTCCAGTTTCAGGTTGCCGAGATCGTCGGGCCAGGCGCATCCGGGGCAGTCGTAGCCTGCGATCGGATGGTTCATCTTCAGCATCGCGAACGGACCGGCGACGAGTTCGCGCTCGCGCAGCACCACCCGGCCAACGGATGCCGCAGCACCCCATCCCGCGGCGGGATGGCGGTACGGCGTGCGCGACCACGGTCGATCGGTCCGCGGCCCGTACCCGCCCTGACGAGGTTCGGCCGGAAGCAATCCGAATGCCAGCCCCCGACGTCCTCGATCCTCAGTGCTCACCGATCATCGCCTCCTCGTTCACCGTGTTCGACGCTGTGCCCCTCGTGAGCCTGATCCGCTGGGCGTGGGCATAGACGTTCATGCTCCGCCCGCGGACGAAACCCGCCAGAGTCAGTCCGGAGCCGTCGGCGAGCTCGACCGCCAGCGACGACGGCGCCGACACGGCCGACAACATCGGGATGCCGGCCATGACCGCCTTCTGCACGAGCTCGAAGCTCGCCCGCCCCGACACCTGCAGCACCGTCCCGCGGAGAGGCAATCGCTCGTTAAGAAGGGCCCAGCCGACGACCTTGTCGACGGCGTTGTGCCGGCCCACATCCTCCCGCAGCACGAGCATCTCCCCCGTGCGCCCGTCGAAGAGCGCGGCAGCGTGCAGCCCGCCCGTCTTCTGGAAAGCGTCCTGACCGGCGCGCAGCCGATCGGGCAGACCGGTGATCCACCGATCGTCGATCTCGAGTCGATCCTCCGTGACGTCGTAGCGGGAGACGGTCGAGACGGCGTCGATGCTCGCCTTCCCGCACACGCCGCACGAGCTCGTCGTGTAGAAGCGTCTGGCGTCGTCGGCGGTCGGCAGGCGCGCACCTGCGCCCAGCGCCACATCCAGCACGTTGTACGTGTTCTCGTCGCCCCCGGTGCCCGGGCCGCCGCAGTGGATCGCCGAACGGAACTCGTCCGAGCCGCCGATGATGCCCTCGGAGACGAGGAACCCCGCGGCGAGCTCCACGTCGTGCCCCGGCGTCCGCATCGTCACCGCCAGCGCCGTGCCCGCGACGCGGATCTCCAGGGGTTCCTCGACCACGAGCGTGTCGGCGCGCCGATCGGCGCCCTCTCCCGCAGTGATCCTGAGTACGGGTCGTCGTGTCGTGATCCTGCCCACGCTGCCGACCCTACTCGCGCTCGGCGTATTCGACACCATGACGTGCCCGCGCTTCATACTCCGCCGTTGCGGGGTGATCTCCGGGCGCGAGCGGATAGCGTTGACGCATGTCGTCTCCGACGCCGGTCTCCCGGCTTATCCGCGCGTGATCACGCTCGACGAGCATCGTCGGCGGATCCTCGATGCGGTGACCCCGCTTCCCGCTGAGCGTCTTCCGCTCTCGGCGGCGCTCGGCCGTGCACTCGCGTCGGAGGTGCGCAGCCGCTGGCCGATCCCCCTGTTCGACGCCTCGGCGATGGACGGCTACGCGGTGCGGCAGGCGGATGCCGCCTCCGGCGCCGTGCTCAGGGTGATCGCCGATGTGCCCGCCGGTGCCGCTGGGGACCCCGCTCTGGGCCCGGGCGAGGCTGTACGCGTGATGACCGGCGCACCCGTGCCGAGCGACGCCGACGCCGTCGTCCCGCTCGAGCACACGGATCTGGGAACCGCGGTGCAGAAGGACGCCCCCGCGCACGTGACAGTGCTGGCGCCTCCGGTGCACGGGGCCCACATCCGCCGCGCAGGCGAGGACCGCGGCGCCGGAGAGGTCGTCGTCGACGTCGGCGCCGCGTTGACGTCGTGGCAGCTCGCCGCGATCGCGTCGTGCGGATACGATCACGTCCTCGTGGGATCGGCGCCGCGAGTCGCCGTGATCTCGACGGGGACAGAGCTCGTGCCGCCGGCTTCGACCCCCGTCCGCGGGCAGATCCCCGAGTCGAATTCGGTGCTTCTCGCGGCGGCGGTGGCGGATGCGGGCGGGACGATCACCGGTGTGCACTCGGTGCCCGACGATCCTGTTCGTCTCCGTAGCACGGTGCAGGACGCGCTCGCAGCCTCTGATGTCGTCATCCTGACCGGCGGCGCCAGCGTCGGGGCGTTCGACGTGGTCAAGGCAGTGCTGGGTTCCGAATACGGCATCCGTTTCGACAGCGTGTCGATGCAGCCGGGCAAGCCGCAGGGATTCGGCGTGCACGACGGCGTGCTGGTCTTCTGCCTGCCGGGTTCTCCGCTCGGCATGGCCGTGTCCTTCGAGGTGTTCGTACGCCCGGCGCTGCGTGCGCTGGCAGGCCATCGCGTCATCGACCGGCGACGGATGACGGTGCCCGCGAGTCGGTCCTGGCGGGCACGCGCGGGGAAGGTGCAGCTCCTCCCCGTCGTGTTCGACGGGGATCGAATCCATCCGGCGACCGAGGGCAACGGCTTCCATCCGATCTCGTCCCTTGCCGTCGCCGAAGCCCTCGCGATCATCCCCGCAGAGGTCGACGCCGTGGCCGAAGGCGATCCCGTGACGGTGATGCTCCTGTGACTCCGGACGGCGGCCCCGCGATCATCCTCGCCGGGGGGCGCGCCCGCCGACTCGGCGGCGCGGACAAGCCCATGGTGCCGGTGGCCGGGCGCCCTCTGATCGAGCACGCCATCGAGGCGGCTGCGACTCGTCAGCGGATCGTGGTAGTGGGCGGCCCCTTCGAGATCGACGACCGTCGCGTCGTCTGGGCGCGGGAGGAGCCGCGCTTCGGCGGACCCGCCGCGGCGCTGGCTGCCGGACTCGACGCTCTCGGCCAGGTCGACGCCGTCGATTCCCGCGACAACGACGCGGAAGTGCTCGTGCTGGCCGCCGACCTCCCCGAGGCGGTTCGTCTCGTGCAGCTGCTCGACGCGGCATCCTTTCCGGCAGACGTCGACGGCGTCGTCGGGAGCGATGCGGCAGGGCGCGAGCAGTGGCTCGCGGGGCGCTATCGCCTCGCCGCTCTGCGTCGCGCCGTGCGCGCGCTGGCAGACGCCGACGGAGCGTCGATGCGCGATCTGCTTGCGGGTCTCGTACTCCGAGCGATCCCGGTCGGCGAAGCCGCGACGGATCTCGACACCTGGGAGGCGATCGACGAGTATCGAAGAGCGCACCCGACGACCAGTGGGAAGGACCACATCATGACCGACTCCCCCTCCGACCTCGAGGCATGGGTGCGCGCGATGGCCGCCGACCTCGGAGTGGATCCTGACCAGGTCCCGACCGGACTGCTCCTCGATGTCACGCGCGAGACCGCACACGAGGTGGTGCGCCCGGCGGGACCGGTGACGACGTTCCTCATCGGCCTCGCGGTCGGACGCGGCAGCACGGTCGATGACGCCGTCGCGACCGTTCGAGCGCGAATCGCCGAGTGGGAGGGTGCCGACTGACCTCGCGGGGTGACATCAGGAAACGACAAAACCCCCGGGTGACCGGGGGTTTTCGTCTTGCTGGGGTACCTGGACTCGAACCAAGAACAACGGAACCAGAAACCGCCGTGTTGCCAATTACACCATACCCCAAGGGCGAAACCGGAGCCTCGCACCGAGATTCAACCTTACCCGACCGGCACCCCGGAGCCAAATCAGCACACGCCGCCCGCGCGTGGCGCGTGGCGAGCGAGTCGGGCTCAGAACGCGACGACGGCGCCCGACTGCGGCGTGCGGATCCAGGCGTCCAGATCGAAGCCCTCATCACGAGCAGTCTGCAGGAAGTCCTCGGCCACAGCGACGTCGGCCTGAGCCTGCCTCGACAACAGCCACAGATACCGGTGGTCCGGCGTGCCCACGAGCGCGTGCTGGTAGTCCTCGTCCACACGCAGCACCCAGTAGTCCGCGCGCGTGAACGGCAGCCACCGGAGCTTGTCTGGCAGGAACGAGACGCGGAGCCGCCCCGGATGGTCCGGATCCGGCATCGCCTGTCCGAGGGCTCGCTGAGGCTCGCCGTTCTTGTCGAGGCATCGGTTGTCGACGGTCACCGAGCCGTCGTCGGCCAGCGAGTACTCGGCAGTGACGTCCTGCGCCTCGTCGTCTTCGAACCGCAACGGCAGACGCCCCTGCTCGTACCAGAGCCCGAGATACCGTGCGAGTTCGAGCGCGGGGACCGAGCGCACCATCTTCTCGTCCATAAACTGCCTCCTCCGTCTCGTCGCGTCCGAACCTAGAGGGACACGAGAGATCCCGCCAAGGGCTTGAACCGGTCGCGAACATGTGCGACGGCACCGGCAGTTAGGAGAGGGAGGGGCGCCGGCTGTCGGCACCCCTCCCTCTTGTCGCGTCTTCGGTTCAGCCGGCGAGCTGCGCCGACAGCGCACGCAGGCGACGCAGCGACTCATCCTTGCCGAGCAGTTCCATCGACTCGAACAGCGGCGGCGACACGCGGCGTCCGGTGATGGCGACGCGCGGAGGCCCGTAGGCCACGCGCGGCTTGAGCTCGAGGTCTTCGACCAGGGCCTTTGCGAGAGCATCCTGGATCGGCTGCGGAGTGAAGTCCGTCACCGGCTCGAGCGCGGCAACGCACGCGTCGAGAACCTCCGCGGCGTTCGCCGGCAGTCCCTTGAGCGCGTCGGCCTCGTAGGAGATGTCGTCGGTGAAGAGGAAGCCGAGCATCCCGGGGGCCTCGCCCAGGAGCTGCACGCGCTCCTGGATGAGAGGGGCCGCGCGGAACGCCAGCACCAGTTGCTCGCGCGTCGGCTCGTCGAACAGGCCGGCGGCGGCCAGATAGGGCACAATCCGCTCGGCGAAGTCCTTCTCATCGAGCATCCGGATGTGGTCGCCGTTGATCGACTCGGCCTTCTTCTGATCGAAGCGAGCCGGGTTCGGGTTCACGTTCACGATGTCGAACGCCTCGGTGAACTCCTCGAGCGAGAACACGTCGCGGTCGTGCCCGATCGACCAGCCCAGCAGCGCGAGGTAGTTCAGGAGCCCCTCGTGGATGAAGCCGCGCTCACGGTGCAGGAACAGGTCTGCCTGCGGGTCGCGCTTGGACAGCTTCTTGTTGCCGGTCTCGCCCAGGACGAGCGGCATGTGCGCGAAGCGAGGCACGAAGGTCGTGACTCCCGCGTCGATCAGCGCCGCATACAGCGCCAGCTGACGGGCCGTGGACGGCATGAGGTCCTCGCCGCGCAGCACGTGCGTGATTCCCATGAGCGCGTCGTCGACCGGGTTCACGAACGTGTACAGAGGCACGCCGTTCGGGCGCACGACCACGAAGTCCGGGAAGGACCCGGCCGGGAAGGTCACCTCACCGCGGATGAGGTCGACGTAGGTGAGGTCTTCATCCGGCACGCGCAGGCGCAGAGCGGGCTGACGGCCCTCCGCGCGGAATGCGGCCTTCTGCTCGTCGGTGAGGTCACGGTCGAAGTTGTCGTAGCCGAGCTGCTTCGCGCGGCCGTTCGCCTCGTTGCGGGCGTCGATCTCCTCGGCATTCGAGTAGCTCTCGTACAGAGCGCCGCTGGCGACGAGCTTGTCGATCACGCCGCGGTAGATGTCGTGGCGCTGCGACTGGCGGTACGGCTCGTGCGGACCGCCCACCTCGACGCCCTCATCCCAGTCGATCTTCAGCCAGGTGAGCGCGTCGACGAGCTGACGGAAGCTCTCCTCACTGTCGCGCGCCGCGTCGGTGTCCTCGATGCGGAACACCATCTTGCCGCCGGTGTGGCGGGCGTACGCCCAGTTGTAGAGGGCCGTGCGGACCATGCCGACGTGCGGCAGGCCGGTCGGAGACGGGCAGAAGCGGACGCGGACGTCGGCACCACTAGCTGTCGTGGTGAGGGGGTGAGGAGTAGCCATAGCCTTTCGATTCTACGCGGCGCGCCGATCCGCCACGGCTCGCGCCCTCCGGGCTCAGCCTGCGCTCGCTGCGACCACCGCGACGTGATCCAGCGGCAGCATGCCCCGGACGAGGCGCTCCGCCGTCACGGAATCGAATGCGGTTCTGAATCGTGCTCTCTCCTCGGTCGTCAGCGTTGCGTAAAACGCTCCCGCGCCCGCGACGCCACCTTCGACGGCTCGCCAGAGAAGATGAGGCGCAGCGTTCCACGTCCATCCGAACTCGTCTGCCCGGACGTCCTCGAGCCCGGCTTCCTCCAGCATCCCGACGAAGCCAGCAGGCGTGCGCTCGAAATCCTCGTCGGCGGGCAGGGCTGCCGTGGTGTGCGGCTCAAGGCCCGCGCGACTCGTGATCTCCGCCCACAACCACGACGGCGAACTCGACCAGATCGTTGCGACCACAGGTCCTCGGCTGACTCGCCGTAGCTCCGCCGCTGCGGCGCGCGGGGACGCGACGTGGTTCAGCACGAAGTTGGCGACGACCACGTCGTAGGAATCGTCGTCGAACGGAAGGACCGGCAGCTTCCCATCGACCACCTCCAGATGTGGATGCTGCCGCCTCGCGACGTCGCGCATCGTTGATTCCGGCTCGCACGCAGTGACCGTCCAGCCGGCGTTCGCCCAGGCGTCGGCGAGGGTTCCGTCGCCGGAGCCGACGTCGAGCAGGCTCCTCCCCGCGGCCGCTCCGAGCCCCTCCCGCATCGCGGGGAACGCACCGGCGCACAGCGACGCGTACGACGCCGAATAGGCGACACCTGTGCCGGCCCAGTCCTTCATCGTGAGACCGTGCGCCCCAGCGGCGAGAGCGCCACGATCGCGATGACGATCACGGACGCGGCGATCCCGAGTCCCGCGTACTGGAAACTCGACAGGATCACGCCCGCGAGCACGGCTCCGGCGGCAGCGCACAGGCTCATGAGAGAGTCGCTGTGTCCTTGACGCCGGGTGCGCAGCTCGGGCGCACTCGATTCGGTGAGCAGTGCCGCGCCGGCCACCGTCGCTGCGCTCCAACCGAGCCCGAGCAGGATGAGCGCCACGATGACTCCCCACGCCTGACCGTTGGCGAAGACTGCGAACGCCAGGGCGCCGCCCAGCAGGACCTGGCCGATCAGCACCACCCGCAGACGGCCCAGACGATCCGCGAGGATGCCGAACACCGGCGACAGCGCGTACATGCCGCCCACGTGCAGTGCGATCGTTATGCCGACGAGCGCCGAGACGTCGGCAGGCGTCGTGGCCGTGCCGTGCATCTCGTGCGCCATGTGAGACAGGTGCACCGGGGTCATCGCCATGACCGACGCCATCACCACATGCGACCCCGCGACCGCGAAGATCGCGTACCGTGCCACGACCGGTCGGTCCTCGCGCACGGTGGTCGCCACGGCCGCTGCCGCCCGCGCGAGCCGCTGCGCCGTCAGCAGTGGATCGGGCCTGAGGGCGACCAGGTACAGCACCAGGGCGAGGCACTGCGCGACGAACGAGAACGCGTACGAGCCCGTCTGCGGCGGCATCCCGAGCGCGTGCCCGACGGCCTCGCCCGGAGCGAGCAGCAGGGGCCCCGCCACTCCCCCGATCGTCGTGGACCACACGACGATCGACAGGTCGCGACCGCGGTGCTCGGGAGCCGCGAGGTCGGTGGCGGCGAACCGCGACTGCAGGTTCCCGGCGTTGCCCGCCCCGATGGTGAGTGTGCCGAGCAGCAGCAGAGGGAAGACGCGCAGCGACACTGCGAGCACCACGATCATGATGCCGACCAGCGCGAAGATGTTGCCGAGCGTCAGCGCCCGCCGTCGTCCGACCCGCGCCGCCATCCTCGCGAGCGGAATCGAGCAGAGCGCCGGCCCGAGCGTCACGGATGCCGTGGCGAGCCCGGAGAGGCCGTCGTCACCCGAGAGGTCAGCCGCGAGCAGCGCCCCGAGCGAGACCGTGGCGCCGAACGCGATGCCGCCGAGAACCTGTCCGGCGGACAGGACCATGACGGTTCGCCGCTGTACGGCCGCCTGCTGCTCGGGGGCGAGCGCGGTCACCGCGCGTCGCGAACGGTGTTGCGCAGGATGCCGAGACCCGAGATCTCGACCTCGACGACGTCACCGGCACCGAAAGCACCGACGCCGGCCGGCGTGCCGGTGAGGATCACGTCGCCCGGAAGCAAGGTGAACACGGCCGAGGCGTACTCGATGATCGACGCGACCGAGTGGATCATGTCGGTCAGCGGAGCGTGCTGGCGCACATCTCCGTTCACTCGCGTCTCGATCGTGGCGGATGCCGGATCGAAATCCGTCTCGATCACCGGTCCGAGCGGGCAGAACGTGTCGAAGCCCTTGGCCCGCGACCACTGTCCATCCTTGCGCTGCAGGTCGCGCGCCGTGACGTCGTTGCCGATCGTGTACCCGAGTACATAGGAGAGCGCATCCGCCGCCGTGACGTTCTTCGCGATCTTGCCGATCACGACGGCCAGCTCTCCCTCGTACTCGGTCTGCTGCGAGAGGGCGGGACGGACGATGGCGTCGCCGGGACCGATGACCGCGGTGTTCGGCTTCAGGAACAGCAGCGGCTCCTCGGGAGCAGTCCCTCCCATCTCCGCCGCATGGTCGTGATAGTTCTTGCCGACGCAAACCACCTTCGACCGCGGGATGACCGGTGCGAGCAGCGCGGCATCCGCGAGCGGCACCCGCTGTCCTGTGGGTTCGTATCCGGCGAACATCGGGTCGCCGGCGAGCACGACAAGGTCGGACTCGTCGACGATTCCGTACATGATGGCGTCGTCATGGCTGAATCGTGCGATCTTCACCCGTCCACCCTATCCAGCCGCCGCGCTCGGGAAGGGCGTTTCGTCTCGCTTCGCTCGCTCAACGACCGAGAAGTGCCGGGGGAAGGCGTTTCGTCTCGCTTCGCTCGCTCAACGACCGGGAGGCGGCTCAGATGAGGCGGTGCAGCCAGCCGTGCTTGTCTTCGCGTCGACCGTACTGGATGTCGGTGAGCTCCTCGCGCAGCGACAGCGCCAGCTCGCCCAGAGGCTGAGTCTCCTCGAACTCCGGGCCCACGAGCGCGCCGATCGGCGTCACGACCGCGGCCGTGCCGCAGGCGAACACCTCGACGATATCGCCGGATGCGACGCCGTCGCGCCATTCGTCGATCGAGATGGGACGCTTCTCGACGGTGTAGCCGCGATCCTCCGCGAGCTGCAGCAGCGAGTCGCGCGTGATCCCCTCGAGGATGCTGTCGGACTCGGGCGTCACGATGCGGCCGTCCTTGAAGACGAACACGACGTTCATGCCGCCGAGTTCCTCGACGTCGCGGTTCTCGTTGAGGAACACGACCTGGTCGCACCCCTTCTCGTACGCCTCGGCCTGCGGGAGCAGGCTGGACGCGTAGTTGCCGCCGGTCTTCGCCTTGCCCGTGCCGCCGCGGCCTGCGCGGGCGTAGTCCTCGGAGAGCCAGATGCGCACCGGCTTCACACCCCCGGTGAAGTAGGCGCCTGCGGGACTCGCGATCACGTAGTACGCGACCTTCTGCGCGGCGCGCACGCCGAGGAACGCCTCCTTGGCGAACATGAACGGGCGCAGGTACAGGCTCTGGTCCGCGCCGGAGGGCACCCAGCGCTCGTCGACCGCGACGAGCTGACGCAGCGACTCGATGAAGTACTCGGTCGGCAGCTCGGGAAGCGCCAGGCGACGCGCGCTCGCCTGCAGACGTGCGGCGTTGCGGTCGGGACGGAAGGTGTGCACCGAGCCGTCTGCGTGCCGGTACGCCTTGATGCCTTCGAAGATCTCCTGCGCGTAGTGCAGCACGGACGCTGCCGGGTCGAGCGGGATCGGACCGTAGGGCTGGACGCGGGGCCGATGCCACCCGCCCTTGACCGACCAGCAGATGTCGACCATGTGGTCGGTGAAGACGACACCGAAGCCCGGGTTCTCCAGCACCTCGGCGACCCGAGCGGGGGTCGCCGCGTTGAGGTTCTTCGTCACCGCGAACTCCAGCGGAGCCACAGTCGCTTCGGCGTCGATCGTCGTCATCTCGTCTTCCATTCCTCGTGCGTGGGCGCGTCCTCGCGCCGTTTCAGCCTACGCCTGTCGCTCAGAGACGTGCAGCGATGGCCGAACCGACCTCGGCCGTGGTGCGCGCACCCGTGCGGGCGGCGATGTCCGCTTCCACGGCCGCACTCACGCGCGCCGATTCCGCGGTCAGTCCCAGATGGTCGAGCAGCAGGGCGACCGAGAGGATCGCGGCGGTGGGGTCGGCCTTCTGCTGCCCGGCGATGTCGGGCGCGGAGCCGTGCACCGGCTCGAACATCGACGGGAAGGCGCCGTCGGGGTTGATGTTGCCCGATGCGGCGAGACCGATGCCACCCGTGACCGCGCCGGCCAGATCCGTGAGGATGTCGCCGAACAGGTTGTCGGTGACGATCACGTCGAATCGCGACGGGTCGGTCACGAGGAAGATGGTCGCCGCATCGACATGCAGATAGTCGACCGCCACGTCGGGATGCTCGGCGGCGACCTCGTTCACGATGCGCTGCCAGATCGCGCCCGCGTGCACGAGCACATTCGTCTTGTGCACGAGGGTGAGCTTCCGCCGTCGGCGCTCGGCCAGCTCGAACGCGTAGCGGACGACGCGCTCGACGCCGAAGGCGGTGTTGACGCTGGTCTCGTTCGCGACCTCGTGCGGGGTGCCCTTGCGGATCGCTCCCCCGTTGCCGACGTACGGCCCCTCGGTGCCCTCGCGGACCACGACGAAGTCGATCTCGCCGGGGTTCGCGAGCGGGCCCGCCGCACCGGCGAACAGCTTGGACGGACGCAGATTGACGTAGTGGTCGAGGGTGAAGCGCAGCTTGAGGAGCAGCCCGCGCTCGATGTTCGCATCCTTCAGGCGCGGGTCGCCGGGCTGGCCGCCGACGGCACCCAGCAGGATCGCGTCATTCGCCGCGATCGACGCGAGGTCGTCGTCGGTCAGGGTGTCGCCGGTCTCGAGGTACCGAGCTGCGCCGAGCGAGAAACGCGTCTTCTCGAACGAGACTCCGCTGCCCGCCGTCACCGCATCGAGCACCTTCTCGGCTTCGGCGACGACCTCGGGCCCGATGCCGTCACCGGGGATGACGGCAAGCTTGACGACACGCGACATGACACTCCTAGCACTGGGGAGGAACCGAGGCGCTCACACCGATGGGATCGTCGGTTCAGGAATCCATCCAGCGTAGCGCCGCCCCGGGGCGCTCGATGTCCGCGTGACAGCAAGCGCTCCGGTGGGCGAGGATCACGCGGAGGGGTTCGAGGAGCGAAGCGTGACGGCGGCGATCACGCCTGCGAGGATCACGAGCCCCGCCCCGATCAGCGACGTGACCATGATCCCCGACCCGAACGCCGTGGCCGCAGCATCCCACAGGGCCGTTCCGAGCCTCTCGGGCAGCTCCGCCGCAGCGGTGTACGCACCGGCGAGGGTCTCCTTGGCGGCCTCGGCCGCCCCCGCGGGCAGTCCGTCGGGCAGCACGAGCGCGCCCCGGTAGAAGGCCGTGATGATTCCGCCGAGCACGGCAGTGCCGAGCACTGCTCCCAGCTCGTACGCGGTCTCGGACACAGCACTCGCCGCGCCGGCCTTCTCGGCCGGTGCACTCGAGAGGATGAGCTCGTTGGAGATCGTCTCGGCCGCACCGATGCCGATGCCGAGCACGACGAACGCGATGATCAGCGGCGCAACGCCGTGATCGGCCGTCGTGAAGGCGACCAGCAGATAGCCCGCCACCGAGAAGACCAGGGCCGCAGGGATCAGCACACGCGGATGCACACGACGAGAGATCGGCACCACCGTGAGGCCTGCGACGATCATGGCCGCCATGCCAGGCACGAGGGCGAACCCGGCGACCATCGGCGACAGACCGAGCACGAGCTGCAGATGCTGCGACACGAAGTAGAGGAAGCCGACGAGGGCCACCACGCTCAGCAGGTTCACGAGGATCGCTCCCGAGAACGAGCCGCGACGGAACAGCGCCATGTCGAGCATCGGGACGTCGGCGCGCAGCTGACGCCGGACGAACAGCGCACCGAGCAGAACTCCCAGCAGCGCCCAGCCGCCCGCGACGAGAGACGGGCCGTCGGTGGCGAACGACTTGATGGCGTACACGACCGGGATCATGGCGCCCATCGAGAGCAGGATGCTGATCGGGTCGATGCGCCCCGGGTGCGGATCACGGCTCTCCGGCACCAGAAGCGGTGCAGCGATGAGCAGCGGGATCAGCACCGGAACCGCCACGAGGAAGACGGAGCCCCAGGCGAAGTGCTCGAGCAGGAAGCCTCCGACGATCGGCCCCAGGGCGGAGCCGGCCGAGAACGCCGAGGCCCACACGGCGATCGCGAGGCGGCGCTGGTCGCGGTTGCGGAAGATGGACCGAAGAAGCGAGAGCGTCGACGGCATGAGCATCGCGCCGAAGAAGCCCAGCAGAGCTCGTGCGGCGATCAGCAGCCCGGCGGTGGGGGCGAATGCGGCCAGCGCCGATACTGCGGCGAAGCCGGTCGCGCCGATCAGCAGCATCCGGCGACGACCGAAGCGGTCTCCCATCGTGCCCATCGTGACGAGGAGGCCTGCGAGCACGAGCGGGTACACGTCGATGATCCACAACTGCTCAGCACCCGACGGCGACAGGGCCATCGAGATCTCCGGCAGAGCGAAGCTCAGCACGGTGTTGTCCACCGACACCAGCAGCACCGGCAGCATGAGCACGACGAGCGCCGCCCATCCTCGCGCCCCGACCCGGGGCGCCTCGGTCTCGACGTCGTCACTGACAGTGGGAATCGACGCTGTGCGCGTCATGAAGCACCTCTCACATCTCACGGGATCTATTACTGAACCGTCCAGCTGGTATAGTAACAGATGCCCCTTCCCGCAACGACGACTCCGAGGACCGCATGCCCAGACCGCCCCTCGCCCGTGAACGGGTGCTCGACGCCTTCGAGGCGATCGTCATCGCCGACGGCGAACGCACGGCAACCCTCGATGCGACGGCGAAGGCGGCCGGGGTCTCGAAGGGCGGGCTGCTCTACCATTTCGGATCGAAGGAAGAGCTCATCGCGGGTCTTCTCGGACGCCTCGAGGCCCTCAACGACGCCGACATCGAGAAGATGGCGTCCGCAGATGAGGGCCCCGTCGCCTATTACATCCGCACCTCGGTCATGGAGGACGAAGCCCTCGACCGCGCACTCATCGCCGCATCCCGGTTGGCTCAGGGCGGCTCGGCCGCTGCCGCCGACGCGCTCCGGCACACACGGCGACGTTGGGAGGATGCGATCCGTCCCCATGTGCGAGATGCCGCGAGCCTGGATCTCGTGATGCTGCTCAGCGACGGTCTCTACTTCAACAACTCGCTCGACGTGCACGGTCCGGAGCTCCTCGTCCCCCGGCGCCAGGAGCTCGCCGACCTCATCGCACTCGTGCTGAAGGCGACCGCGCCCTGAGCAGGCTCCCCCGTCACGCGACCAGGCCCGCGATCCTCCTCTCCAGATGGCGGCGGACGGCCGGGTCCTCCGAACGGACGAGGGCCTCATGGAAGTCCGTGAACGCGGAGAGCGGGTCTCCGCACCGCACGTCGAGCTCGGCCCTCACTGCGAAGGCCTGAGCAGCCGTGGTGCCGCGGAACAGCACATCGTCCGCATCCAGTTCGCGTCGTGCCGCCTCCGGGCCCACGCCGGGCGCGTGCCCTCGGGCCACGAGGCGGGCGAGACGTGCGGACGGCGAAGGCCACAGTTCCACCAGCCCCTCGTAGAGCTGCGCGATCCCGTCCCAGTCCGTGTCCTCCCAGTCAGCGGCGATCGCATGGAGCCCGGCGATTCCGGCCTGCAGCGCGAAGCGCCCGGTGCCGGCCGTGAGAGCCCGAGTCGCGAGATGCTCTCCTTCGGCGATCAGATCCGCGTCCCACTTCGTGCGGTCGGCCACTGAGAGCTCCACGAGCTCTCCGGCCGGATCGAGTCGGGCGGGGCGCCGGGCGTCGGTGAGAAGCAGCAGCGCGAGGAGTCCCGCCGCCTCCGGGTCATCGGGGCGGATGCGGTGCGCATCGCGAGCGAGCTCGACGGCGTCGGCGCAGAGCTGCGCCGCCTCCGCCCTGGCCGGGGTGTCGTAGCCCACCGTGAACATCAGCGATATGACCGAGAGCGCGTCCGGCATCCGCTCGGCGACCTGACGTCCGTCGGTCATCGCGAATCGGATCGCGGACTCGTGCAGATGCCGCTTGGCCCTCGTCAGCCGCGCAGCCATCGTCGATTCGGTCACCAGGAGCATCGACGCGACGTCGCGAGTGGGGATGCCGCACGCGAAACGCAGCGCCAGCCCGAGCCGGGTCTCCTCCGCGAGCTCGGGGTGACACACGGTGAGGATCAGCTCGAGACGCTCGTCGCCCGTGAAGGTGAGCTCGCCGGGTTCCTCGTCGTACGACCGCGCGGCGTCAGCGGCGAGCAGCGGCTGCGCCCGTGCCGCGGTGCGCTGACGGCGGATCGAGTCGACGGCGATGCGCCGTGCGGCTGTCGTGATCCATGCGGCTGGATTGCGGGCCCCTTCGCCTGCGTGCTCCTGCGCGATCGCGCGCAGGAACGCCTCCTGCACGGCATCTTCTGCGAGCTGCAGGTCGCCGGTGTACGCGGTGACCGCACCGAGGATGCGCCCGGCGTCCGCACGGAACGCGTCCTCGATGCGGCTGCTCATCCGCGAGGCGCCCTCAGGCGTCGACAGGACGCGCGCCCTGCATGTCCAGCACGGGATGCAGGTCGAGCCAGCCGCCGGTGGGAACCATCGCGGCGAGCTCGCGCGCCTGCTCGGGTGAATCGGCCGTGAACACGTAGAACCCGGTGACGACCTCGCGCGTCTCGCCGAAGGGGCCGTCTGTGAAGACCGGTCCGCCGTCGGACGGGCGGATGCGGACGGCTTCGGACTGCGGCCGCAGCGGCACGCCTGCCGTGATGCGATGACCCGCCTCGCGCACGGCGGCCTGGAAGGCCCTGTGGCCGGCCAGGTCGGCTTCGATCCGTGCGGCGGGGAGCACCGAGGGGTCCCACTCGGGCTCGTGGATGATGATCATGTACTCAGCGGACATCTGCTGTCTCCTTCGTCGTGCGGGCTGCGCCCGTGGATGTCGAACACTGATACGACGTCGACGGCCCGGTGAAATCGACAGCCGCGTGCAGATTCTTCCCGAAATCCGCGACGAGGGGAAGGAACCGCGGCCGGACATGCAGAAGCGGGAGGGGCGATCGCCCTTCCCGCTTCTGCATGACGTCGGTCAGACCTCCGCGAGCTCGATCTGACGGAACAGGTCGGCGTCGATCGCTGTGCGCACGTCGTCGAGGAGTTCGTCCGAGACGGGCGAGTCGAGCGTCAGCACGCTCAGCGCCTGGTCTCCCGCCGCGAGACGGCCGATCTGCATGCCGGCGATGTTGATCCCTGCCTCGCCGAACTTCTGGCCGTAGACCGCGACGATGCCGGGACGGTCGGTGTAGAGCATCACGACGTGGTGCTTCTCGATGGGCAGCTCGAGCGCGTGGTCGTTGATGCCCACGAGCTTCTCGGTCTGCTTGGGGCCGGTCAGTGTGCCGGAGACCGACAGCTGGCTGCCGTCGGACAGCGCTCCCTTGAGTGTGATGACGTTGCGGTATTCCTCGCTCACGTCGTCCTTGAGCAGGCGCACGGCGATTCCGCGCTGCTCCGCGAGCAGAGGCGCGTTCACGTACGAGACCGTCTCGCTGACGATGTTGGTGAAGACGCCCTTGAGAGCTGCGAGCTTGAGCACGCTCACGTCGTAGTCGTTCAGTTCGCCGTGCACCTCGACGTCGAGGCTCGTCAGCGGCGAGGTCGCCAGTGCCGAGAAGATCTGACCGAGCTTCTCGACGAGGGAGATGCCCGGGCGCACGTACGGATCGATGACGCCGCCGGCGACGTTCACGGCGTCGGGGACGAGGTCGCCGCCCAGCGCGAGCCGCACGGAGCGCGCCACCGACACGCCCGCCTTCTCCTGCGCCTCTTCGGTGCTCGCGCCCAGGTGCGGCGTGACGACGACGTTGGGCAGCTCGGTCAGCGCGCGCGCGGCGCTGCCTTCGACGGGCGGCTCGGAGGTGAACACGTCGAGCCCGGCGCCGGCGATCTCGCCGGCGTTGAGCGCCTCGATCAGCGCGGCCTCGTCGATCAGGCCTCCACGTGCGACGTTGACCACGTAGGCCGACTTCTTCATCGCCTTGAACTGCTCCGTGCTGAGCATGCCCGTGGTCTCGGGGGTCTTGGGCATGTGGATCGTGATGAAGTCGCTCTCGGCGACGAGCTCGTCGAGCGACAGCAGCTGGACCCCGAGCTGCTGGGCGCGAGCGGACGTGACGTACGGGTCGTACGCGACAACGCGCATGTCGAAGGCCGCGAGACGCGCGGCGACCAGGGCGCCGATGCGGCCGAGACCGATGATGCCGACCGTCTTCTCGAAGAGCTCTGCACCCGTGTACGAGCTGCGCTTCCACTGACCTGCCGACAGCGACGCGTGCGCGGCCGGGATGCGGCGGGCGAGGCTGAGGATGTGGCCGATCGTGAGCTCGGCGGCCGAGACGATGTTCGAGGTCGGCGCGTTGACGACCATGACGCCCGCGGTGGTGGCCGCCTTGATGTCGACGTTGTCGAGACCGACGCCGGCACGCGCGACGACCTTCAGGTTCGGCGCGTGGCCGAGGGCCTCTTCGTCGATGCGGGTCGCCGAGCGGATCAGCACCGCGTCCGCCTCCGCGAGCGAGGCGAAGAGCGCCTCGCGGTCTGTGCCGTCGACGCTGCGGACGTCGAAGTCGGGGCCCAGAGCCTCGATGGTGGCGGGAGAGAGTTCTTCGGCGATGAGCACAACAGGCTTCGGCACAGTGGATCCTTCGGGGCAGCGCGACATGCGGGAGAGGGCCGATGCGCCGCACACCTTGGGGGCGCGATCACGTCAACTGTACCGGAGCCGTCCCGCTGCTCTGCGCCGTGTGTCGGCGCGGGTCAGGCGGTACGAGCGACCAGGTCGCTCATGTTCAGGATGCTGTACCCGATCAGGTCCAGCCAGAACACCGCGACGAGTGCGAGGCCCGCAAGAAGCACGAGGGAGTACTCCCCCAGCTTTCTTCTGCGCCCGATGAGCAATGCGAACGCGAACACCAGCGCGGGGAAGAGCACGCCGAATCCCAACGTCGCCCAGCCGGCGGCGGTCAGCCCGCTCTGCGCCATGGAGACGAGGTGGGCGATCGCGTTCCAGACCGCGTAGGCGTAGAAGAGCCCGGCCAGCCCGGTGACGACGGAGACGACCCAGCGAGGAGCGCGCGAGGCGGAGACGGGCGCGCTCATGATCCGATCACCCCCACCGTCACGAACGGCCAGGGCACGAGCAGCACGACTCCGAGAAGCAGCACGCCGATCCTGATCCAGGCGGCCTTGCCGCGGGTGAGCACCCACGTGGTCATGAACCAGATCGCCGGAGCGGCGATCGCGAGCACGAACCACGGCAGGAACATCGAGTCGTCGACGATGAGGTTCGCGAGCGGCTTCAACCGGAGGCCGCCGATCGTCCAGCCGACCGCGTAGAGCAGGTAGACGCCGCCGATGACTCCGAGCAGGAGCAGCATGGTCGTGCTGAGACCCTCCGGTTCTTCCTCGACGACCTCGGTCTGCGCGACGGCATCCGCTTCGGTCGGGGCCTCCTCGACGTCGCCGCTGCCCTTGCCCACGGCCTTCCAGCCCTGCGGCAACGCGGCCGATGACGACGGCTTCGCCGACGCGTCGTCGTCACCGTCCCAGGAGAGGGCGTCGTCCGAATCGGAATTCATGTCCCCAGCGTAGAACACCGTGTCCACTAGGCTCGGGAATCATCGGGCTGCGCGTTCGCGCAGGGGGAAGGGATGCCGGAAGTGGCAGAGAACAAGAGCAACGAGATCGCCGAACCTGCGGCGAACTGGAAGCCCACAGCCGAGGCCAAGTCGAAGGCGACGATGTTCCGCTGGATCGCCGCCGTGCTGTGGGCCGTCGCGATCGTCGCCGAGGCGGTCGGGATCTTCTGGCTGCTGCGTCAGCGCGAGTACGTCGGCGAAGACGGCAAGCTCGTTCGCGATCCCGACACCGGGCTGTTGTCCGAGCAGGGCGTCACGGCGCATTTCCCGCAGTGGGCGTTCATCACGCTTCTCGTGCTGCTGGTCGTGATCGCCGCACTGTCGATCATCGGGTCGATGCTGTGGAAGAAGGCGAACCGGCTGGATCCCGCACGCAAGGCCGACAAGTTCCGATTCTTCGTGCAGAACCAGCTGGGCGCGATCATCGCGATCGTGGCGTTCCTGCCGCTCATCATCCTCATCTTCCTGAACAAGGACATGGACAAGGGGCAGAAGACGACGGCCGGCATCGTCGGCATCGTGCTCGCCGCTCTTGCCGTGATCCTGGGCATCGACTTCAACCCGTCCTCGGTCGAGCAGTACACCGCAGACCAGTCCACCGTGATCCAGCTGCTGGGCAAGGACGAGGTCGTCTGGGTCGACGGCGGCCAGGTCTACCACGTGTGCGATTCGGTCTCGGATGTGCAGACCGGCAATGAGATCCGCACCGGCACGACGGCGGAGGCGATCGAGGCGGGCAAGACACGTCTGACGCTCGAGTTCGCCTCCGAGCTCAAGAAGTGCAACCTCGCCGTGCCGGAGAACTCCGCCGAGATCGTCGATGCTCTGCGGGCGATCCGCGACGGGGCGACGGAGACGACGCTCCCCGCTCCCGTGTGGGCTGATCCGTCCGATGCGCCGATCGACATCCCGGATGCCGCGGACTCGCCCGAGCCGGCGGAGACGCCCGCCGAGTGACCACGCGCACCTGACTACGAAGAAGCGGCGCACGAAAC
>Ga0308158_10000750_pt1 | contig 44378 bp, 44 predicted proteins | sample PhyBR2_FD_201038 | JGI IMG/M metagenome (GOLD analysis project Ga0308158, IMG submission 201038) | Phyllosphere microbial communities from UC Gill Tract Community Farm, Albany, California, United States - DLSLB.R2 | ecosystem: Host-associated > Plants > Phyllosphere > Unclassified | place: USA... | reverse complement strand
GGAACGCGCAGGCGAACAGCATCGTTCTGTTCACTATGTCAGTATTTTCAAGTGCGGCAGGTCTCATCCCCGAGAGCCTAGCCCTCGCATCGCCTGCCGCCAATCCTGGAACGCACTTGTCGCCCGCCACGGCAGCACCTAGCTCTATGTCGATGGCGACCGACACCAATCTCGAAAATCCGTCGGCGCTCGGTCGTCCGCTGATCGACCGCCACCAGCGAACCATCCGCTATCTCCGGATCTCGGTCACGGACCGCTGCGACCTGCGGTGTCGCTACTGCATGTCGGAAAAGATGACCTTCCTCCCGCGCAGCAAGTTGCTGAGCCTCGAGGAGATCGCGATCATCGCCGAGCGCTTCATTGCGCGCGGCGTGACGAAGATCCGGCTCTCGGGCGGCGAGCCGCTCGTGCGGCGCGACGTCGGCGAACTCGTCACCCGGCTTGGCGGCAATATCGGTCGCGGGCTCGAAGAGCTCACGATGACCACCAACGGGACGCGGCTCGCCGAACACGCCGAGGCGATCGTCGATGCCGGCATCCGCCGCGTCAACGTCAGCATGGACAGCCGCGACCCCGATCGGTTCCGCTACATCACGCGTCATGGCGACGTCGATCAGGTGATCGGCGGCATCATGGCGGCACGCGATGCGGGTCTTGCGATCAAGATCAACATGGTTGCGCTCAAGGGGTTCAACGAGGACGAGATCGCCCCGATGCTCGCCTGGTGTCGCGACGAGGGGTTCGACCTGTCCCTGATCGAGACAATGCCGCTCGGCGCCATCGATGAGGATCGTACCGATCGCTTCCTCCCGCTGACGACGGTGTTCGAGCAGCTCGGCACGCAGTTCACGCTGGCACGCGACGCGCACAAGACGGGCGGTCCTGCCCGCTATTGGAACGTCGACGGTTCGCAGACGCGGCTCGGGCTCATCTCGCCATTGACCGCGAATTTCTGCGACGGATGCAACCGCGTCCGGCTGACGACCGAGGGCAAGCTCTACATGTGCCTCGGCCATGACGATCAGGTCGATCTGAAGGCAGCGCTGCGCGACGGCGGGATCGCCGGTCTCGATACCGCGATCGACGCCGGGCTCTATGCAAAGCCCAAGCGCCACGACTTCCGTATCGGCCAGGGCGAGGGTCCCGCGGTCGCGCGCCACATGAGCGTCACCGGCGGATGACGCATTACGCGCGCCGGGCGCTGGTCGTATCCTCGACGCCCCAGGCGCGCGAAGCCGCGGCGCAGCTGACCGATCTCGGCGACTGGGTCGGCGAGGACGAGGCCGACGTCGTCATCGCGCTCGGCGGTGATGGGTTCATGCTCCAGACGCTCCACGCGATGCTCGAGCGCCGAAAGCCGGCGGTGCCCGTGTTCGGGATGAACCTCGGAACCGTCGGATTCCTGATGAACGAATGGCGCCACCACGGCCTCGACGACCGCTTGTCGCGCGCCAAGCCGTTCAAGGTCACGCCGCTCAGCATGACCGCGGTCGGGATCGACGGGCGCACACACACGCTGCCCGCGATCAACGAAGTGTCGCTGCTTCGCGAGACGCGCCAGACCGCCAAGCTCGAGGTTACCGTCAACGACCGCGTCGTGCTGCCGGAGCTCGCCTGCGACGGGATCCTCGTCGCCACCCCCGCAGGCTCCACCGCGTACAATTTCTCCGCGCAGGGGCCGATCCTCCCGTTGGGGTCGGGCATGGTCGCGCTGACGCCGATCAGCCCGTTTCGCCCACGTCGCTGGCGCGGGGCGATCCTGCCCGACAAGGCGCGCATCCGCATCCGCGTGCTCAACCCCGGCAAGCGTCCTGTCTCGGCCGTCGCCGACCAGCGCGAGATCCGCGACGTCGCGCAGGTCGATATCTGCATGGACCGCGCGCGCGAGCTCACCCTGCTGTTCGATCCCGAGCATGCGCTCGACGACCGCATCACGATGGAGCAGTTCGCAGCCTAGCCTTTTTCTGGTTTTTCGCGACAAACCGGGTTGCATCGTCCGACTGGCCGTTTATAGAGCCGCCTCCGGCAACGTTCCCTGATAGCTCAGCGGTAGAGCTCTCGACTGTTAATCGAGTGGCCGTAGGTTCGAATCCTACTCAGGGAGCCATTTCCTCGTTCGCGAGGGTGCCGAGAAGGCCGTGAAGGCTTGCAAGCCCGCGGAAACCCTCACATTTGAAGTTCACGGCGGTTCGGCGCCGACCGGGGGCATCCAGCCTCAAGCGGGGGCACTTTGGGGACACCGATTTTCAAAGCTAGGGGCACCGCGTGCTGACCGACACAAAGTGTCGAAATGCGCGGAAGGCCGAGAAGCCTCAGAAACTTTCCGACGCGCACGGTCTGTATCTCTACGTCACGCCGACCGGCTTCAAATCCTGGCGGATGAAGTATCGGTTCGGCAACAAGGAAAAGCGGCTGACGTTCGGTGGATATCCGGAGGTCTCCCTGCAGGACGCCCGGGAACTGCGGAACGCTGCGCGTCTGCTGCTCCGGTCCGGGATCGACCCAGCGATCGAGCGGAAGCAGCGCGAGGCGACGATCGCATCCGAATCGCTCCGCCTGTTCGAACCGATCGCCAGGGCGTGGCACGATTCGCAGAAATCTACATGGTCACCGCGATATGCATCGAAGGCGCTGGCGAGCATGGAGAAGGACGTCTTCCCCTCGCTCGGCAACGTACCGATCGGCTCGATCACCGTGCCGATGGTCCTGCAGACGCTTCGAGCGGTCGAGGAACGCGCGGCGATCGAGACAGCGCACCGCTTGCGCCAGCATATGTCGGAAATTTTCCTCTACGCTATCGGAGCTGGTCTGACCGAGTCGGATCCGGCGCACGTCGTGAAGCCAGCGCTGCTGCCTATGACGAAGGGACGGCGACCAGCGGTGCGGCTCGCGAGCGAGGCGACCGCCGTGCTGGGAAGGGTCGAGGCTATGGACGCATTCCCTGCGACCAAGCTAGCCTCACGGCTACTGGCGCTGACAGCAGCACGCCCTGGCGTCGTCCGGATGGCGGCACCGCAGGAATTCGAGGGGCTCGATTCGACAACGCCGCTGTGGCGCGTGCCGGCGGAAAAGATGAAGCTGACGGTCGAGCGCAAGAACGACGCGGACTTCGAGTTCGTTATCCCGCTGTCAACGCAGGCGGTGGAGGTAGTCCGTGCGGCGTTGCTGCGATTCGGGAGTGGGCCCCTGCTCTTCCCCAGCGTCCGGAGCCCAAAGAACCCGCTCAGCGACAACACGCTGTCCAAGCTCTATCGAGACGCCGGGCAGCGCGGTCGTCACGTCCCTCATGGCTGGCGAGCAACTTTCTCAACAGTAATGAACGAGCTGGCGGCGGTAGACGACCGCACTGGCGATCGCGGCGTGATCGATCTGATGCTGGCCCACGTTCCCGCGGGAATGTCGGCGTCGGAAGCCGCGTACAATCGGGCGATGTATATGCCGCGACGACGCGCGATCGCACAGGCGTGGGCGGAACTCCTGATCGTCGATCTGCAATCAGCCCAACAACTGGCGGAGCGCACCGCGCAGTAGCAGGTGCACAATGAATGCCGTCGCGATCGGCGGGCATTTCGCATCCGTGTTCCACCAGGCCACCGCCGGCGCGGCGTTGCACCGCTCGAACAAGGCAGGCGCGCAGCATCGGACCGGCGCACCTGTACGCCGCGACAGCCGCGAGGCGGGCACTTTCGAGGATATGTTCTGGTCTATCCCCGCGAAGGGTGAGACCGATAAGCTGCTACTGACTGCTCGACGCGCGCTCGATGCAGCGCGCCGGCTATCACGCGATGAGCGAGCAGGCGAGCGGACGCTTACCAACGCCGAACGACGGATAACCAAGCTGACTGCCGGGGCCGTCCGGGTCTACGAAGAGATCCTCACCCTTGCCCGGTTGAACGAGGGCAAGGTCTACCCGTCATACGATTATCTCGCTGGCGCAACTGCGCTCGGACGGCGGACGGTCGCACGAAGCATCGCGATCCTGGAGGACATCGGGTTCGTGGTCCGCCAGCGCCGGTTCAAACGGGTGGAGGGCGAGAAAGGTGAAAAGCCGCGATATGAGCAGACGTCGAACGCTTATCGGCCGACGTTAGCGCAGGCTGTCATGTCGTACCTGCCGCGGTGGATGCGACCCGCGCCACCCCCCGTCGATCAGGTTCAGCGCGACGCTGAGAGGCAGGAGGACACCCAGCACATGCTATCGCAGCTCAATTGCCGCGAGCTCGCCAGGGCTACGCTGAGCGGCCCTATGGGGGATGCCCTCGCTCGCCTAGGAGCGCGCATCGATGCGCAAGGTGCGAGTGCCGAAACGGTCCTGAACCGCTGACCGATTCTTAGATCTATAGTCGAAGGGAGTCGCTACGCGACGCAGGTTGGATGCTCCCCCATGCCGCAACGGCCCGACACAATGACCCGACCGCCAAGACCCGGCTGTCGGAACGCGGCGGCTTGCGCCGCCACGGGCTGTCGATGGGGGAGGAGCACGAAGCGTGCCGAGCTCCCCCGCTCGGCACGCTCCGGGCGTCGTCACCCCGCCCCGGTTATACGTTTGCCGCGAAATCAAAGTATCCGTGAAGCTACGGAAGTGTTCGAAATAAGCTTGCACGTTTCCCCACGCTGAGTGGGATAACCTACCCTTGCGCCCCCCGCCCTAGAGGTCGGCCCATCTCGGCGATCGGCGCGGTTACGCCGTCCAGCTCGTCGGCCCAGATTTGGAACAGCCACCCCCGGCGCCCCAGCTGCTTGCTGCGATCGTACGCGGCCGCGACCTTGTCCTTCGGCGAATGCGCCAGGGCGCGATCGATCGCGGTATGCTCGCCCGGGCACCGCTCGTTGAGGATCGTGGCGAACGTCGCGCGCCAGCCGTGAGGAACGTGGCGCCCCGCGAAGCCCGCGCGATCGTACAGCGCGCCGATCGCCTTCTTGCTGATCGGCTGGCCGGGTGCCCGCTCGAATATCAAACCACGCAAATTTGCATCGTCCCGATGCAAATTGACACGGATCTGATGCAAGATCGCAACGGCCTGGCGCGACAGCAGCACGATGTGATCGTTCTTCGCGTCGAGCTTCTTTGCTGCCGCCAGCTTCATGCGCGCGGCCGGCACGCGCCAGAACGGCGCCGGTCCGTCGAGGTCGCAGATCTCCTCCCACTGCGCGCCGCGCAACGCGGCATAGCGGACCGCGGTCAGCGCCAGGAATCGAGACGCCAGCTTCACCGCCGGCGCGACGTCGACCAGCTCGGCCGCGGCGAGCAGCTCGCGCGCATCCTCGATCTCGAGCAGCGCCGCGTGATGTTGTGCCGGCGCTGGGGGAGTGAGCGCGCGGCTGACGATCGCCGCGGGATCCTGGTCGACCAGATCCTCGGCCATCGCGTACGCGAACACGGCCGAGATCCGCTGGCGAACCCGACGCGCCGTCTCGAGACTGCCCCGGTCCTCGATGACGCGCAGGGCGTTCAGGATCACGGGAACGGTCACCGCGCCGATCGGCATCGCGCCGATCGCCGGGAAGACGTCCCGCTCGAGCGTCCGGAGGACGTCGCCGGCGTGAACTTCCGTCCAGCGCGGCCGCATATGTGCATGCCACTGGCGCGCGACGTCATCGAAAGCACGAGCCTTGCCGGATTGCGCAAGTTCGCAAGTACGGGGATCCTCGCCGCGGCCGAGCTGCTCGCGCACCTTATCGCACCGGGCCCGCGCCGCATCTAGCGACACTTCAGGAACGGCGCCGATGGTCAGCAACTGCTCCTTTCCGGCCATCCGAAACTTCATGCGGAAAGACTTTCGCCCGGTGGGCGCGACGTAGAGGTGCAGGCCGCCCTGGTCGAACAGCTTGTAAGCGGCCGCGCGCGGCCGCGCGGCTTTCACCGCGGCGTTGGTCAGCATTTGGAAGCTCCCAGATCAATTCAGGATGGTATTTTGTGCATCGCCTACGCAACGGAGCTGGCGTAGCGTCGCCCAATGATGCGAATGCTGCCGCCGCCCCTAGTTCGTAAGCGTGACCCTGGCGCTAATGAGACCCCGCCGCCTCTACCAACTACTGTGCGAACATGGACCGATGCGTATATCGCGGAGCGTTTGGCAAAAAGTCACGGGCATCCGTATCATAAGATCGTGCTCGAATCTGAAATTCGGGTCCGCGAGACTTGGAGATCACCCGACAGTTGGGCGATACCAATTTCCTTGCTCTCGCTCGTAATTTCGGTCGTCGCTCTCATCGCGCATTAAACGGTAGAATGGCGGCGGAACGGCTAGCCCCAAGTGCGGCGGAGGTGACCTCCGCCGCGGGCACGCTTATCAGCGCCTTTTACCGCCGGCGTACCCCGCACTTGCGTGGCCGATACCCTCGGCCTGAGCATCCGCCGTCATATTGCGGCAGCTTGTCTTGTTGGTAGTAAATTGGATTTAACAGAATCGCCCTAGAGACAGCATGGCCGCTCCTCCGATTGGGTAATTTTCTGCCATCATGACAGACACGACGACGTCACTTATCGCCCAAACTGAGGGCCTAGCAGCGGGTAAAGAGAAAGAGGGACGGCTCGAACACTGCCCCTATGATGAGGCCCAAACCCCGGTCTTACGAGCTATCTGGCAGAATGCCTTCATAACGGCACGTCTCTACGGCGACGAATGAACCCCATAACCTTTTCGAACGAACCACGTCGGTTTGTCTCGATACGAGACGGTTTTTGAAAGCGTATTAGTTTGAGTATTTGCGCTTGATGATCGCTGTCGTACCGGCTCGCGCTTTGGCGAATGGGAAGGTTTCCGAATGGCATACATCGAACCCGAGCCAGATTTTGAGAAGTTGGCGTCGGACGAACTGGAAGCCGCTGCAGGGGCGGATACGATAGAAAACCGCCGGGCTCATCTGGATCAGGCCGCCATCTACGCGGCGCTGGGGGAACGCAGCCGGGCACCATCGCAGCCCAAATAGTAAGGCGGCGGCGAAGGCGCCCTCCGCCGCCTCGAATTTAATTGAATAACCGAGGCGGACGGGATGCCGCTGCTTCAGATCAGACTGATTGGGTATAAATTCCATCACATGTCTGATGGACCTACTATCGACTAGCCTGGGAGGCATCAGTTAAGTGGGTGTTATGCTATCGAAGCCCCCGATTTCGCCGGACGAGCTGCGCACCCGTCTGAACGAGCTGGTCGAGCAAGCGGATCAATTGAAGCTGTATGCTGTCGCCGCGATGCTTGACCTAGCGGTAAGCCAAATCCCAACAGACACGAAGCGCTAGGTGTAGCGGCGGAGGTACCCTCCGCCGCCAGCACGGTTTTCCGCGCCTTTCGGCGCCGATCATACCCCGCTTTTGGGTGTTCGATACCCCGGCGCTGACGATCGATTAGGTAACCGAAAGCACGAAGCCGGGGTTTTCCGAGTCAAAGCACGAAGCCGATCAGGCCGGCTTGTTACGGATGATCAGTTCAGTGACCTTCGCGCCGGCGCCGGTCGCTACCGCCCCGATCGTCCAGGTCGTCTCGACTTCCTGGATGTCGAAGGCAGCGAACGCCTCACGGATGAACGGCGTGTCGTTGATCGACATAATGAAGCTGCCGGCGATCGTCGCCAGCTGTGCGGCCATCGCGACATAGTCGTCGCGGCCGAATTCGACGCCGTAACCAGTCGTCTCGTCATAGGGCGGATCCAGATAGAACAGCGCGCCGGCGTGGTCGTACCGTCGGATGACCTCGGCATAGGTCAGCTGCTCGATCTGGACTGGCTCGAGGCGCCGGCTGAGCAAGCGCAGCTCGGCGCGGAGCTTGGCCAGGTTGAACCGCGACGGCGACTTCCGGTCGACGCCGTAGTGCCGGCCGATGATCTTGCCCCCGAACGCCAGGCGCTGGAGGTAGAGGAAGCGAACCGCACGCTCGATGTCGGTCAACGTGGTGGGATCGATCGACCGCTGCCGCTCGAATTCCGCTCGGCTTGCGATCAGCCAGCGCAGCTCCTGAACGAACGGCTCGTAATGCCGGCGCACGACGCGAAACAGGTTGGCGACGTCGCCAGACAGGTCGTTGATGATCTCGACGGTCGGTCGGCGCGATCGGCGTAGGAAGACGCCACCCATGCCGACGAACGGCTCGATATAGGCCTTGTGCGGGGTGGCATCGATCAGCGCGCACAGGCGCGTGGCGAGGTTGCGCTTGCCGCCCATGTACGGGGCGGGCGGGCGAGCGGTGATGGTGGGCTGCATTGTAGTGGTGTGACCTTCATGACGAGGCACGGGCTACGCGCGCCATGATGGCCGCCGATCGACGCGATCGGCGGAGCCCCGGCCGGTCGGCCGCGGGATGGATGATGCGACGATCGTCGCGAAACTGTTTGAGGGGTCGCTGCGCGGCTGACCCACCGGACGGACCGGGTGGTTAGCCGCGCAGGACTGCGGGAGACTGCGCCCCGCATATTTCCCCGAAGGGTCTTCTATTCTGCAGGCCACCCGGCGAACCGGAAACCCACAGTCGACCGCGCGCGCGGGCCGTCTCTGCGGCTAAGCTCGGACAGGCGCGGGATCTATGCCACGCGGGTCCGAGCCGAGCAATCGGCGTCGCGTTACTTGGCGATCTCGTACCAAGTGCCGTCGACCAGCTTCAGAGTGTCGTTCTTCTTCAGAACGATCGACGAACCGGCTGCCTTGATGCGGGCGTTGATGCGGGCGATGATCCCCGGGGTCGCGAGGGTCACGGTGCCGTTGCCTTTCCGGTCGACCAGAACCTCACCAACGTCGAACCCTCGCGGCGCGGCTGCGGGCACTGGCGTGTTGACCGCATAGCCCTTGGCATCACGGGTGCAGTTCTTGCCCCAAGTCACCCGGGCAGCCTTGCCGCCCCACTGGAGCAGCGTGCCGGCCGGGACGGCGAAGACGCATTCCTCGACCGTGATCGAGACCGCGTACGTGTTCTCGATACGCAGCACCGGCGCCGTGGTCGTGCTGCTGACGACCAGGCGGTCGATCGTGACGTTCTGCGCCGCCTTAGCGTTCAGCCAGATATGCGCGCCCGACGGATCCTTGCTGGTCAGCGTGGTCGCCGTGATGTCGTTCCAGAAGCGATAATTGCGGCCGTTGCGCTCGGCCGTCAGATCCTCGAGGCGGGCCTGCCCCTTCAGATCGAAGCCCCCATCGCTGTTGTCCGTCGAAACGTCGCGCCGATAGGTCACGCGGTAGACTTGCGCTTCCTGACTGAAGCCGTCGCCATTGGTGTACTTCTTGGGAACGTAGACCATCCGGTGCCCGCTGGCAGTCACGCCCTCGACCAGGACGTCGTGCACGGTGCCGCCAATGTCGATCCCGACCGGCAGATCGCTGCCCGACGTGATGCCCTTGGTCGTCATCGCGCCGTTGCGGATCACGATGTCGTGCGCATCACCGCGCAGGCGAATGCCGGCGCGGCCATAGCGGAGGGTGAAGCCATCCATGCGCAGGCCGTTCGCTTCGGCCAGCGCGTCGATGTAGCGATAGCTGGTCAGGTTCTCGGCCTTTGTGATGACCGTCCCTGGCTTGAGCGGTCGGGCGGGACCGGCAAGCGCGGGGGCAGCGAACATCAGAGCGGCAAGTGCGATGTAACGGTGACGGGTCATGCTTTGCGCCTCACGATGATTGCACCCATGCGGGTGTAGCTGTTGATGGTCCCGCTCGACGTCGTCATGAGCGAGATGAACGGGTACAGGCGCTTCGACCAATCCCAGCCGACTGGCGGGTCGAATTCCTCCATCTCCACCCCAGCCTCGTCGAGCCACATGATGCGGTTCAGTTTGGGGTAGAGCCTGACGCCAAAGGAACGGGTGAATTCGGCCAGCCCCGAGCCAACGCCGAAGCCCGGGTAGACGACGGACGCCCGCGCCTTATCGACGCCGCCCTGGAAGATATGCGAGTAGCCCGTCGCTGCGGCCGAGCCGGCCGCCGGGATCGCACCGGCCGACTGCACGACGTTCGACACATAGATCGCGTCAGTCTGTGCGCTGATCGATACCGCCTTCTGGGTGGCGAACCCGACAAACAGCTTGCGCGCAGCGTTGCCGTTTTCTTCCTTCACGGACTCGACGTAGAAATCGACGACGGAGAAGTCGGACGGAACGATGCCGGCATCGTAATAGATGTTGGCCTCGCTGTCGGCCGTCGCACCGCCATAGACCCGCGCCTGCATGCCCTGGGCATTGAAGCTGATCGTCGGGCTGCCGGTCTGCGTGCCAAAGCCGGCCGTGGTCAGAGCCGCGGGGCGGGATCCAGCGTTGCGCAGCTCGAACCGCTCTTCGGTCAGATCCGCGATGTTCGGGTTGAGTGGCGTGGAGGCGACAGGCGCAACAAGCGGCCCTGACATCATGCCGATGCGGTTGAGGTCACCCGAACCGCGCCAGTGATACATCGCCACCCATTTGTTGTTGACCGTATCCATCCGGAAGCCGCGCAGACTGGCGCCGATCGGGCGCGTCGTTGCATCGCCGGCGCCTAGGAGCGGCTTTGGCTTTCCAGCGATCGGCAGTCGGCCGTTAGCGCCGTAGAAGACCTCCGAGATCACCGCACCACCCTGCTCTGCGCCCGACGACGGCGACGAGAAGACGGAGAGGGCCGAATATAGCCCGTCGGATACGCGACGGATTGAGCTGACGGGGAAGAAGTTCGCTGCCCGCTTTCCGTTCAGCACGGCCGGGCTATCGGTCAGAAGGCCGGCGGTCGCGCGCAATGGCGTGATGCGTGTGGGCGTTCCTGCGATGGGATCGTCGCTGCCCCACATCATCGAGCCGCTCTTGTCGGTTCCTGCCGCCAGGCTGAGATACAGCCAGACCCATGGCAGGCCGGTTGCGGCGTTGATCAGGCCCGGGAACGGGTTCGGGCCGCTGTTGCAATAGCCGGTGTGACCATCGCCCACCGCGGCAGTGGCAGGATTGTTCAACAGGATCGTCGAGCGCGACGCTGGCAGAACAAAGTTCAGGCCATCATCCGAAACACTTCGGATCGTCGCCTGATTATACCTGTAGACGGTTGCGTTGTTGGTTTGGCAGGTGAGGATGACCTTGCCGTTGTAGATGTTGACGTCGGGCGTCTCGATCTCGGTGAAGCCGGCCGGGTTGGTTTGTGCCTGGCCGCTTCCGACGATGGGATTGGCGGTCGGCTTGCTCGCGATGCTATCGAACCAGCCCGCCGCAAGAGCGTCGTCATACGATAGCCACTGCGCAGTCGTGGCGTCGCTACCGCGAGCAACCCATAGCCAAATGCCCTCGGTGCCGCTGCCGTGATCATCCGAGAAGTAGATCGCCCAATCCGCGGGGAACGCTGCGAAATTGCGATAATCGACGAGGCAGGGCCAGTACGGGCCCTTCCCGTTGCTGTTCATGGTCGCCGGCTTGGTGATGAACGTGTCGTTCATGGCCGCGATCGAGTAAGTCGTCGTCGGCGACGGTGTCGGCGTTGGCGTTGGCGTCGGCGTCGGCGTCGGCGGGATCCCGGCACCGATCGGCGTGCCGATCGAGGCCAGCACGCCGGCAACGGCGCCTACCATCACCACGCTGTACGGCAGGAACACGCGACGCGTGCCGCCACCATTGCCGTGCTGGATGACGACTTCGGTGAGCATGGTCGGGTCGAGCGCGCCACCCGCCGACAAGGCGCCGGCGTCTGCCGGATGGGCCGCGGCAGCGACGCCGGATCGCACGGCCGCCGATGCGACGGCGTCGTCAAGGGTCAGGCGCGCGGGTTTGCGCTCCGGGAACCGAGGGTCCCAGAGGAGGATGGTCTTCATCGCCGAATTCCTTGTTAGTTCGGAGTGGGGCAGCCTGGCGGCGTGACGCCGGTCGACAGGATCGCGGACACGCAATGGCGCTCGAGCTTCACGGCAGCGGCCCGGGTGTTGCCGCGCGCGATCGCGGCGATCGCCTCGACCAGGCGCTCGTACAGTTCGGTGAGGATGGCCTTGTCGATCGTCACCAGCTCGCCGGTCGGCTTGGCGCTGAGCGGCTGCAGCTGCTCGGTCCTGGTCAGCTCAGGGGGCAGCGTCGGGATCCGCGGCCGCTCGGTTCGCGCGATCGATGCCGGCGTTGATGCTATCGCGCAGGCGGTCGAAAGGAGCGGCAGGCAAAGGCACGCCAGCAGCAGGCGGCGGGACGGCGTCGAGAGCATCGCGGAGATCCTTGATCGTGGTTTTGACGTAGGCGTCGGCCAGCGCGTCCGAGCGGGTGACGCTGCGCGCGATCGCGTCGGTGGTGTCCGCAGCCGACCGCTCGTCGGCGCGCGCCTCGGCGACGCGGTCGCTGTGCGCACGCTCGGTCTTGGCGGTGACCTTGGCGGCGCCGGCGGTCTCGCCGCTGCGACGGATCAGCGCGACGCCGGCGACGATCGCCAGCAGCACGCCGATCGCGATGATGATGCGGATCCGCGTCACAGCGAGATCGCCTGACACTTCCGGCGATCGACGTTGCCGACCCGGTGCGCGATCCAGCCCTTGTAGAAGACCTTCAGCTTCGGGTTCACGCGGACCAGGCGCGCGTATTCGGTGCCCTGCGCGGCATCGAGGTTGCCGAGGGTGGCGATGCACAGGTTGCCGGCGCCGAGTTTCGCCTGGCAGCTGCGATACGCCGCGATCGTGCCGGGCCCGACGCGGCCGTCGGTCGCCAGCGTGGCGCCGCACAGGACGTTGATCGACTGCTGGAACCACGTCGACGGGCGCGCGGGGCCCATGTTCACGGTCGTGTCGAACAGCTCCTCGGTGACCGCGGCGTCGATCGTGACGAGCGGCGCGTAGCCCGGCTGGATCAGGTACCGGCGATAGTAGATGCTCTCGGCCACCTCGCGGGGCAGCGTGCGCATCGGTCCGGTGTAGCCGTTCTGGACGGCGACCGCCTTGGTGATGCCCATATGCGTCTCGCCGCCCGGGTCGGCCGGGTGGTTCACGTATCCGCCCTCGATCGCGATGACGCCGGCGATCATGGCCAGCGCCGCGGCCGCGATGCCGCCTGCCGCCTTCGGTGCGACCTTGCCGGTGATCGACTTCCACAAGCTGCGCCGATCGGCCGCGGCTTTCTGTGGGATCAGCCGGGCGACGATCGTCGCGACGAACAGCAGCGTCGGAATGACGCGCACGGCCGTCTCCGGAAAGACGGCACGCACGTCGTCGGGCAGACCGTTCCAGATCTGGAGCAGCGTATCCGGCGCGGCCGCGGCGAAGGTCGTCAGCAGGGCGCCAAGCGCAGACAAGCGCACGGACCACAGGCGCCACGCATGGCGCCAGTTCTCGATCAGTTTCATGATGGTCTCCGGGGGTGGCGGCGATCGGCCGCGGGCCGTCAGGCCGGGTCGTAGGTGGTCGAGATCGCGCGGGTGCCGCGCAGCAGCGCGTCGCGCTCGAGCGCGGCTTCGGCCTGCTCGATCAGCAGCACGATCGCGAGCGTGGGCGCGATCGGCGGGAAGGCGATGTTCAGCACGGCTTTAAGCGATCCCGGCCGGCGCGGGGTGCGCGCCGCGGCCGGCGGGACAAACATGATCAGCGCGCTGATGACGATCATGACGAGTCCGCCGTCGATCATGGCATCTTACTCCCCAGCTGGTTCGGTACCGCAAGCACCTCGAGCTTCGCCTCGATCCGCGTGGTGCGCGCGTCGATCGCGCGCAGCTGCTCGTCGCGCTGCTCGAGCACCGAGATCCGACGATCCTGCTCGCGCACCTGGTTGATGACCCCGCCGATCGTCAGCAGTGCGCCGATGATCAGGCCGGCCGCGGTGATGACGGGGACCCATGCAAGCCAGCGGGGTGGCGACGCATCTTTCACCGCGCGATCCCGAGGACCGCGACGAAGGCATTGCGCATAACCTATCTCCGAATTTTAGAGCGGGACGCCTGCAGCGGCGCCGAGCTGGCGTTCCGTCCGGAACCGGATGTCATCGGGGAACGCGGCGTTGAGGAAGGTGCCGGCGAACCACAGCCCTTCGAAGAAGTTGATGTAAGCGCCGGTTTCGTTGATCGCTGCGCCGAGCAGCGGCTGCTCGTCGGCCAGCGGGTAGGTCGCCGTCCCGGTGTCGGATCCGTCCAGGCGCTGCACCATGCCGTTCGCATTGTAGCCAGTGCGCAGGATCCCGTCGGTCGAGCGATGCGAGACGACCATGTTGATGCCGCGCGGCGCGACGCTGGATCCGCTCGAGGCGGTCTGTCCGGACTGCGGGTTGACCCGGAACTGCGCCGTCGACGTGTCGAGGAAGTTGAGCCGGTGCATCGCGTTGTCGCTCGCCGCATTCTTGCTGCGCCGCCCGGTGAACAGCAGCACGAAGGTGCCGTCGGTAGCCGTCGACTCCCGACGGATCGTCGAGACCGACGTGAACTGCGCGAAGCGCATCCCGCCGATCGGCCCGAGGTTGCCGACGACCGCGCCGGTGAACTCGAGCGCCCGATACCCGTCGACGACGCGCAGCAAGGGCTCATAGCCGTCGGGGAAGGTCAGGTGGTTGCCGAACCCGGTGAGATCGGTGACCGCCTTCACAGTCCCGTTCTCGATCGCCGGCTCGGTGCGGCCGATATCGGCCCAGGCCGTGTTCGGCTGCGAGAGGTCGTACCACCAGCCATTCGTCGCGCCGGTCGCCGCGATCGCCTGGGCGACGGTGATGGGATCATCGCCGACGTCGTTGATCGTGACCGTCAGCGGGTACCAGGCGGAATAGATGCCGTTCACGTCGAGCGCGCGGATCTCGGCCTTCAGAACATTGGTGCCGTCGGCTGCAACGCCCCCGACCTTTTCGAAGTCCTGGGCGAAGACGGTCAGGTCGCGACCCTTGATGTTGAGCTGCCGGACGTCGGGCCCGCGGATCTCGAGCGTCGCGTTCTCCGATATGGCAATGCGGAACGTGCCCGGCTTGTTCTCGTCCAGCGACAGCGCCAGGCTCGACGTGATCTTCGGCGGAGTGACGTCGGCATGGTTCCACACGCCCGACAGGCTGTCGGTCGGATCGTCCGCTTCCGACGTGTAAAGCGTGTAGCCACTGGGGGCCTGGATGCCGGCGACGGCTGCCGAGTCCCATGCGATCAGCGCGCTCTGGTCGCCGCGGAACACAGGAGCGGTACCGGCCTGGATGAACGTGCCGCCCTGGATCCGGACGCGCGACTTGCCGCCCTGCATGGCGAAGACATGGCAGCTGCTGCCCGAGCCACCGCGCGATCGCGGCGTGTCGCTGTAGGCGTTGATGACCGTCGCATCGCCCCACAGACGGATCGAGCGCTTGCAGTATTTCGTCCGGAAGTTGACCAGGACGACACCCATCCCCTTATGGTCGATGCCGCCATCGGAGATGTTCTCGGCGTAGCAATCCTCGTAACGCCAATTGGCATTGCCGCTCTCGCCCGAGAAACCGTCGCCATTCCAATAGCTGCCCGGGCCCGCGTTCAGAACATTGCGGACCGAGACGCGGCGAACGATGCCGTTCGACGCCTTGTCGTCGAGCTGGACGCCACAGGTGATGAAATCGCCATCGATGTTGCCGGAATCAAAGTCGCAATCCTCGATCAGGATATTGGTCGAGTTGTGGCGGAACTGGATGCCGTGCTTCGAGAACTTGTCGATCTTCACGCGGCGCACGGTGCAGCCGGTCACGGTCGCATCGGCAGTGCCGTTGCCGTAATTCACGATGCCGCGGGCGACGTTGATGGCCTCGATATCCTCGATCAGGATATTGCTGACCGGCTCGCGCATCCGGATGCAGCCGGCGCCGACGTTGCGGAACCGCATGTACTGCAGCACGAGATTGTTTGCGCCGGCATTGAGCCGGAACATCTCGCTGCCGACCGTGGCGCCCTTCGTCCAGGGCGAGGCGCGATTGCCGACGAACTCGGCCATCATGGGATCACCGTTCACGTCGACGCCGCGCACCGTACAGCCACCGCGGCTGAGCGAGATCACGCTGGTCTGGTTATAGACGCCGGCGTCCGCGCGCAGCCACACCTCGGCGCCAGTGGGCGCCGCCTGCGCGATCATGGAGTTGAGAGCCGACAGCGGCGCGGCATTCTCCCAGGACGAGCCGTCCTTCGCCCCGGCACCGCCTGGCGCGATACGCCATGCCGCGGGGCCGGTGGGCGGAGGCGTCATGTCGACGTCGGGCGCATAGAACAGCTCGAAGCTGGTGACCTCGTCCTCGAGATCGAGCTCGATGCGCGAGCAGCACAGCCGGGCGTCGACCGACTGCTCGCTGTCGACCAGGCGGACCGCCGGCGTCGCGCGCGCTGGATCGGACCAGACCAGCGCAGCGACGCTGACCGAGAATCGCGGGTCGCCCGCAAGCACCAGGCCGCGCTCGTCAACGATCGTCTTGGCGTCGACCAGCTGGTCGAAGAACCCCTCGCCCGGCTGAAGCGAACCGTCGCGGGCGCCGGTGAGCGCATCGCGGATCGCGGTGTTCTCGTAGCGCTCGATGATGGCTTCGCGCGTCGCCGCGGCGATGTCGTTGGGAAGCGCGCTCATTTGGCTTTCCAGATAACAGCCGCAGCCGACGCGGCCGCAGTTTCAGTCGTGGCAGCCTTGATCTTGTCCTTTGCCGCCTGGGCGATCGCCTCGAGGCGCATGACCGCGGCATTCGACGATGCAGCGCCGGCTTCGAATTTGGCGATCACCGCGGCGATCGTCGCGCCGGTCAGGTCGACCTCGGCCATCGCAGCCGGGAAACGAACGCGGCGCGTTTCAAGATTGAGGGTGGCGACGACCGAAGATCCCAGCGAGCGGAAGTCGATGACCTCGCGCGCCTTCTGCATGTAGACGAGCTTCTTGGCACCGCCCTGCGTCAGATAGCCCATCTGCGCCGCCTCGCGCTGGTCATCGACCTGGCCGAGCAGACGCGCCTTGATCAGTGCCATGTCCGGTGCCCATCCGGAGCCGACGACGAACTTCTCGCGCGCGAGATCGCCGAAGCGTGGCACCTCGTACGCCGTCCAGGTCGCGTCCCATGTCCGGGTGGCGTTCATTGCCGGGTGCACGTCGGAAAAGACCTGCGCCTGGATCTCGCCGGTGTTCAGGAGAATGACCCACTGCTTCATAGCCCGGTCCTCACAGTGAACGCGCCGGCAGGATCGCCCTGCCCCTTGCTCGAGGCTGCCACCGGCTGCGCGCGGAGCAGCGGGGCCGCGTCGTAGATTGCGTTTGGCGTCAGACCGGAAACGGTGATGACGCCGGTGTTGAGGCGTCCCTGCACGACGTCAATCTTGCCGGTCGTGGTGTTGCCCTGGCGATACGCTTCGGTGCCGACGATCTCGGCTGCAGCGTCGGTCCAGCTGGCGCCGCCAGTCGGCCGATATTGCAACCTGGTAGCCGCGGTGAGCGAGCCGTAATCGAACGCGGGCGAGCCCTCGTTGCGGAAGTAATAGGTCACGTCGAGCACCATCGAGATCCTGCCGGCGCTATCGGCCTTTGCCGAGACGAACGACGTCGGTGCCGATGGATAAGTCGGCGTGCGGCTCTTGATCGTCGGGAAGCTGGTCAGCGAGGCGCTGGCGTCGGTTGGCGGTGGTGCAACGGCGTCGGGCAGATTGATCGTGACGGTACCGGGCAGCACTGCGCCATCGAGGTTCGATACGATCTGGATGGTCCCCGACGATTGCACGGCCGTGATTGTCACGGTGCCGCGGGCGATCGATGCAGGATCGTTGTCGATCGTCGCCGTGATCGAACCGGCGATGACGATCGAGAAGTCGGTCGCGGCCGAGACGTCCGCACCGCCCCGGCGCCGCGTGGCCTTGACCGACGCCGGCAGCTGACCGGCGACGGTCGCGCCCGACGCATCGGTCGATATGCTGATGACCGTGTCGGAAAGATCGAGGCTCTTGGTGATGTCAGAACCCAGCTCGGCCGGCTTCCATTCCTCGATCGTCGTGCCGTCCGCGTACCGCGCCTGAATCGCGGGGCTCATCTGGTACCAGTCGGGGCCGGGCAGCGCGCCGGTGCCCGGCGTGGTCGAGAGGTACAGCCAGCGCGAACCGTCCAACAGGTCGACGATATCGCCCTCGCGGTACGTCGTGCCGGCGACATAGAGACCGCGCGGCGTGAGCGGCGCCGCGAATGCGATGTCGGATAGCGCGTGGACCGTCCAGGTCGGCTGCGCCTTGATATCGACGCGCCACCATGGCGTACCGTTCTCGAGCTGCTTCACCGACGAGACCGGGGGCAGCGCCGAGCCATCCGCCTGCAACGTCGCCATCACGTCGCCGATCGCGCCGATCCGGGCGACGAACAGCTTGCCGAGCCAGCTGACGCCGGCGACCGCGTTGACGCTCTGCGCGATACGCTGGATCAGCTCGCGCGCGGTGGTCTGCGCGGTGACCTGGATCGACAACGGCATCGGCCGCAGCGCGTCGAGCGCATCGAGCGACGCTTGGTCGACGCGGTCACCGGCGCCGACGATATCGGCGATGCGCCGGATCAGCTCGCCGGCGTAGCGCGGATAGCCGCTCGAGCGTCCGCCGGTGTCGCCCTTCACGAGATAGCTGAGCGTCCCCTCGGGTGGCGCGCCATGGCGCACCTTGCCCTCGGCGAGACAGGTTGCGAAGCGCCCGGCCGGGATCGTGGCAGCGACCAGTGCGGCGTGATCGGGATAATCCGCGACCGACGCCGGGAAACGCGACAGCTTGTCGAGCGCGGCTTCGACCGCGGCGATCGGCCCGGCGCCGGAGATCTGCACCACGGAATTCGCGACGTCGACGAGCACACCGCTGGCGTAGCGCGGCGCGCCGAGCGCCAGCGGTTTGGCCGTTCCCTTCAGGTCGGCCGAGCCTTCAGCACCACCGGTGCCGGCATAGGTGCCGAGCACCGGCTGATCGAGCCAGGCGTCGTCGACGGCGATCGAGGCGGTAGCGATGCCGGCGTCGATCGACGGCTGCGCCTTTACGCGACCATCGAAGCGTTGGATCCAGCTGTCGAACGGCGCGCCGACGTCGCCGGTCCAGATCCGCACCGGTGCGCCGGCATAGCGCAGCGCCGGCGCGCCATCGAACGGCAGGCACGCGAAGGACAGGTTCGACGCTGGCGTGCCGACCTGGCCGTCGAACTCACCCGAGAACAGATCATACGAGAGCTTCGGCAGCTTCGAGATCGCCGGCCACCAAACGGTATCGTTCAGGTGGCAGACGCGGCTGTCGTCGACGCTGGCCATCCGGAGCGTCACCGGCGCAAGCGTGCCCGCCGCCCGGGCGACGATCTCGATCAGCGCGCCCTTCATCGGATCAGGCTGACCTGATTGACCTGCCAGCCCCAGCCCGCGGCGCGGCGCTGGACGGCCGTGAGGTCGCCGACGAGCGTGCCGTAATAGCAGCGGCGCTGGCGCTGCGCGTCGGGCGTGGGATCGGTGCAGACGAACACTTCGCCGGTGTTGCCGATGCGCTCGATCAGCGGGCGCACTGCCGCCTCGACCTCGTCCTTGTGGACGGCGTTGAACTCGATCGACAACGTCGGCAGCTTCGGGCCCCGGCGCTTGAGCGGTACGCCGCGCGCCGACAGGTCATAGCTGCCGAGATCCTTGACGCCGAACTTGCCCCCGAAGGCGAAGTTGCGGTGCAGCTGGATCTTGCTGCCGATCACGACGCGGCCGACCGTGGCGGCCGCGTTGCCGAGCCCGCCGATCGTCAGGCGGACATACCGGCCGACGATCGCCGCGCCCGACCACCAGCCGATTCCACGCCCGCTCGCCCACCCGGCCGAGCCGGCGAGGAACGGGAGCGCGCCGCTCGAGAAGCTGCCGGCTGGAAAGCCCGCGCCCTGCCCTGCCGTCGCCACTTCGACCGTAAGCGTCCAGGCAGCGGTCGCACCGTCGCAGCCGAGCAGCGCGGCGAGATCGAGCGCGCGATCGGCGCCGAGATCCACGACGAGGCTTTGCGCCGCGGCGCCGGCAGCGGACTGCCAGGTGACGCCGAGATAGTCGTTGCCGACATAGGCCGCGTCGTGCCCGGCCGCGGTGGAGCTGGCCGTCACGCCTGCGAAGGCGAGCGGCTCGACGATGATCGCACTGGCCATGTCTTATCCCGCCGCCACGAAGGATCGGCCGCTGCCGATGAAGCTGCTGTCGTTGCCAGCGGCCGCGGTGAGCCGCGCCAGCAAGTCATTCGTCACCGCAGCCTGCTGGCTCATTTGATCGAGCAGCTCGTTGGTGGTCTGTACGCCGGTCGCCGTCGCCGCAGCGCTGGCGGCCGTGGCCTTGGCGAACGGCGATTCAACTGACGTGCCGATCGGCGTGGCATTGTCGATCGTGCTGATCGCCTTGTTGGTCGCGGCCTGGACGGCGTCGAGGGCGTCGAAGTACGCCTTGGTCGATCCGTAGAGCTGGCGCTCGATGTCGAGATAGGTCTGCGCAGCGGCCTGGTATTTGCCCTGGTCGATCGTCTTCCCGCCGGCGATCTGCTCGAGATACGGCGCAAGCGCTGCCTTTGCCGTCTGCTCCTGGTCGCGCAGCGAATAGGGTGAATTCGACCCCATCTTGAGGCTGGCGACGAAGTCCTTCAGGCTGGCGCTGGCGGTCGCGGTGCTGTTCTTCACCTGGGCGAGCTGCAGATCGTACAGCTGCTGCGCCTGCGTCATCTGCTCGGCGCTTGCCCCGCCCTCCTTCAGCGCGTCGACCGTTTTCAGGAACTTGGCGTTCAGCTCGTCGATCGCCGCGCCGACCGGATCGAGCATCGCCTTCAGATCCTTCGGCACCGCCTCGATCATCAGCGCCTTCGACAGCGCCTTCTCGAGATCCCCGCCGGCTGCGAGGATCCGCTTCGATGCAGCCGAGATCCCGCCGATCACGCCATCGGACAATGCGTCGGCGATCGCCGCGCGCACGGCTTCCTCCTCGGTGGCAAATGCCATCACCGAGCCGCCCTTGACGTTGCCCTGGCCGGTCGGATCGACGCGGTACGCGCCCGCCTTGTGCCCGGGCCGGTAGCCGAGCGACACCGATCCGGCGCCGGTGACGGTACCGCCCAGCGCTTCGGCGATGCGGTTGAGCGACCCCGCGACGCTGTTGGCCGACGCCGATGCTGCCGCCTTCTCCGCGGTGCCGTTGCCCTTGGCCGTTCCGGCCGCCAGGCCGTCGCTGCCAAACGTCAGCGTAGAGGATCCCGACGTGCTTTTCTTGAACAGCCCGCCGATGACGCTGCCGACGATGCCGCCCGCGATCGCGCCGAGCGGCCCGGCCGCGCCGCCCAGCGTCTTGCCGAGCGACCCGCCGATCGTCGATGCGACCGTCTTGCCGAGCGCATCGCCGGCGACCTTGCCGAGCGCACCGCCGACAGCACTGCCGAGCTGGTTCTGTTTGCCACCGGTGATCGAGGCGAACAGCGACCCGCCGAGCTGGCCGTATGACGCGCCGGTCAGCGCGCTGCCGATGCCCTTCTCGAGACGGTCGAGCGACTCGGTGCTGATCTTCAGCGGCGAATTGCGCAGGCCATCGATCAGCGACTTGGCCGAGCTGCCCGCCTGCGCCTCGATGCCGCCCGGCTGCAGCATGGTGCGAGCCGGTCCGCTGATCCGGATGCCGAGCAGATCGGCCGCGCCGGCGATGCCGTCGCGCACCTGGTCGGTGAACGCGATGCCTGCTGCCTCGGCATCTTCGCGCATGATGTCGCCGGCCGCGGCGATGCCGTTCTGCCAGGCGGTGATCGCGCCATCGACTTCTTCCGGTCCCATAATGAGACGGAAGTTGTCGTTCGCCGCGGACGTCTGCGATGCGGTGAAATCGCGCTTCGCGTTGCGGATATAGGCGACCTGCTGGTCGGGCGTGATCTTGCCGGCGCCTGCCAGCTTGTCGATCTCGGCCAGCTCCTCGCGGTAGCGGCGTGCACCGTCTGCCGCGGGATCGAACTTGCCGAGGATCTGCTCGAGCGCGGTGTCGAGCTTCTTCTGCTCCTGTGCTGCCTCGCGTTCGGCCTTCGCCGTATCGCGCACCGACGCGCGATAATTGTCGACGGCGAGCTTCCCCTTCTCCCATGCGACATGGAAGTGGTCGGAATGCCCCTTGTCGCCGGGACCGAACAGCTGCTCGACACCACCGGCATTGCGACGGATCGAGACGCCCGCCTTCTCGAAGATCGCGCGGACATCGTCCTTCGTCATCGAGCCCATGCCACCCTTGGGCACGAAGTCGATTGCGGCGCTGCGATAATGGTCCGAGCCTTTGACGTGCCTGCCGTTGGTCGTGGCCGTGATCTGCACGCCCGGGATCGAATCGCGCAGCAGCTTCGATATCGTCGCGGGCGACGCCAGCTCGGCATCGCGCGCAGGCCTGCGGGTCGAGGCGCTCTGACGTTCGCGCTCCTCCTGCATCTTGGCCTGGCGCTTCTTGTCGATCGCGGCCAGCTCGCGGGTCAGCGAGGAGTCAATATTCTTGCCGCGAGCCGCTTCCGCAGTCGCCGCGCGCTGAGCCGCGGCCGCCTGGTCGTCATAAAGCTTCTTGATCCGCTCCATGGGATCGACGGACCGCTTTGCCGCCTCGGCCGCCAGGTCGATCCGCGAGCGCTGGATATTCTCCTGGGTCTTATCGATCGAGGCCTGCTGGTCGGCCGCAAGCTTATTCAGCTTCGCCATCTTGGCTTCGTACTGCGTCGCGACGACGGCCGGCACACCGCCAGGCCCGAGCGAACGCAGGTTCTCGCCCTCGGCCAGCGCCTTGGTCTGTTCGATCAGCGCGATCGTGCGGCGACGGGTCGCAATCTCGAGCGCCAATTCGTTTTTCAGGTCGATATTGGCCTGCTCGGCGCGGGTCCGCAGTGCCTTGTCATCGTCGTCGAGTGCTTTGGTCTGCTCGCGTACGGCCGCGGCGACACCCTCGGCAGAGCGCGCGACCAGCTCTTGCGCCTTGGCCGTGATCTCGGATTCAGTCGCGCTCTTTTTAAGCTTGGTGACCTGATCCTCGAGCGCGTCATTGCTGTCGAGCAGCTTCGCGATCAGCGGCGGAAGGACAGTCAGCGCGATCAGCGTCGCGGTACCGGCGAACGTGCCGAGGAAAGCCCCGACGCGCGCCAGGCTGCCGCCCATCCCGGTCAGGGCAAAACCGACCTGGCCGACCTGCTGCGAGAACGCAGTCGCAACGGAGCCACCATTTGCCGTCTGCACGGCGAAGTCCTGAAGCTGCTGCCCAAGCATCAGCATCGACTGCTGCTGCTGACCTGCCGATACGGCGTTGTCGTTCGCGGCCCGCGTATGGATCGCGGTCGCGCTCGATGACTTGTTGAGCTGCACCTGGACAGCCTCGAGCGCGAGGATCCGCTGACGGATCGCGCCGGCGTCCGCCTCCTCGGCGCGCGCGGCGACCATCGCGGCATCGGCCTCGAGGCGCATGGCCTCGGTGACGGTCCGCGAGCTGGATGACGCCGCGAGCATTGCCGCGTTCAATTCCCGCGCCGCGGCTGCCTTCTGATCGGACGCAGCCGCGGCCTGGCGCAGCGACGTGATCTCGCCCGACAGATCGAGCGAACCCGTGGCCGTGCGCGGCAGCTTCAGCGACTGCTCGGCGAGCTTTTGCACCTCGGCAAAGCTCTGCCCGAAGCTGTCGCGGATCCCGGCCGCGGACGTGCGTGCCTTCGTCGCCAGGTCAGCGAACGACCGCCCGCCCTCGCTGCTGAACTGTTCGGCGCGCAGCTGCAGGCGGGCGACGATATCGAATTGCGATGACGATGCCATGCTATCCCCTCCCTGCTGCTTTGCCGATGGCGGCGAAGAATTCGCGGGCGATCTCACCTTCGCTGGCGGTGATCATCGGCCCGATCGCGACGGCATTGCGGAACTGCACGACCGGCAGGAGCACGAAGATCGGGATCGTCGCGGATCCACGGCCAGCGTTCATCCGCCGTTGCGTGTTCGGCTTGGCGATCTGCCTGCGACCGGACAGATATGCATCTTCAGCGACTAGCAGCGCGGCACGACCCGGGCGTTGAACGAAGGTCAGCTCCTGATTGTGCAGGGCTTCCCATTCGACCGGCGTCGGCCGGGCATCGCGTCCGCGGCCGAAACCGCGCTTGCTGCCGGCAGCGGGCAGCGGGATGGCGAGATACTGGCCTTCGCGTCCCCGGATAGTGCCGGGCGTGGTCCAGAATTCGATCGCGGCGCGGGTGCGCGCACCGCCCTTGATCCAGATCGTCCCTGACGGATTGCGCGCCGGGCCGCTTTTCGGGAACGTCGACGATTGCCAGGCGCGCCATAGCCGCCCGGGCACGGCCGATTGTGTTGCCGCCTCGAGGCGCTGCTCGAGGCGACGGGTGGTCGATGCGACAGCCGAGGTGCCAGCCGCCAGGTGGCGTCGCACCAGACGATCGCCATCGCGGGCGAGCGCCGCGGCGTCGAGCGTGAGGTCCGCACCATCATTCGCCACTAGGCTTCTCCAGGCTGTCGATGATCGCGAAGGCGTCCATCAGTGCGGCCGGCTGCTCGCCCGGGCTTCCCGGGCAAGGCAGCACCTGCGGCATCAGGGGAGAGGCGAAGCGTCGGCAGTGGAACCAGAGGTCGACGACCGGCCAGATCCACGCGGGGAGCGCGAGACGCGGATTTTCTTGCCAGCGCGTGCCGGCGATCTCCCAGCCGCCTTCGACCGTGCGGCCGAACTGGAAGGCTTCGGGCTGGCGTCTGACGGCGACGGCCGCGGCGAGTTTCCCTCCAGCCCTCGCGGCTGCTGGATCTCGTACGCGCGGTTCCCGGCAAGGCTGAGCAGGAACGGCTCGATCTGCGACATGGTGGCGTCACTGACCTGACCGTCGCGGCCGAGCTCGAAGGTCACGCCCTCGATCTCCATGCCGACGCAGTAGCGCTTGAGCGCGACGATCGGCGCGATCGCGCGCCGGCGCTCGAGCTGCGCAACCAGGTCGCGGTAATCCGGCCAGCATTCCGCCAGGATCTTGCGGACGCCGGCGAGCAGCGCACGATCGTCAGCGCTGAGCTGGTCGACGTCGCCTTCGCCTTCCGCTTCGATCAACCCGAGCAGTCGATCGAGATCCGGATCATCGGCCAGCAGCGCGACCACGCCGCCCCGAATCGCCTGGCGCAATTCGAAGCCCCAGACCTGCGCGCAGCGATGCGGACCCGATAGCTCAGCCTCCATCTGGCCTCGCTCGATCACGTCGCCGGCGCGCAGATGAAGCACGGGCGCGCCGGGCTTCGGGTTGCCGTGGTCGTCGGTCATCCATGGCGGCGTGTAGGGGGTCGTCGCCCCCTTGCTGGTCAGGATCATCTAGCGGCCCTCAATAGAAGACCAGGAAGCCGTCGGAATCGCGGACAAAGCCGTCCTTGCCGATCGAGCGGACCTGCAGGGTGACATCGTCCGAGCGCAGCTTCCCGCGCATGGCGTTGTCGAGCATCACCGGCTGCGTCGCCGGCATGACCATCGCCCAGCGGTTGCCGGTCTGGCTGCCGTGACGCAGGACGCTCGGCATCTGCACGCCGTTGCCGATATCGGTGATCGTGTCCCGGTTGGCGACCAGCGTTGCCAGCGGGTCGAGCTTCAGCATCTTCTTGCGATCGACGATCTGACCGGCGCCGAAACCATATGGCGTGTTCGGATCGTCGATGTTCTCGATCTGGCTGCCGGGATCCACCGACCAGGTCGAGATCGTGGTGGCCTTGCGGTTGAGGCTGGCTGCCGGCGACACGCCCGCGCCCTGCACCAGCATCGGCGCCGAGTGCCCGGCGATCACGAGGTTGGCAGGGATCGGCGCGTCGACGCGGCCGGCATAGATCCCGGTCATGTTGAACGTGCCGTAACCCGGGCGGGCGCTCTTGCCGTCTGGCGTCATCGTGCCGCGGCAGCCGACGAACTTCATCAGCCGGCCGTCTTCGTAGATGTAGCACGTCCCCGATGGCTGGTCGGTCAGGCGCGAGGCGGTGTCGCTGGGCGACGTCTGCGCATAGCTCCAGCTGGCCGGCATCGAGACCTGCGTCGTCGCATCGAGCGCAGGCGAGAACGTCTCGGACAGCGTCGCGACGCGCGCGGCGCTGTATTCGATGACGGCAGGCTGTGCGCCAGCGCCGGTGCCGCCGGTCAGCAGCAGGATCATGCCAAGCACGGCGCGCGACACGGCAGGGAAGCCCGCCGGCAGCGTGAGGGTGTTGGCGCCGCCCGCGGTCGCAGCGGCCGCGGCGATCGCCGCGGTGAACTGGCCGCGCCAGCCGCATGCCTGAAGGGGCTGGTGCAGCGGGGGCTTTACGGTTGCCGAATAGACGACACCGGGCCCGGCGCCCTTGATACGCGACTTGAAGCTGATCGGCGTGACTTGGCCGATGATGAGCGGCGCGCCGGCGACGAGCGAACCGGTCGCTTCGTTCGCGTCTTCCATCGTCCAGGGCGTGCCGTAGGTGACGCTGTCGGCCTCGACGGGCAGCGCGTCGACGGTGGGATCCGGATTGGCGTCGATGCCTTCGATGCCCTCGAGCTTGAACAGCACGGCGACGTTCGCCGGGCGAATGGTCTGGTCCATGGGTGGCCTCCTTCAGGCGGGTAGAGCGGGGTCGGCCCGCGAAGTGGAAAACTGGATCTCGAAGTCCTGGGCAAAGCCGAGGCGGCGCACGCTCGAAAGCGCGGCGGTGAACAGGCGAAGGTCGCCGTCCTCGATCAGCTCGACGGTGCCGCCAAGCGTCTCGTCGGCCATGAGGGCGGCGACGACGGATGCGAGCAGCGCGTTGCGCGCCAGCGTCGGTGCCTTGCCGCCAGCGCCGTCGACGAAGCCGTCGATCGTCACCGTCATCGCGCGGCGCGTAAGGCTGACCTCGCGCTCGAGCACGGCATGGCCGGCGTCGGTGATGCCGAGGGCGGGGAATGCGCTGGGGTCGCCGGCGGGCTCGACCTCGACCTCGACCGCCAGGTCGGCGATCGCCGCCTCGATTGCGGCAAGGATCTGATCGCGCACCGTCATAGCGCTGCTCCCGCGTCGGCGACGACCAGCCACCAGGCATCGATATCGTCGCGGCGCGTGACGTCGGAGATCTCCCAGCGCCGGCCGTTATGGGTGAAACTGTCGCGGGTCTTCGACGGCCGCTTCGGCAGATCGCTTTGCTGGATCTCGTAGGTCAGCTTGCGCAGCGTGCTGCCGGCGCCGGGGAAGCCTGCAGCGGCGTCGTCAGTCCAGATCGCGCGGATCGGCTCGAGGACGACGCCGTCCTGCGTGTAGATGATCCGTTCAAGGTCGGCGAACGCCTTGAAGAACGCGGGCGCTGCCGCCTTGAACGGATCGAACATCAGACGCGGGGAGCGCGGATGGCAGCCAGGATCTCCGGCTTGGTCTTTGCCGTGCCGAGATCGATGCTCTCGTCGGTCGCATACTTCTTCAGCTCGGCCACGGTGAACGCGTCGAAGCCATCGCCATCGCCGTCTTCGTCCGCGTCTTCGACGTCCGAGATCTCGCCGCGCAGGCCCTTCTCGATGTCGCGAGCGCGCTCTTCGGTGATCTCGTGCTTCTCGGTGCCGATCGACACCGTTGCGCCGGCGTCGACGAATGCGTTGCCGTTCAGATACGCTGCGCTGAGCAGCAAAATGACTTTCGCCATGATAGTTGTCCTCGAAAGCCAGCCCGGCAGCGCCGCGGTGGCATGGGGTGGGTCAGAACGTAGCCGTCAGGGGCGCGTCAGAACGACGCGTTGAGGCGGACGTGGACGGTCGGGGTGGCTGCCAGTGCTGCCAGGGTGGCGACGCCGACCAGCGTGTTGCCATTGGCGGTGGCCGTCATGACCTTGTTCGTGTTGTCCCAATAAACGCGCGCACCTTCGGCGATCGCGTTTGCGTCCTTGGGCATCTCGAACTTGCCGGTGAGGCAGAACGGACCGCGCTGACCCTGGGCGATGTTGGTCTTGGCGACGCCGAAAATGGCGCCGATCAGGGCACCACCACCGGACGCGACGGCGACCGGAGCGGTGAGCATTTGGTCATTCGAATGACCGAGGAAAGTCTTCATGGATGGTCTCCGGAAACGAGCCCGGGCGACCTCACGGCCGCCCGATGCGCGCTTCGATGATGATGGTGGGGGTGGCGGGCGCGCTTACGCGCCCGGGTTCTTGTCCATGCCGCGCCAGTCGATGGCCTTGGCACCGAACACGAGACGGCCCTTGATCTCGACACCATCGGTGACGAAGCCTTGGCGCTGCTCGGTCTGCAGACCTTCATGGCCGGCGAGGTGCGCAGCCTCGATCGTGTCGATCGACTGCGAGTTCGGGTCGGCCGACAGGAACCAGCTGTTATCGACGATCCGGCCTTCGATGATCGGCGTCAGCGACCGGTTATAGTCCGGGTTGATGTCGCCGTTCTTCGTCGCGACGTAATTCGACGACGTGTACTGGTTCGCCTTCTGCTCCTTCAACGGGCCGGCGATCAGGAAGCTCGGGGCGTTGTTGAGGAAGCGGCCGTTGGCCGTCTTCTGCGTGCGCATGCGCGTGCGGCCCGCCTGCAGCGAGTTGATGTCGATGTCGGCCGCGGCGCCGAGGTTGCCGTGATCGGCATGGAACAGCGTCTTGCCGTCACTCATCAGCGGGTTGCTGAGCAGGATCGCCCAGACGACATCGCTCTCGACCTGGGCAGCTTCCTGACCCATCGCCATCGGGATACGATCGAACGCGTTCAGATCGTCGTTGATGATCGTCTCCCAGGTGATGGAGATGATCTGGCCCCATTTGCCGACGACGTACTTTTCGGACGAATCGCCGACCGTGGCGTACTGGTACTCAGCACCCTCGGCGACGGCCTGCATCTTCGAGATGTCCGACAGGGCGACCCGGCTGACCTCGCGGAAATCGGGGACGGTAGCCGGACGGACGAACGGCTTGAACGTCTGCGGTGCCAGCTCATAGGCGCGGCGCAGCGTGCGGCCGACGGTGTTGCCCATCAGCGCCGGGAAGTCGGCAGTGGTGTGCTGACCGGCAGCGCGCGGCTGCTGATACCGGAACACGGCCTGCGCGACCTGGACGTCGCCCATGTTGCGCGTGCTGACGCCGGTCGACTCAAGGAAGTCGCGGGCGAGCACGATCAGGCGGCGACCGGCAAACGCATCGGCGCCCTCGATCAGCTGGTTGCGCGGGTTCGCGCGGTGCGCGATCGCCGAACTCATTGCATCGGCGCGCGCCTGGAACTGCGCGAGCGGGATGCTGGCCGGCGAATAGTTGGTGATCGTGGGCGCGTTGGTCGCGATGTGATCGATGATGCGCTGACGGGCGACGTCGATGCCTACGCCTTCGTCGACCAGCGTGTCACCGAACGCCGGGTCGAGGCGAGCGCGGCTGACTTCGTTGCGGATCGTCGAGGCGCGGGCGCGCTCGGCAGCGATGCCGGCATTCACCTGGTCGGCGACGTTGACCGGTGCGGGCGGCGCCGGGGGCGTCGGGTTCAGCACGGGAGCAGGCGTAATAGCGGGCGTCGGGTTCGGCGCCGGCGCGATCGGATCGGGCATGGGGTTCTCCGGAGGGATGGCGGCTGGCGCCGGTGGGCTCACCTGATTGGTGATGAGCGGGTGCGCGGGGACCTTGCGGAACCCGAACTTCGTGGGATCGAGCATGTTCGTCGCGGTGGACGCGCTGGCGATCTGATCGATGAATTTGAGGTCGAGCGCTTCGGCCGCGGTCAGCCAGGTCTCAGCGTCGAGCAGCGGGTTGAGCTCGTCGGCCGACATGCCGGTGCGCTGGGCGTAAATGTTGACCAGCTGCGCCTGCAGCATGTCGAGACGATCGGCGGTCGATCGCAGCTCGGTCGCGACGCCATAGGTGCCGTCCGATGGCTTGTGGATCATCATCACCGCGTTCTCGGCCATGATGATCTCGTCGCCGGCCATGGCAATGATGCTGGCGATCGAGCCGGCGACGCCATCGATATGGACGGTCACGCGGCGCGGCGACTGCTTCAGCGCATTGAAGATCGCAAAGCCGTCGAAGACGAGACCGCCGAGGCTGTTGATCCGCACGCTGATATCGTCGGGTGCGTGGCTGATCCGTTCGACCAGCCACGAGGCTTCGAGGCCGTCGCAGCTATCGCCGACGACGCCATAAATCAGAATTTCCATGCTCTAGCCCTTCTTGGGTGGTGTCGCGGGGGCGGTCGCGCCGTTCTGTGTCGCGTTGCCGACCTGGGTGACGTGCCGGGGGTCGCAGTCGAAGATGAGGCCTGCAGCATCGGCCTTGTCGGCCCAGCGCTTCCACGCTGCCATGACGGTATCGGGGTTCTCGCCCCGCTCGCGGATCGCGGTTTCCGGATCCATGAGGCCCGATCGGACCATGTCGCGGATCGCGGGGCCCTCGGTCGCCAGATCGAGCATCTCGCGGCGTGGCGGCGTCCACACGAACTCGCAGCCGTCGATGTTCTTGCCCATCAGCGCCGCGGCGCGCAGAAACCACCGACCGGCCGGCTCGCAGAACTGCGGAATGAGCATGTTCCACGTCCAGCTATCGAGCTGGCGGTTGTACGCGATCCGGCCGATGCGGCCGCTCGAGAAGTTGACCGCCTCGAGATCGCCGAAGATGTCGTACGGAAGATTCATGCCGGTCGCGAAGGTCCGCACCGAGATCTTGGCGAAATCGACATAACCGTCGACGCCTGGCGGGTTGGCGAACTTGATGTCGGCGCCGAACGGCAGGTTCTCGATCAGGCCTGGCTCGACGAAGTCGGCATAGTCGGCGTCGGGATCGACGTCGCCGTCCTCGCCTTCCATGCCGGTGCGAAACACCGCCCAGCTGGCCGCGATCTTCTGCCGCAGCAGCTGCGCGTCCTGGTAGTCCGCAAACTCGCGCATCGCGAGGATCACGGGGGCAAACCAGCTTGCGCCATGCATCTGGCCGGGCCGGTCCTGGCGGAAGACGTGGAGGACGTTTTCGGCCGGTACCGACGTCGGCTGCAGCGACCGGGCGTTCATCGCGCCCGGATGCTCGGGATAGAGCCAGTAGCTCTGCCGATTGCCAAGCATGTCGAGCTGGATGCCCGATATGTACGCACCGCCGGTGAAAATGCCGTTTCGGCTGGCGTCGAGATGGTCGGGCTCGAGCAGCTGGAGCTGGAACGGGACAACATAGCCGTCGCGCGCGAAACGCGGGCGGTTGCGAGCGAGCACCGAGCCGCTCTCGACCACGGTCCGCGCGGCGAGCAGCTGCAGGCCATACAGATTGCTGCGCCCGTCAGCGTCGCATGCGGTGGTTTCGAAGTGCGCCTTTGCCAACGCGGTCATCTCGGCATCCGGCTGGCCGTTGCGCTGGACTTCGAAGGTGATGCCGGTGCCGACCAGGTCGCTCGAGATCGCAGAGACCGCGCGCTCGGCATATGGATTGTTACGCACCATGTCGCGGGCGGTCTGGGCGAGGATATGCGCGGCGCCGGCCAGCTCGGAATTCGCATCGCTGCCGGTGCGCCGCCAGCCCTGCGATCGGCGCGAGTGCGTGGCGCCGTCATACTGCGCACGGATCCCGCGCAGCGATGCCCGCTGGGTTTCGGTTTGCTCGAAGCGGAGTCGCTGCTGCGCGCGCGATGCGGCGAAACCAGGCGCAACAGCCGCGAGCGCGCGGGAGATGATATTCGACATCAGCAGCCGTTCCGATAGCCGGGATAGCTCCGGCGATTGCGACGTCCCGCCGTGCCGGCGATCGCGTCGAGGATCCGCTTCTCGGCCTTCAGCAGATCATCGAGCGATTGGTACGTCAGCTCGCGGCCGTCAGCGTAGCGGACGCGCAGGACGCCACCGCCGATCGCCGTCTGGATCGCCTCGAGGTCGGTCTGGTTGAACGCCATCAGCGCCGCCCTCCAAAATGGCTGCCACGGGGTTTGCCGGTCAGCGGGTTGATCTTGGGTGCCTTCGGCTTTGTCGCCGGCTTCACGGGCGCGGCCGGTCGTGCCGATCGCGGCGCCGAGGTACCTGACGGCGTCTCGGTCGGGGCCCGTTGCGGTACCTTGGCGCCGATCGCGCGCGCCCACTTCACGGACGACCAGCGATCGAGCCCCAGCGCATAGGCAGCAGCGCGGGCGTAGACGCGGCAGTCGATCGCCTCGTTGCGCGGCCGGGTCTTCTGCCATTCCTGCCGGGTGAAGCCGGTCCGCTTGTTCTTCACGGTGACGAGCTGCTCGGCGACGAGCTGCTGCAGCCATTCCTCGTCGACGCCCATCGGCAGGAAGATGTAACCGTTGGGGAACGGCTGGCCGTCGAGCGGCTGGTCGAGGCGCAGCCAGGAATAGGTCTCGGATTTGAAGACCGAGACCGCGATCCTATAAAGCTGGACGCCGCGCTGCACCTTGCGGCCGCGCACCGTGACGTCGACCCAGGTGGGACCGATGACCGGCTGCGAAGCGTCGAATTTGCCGACGCCCTTGATCGCCATGACTTCGCGCGGATGCTTGCGGGCCCAGTTATAGACCTGCGTGGTCGAGTGACCGTCGCCGGTGTCGATCGCCAGCTTGGTCATCCGCAGGCGGCGACCGGCGGGCGTTTCCCATTCCTCGCCGAGGAACGCGGTCAGCTCGGTCCAGACCTCCTCCGCGGCCGGGTCGCCCATGAACACCCGGTGATCGATCAGGACGCTGCGCATCCCCTCGCCCCAGCCCCAGATACTGGCCTCGATGCGGTTGCGCTGCACGTCGGTGCCGACGGTGATCCGCGCGACCCATTCAGGAACCTCGCCCAAGCGCAGCTCCTGTGATCGCCGCTCGTAGAGGCGTTGCCAGTCAGGCGCCTCGCCCTTCTCGACCCATGTCAGGCCGAGCGCGGTGTTGGTCCAAACCTTGTGCGTCTCGGGCGTCTTCTTCGCCAGGAGGAAGGCCGCGACCGTTGCCGACAGCTTTACCCAGGACGAATAGGCCTCCCAGATATGGAAGCCGGCGATCCCGTTGAACGGCTCAGTCGCGCGCCATTCGCCCTTCAGCACCGCAGCCCAGCGATCGGCGTCATCCCAGATGCAGCCGTTATGCTCGCAGACGTAATGCGCGGTGTCGGCGCGGTGCGCACCGGACTTCGTCTTCTCCCAGCGAACCTGCTCCCACTTCAGCACCTGGTGCTCGTCACAATGCGGGCACGGCACGAAGAAGAAGCGCTTGTCGGACTCGTCGAACTTGGCCTCGATGCGGCTCGAGCCTGCGATCGTCGGCGTGGATCCTGCCAGCTTGCGGCGGTTCCAGAAGTTGTTCGTGCGCTTGTACGCCAGGGTGAGCGGGTCACCCTCGACGCCGGCGCTTGCCGGATACCGATCGACCTCGTCGGCGAGGATGACGCGCATCGGCCGCGAGGCGAGCGATGCCGGGCTGTTGGCGCCGACGATCACCAGCTGGCCACCCGGGAAGCGCTTCTGCAGCAGCTTGTTGCCGCTATCGCGCGACTTCGCGTCGGCGATCTTGGCAGCGAGCCGCGGACTGTCGCGCACCATCGGCGCCAGGCGGTCGGTCGACCAGCCCTCCGCCATCTCCAGCGTCGGCTGCATCACCATGATCGGCGCCGGATCCTGGTCGATGAAATAGCCGGCGATGTTGTTGATGATCTCGGTCCACCCGACCTGGGCAGACTTCATCACCACGACTTCCTCGATCAGCGGGTCGCTGACCGCGTCCATGATCCCGCGCTGGAATTCAGCCCGGCTCGTGTCCCACTGGCCGGGCTCGGCGCTTGCTTCGGGGCTTAGCTTGCGGTGCTGATCCGCCCACTGGCTCACCGTCAGGCGCGGCGGTGGTGCAAATACCGGCCACCAGGTCTTCGCCGCTTCCGCGATCTCCTGGCTCGTCACCAGGTGCGACACCGTCATCGCTGATCGGCTGACCCCCGACGACAGTGCCCGCGAGCTCGGCAAGCGCTTCATGCACGAGCTCCGTCAGCTTCTCCTGGATGGCGACCGGCGACTTCATCGCCGAGATCGCCGGCGCACACTTGCTCGGCAGCGCTAGGAGCTTCGCCCTCACCCGGGCGAAAGCGCCCTGGATGGCGTCGACGACGCCATCGCGGGGCAGGAACGCGCCCTTCAGCGCTGCCGTTTTAATCTCGTCCTGCTCGGCCTTCGCGTTCGCGCTACGCGTTTTCGCCAGGTCGATCGGTTTGCCCTTGATGCCGCCACCGCCGGCAGCGGAGAGGCTGCCCCATGCAGCCAGGAATTCGCCGAGCGTCGCGCCGTCTGGCGGCATCTCGCCCTTTGCTCGCAGATCCGAAATCCACCGGCTCGACTTGCCGAATAACGCGGCGACTTCACCCAGCGTGGGCCTGTAACCCGCCAAATCCATGGGTTTTCACTCCAATGATGATGAAGTGACGATTTTGCCTGTAGCTAGGAAACTCACGCGCCATTGGCCCCCGCATACCGATCTGGTCCGGGAGGACCCAAAGGGTGGGGGGGGGTAGGTTCGATCCGGTCCGGTCGGGCCCAGAGGGGGGGCGATCGGTCCGGTCCGGTCATGATCCGTCACCCATCGGGCGGCGTCTCCCGGGGGCCGACGAGGACGTCGCACCACCGATCGGCGTTCGTCTGACCTCGTGGGGGCAGCGCTGCCTGCGCGCGCGCCGTGGGGGAATCAGCCTGCCGCGCTAGCACGACAGCGAGCAGCGGCTGCAGGCGGCGGAAGTTGGTGGTCAGCACGCCGTTGATCAGGAGGGCGCCCACCGGGCTGGTCAGCGGAAGCCGCGGCCGCGGACAATCGCGCGGACGTCGCCGGCGACGGTCTCGATCTCATCGCGCAGGAAGCTACGGTCCGAATGATTGCGCTGGGGCGTCTCCTCGAGATCCGCTAGGCGATATAGCTGATCGCCGGCGTCGCGCAGCTGCTCGGCCACGGAACGGGGCTGTGATGCGGCCATAGCCACCTCCGAAGGTTAGACATGCTTACGACTTCCTCCGCGACGGGTCGCGGGGAAGTGATGGCGGGCGCGCAAGAGCCGAAGCTCCAGATCGTCTGTCCCGAAGGCCGCTTAAGCGGCGAGGCCCGATACGGCCGATGTGTCTGAGGCCGACAGCGATAGCCGCCATCCCTCAATTTTCCATGAATGCGAACCGAAGCGCACCCAGGCATGCGCGCCGTCGCTGGTCTCGACCACGCCGGCCACACCTGCCAGCGCGGGCATCTCCGACACCTCGACCTCCGTGCCGGGCTCGAAGCTCTTGCGGGTCGACCGTAGTGCTGCGCGCTGCTGCAGTTCCAGATCCTTGGTAGCTCGACGCCGCGCTGCCTCGGACTTGATAGCCGCGATGCGGATCTTCTCGCCCTCGGCATAGCTCTCGGCATCACGGATGGCCTCGTGCAGCGCGACCACCCGTGCCTCCTCCTCCCGAAGCCCCCTCACCTCGGCATCGCCCACGATCGGGACGCGGCCCCCATAGCGGAACACCGAGAAGGCGGGGTGTGTGCTGATCGGCAGCACAGCGATATCGCCGAGCGCCGCCAGGTCGCGCTCGTTGGCGAATACGAACGTCGGCAGGATCGGGACCTCGGTCTCGATAAGCCGCGTCCCGTTGGGCGTCTTGGCGCGGATCGTACGCCGGATAGGCTTGGCAGGCGACCAGACGTCGAAACCCGCGTTGCGCAAGGATCGCATCAGCGGCAGCGTCTGGCCACCGCTGGTGCGCAGAATTGCCCACCGGATCATGCCGAGGCCAGGTCGATCGTCACGGCCGACCAAGGCGCGTCGCCAGCTGGCCGGTCATAGAAGCGGACGTACCGGCTCGAGCCGATCGTGCGGATGGATTCGCGGATTGCCTCCATGGCGCGGATCCACCGCGGCTCGTCGATGTTCACGCGCAACAGCATGAACATCTCGGCGCGGTTGATCTGGCCTTCCTTGTCGACCTGGAACACGCGGTTCACAAGCGCTCGGATCTGCGCGCTGCCATCGGCCGCCCACTCCGTCAGGCACTCGTCAATCAACGCCTTTGCCGACAGCAATTCGGGGCCGAACTCGATCCGGTCCGCGACCTGAACCTGCACCTTCTCGCGGCCGTCGAACGTCGTGAGCGTGATGTTGCCCTTCGCGCCGCCCACCGTCGCGCCGTAATCTTGCAGGAACAGCGCCTGCAGATCGCCAACGCGCTCGAACGTCCGGATCTTGAAGTCCGCGATCAGCTTCGACACGGCACGCGCGTCCTCGAGGATGCTGCGCACGGTCTCATCCATGAGCAGATCGGCAGGCTTGACGGCCGACAGCGGCACGAGGCTGCCCTTCGCATCGCGCAGATACGGCTGGCCGTTGACGTCGATCGCGCCGGGATGGCTCGGCGCGCTCATGCAGCGATCGCCATGCCGCGAACATGCTGGCTCATGCCGGCGAGCTGGTCGGCGATGCGGCCGAGATCCACCGCGTCGAGGAACGACCGGATCTGGTTCTTTTCGAGGGCCATGCGATCGCCAGGCGCGGCATCGATCAGCGCATGCAGATGACTCTTGTCCATCGCCATGCGATCGCCGGGAGCTGCGTCAATCAGATCCCGCATGCTCTTCGTGTCGACCGCCATGGTACCTCCGCTCAGTGTGGGTCGGGCGGTAGCTCGATCAGGGGCAGCAACGGCAGGTGCTCAAATGTGGAGGGGGCCTCGAGCGCACCGAGCGCTTTGGAATGATGCCAGCCCTTCTGTCCGAGTGCTTCGTCGATCAGCTCGCGACAGCGCTGCAGATCACGGATGCGAATGCCGCGGCGCGACGCCGGCGGGCGCTCGATCACGCCCAGCGCGACCAACTGGTTGACCAGCTGCCGCGCCCGCGACTTGTCCACTTCCGGACGTAACGCCCGCCCGATCTCGCCGTAGCTCGGGCTGGTCCCCGATCGCTGGATGCGTTCGATGATGTAGGCCAGCGCCTCGATGCGACGAGGCGTAGCAGGTGACGCGCGAACGTATGCCCCCATCGATTGTGAAACCCCGTATTCCCCCGGAGGGAACATAGGGTGAATCACGATCAATCGCTACAGTGCTTCGGGCCATGAACTACTGCTGTGACTTAGCCAGGCAGGGTGTCAGTTTCTAAGAGATGGTCGAGGTGATCCAGGAGCTGAGCAGTCAGCGATGCTGCGTCACGATCGAGGCGAATTTCCGTGGCCGAGAAATCGGTCAATTGCTGGCGTAGCTCTCTCGCAATTGAGGTCGCGCCGAACATCATGTCGAATTTATCCATAGTCTGCTCACAGTTAGCCGGAAGTCCCTCCACGGCGTTATTCGAAGGCTTCGAAAATATCGCGGATATGCACGTGCACGATCACAAGCGGAGCTAACGTATCAAAGTCATACCTTGCCGGTCGGTCGCTTGATACGACACCTTCTACAAGCTTGTTTTCTCCAGCGTCCTGTGTCGTTTTCGACATACGGAAAACAACGGACGAACCTGCTGGTGGAACACAGTCGGCTTCACCGGAGTAAACCGTGGCGCCGCCAGATTCGAAGCGCAGAAGCATAGGCATCTCCGTTAATATGTTTTGCGGCGAAGACACCCTCCGCCACATCATTCGATAAATTAACGGATCCGAGATACAAAAACGCCGCCCAGATCACTAGATCGTCGGAGGTATGATTGCGGACAAGCGGCGATGAGAAGGCTTAAAATCACCAGCTTCCTGCAAGGCAATCATGTCTTTGATCTCGTAATAACGGCCGTGGCGATGGATCAGTCCGTCTAATTCCAAACCGCGTAGCGTGCGATTGATATGTACGGCGGTCAAACCTAGAACGTCCGCAAGCTGATGCTGGGTGACGCCCAAGTCGATTGTTTTGTTTTCCATCAAGCCTCTTCCCGTCATGCGTGCTGCATGTTCGCAGAGGAAGTGAGCGACGCGGGCTCCAGAGGGCCTGCGTGTCACATTCAAAAGCCAGTCACGACCGATGGATGCGTCAACGAGCAACGACGCCAATACGGCCGCACGGACGGCTGGCCGGTCGTTGAAAAGAGCCAGAGCAGCTTCCCTTGGTATAAGCGCTACTGTTGCGCCGGAAACTGGCGCGACCTCATAGTTGATATCGTTCAAGAACATCGCGGAGGTGTTCAAGGCGTCACCGGCAATGTTGACCGCCGAAATATGCCGATGACCTGATGATGTCAGCTTTTGCCTTAATGAAAAGCCTTCCAAGAGAATGACTAATTCAATGTCCGCCTGACCTGGATAAGAAATCCGTTTATTGTTGACGATCGCTCGGATTTCGAACGGCAGGCCTAGTATAGCCTCACGGTCGGTTGCATCGATTTGGGCGTATGTGCTGAGTTGCGTCGCGAAGGGTGCGAGATCGTACGGCACGAGCCATCCTTTGCCCATATAGGCTTACTGTAACCGGGACCGCCCCTTAACGCAGATTACTGGCGCGTCAACTCGCCTTAGCCTAGATTATTAAACCATATTGCTATTGGTTGCAGAAATTTGTTGTCATGATGATATGGCGGCGGAGAGACCCTCCGCCGCAAGCGATCAAACCCGGCAGATAACCGGGGTTCGTGCGACGCGTATGGCACGATGTACCCCAGCGATACCCCAGTCAGGCCACGCTGTATGCCCTGCACCATCGCAAATGGATCACAGCCCCACCACTCGCCCGCTTGCGCCTGAGCGATACGGCGAACCTTACGATTGCGACATCGAGCGGTTGGTGCTCAGTTGCGATCTCACGCTAATGACGAGGGCGCGGTCGGACCGGACGGGCTGACACCCTAGGGGATGCTACATGAAAAAGCTGGTGATGCTGGGCGGGATCTTTGGCGCGCTCTCGGCCGCCTCAGCGCCAGGCGCTGAAGAGGCGATTCCGCTGGCGATCTATCAAGGCAAGCAGTTCACGGTCGAGGCTACGGTAGCAGGAAAGCCGCGCACGTTCCTGTTCGACACCGGTGAAGGGGTGACCATGATCGACCCAGCGCTGGCCCGCGAAGCCGGCTGCGAGCCATGGGGCAACATCGCCGGATTCCGCATGACGGGCGATCGCATCGATACCAAGCGCTGTGACGGCGTCGCGTTCAATATGGGTCGGCGCCGATACGTTGCGCCCTCGGTGATGGTCTACGACTTAGGGGAGATCGCAGGTAAGGACGCGCCACCATTAAGTGGCGCGATCGGCCTCGACCTATTTGCCGGGCGCACCATCACGCTGGATTTGCCGCATCGGCGCGTGGTGGTGGAAACGCCCGCCTCGCTTCGGGCACGGCTGCGCGGCGCAACTGAGGTGCCACTTCGGCTGGTGCAAGGCGATGCCGGGGGTTTGGACGTAAACCTGGGCGTCACTACTGTGAAGGGGTTTGCTTGGATGGAGCTGGATACCGGCAACGCCGGTCCGACGATCTTCGTATCGCCGGCGATGGCGCCGCTGTTCGGCCTTAATCCCGAGACGCGGGAGCCGCAGGACGTGGTCGCGCGGCTTGGCACGGCCGTCCTAAAAACGCGGGCCCGGGTGTTCCCCAACATGATCATGGACGGCAACATTGGAATGCAGCTTGTGCGCGAGCGCGCCATCACACTTAACCTGAAAGAAGGTCGCGCCTGGTTGGCGCCGGTGGCGGCGAGGCGCTGACGTGCACCAGCTGCGGCGGAGGAGGAGACACCCTCCGCCGCAGTTGGTCACACTGCGCGGATAACCCAGGTTTTCGTGCAGCTTCATGTACCCCAGCTCTACCCCAGTTAGGCAGAGCGCAATGCCCAGTTCTATCGGGGATGGATCATGTCTCCGTGACTGTCGGCTTCCGACCAGATCGAGCACCGTGGTGTGCAATTCGCGTTCTCGAAAGCGGACCATCGTTAACCAAACGAATTTCGACTTTCAACAAGGAGCGGCGCTACTGGTAAAGCGTATTGTCAAGTGACTTCCAGGCCCCGTTGAACCTGACGGCTGCCAGGCGATAAACGCTAAAAATTATCATGGTTATTTCGTGAAAACTAATGACAATTCATCGTAGTTAAGGCCTGATATCTCCTTACATAGCTTCTTAAACGACCGTGATTTTCCAAACAAGGTTCCTAGGCTTATTGCTCTAGTGTACGCCAACTGCTCTTGAAGTTCTTTGTACCTCCGGCCCGTGAGACGCTTAATTTCACCTTTCGCATCCCTTATCGACTCTGGAACACCGCTCGACGCAGCTTGCTTGCCTCCGAGAATATCAGAGACGCAATGAAGAAACATTGTCTCATATTCCCTGACAAAAAACACGATGCTCACTTGCACGTCGCGACCATTTCTCCAAAGCTCGGCCCGTTCATTGGCGGCATTACTTTCAGTAACAGCACAACCATCGTCGAGGTCAAGCGCGACAATGATGTGCTCGTTGCCACGGCGATAAGCTAATTCAAGATAACGCTCGAACTCCCCGGCAGACTTTAAACCAGGCCATTCCTTTGCTTTAATCGGATTGGGACTAACGACCGGCGTTCCCAGTGCTTGACCAACGCGGCCGATCAACGCCGGAAACGCGGCAACATCTCCATGCCCCTCCACAATTGAGGTCACGATTTTCACTCAAAAATACCTTCCGCAACTAACAACTCGCCAGCGGAGAATAAACGATCTTTGATAATCGACTTTTGCCGTTTAGACATGTGAGAGAATTTTGAAACGCCATCTACAAATGTCGCACCGATTATTGAATCTGTATCAAACATATCGAGCAGTATTGGACTGTGAGTTGTATACAACACCTGATGATTGACACGACTATCAAGATAGTCGCGACCCGCCTCAATAAGCACCTGAAGCAATCCGGGATGTATCATTTGCTCCGGCTCTTCGAGCGTTATTCTTTGCGGAGCACGTGATTGATAGAATGCTGTCAGCATTCCCAACATTCTTAAAGTACCATCGGAAAGCTGCGACATATTTAGTTCGTGCGAATATCCACTATCCTGCTCTTTAACGCGAAATACAGGAACATAGTATCCACCAGCCGATTCAATACGGATTTCAGAAACAATTGGCAGAACTTGCCTTATGGCTGAAGTTAACTGTTCCTTGTTCACTCGAAAACTGGTCGATCTCATCTGCCGAATGATAGACGCAAGATTCGTTCCATCGTCAGCCAGAACCTCAGCATTGGAGATAGTTTGAGGCTCTCTAATCTTATTTGGATATATTGAATAAGCTCCGCACGATACAGTTTCATCATATAGCGCACGGAAAAAGAAATGGAGCGGGGTATAAGCTGACTGGCCAAATTGCGTAATAAGGAGATCAGACTCTGGTACGGTTGGCTTGAAGTCACCGAATGGATGCTTCGGAAGCGTGAATATTACCGATCCATCGGCGATACGCTTGAACGACGATGACTGAGGGCCGCCATCTTTATTTTCTCGCATCATATTCATGGGATCACTATCGGACCAATGCCCTTCTTCTTCCAATATTGAAAACTCACCGCCAGCGGAGGCAATCAGTACCCGGTAAAACCCAGAATAGGTTGGACCAACGAAAGACAGCTTGATACCAATATTGAAGGGACGCGTCTTACTCCAACGCCGGATGCTTACCATACCATGACGCTTTGCAACTGCGTGATCGAGACCGTCCCGGGCAGCGTCTCTCACGAAGTGTATGGCGTCCAGTAAGTTGCTTTTGCCAACCCCGTTCGGTCCCACGATTACCACTTCACTGGCGAGTGCAAAGTCGGCATGTGCGATGCTTTTATAATTAGTAACTTCCACGTGATTTAGCATCGCAATATCCAAAACAGTTCGCTCGTCAGCGTTGGTAGGCACGCCCGCCTGCGCTTCGTTAGAAATGTATAGAGCCCTTGCGGACCGACGGAAGGGACGATTGTCATAAACCAACTATGGTGAGACACCATGACGCCGGCGGCATCGTGCCGCAAAGAGGTAAAACTAGCCCTGCTGGCTGCCTTACTAGCACCGATGCTGCAAGCTTCGAGTGTCACGAGCCCGCCAAGCCTGGCCGGAAATTGGATCGTCGATTTGTCGACGAAATCCGACCTGCCTTACACAAGGCTGATGGAGCTGACGCTGAACCCAAACGGGACGGTGAGCGGTTTATTCTACTAAAGCACAATTGAAAAAGGTCGTTGAAAGACGGACCGCGGGCGAACCTGTGCCAGCTTCCGGACCTCAGATGGAAACGGGCCATATCACACCTCTGTCTGCGTGCGCGGCGATCGAGCTGAAGGCCAGACCTAGGCTGAAAATCGAAACAGTGTATTCAATTGGGTCGCCACTTGAGCCGAGTAACCGTGATGGATTGCCGTCAACTGAAGTGTCGCTTTTGCCAATGATTGCACACTTTAGTGGCATCACGCACTCTCAAGACCCGACATCGGCCTGTCTTTTGGGAGGAGGCGGCGCTTCGTTATTGCCGCGAACGTCATGCGCCCTTCTGACCTCGAAGGAGCTGGCTCCCCCACCCAAGCTACACATCGCTGCGACGGAGGCCCCCTCCCCCGCACCTCTATGGAAACCGCAGAAGCGCGCGGTTCCGGGAGTGAGCTTTGGGGGATGTACCCCGTCGATACCCCGGCCCTATGCGTCTACCTGGCCGTAAGTTTTCTCGACGGGCGTCACCGTGGCGACGATGGCGTCCGCGTTATCGGCGATATAATTTCGATCATGTTCATAAAACTTTTTTCACGCCCTGCTCGCTTAATCCAGATCGATTAGATAAAGAACAAAAATAGAACAGGAGGAACGCGTCACCGCACTAGCTTCAGTCGCCCGGGCTACTCCCGGCTGTCGCCAAGGGTGCATCCCATGCGACATGATGTGCGCGGTCATTGTCGCGATTCGGGATCAGGCGTGGCTAGAGCTACAGACCGTTCTGCTGAATCCCGATCGGGACCGGCCGTCGCGGGCAGCAGATCTCGAAGCTGCGACAGCGCAATGGGTAGACGCTTCGCGAGAAGCAGAGCTTGCTCGTCCTCTGACTTTGCCGACCTCGAGGTCTTCAGCATCCCCAAGAACATGCGAGCCAACGCCGCCTCGCTGGGAAGTGCGACCTGCATCGTAACGAAATTGTACGTCGGAGCTGCTGGCGTCGGCCTAGTGGTATCTTGATCCGCGGCCTCTCCCAACAGCCATGGAAGCGACACGCCAAGGTAATTCGCGATCCGTGGCAGGTGCCGAGAATTAGCGGTCTTGCCCTGAAGGATCTTGCTGATCGCGCCCTGTGTAATGCCGATCGCACGCGCAAGTGAGGACTGATCCTCGTCAGCCTTTTTCATGGCTTCGGCCAAGCGGGTTGCGGTCACGGTCACCCTCGAAGCTTTTAGCCTATCCGCTATTCCAATCGGATTAGATTTTGGGATTGACCATCTATGACTTTGGGAATAGTCCAGAGTCATGAGCCGCAATTCCTCATCATCAAAACCCGAACCGGCGTCCGTTTGTATCGCGGCGCTGCGTGAGGCAATCGAGGCGATCGGCTCTCAATCGGCCATGGCTCGCCTGCTGAGGGTGACCCAGGGCGCGGTTTCCAAGTGGGTTAGCGGACGTAGGCCGCTCGCTGCGGAGCATGTGCTTGCTGTCGAGGCCGAGACCGGCGTTTCCAGATACCGCCTGCGGCCTGATATCTACGGTCCCGAGCCCAGCGGTGAGCCGGCTGCAGTCGACCAGTCGCAGCTGGAGCCAACACGATGATCGCTCCTGCTTATCCAGTTTCTCTCGGTCGCCATACAGGCGACGAGCGTCGGCGGCTGGTCTCTCCCCTCCGCGCCGCCGACGTACTTCCTTCAGGTGCCCCCAGCTTGCCACTTCGCAAGCATGGAACACCAGGGGCCGATCGTATGCAGCTATTCGCGCCAATTCTTAGGGCACGCCTCGCATGACCAAGCTCCGTGAAGCCGTGACGATCGAGAATACGCTGTACCGCGTGCTGGGCACGCTGACGATCGAGCGCGCGGCCGAGGTGACGGGTCGCGCCGAGAGTTATCTCCGCGCGCTGTCGGATCCTGACAAGCGCGAGCGCCTGACGATCGAGGACGCAATCGCGCTCGACCTCGAGTATCGCGCTGGGGGCCGTGAAGGCTATCCGCTGCTCGATACCTACGCACGCATCGTCCAGGCGGCAGCGGATGCCAAGTTTGCCGAGGAGCATGCCACCGGCCGCTTAACGTACGACTTCGTCAAGGAGGCGGGCGAAGCGTCCTGCGCGCTGATCGCGGCGCAGCTGCCCGGCGCCACGTTGCAGACCCTGCAGACGGCGCTTCATGAGGTCGAGCAGGCGGACAACGCGTCGGCAACGGTCATCGCGCATCTGCAGGCGCGGATCCGCCGCGCCCGCGACGGGCCCAGCCCACCGGACGGCTAAAGCCGCCCAACCACTGACATCGCCGCCCACCCCGCCCGCCCGCTGATCACCACGATCAACGGGGCGGCAAACTGCTGCCTGGACGATTTGCCATGCCCGACCGACGCCTAGCCCTGACCAACATATCGATCGCGCTGCAGGAGCAGGCGGGCGCACTGCAGGCCCTTACCCAACCCGGCGACAGCGACCTGCCGATCATCTGGTGCGTGCTTCTGGACGCGATCGACCGCATCGATTTTGCGGCGTCTGCCCCCCTCGATGGTCGGACCGCCATAT
>Ga0308158_10000747_pt1 | contig 44450 bp, 34 predicted proteins | sample PhyBR2_FD_201038 | JGI IMG/M metagenome (GOLD analysis project Ga0308158, IMG submission 201038) | Phyllosphere microbial communities from UC Gill Tract Community Farm, Albany, California, United States - DLSLB.R2 | ecosystem: Host-associated > Plants > Phyllosphere > Unclassified | place: USA... | reverse complement strand
GCCATCGTTGCCGTCTTCGTTCTCTACGCGGCCTTCCTCCTAAGGCTGCTTCTGTTCTCTCGCGCACCGGGTTCGGAGAGATCAATCAATCTCATCCCGTTCGCGACTATCGCGCATTTTGTGACCAGCCACTCTTCCGGGACCGGAAGAGTGGCCTTCGCCAACGTCGTCGGAAACGTCCTGATCTTCATCCCGCTTGGGCTGTATGTGTCGTGGCTCCGACGTAAAGCGGCCGTCTGGTTGACCCTGCTCACGGTCGCCTCGGTCAGCATCGCTGCAGAGATCGTCCAGGGCGTGTTTGCCGTTGGAGCATCAGATATCGACGACGTAATACTGAACTGCGGCGGAGGAATCATCGGGATCTTCACGTTCAGGCTGCTTTCCTCGATCTTCCGTAAGCAATCCTTGGTGCGGACCTCGATGGCCGTGTTGTCCCTGGTTTCGCTGCCTGTCTGGTGCTACTTCCTCTTCCTCGTCCGGCTACACATCTGAGCACAACCCGTGCATTGACGGACTAGCCATCGGCGATCAGCCGCGGCGCGTCACCGGCACCATTGATTAGCGCTGCGCAGTGGAGCGGGGACCGGCGGGGGGATCCACGGGACCTCAGTTTTTGGTGCAGGTAGTCGGTTGTGATTTCGCATTCCCCTGGCACCAGCCGCTCACCGCTTCACCGGCAAACCCCACGCTTGAGAGGTAGAGCTCCAGCTTCAAGCGATTCCGCACCTCCTTCGTTTCTGCTCGAAAGGTTTATCGCGTGGGTCCTAGGGGCGAAACGGTAACTCTGGGGTGTCAGTTGAATGCGGCCGCCAAGTGACCGGCGCCGGCTGGGGGTGTGCCCTGAGTCTCCAGAGACTAACCTCTACAGGACCCTCTCGACGCCGGTCACAACCAGGCCCGCCCCAGACCGGGAAGACTCTCGTGCGGCTGCAATCCCATATTAGGGCCGTCAGGACAGCGGCTGAGGGCAAGGTGCCCCCTGATTGGGGATTTGGGGGCTACGGAACGGTCTCCGTCCAGACCTCGATGAGGAATGAGGTTGGAAGACGACGATGGGCGAGTCTTGAGCTACCAAATCTTTTACGGCCCCGACTTGTCTGCACTCCGTCGCGATGTCAGTTTTCGAGGAACGATTCAGCTTGCTGAGCCTAACCGGGTTCCAAGGAATTCATCAATGTGTTCGAGGGCGGCGCGTGCCATTGACGTCGCGTGTCCGGTAAATCCGTGAGGGGACCCGGGGTAGATGCGCAGATCCACCGGGACGCCAGCGGCCGACAACCGTGTTGCCATGGCGAGGTTGTCTTCCAGAAGGATGTCATCGCTGCCTATCACGAGCAGGATCGGCGGTAGGCCGGTGAGTTCGGCGAAGAGGGGGGAGAGGTCGGGATGGGTGCGATCAGGAGTGTTCCCCGCGTAGGCGTCGAGAAAGTATTCGTCGGCGATTAGGCGTCCCGCGGGCGTCTTCGCGGCTAGGTCATAGGTGCCGAACTGCAAGACGCCGCCGCTGAATGCGGTGAGCCCGCGATCACGCAACCGCACGAGTGTGGAGACCGCCAGCGTGGCTCCGGCGGAGAAGCCACCGATAGCCAGTTTCGCTGTCCCGAAAAGATCGTCGGCGCGGTCCATCAGCCACAGGGCGGCTGTCTCGCAATCGTCGGGTGCGGAAGGCCATGGGTGCTCGGGAGCGAGGCGGTAGTCCACGCTGACGACTGCAATACCCAGCGCGTCTGCGAGTCGCCGGTTTCGAACATCGCTTCCGGCGGCCGAGCCCATGTAGAAGCCGCCACCGTGGATCTCCAGAAAGACGCCCGTTGGCGGCTCGAATACCGGCAAGTGGATCCGGACCGGAACGCTGCGGCCACCGGCACTGGCCAGTTCGACCATTGGTTGTGGATGGCACTGAGCGGGTGCAGGCGTGCCGGCTCTGAACGAGTGGAGCTCTTCCAGGCTGCCCGGACCTCGGCCGGCCTGCCGCTGGGCATAGAACACGGCGGAATCATCGACAAGAGACCATAGTTCAGGATCGATCAGCGAGGGCAAGTCGAAGAACACAAGTCAACTGTACAAAGTGCTGGTCCGGTCGAAGCTAAGGAACTCTATAGGCGCCCGCATAAGCCGGTGGACGAACGGACGCCGGTGCCTCCGATGGAGGTCCCTTTCCTGGCAATTGCCCTGCTTATGCCAGGCAATGCCCAAGCCGCGGGAACACCCATAGTTCGCCTTCCAAGGGCTGTAGTGGCCGGGGTGCTTACTGCATCCGCGCCGTGGAAACTTCCGGTGACAGACTATTTGCTGGCGCCGGCCGTGAGGCCTTCCCGCAGCGTGCGTTGCCCGAAGATGAAGACGACCAGTGCCGGCAGCATGGATAGGATCACGCCGGCGAGGACCACGGATATGCTGCCCGTGCCGAGGTTGCCTTGGAGCGTGACCAGGCCGAGAGGAAGGGTGAAGTTCTGTTCGCTGATGGTGAGGATCAGTGGCCGGAAGAACTCGTTCCAGTGGAAGTTGAAGGCAAGGATCCCGACGATGGCCATGCCGGGGACCGCCAGGGGGACGTAGACCGAACGGAAGATCCGCCACGGTCCGGCACCGTCCAGGGCGGCGGCTTCGGCGAAGTCGTTTGGCAGGCCAAGGAAGTACTGGCGCATCAGGAAGGTGCCGAACGCTGTGGGAACGGCCGGCAGGATCAGGGCCAGCAGCGTGTCGGACAGGCCCATGCCCCGGATCAGCATGAACACCGGGACGATGGTGACCTGCACCGGGACCATCATGGTGGCCAGCACCAGCGAGAAGATGGCGTTCTTGCCGCGGAAGTCCAGGCGGGCGAAGGCGTACCCGGCCAGGGTGGCCGACGCCATCTGGCCAAGCGCGATCAGCCCGGTCACCAGGGCGCTGTTCAGGACCAGGAGGCCGACGTTGATCTGCTTGAACACCTCCTGGTAGGCGGTGAAGTCAGGGTTGATGGGCAGGAACGACGGCGGCAGGTTGAATGATTCCGACGGCGTCCTGAGTGAAGTGGACAAGGTCCACAGGACGGGACCGAGGGTCAGCGCCGCGGCCAAGGCCAAGGCCGCGTACCTGCCGATGGTGCCCGCTGCGGGCAGGCGGCGCACGGGCCGGCCCTTAGGGGAGGCCGGCGTTTCGGTCGTGGAACCGGAATGCTTGTCGGTCCCGGTCTGAAGGATCTGGCTGGACATGTGGGACCTCACTGGTAGAAGACGAAGCGGCGGCTAAGCCGGAACTGCAGGGCGGTGACGGCAAGGATCAGAACGGTGAGGATCAGGCCGATGGCTGAGGCTTTGCCGAACTCCAGTTGCTGGAAGGCTGATTCGAAGATCACCATGACGGCGGTCCGGGTGGAATCGCCCGGGCCCCCGTTCGTCAGGACGTAGGGCTGGTCGAAGACCTGGAGGGCGCTGATGATGGCCATGACAGAGGCGACGAGCACGGTGGGGCTGATCAGTGGAAGCGTCACATTGCTGAACTGCTTCCAGCCGGTGGCGCCATCGAGGTTGGCTGCTTCGTGCAGTTCCTTCGGAATGTTGGTGAGCGCACCGAGGAAGAGCAGGAAGGAGAACCCGAAGTTTTGCCAGACGTAGACCAGTACCACGACGGCGGCGGACGCCACGGGACTTGTCAGCCAGGGCACAGCGGGAATCCCGACCAGCGATAGGAGCCAGTTCACGACGCCGAACTGTTCGTTGAACATGTACCTCATGAAGATGGACACCGACGCGGCGGATAAGACCAGGGGAAAGAAAAAGGTGGAGCGGAGGAACACTCTCAGCCAGGGCGCCATTCTGGCCTGCAGCATGGACGCCATGGTAAGGGCGATGCCCAGCTGCAGGATTACTGCGACCACTACGAACATGATTGTGTTCAGGAAGGACACGCGGACGGTGGGGTCCTGTGCCAGCGCTGCGAAGTTTGCGAATCCGACGAACTGCGGTGCGGAAATGATGTCCCAGCGGAAGAAGGCCAGGACCAGCGAGGCGATGATCGGCAGGAAGGTGAAAAGGGCCATCCCGAGCACTGTGGGGGCCAGGAAAATCCCGACTAACCATCGCTCTATGAACGAGCGGCGCGCGGCCGGCGGTTTCACGATCTGTCGGGGAAAGGTGGACGTGGCGCTCATGAGTTCCTCCTCAGGGCCAGTTCGAGGTCGCGCTGCAGATTGCCCATCGCCGTCCGTACGTCGGCGGAGCTGCCGCTGACAGCGGTTGAGACGTTTTTCATCAGGGCAGTTTCGACGGCGGCCTGTTGTGGTGGGGCGGGGATCGGACCGGAGGTGGGGAACCTGTCCAGGGTGTCGTAGAAAACTTTCCAGTGTCGTGGGCCGGTGGCGGCGTAGAAGGACTCATTTACCATCGAACGGCGGGTGGGGGTGGTGTTCGGTTTGGGAATGGCCAGCTGCATCGCTTCACGGGTGGAGCAGAACTTAACCCATTCCCACGCAGCGTCTTTGTCTTTCGCCGTGCGCATGATTGCGTAGCCGGCAGCGCCGAACTGATGCCGCTGCGTCCGCCAGCGCGGGAAGAACTGCACATCGAATTGGTCGGCGGTCATCCCGGCCTCGTGCAGGCCCTGCGCCCAGTAGCCACCTGCCGGGGTGGTGCCGATGCGATTGTTGCCGAACAGCCCGACCAAGGCGTTGCCGCCCCCGGATTCGGGGCGCACGCCCAGTCCTTCGGCTACCAGTTCGCGCAGATAGTCGAAGGTTTCGACAACACGGCCGTCCTCGGCGTTGGGAGTCAGCCATTGATATCCGCCGCCGCGGGTGGCCCGGGCAGGGTCGTTAGGGTAAAAGCGGTCCCACAGCCAGTCCCCGCCGGGAGCCTTCGTTTCGGACAGGAAGCTGGTGTCGTTGGCGTAAAGCCAAGGCACGACACCGCCAAAAAGACGGTTCGTCCAGTAGTACGGGGTGAAGTCAGTCGGGCGGGCTTTGCGCAGCGCCTTCAGGGTGGCGCTGAAGTCGTCCTTCGTCCAATCGTCTTTGGGTCGATCAAGCCCGGCTTGGGCAAAGGTGGTGGTGTTCAGATACATATTCGCCGCGTTCCAGTCCAATGGGAGCTGGTACAAGCTCCCCTGATACATGAAGGCTTCCAACAGGCTCGGATGAACGTCGCCAAAGTAGTCGCTCACCTCGTCCCCGTCCCGGCGGATGTAAGCATCCAGAGGCTCTGCGAGCTTGTCGGCGAATAACTGGGCGCCCTCGGTGGCGACATACACGACATCCGGCGGCGTTCCCGCGGCGACCATGGTCAGGATTTTGGAGAAGAAATCCTTCCAGTCCGCACCTTGGATAGCCTGCAGCTGCACGGGGATATCGGGGTGCGCGGCGGTGAAGGCCTGAATGAGGCCTTGGCGCCCAGCGGCATCGGCTGCCGTCCCCAGGATGGCGATGTTCAACGCCTTGCTGCCACGGCCCGGAATATCAGTTCCGGTCAATCGCGGCCAGGCCCCCACGGTGGCTCCCGCGACGGCGATTCCCGCCAGGCCCAGCATGGAACGGCGGGTGAGTTGGGAAAGTGTGCTGCTGGACCGCAGCGAATGCGAAGGGGGACGATGCCCCGGTGTCTCTTCAGACGTCATTGTCGGCTCCTCCTAACAGGGTAAACGGGGGTCGGCTGTTTTTGTTGCCCGCGGAATAGCTTTTGCTTATGCGTGATCGCACGCGAAAGCTTTCGGCGCAGACATGGGTGCTTCGACTGCGGATTGCAGTTCGGCCAGGGTGGGAGGGTTTGCTCCGGTCCGTTGAACTGTGATGGCCGCTGCTGTGGCTGCGGTGCGTCCCAGCTGCTCCAGGACGGCAGGAGCGAAGCCTTCAGTCCCCCGGGTGAGAAGACCCAGGATGAGTGCGGCCATGTAGGAGTCACCGGCGCCAATGGTGTCCGCGACCGTGGCCCTGACCGCTGGAATGGTGATGCTTCCCGCGGGAGAGGTGAATCGGGAGCCCTCGGCGCCCTCGGTTATCACAGCCAATCCCGCACCCAATCGGAGGACGTGGTCCGCGGTTTCCTCCAGTGTTTTTCCAGGGTAGAGCCAGCGGGCGTCCTCGTCGCTGAGTTTGACGACATCAGTCAGGGAGGTGAGTTCTTCAAAGATCGCTTTTGCTTCGGCCTGACTGCCAAGCAGGGATGGCCTGATGTTCGGATCGTAGGTGATGATGCAATGCTTGTGGGCTTGTTCGAGCAGGGCTTTGACAGCGCCGGCGCCAGGGTTCAGGAACGTGGCTATGGAACCGGTGTGGAGGATTCTTGGAAAGTAGGCAGGCCTTGTCGGCGGCAGCTCCCAGTGGATGTCGAAGTCGTAGGAGGCGGACCCGTCGCGCCCAAGCGTTGCCGTTGCCGTTGCCGTGCGGGTGAGGGATTTAGATCCCGGCAGGAGAGTCACTCCCGCCCTGTGGAGGTGGTTCTCTATTGATGTTCCCCGTGCATCGGGTGCGATGGCGGTGAGCAGGCCCGTGGGGACACCCAGGAGCCCGAGGCCGAAGGCGACGTTGGCGGGCGACCCGCCGGGGTGCTCCACCCTGCTGTTGGGGGTGGTGACCACATCGATCAGCGCTTCACCGACAACGACGGCGTCCAGGGGCTGTTGGGCGTCTTGTGGTGCTGCTTTGGGGTATTCCATGGTTGTCTCTCGGGCAGTGTTGGTAGGGTAGCGGCATGTCATGCCGCCGGGGGGGGGGCTGCGGCGGCGGAATGACTCGTCGGAACGTCTCGGGCCGGCCTAAGTCGCCGCATTGATCTCGCTGATTTCGTTGATGATGAGGTTGCCGAACGTGGCCGTTCCTTCGTTGGCGTAGAGCCGGATGTTGTTGTCTCCTTCAAGGGGGAACACCCGGTGTGAGTGCACCACCCGTCCGTCTCCCACGAACATTTCGACGCTGGTCCGGTCTACCAGGAGGCGGAGTGCGAGGCGCCCAGCCGAGGGGTCGATGGGCGTCTGGCTTTCCCCGCCGGTCGGGTTGATGGTGGGTCTCCGGTTGACATAGGCGAAGGGGCCGCGGAGGAATGCCCCGACGGCGACGTGACGGCCTCCGCCGGCTGCACGGCAGATTTCAAACCCGATGTTGGCCGGAGGGGAAGCCGGGTCCCACCTCAGCTCACACTTCAGGTCATAGGCCAGTGAAGTGATATCAAGGTCCCGGGTGCCCGTGACAGTGACGTCACCAAGGCGATGGCTTTTCTTGACGTGGTTGTCCAGGCCAGCGGTGGGGGTTGAGACGAGGTGGTAGCTTCCGCTTCCCTTCTTGAGACGGATGTCGCGCACGATCATGTCGTCGCCGTTGTACTTGTCGGTTGCCAGGGTCGGAGTGTTGTGTGGGTAGTCCCAGAAGTTCGCCCAGCCCAGTGCCCTGCGCAGGGTGGCATCCTCTGCTCCGGAGGAGTCGTGATGGGGATAGGTGACTGTTCCGTAGAAGTCATAGCCGTAGTCCAGCCACTCGGGTTCGGCATGGTCGGGAGCGAAGGTGGTGCCGTCGAAGTTCCCTGTCCAGTATGCGTAGGTGGCCGGAAGGCCCCGGCCTTTACCGTTGGCACTGGTGCCGAGGATCCAGTGGGACGATCCGTCGTCGGCGGTCATGAGGAAAAGGTCCGGGCATTCAAGCAGCCCTAGATCGGTTCGGACGAATTCGCCGACCCGCTGCCAGGACCGGAGGTTGTGGGATGTGTAGAAGCCGAGTTTTTGCCCTTCGGCGTTGACCATGAACCACTGCCCCCGGTCTGCGTCCCAGATCACTTTCGGGTCGCGGAAGTCCTTCACCCCGGGGTTTGGCAGTACCGGGGCGGTGCCACCGGCTTGGAAGGAGCGCCCGCGATCAGTCGAGTACCAGAGGTATTGTGCCTGGCGGCCTTGGGGTGCCTGTGTAACGAGGGCGATAACAGCGTTCTCGCCGTATCCTGCGGTGTTTCGTTCGTCGATGACAAGGCATCCTGACCAGCAGTCGCCGTTGTCATTGCTGAACTTTGGGATGGCGACGCCGCAATCGCGGAAGGAGACATGATCGGTGGTGGTTGCGCGGCGCCATGACGTGCCTCCACCACCCTGAAGGTAATCGGCGTTGTAGAGGTAGTAGTAGTGGTATTCGCCGTCGATGTAGATGGGCCGCTGGGGATCGTTTTTCCAGTTGTCGGGGACGCTGAAGTGATAAGTCGGGCGCATACGGGTTGGTCCTTCAAAGGGCGGCTTGGCTGGAGTGGCGCTTGGGGTGGCTGGTGGTGCTGCTCCTGCCGGCTCGGCCAGGGAAGTTGAGAGTGCGAGGGATCCGGTGAGGGCAACAGCTCCGCTTCCCGTGAGGAGGGCGCGCCGGGAGACAGGGGTTTCATTTTGCATGGGTTCACTTTCGGTAGATAGCTTCGGTGCTTCTACTGCATGGATGTTGATGCTTTTGGGCAGCACAGGGGGGTGCCGTTTTTGGGTTTGGACGTGATGTGGGTCGTGCCAGGACCGGCGGCCCGGGCTGGGCGCTCTTGAAACCGGAATTTCAGTCTGCAGGCTGAGGTTCCGGCAACGGTTCCGTCGCCAGTGCGTGGCCGCCGGCGCCGGCGCTTGGCCGGTAGAGGTGGCAGCGGACCCAGTGGCGGTTCAGGGGGTCGCCCACGTGGTGCCGAACAGGTTCCTCCGCCGAGCAGCGCTGGTCCGGGTCGTTTTCGAAAGCGCAGGTGGTGGAAGCCATGACGGCTTGCCTGAGTTTGGCGCGGTGTACGGGGTCATAGGATCCGGCCCGGGCTGGATCCGGGACGGCTGAGACCAGCAATTGCGTGTAAGGATGGGCCGGGTTGGCCAGCAGGTCCAAGGACTCACCCTCTTCCACGATTTCGCCGGCGAACATCACGGCCGTCCGGTCTGCGAGATATCGGGCGGAGGCGAGGTCGTGGGTGATATAGAGCATTGAGATGCCCTGCTTATCGCGCAGTTTCCGCATCAGGTTCAGCACGCCGATGCGGACCGAAACGTCCAGCATGGACGTCGGTTCGTCGGCGAGGATGACTTGTGGTTCGACGGCGAGTGCGCGTGCGATCGCTACCCGTTGACGTTGCCCGCCGGAGAGTTCGTGGGGGTGGGAGTCGAGCATGTCGGCCTGAAGCCCTACGGTGGTCATGAGCTCTTCGAGGCGGCCCCTGGTCTGCTCTTCGGAACCGTGGCCGCTGCCGCCCTTGCCGTGGATTGCGAGGGACCGCCGGAGGAAGTGCTCGATCCGGTGTGCGGGGTTGAGGGAGCCAAACGGGTCCTGGAAGACCATCTGCAGCTGGGAACGGAACGTGCGTGAGGCCTGGAAACGGTCGCGTTTGAGGACATCGACACCGTCGAGCAGGATAGCGCCTTCGCTGGGTTTCTCGAGCCGGGCGACACAGCGGGCCAGTGTGCTCTTGCCTGACCCGGATTCCCCGACCAGTGCGACGATCTCCCCACGGCCGATGGTCAGGTCGACGCGGTGCAGCGCCCGGACTGCCTGGCTGGAGAACAGGCCGCCGATGTGGAATGACTTACCCAACCCGCGCACCTCCAGGGCCGGGGTCTGGGCCGAAACATCTGGCCGTGTCGGGGAGTGGACGGCGTGGCTCATTGTGCTGCTCCTTCAAAAACGGCCGCTTCGGCGTCGGCATCAAACGGTGCCACGTAGTGGCCCGGCGTAACTTCGGCGAGGTCCGGGATGTTCTGGAACTTCACGCCTTCAGGCAAGCCTTCAAGCGCGATTCGCGGGCCTGTAAGCGGCGGGAACGCTCCCATGAGGGCCTGGGTGTAGGGGTGCATGGGCGTGGTGTAGATGTCGTGTGCTTTGGCGGTTTCCACAATCCGCCCGCCGTACATGACAGCCATGCGGTGGGAGAGTTCCACCATCAGCGACATGTCGTGAGTGATGAACAGGACAGAGAAGCCCAGTTCGCGCTGGAGGTCCTTGATCTGGGCCATGATCTCCTGCTGGACCACCACGTCCAGTGCGGTGGTGGGCTCGTCCAGAATCAGCAGTGACGGCTTCAGCGCTACGGCCATGGCGATGACGGCGCGCTGCCGCATTCCGCCGCTGAGTTGATGCGGATAGGACTTGAGGCGGCCCGGATCGATCCTTACCAACTCCAGCAGCCGGGCTGCACGTCGAAGGGATTCTTTACGCGAGTAGCCGGCATGGGTAGTGAAGATGTCTGCCATCTGCTCCCCGATGGTCAGCACCGGGTTCAGCGAGTTCATGGCGGACTGGAACACCATGGCAACGTCCTGCCAGCGGAAACGCCGCAGCTCGTCCTGGCTCATAGCCAGCACGTCCTTGCCTCCGAAGGAGATGCTCCCGGCGGCGATGTTCGCCGGGTTCTTGAGCAGCCGCATGATCGAATTGGCGATGGTTGATTTTCCGCAACCGGATTCACCGGCCAGCCCGAACACCTCACCGGCGCCGATGCTGAAGGAAACGTCGTCCACGGCCGTGGTCGAGCGGGTGTCGCCGATGTACTTGACGGTGAGGTTCTTGACGTCGAGGACCGGTTCGTGGGAACCGAAAGACGTTTGGGAGACGGTCACTGTGCGGCGCTCCTTCCGGTGATGGCGGGTTTGCGGATCTTCCGCAGCCGCGGGTTGGTTACTTCGTCGACCGCGTAGTTGATGAGGGCCAGGGCGAACGCCACCAGCGCGATGGAGAGACCGGAGGGGATGAAGACCCACCAGCTTCCGGTGAGCAGGGCGCCTTCGTTTCCTGCCCAGAAGAGGTTGTTGCCCCAGGAGACGGTGCTGGCGTCGCCCAGTCCCAGGAATTCGAGGCCGGCCTGGGCTCCGATGCCGTAAATGACGCAGGCAAGCAGTGTTCCCATCACGATCGAGGCCATGTTCGGCAGAATTTCGCGGAACATAATGCGGCCGGCTCGCTCACCGGAGACAACGGCCGCAGCCACGAAGTCCTTTGAGCGGATGGACATTGCCTGTGACCGGATAACACGCGCTGATCCGGCCCATCCCGTGACGGTGAGTACCAGGATGACGGTACCGAGGCCCGGCGGGAGGAAGGCGGCCAGGATGACAAGAAGCGGCAGGCCGGGAAGGAGGAGGAAAACGTTGGTCAGCAGCGACAGTGCTTCATCGATGAATTTACCGAAATATGCGGATGCCAGGCCGACGAGGATCCCGATAAAGGTGGACGCGAATCCGACGCTAAGGCCTACGAACAGGGAACTTCGGGCGCCATAGACGGTCAGGGCGAGCACGTCCTGTCCTTTGGCGGTGGTTCCGAGCCAGTGCTCGCCGTCCGGTTCGAGTGAGGCCATCCCGGTGATCCGGGAGGGATCACCCGGGAACAGTACGGGCGCGGCCAGCGCCAGGACGATGAAGACGAACATGATGGCCATGCCTGTCATGGCCTTCTTGTTGGTGAGAAGTCCGTGGATAAAGCCTCGGTTGGTTTTGCGGGCAGCTTTTTGTTGGGTTGGCTGCTGGAGGATAACGCTGGTCATGATGGTTTCCTTGGTGACTGGGTACGCAAGGCTCAGTTGCTACGTACGCGAGGGTCGAGGCGGACGTAGAGGATGTCCACCAGGAAGTTCGCCAGCAGCACGGCGGCGGTGATGGTCAGGAAAAGGCCTTGCATCAGCGGGTAGTCAAGGCCCTGGACGGCGTTAAGGAGCTGGTACCCGACGCCGGGGTAGGCAAATACGACCTCGGTGAGAAGGGCGCCGCCCACCACGAATCCGAGTCCCATGCCGAAGCTGGTCACCGAGGGGAGCATCGCGTTCCGGGCGGCGTAGCGGAGCATGATCCGGCCGGGGCGCAGGCCTTTCGCTTCGGCCATGGTGATGTAGTCCTCGGAGTTGGTGGCGATCATGGTGTTCCGCATGCCAAGCATCCAGCCTCCGATGGAGACCAGCACGATGGTCAGCGCCGGGAGCACGAGGTGGGCGGCGACGTCTCCGAGGAACTCGGTGGTGAACGCCGGTTCCAGGCCGTCCGTGAACGCGTGGCGGATCGGGAACCAGCCCAGCACCACGCCGAAGAGATACAGCGCGCCCATCGCGAGCCAGAAGTATGGAAACGAACCGATAAAGACCAGCACGGGAGGCAGGGCCGAGTCGATGGCTCCGCCGCGGCGCCAGGCTGCCAGGATGCCCAGCAGGTTGCCCACGACGGCGGCAATCACCAGTGCTGTCCCGCCGAGCAGGAGGGTCCAACCTATCTGGGCCGAGATAACTTCGGTGACCGGTGTGGGGAAACGCGAGATGGAGACACCCATCTGGCCAGTCAGTATGTTGTGCATGTAGTCGACGTACTGCTCCCAGATGGGCCGTGTATCCACGCCGAGCATCTTGCGCAGGGCTTCGATCTGTTCGGGCTGCATCTTGCCCTGGGTACGGGCGAACATTCGGGAGACAGGGTCCCCGGGCATGAAGCGCGGGAGCAGGAAATTGAGGGTAATGGATGCCCAAAAGGCGATCAGGTAGAAGCCCAGGCGGCGCAGGATGAAGCGCACGGTTGCTCCGTTCGGGAAGGCGGGGTCCGGGGCGACAGTGGTCCCCGCTGGGAAAGATGAAAAGGTTCTCGGCCGGTGGGAACCGGAACATGGCAACGGTGGCCACCGGCCGAGAAGTAACGCCGCTTACTTGCGCGGTTCCAGGGTCGTCAGGACGAGGACCGTGGTAGGCGAACGATCAGAGAGCGTTGCGTATGGGTTGTCCTCATTGGGCCATCCCGTGAAGTGGACGTCCGTGTAGTCTCCCCATTCCGGGCCGGAGAACAGCGGAACCGTCGGGGCCACCGAATCATATTCCGCCTGAAGCTGGTTCGCGGTCTGCTTCTGCGCGGCTTCGTCACCTGCGGCACTAAATTGCTGCAGGAGACCATCGGCCTTTGGATCGCCGAAACGGTGGTAGTTTTCGGAGGCCTTGGCGCCCACCGGCTTGACGGTGGAAGTGCCCATGATGGAGTTGAAGTACTTGAATGGGCTGGGGTCGTTCGCGCTCCAGACGATGCCGGTGTCGAACGTTCCCTGCTCGTAGCTTGAGACGACGGAGGCCCAGTCCGGAGAGTCCACCTTGGCGGTTACCCCGATGGCCTGGAGGTTCTGGGAGATCACGTTGGCCACGGAGAGCCAGTCGGAGGAGCTGGCGCCCACGGAGATCTTGAACTCGAACGGCTTGCCGTCCTTGAGGGTTCGCTTGCCGTCCGGGCCTTTGGGGTAACCGGCGGCATCGAGCATCTTATTCGCTTCGTCGACGTTCAGCTTGGTCCAAGTGCAGTTGTTCGCCACGTCGGCGTTCTTCCAGCCCGCGTAGTTGCCGGAGAGGCCTGTGCAGTCTGCCGGCTGGGCGTAGCCGCTCATGCCGATCTTAGTGACTTGGTCCCGGTCAACTGCCATGCTCAGGGCCTTGCGCACTGACTCGTCGTCGAACGGGGCTTTGCTGGTGTTCAGCTGCCAGTTAATCATGGCGCCCGTGGGCGGGAACCAGAAGTGGCGGTGGTCCTTGTCCTTTGAGATGAAGGTCTTCTCGATGTTCGGGATGAACTGGGTGGACCAGTCCACATCGCCGTTGACGCTGGCCAGGTTGGCGGCATCGTTTCCGGACATTGCCAGCATCTTGATGCCGGCGATCTTCTGCTTGTCAGGCTGCCAGTAGTTGGGGTTCTTCTTTAGCACGAAGGACTGGGACTGGAAGCTGTCCACCTGGGTATAGGGGCCGGTTCCGACGGGGTTGGCGTTGGCATCCTTCGCCGGATCGGCTATGGATGACCAAATGTGCTTGGGGAGGATTGGGACCTGCCCGATTTCGTAAAGTGCAGGGGACCAGGGCTTGTTGAACGTGAATGTGACCTGGTTGGTGCCCACCGGAGTGACGGAATCAAGGTACTCGAAGCCGCCTTTGAGCTTCTTCTGCAGCTGGAAGGTATATACGACGTCATCGGCGGTGAAAGGCTGCCCGTCGGACCACTTCACGCCATCACGCAAGGTGAAGGTGACGGACTTGCCGTCTTTGGCGGCGTCCCAGGAGGTGCCCAGCCAGGGGACGGTGTTGCCTTTGGCCGGGTTAAAGACCAGCAGGGGTTCGTAGATGGCCTGCTGGACCATGGGGTTTACAGTCGGCGCGAAGGGGTTGAAGTTACGGTCGAAGGTGCTCATGTCCTCACGGGGGATGGTGAGGAGCGCGCTGGCGTTGGCAGCGGCGTCGGTGCTGCCGGACTTGTTGCCGGTGGCAGCGCAGCCGGTCAGCAGCATGGCGCCTACCGCCAGTCCGGCCGCGGCAACGCGGGCGGACTTGGAGAACCTTGTTTGTGTCATGATGGGGTTATCTCTTCCTGTCTTCATCAGCAAGGTGAAGGGTGGGTGGGGGATTTGCTCTTCGACGTTGATTTCGCGGTCAGACCGAAGAGCGTTCTAACAGCGGACAGTCGACTAACTGCTGGTTGGCAGTGATCGGCTGTCCGGCTGTAAGTGCGGCGAGCGTCTGGACTCCCAGAGCGCCCATCTTTTCGAACGGCAACGCAACAGTGGTCAGCTTGGGCCTGAGGTAGGCCGCGATGAGTTCCTGGTTGTCGAAGCCGATCACGGCGATGTCACCGGGGATGGCCAGGCCACGTTCCTTGATGGCGTCGTAAGCGCCCATGGCCATGCGGTCGTTGAGGCAAAAAAGGGCGGTTGGCCTGTCCTTGGGCGGGTACCGGTCGAGGATTTGGCAGGCAGCGTCGTAGCCGCCGTCCGCCGTCGCATACCCGGCCACCACGAGCTCCGGATCGAGCTCAAGGCCCGCGGCGGCCAGAGCATCCCGGACGCCCTGCAGTCGCCCGACGGCTGCCGGGATGCGCGGGTCCAGGTTGATCACACCGATCCTGGTATGGCCGGCGCGGAGGAGGCGTTCGACGGCGACCCGTCCGCCGGTCCTTTCGTCAGGGACGATCGAAGGCAGCTTTCCGTCCAGGTCAAAACAGTTGACGAGTACAGTAGGCACTTCGTGCGCGCTTCGGGGCACGTGTACACCACGGTGGTGCGTTGCGGCGTACAGCAAGCCTTCCACCCGCTGTTCCAGCAGCTTCTCAACGGCAGCGTCTTCCATCCCTTGGTTGGGGCCGGGCGTGTCCCCCTGGTCTGACGGGGCGATAAGGAGGAACCGGCGGTCAATCCAGGCTTGGTCCTGCGCGCCTTTGATGATGTCCACAGCGAAGGGTGCGGTGACGATCTCGGTGACAATTCCGTACCAGTCGCTGCGCTGGGATGCCAGCGCCCTCGCTCCGGCGTTTGGACGGTAGCCCAATACTTGAACCGCCTCCGCGATGCGTGCCCGCGTCTCTTCGGAGATGCTGGCGTTTTCGCGGTTGCTCAGCACGAACGAGACAGCAGTCCGGGACACCCCGGCGTGCTTTGCGACGTCACTCATGGTGACACCACGCTGCCGGGCAGCAATGGGCTTGCTTGAGGAGGCGTTTTTCGCCATTGAATGCTCCAGTAGTCTTCGTTGAGCTGGGTGATGCCGTTTTAGCTAGGGAAAGTCAGGCGCAAAGCGAGCCGAGTAACTCGCGTTACCTACAACCTGTGATCTAAGTTACCCGCGTTACTTCCGGGTGTCAACAGGTTTTTCTGCGGTATGGCTAGGGCCCGGCTCCGTCCGGGATGCTGCCGCACAGCGCCCCGGCCGGAGCCCGGCTAAGCGTGACAGCTCAGGGCCGGGTCTTGAAGGATTCGACCTTTCCCGGATCCCTCTCGACCACCGGGCCGAGAATCTCATCGATCCTCAAGAGCAGTTCCGGGTCGAGTTTGACTCCCGATGCCTGCACATTGTCGACGAGCTGCTCGGGCCGCGATGCTCCGACGATGGCTGCTGAGACGTTGGGGTTCTGCAGTACCCATGCGATGGCGAAGGCTGCCATCGACAGCCCGGTCTCCTCGGCCAGGGGCTTCAGCTGCTGGACACGGGTGAGGATGTCCCCGCTGAGAAAACGGTGGTCGTTCTTGAGGTCCCCATTGTCGGCGCCGAACCGGGAACCTTGTGGGGCCGCGGCGCCGGGAGCGTACTTTCCGGTAAGGACGCCCTGGGCCAGTGGCGACCAGCAGATCTGGCCAATGCCCAGCTCCTCGCTGAGGGGCACGATTTCCTGTTCGATGACGCGCCAGAGCAAGGAATACTGCGGCTGGTTGGAGATGAGCTGGACGCCAAGTTCGTTGGCAAGGGTGACGCCGGAGCGTATCTCGTCCGTCGTCCACTCTGACACCCCGATATAGTGCGCCTTGCCCGCCCTGACGATGTCGGCGAAAGCCTGCATGGTCTCTTCCAGCGGCGTCTCGTAGTCGTACCTGTGGGCTTGGTAGAGGTCGACGTAGTCGGTTCGGAGCCTGCGCAGCGATGAGTTGATGGACTCCATGAGATGTTTGCGGGACAGGCCGCGGTCATTACGCCCATCCCCCGTGGGGAAGTAGGCCTTGGTGAAGATCTCGACGCTTTCACGGCGTGTTCCGTTGAGCGCCTCGCCCAACGCTTCTTCGGCGCGGGTTCCGGCGTAGGCATCGGCGGTGTCGAAGGTGGTGATGCCTAGATCCAGCGCCTGCTTGACGCACTGGGTTGCGGCGGCCTGGTCGATCTGCTCACCGTGGGTGAACCAGTTTCCGTAGGCGATTTCGCTGATGTACAGGCCGGAGGATCCCAGCTTGCGGTGTTCCATCAGGCTTTTTCCTTTCCTAAGTCGGTGAGTTGGAGCGCAGCCCCGGCCGTGCCCCCAGTGGAGTACAGAGTGAGGTCTGTTTGGGCACGGTCCGGGAAGATCAGTTCGGTCATGGTGACGAGCCCATCGTTTGCGAAAATTTCCACCGAGCAGCAGTCAACGAAGATCTGCAGGGTGTAGCTGCCGTCCTGTCCGGCAGCAATCGGCGCGCGGCTTATTGACGGGAAGGCGTCATGGAAGCCGGTGTCGCCGGAGCGGGTACGGTCCACGATGAGTTCTCCGCTGCCGGGCCGGATGCCGATCCTTGTCCCGGCCCTGCCGTCTGCTGACCCCCTGACCACAAGGCCAAATTCCTCGGAACAGCCTGGTGTAAAGGCGACGTCAACGCGCTGCACAGCTGCGCCGCCCTCAATCGGGGCGTGGCCGTCTAAGGTTACCCGCTGAACGGGGCGGGGTTTCGAAGCATCACTCACTTCCGGTGCGGGTCGTTGAACGAGCCTGGGTTGACCGTTCACGGAAACGAGGGAAACATCCCGCACCAGGCTCATGGGGCTGCGCCAGGGAGAGGTGGGAATGTGGTTGGCATACTGCCAGTTGTTCATCCAGCCAATCATCAACCGCCGGCCGTCCGGAACATTGCTGAACGAGACGGCGGCGTAGTAGTCCCTGCCCCAGTCGAGCCACTGGTAGTCAGGCACGCGGTCTGGATCCTGCATACCCTCGGTGAGGCTTGTCTCGGAGCTGAACGTGACGCCGTCGAACTCTCCCACAAAATATTGGCCTGCCGACCCGCCGTTCGGGCCTCCGGGGTTCATGTTCACGGTCAGGACCCATTTCATGGCCGCCGAGTCACCGTTCAGCGGCAGCTCAAAGAGGTCCGGGCACTCCCAGATCCCGCCGGTGCCGTTGGCGGGGCCGAAGGTGCTGAGGTATTCCCAGTTTTTGAGGTCTTCTGAGCGGTAGAGCAGGACAGCGAAGTCATGTGCTTCCACCGCCACCATGACCCAGTAGCTGCCGCCCGGCCCGTTGTAGCGGAAGACCTTGGGGTCCCGGAATTCCGGTGAGTTCCGGGTCAGGACCGGGTTGTTGGCGTACTTGATCCAGGTATAGCCGCCGTCAGTGCTCCACGCGATGGACTGGGCCTGCGTGCCTTCGTGAAGCGAACCCGGCTTGTACGCGCTTGTGTAAATGGCCACCAAGGGGTCCTGCCCGTCTGCGCCGAACCCGCTGGTGTTGCCGGTGTCCACCACGATGCTGCCGGAGTAGATTTCTTCGGTTTCATCGCAGGGAATCGCTACGGGTTGTTCCTTCCAGCTGACCAGGTCCGTGGAGGTCGCATGCCCCCAGGACATGTTGCTGTGCACGTTTCCGAAGGGGTTGTTCTGGTAATACAGATGGTAGATGCCCTCATGGAAGACCAGTCCGTTGGGATCGTTGAGCCACGTGTCCTTGGCGGCGTAGTGCATGGTCGGCCTGTAGGCCTCGAGGGTGGGGGCGACGCTGTTCATTGTTCTCTTTTCATGGCCGTGCGTGAAGTCCGGGAACCTGTGGAGGTGGCGCGTGCTTTGCACGCGTTCACTGCATTGGGTGAACGCCAGGGCCAAACTGAAGAAAGAATCTGGTTTGTGTCATGATGAGTTGTCTCTTCCTGTCTTCATCAGCAAGGTGAAGGGTGGGTTGGGGATATGCTCTTCGACGTTGATTTCGCGGTCAGACCGAAGAGCGTTGTAGCAGCGGACAGCCGGTCAATGCCGGATGGCAGTGAGCGGCTGTCCTGCTGTTACAACGGAGGGACTCCCGGCGCGCTTGTTCTTCCAGCACGGCGACGAGGGACTGCCGGACGCCCCACACTGCGGCCATCAGCTGCCTGGTGAGGCGAGGCTGGATTGACTAGGTCCCGGTTTAGGGCGGCGGTTTCCGCCATTGGATACTCCAGAGGTCTTCATTGAACTGGTGTTGCCACTGCTGGGATATTGGAGTGGAACAGTCTCGGTAACTCGCGTTACTTCGACATGTGATCCAAGTTACTCGCGTTACTTGCCTGCTGTCAACGGCGCTCGTCATGTGGATCGGAGAAAGCCGCAGGACTCTTCCCAACCCTCGCTACTCCAACGGTCGCCGAGGCTCTGCCTGACGCCGGCCTTGCGTTTAGCGCCCACCGCTGGTTCCGTACCCGGCTGCTGCCAGGCCACCCGCCGACCCACGCCCCTGGTCATCTTGCGGATTTCGTCGGACTTCAGGCCGCTTGCCGCTGCAAGGTGGTAGTCATCCAGCAGCCGGGACTTTCAGGCCGTCGCAGACGGCCTGGGCAACTCGCTCGTGCAGTTCGTTGGCCAGGCCACGCATCCGGCTGGACCGGAGGGCGATCATCTTTCGCTGCAGGGCCAGCAGGGCCAGGACTTCCCGGGTCCGGGCCGCGGCAGGTTCCGGTGTTGGAGCGCCTCGGTACCGGTAAGCGCGCGGGGCCTCGCTGCCTGTCCTGCTGCGTCCTGAAAGCGGATGCATCCGCCCGCGTGCCCGGCTGCCGTCCACCTCGGCTTCTGGGATCCATAACTGTTCCGTATCCGTCCGCCGGTCCTGCAACCGTTCGCGGGCCTTCTGAAGGCGCGTGCCCGCGGCCCGGTGGATCTGCACAAACGCGCGGGCCGCCGTCGTACTGTGCGCGGCGCTGTTGTCCGCTATGCACGTTAAGCCGCATCAAAGCCGGCCGGGCAATACCGAAAGTGCGTGGTGTTACAGGGCATGTTGTGGCTGGCCGGTCATAAGGGCTGCTTATCTGTCCATGCACTTTAGGTCTTTTCCAAGCCCGTCCTTCCCTAGGCTCGAATAAGGGAGCTCAAGGCGGAAGCCCGGCGGATCCTGGACCTGACGGTCGGAGAACCGGACTTCGATACCCCGCAGCACATCAAGGACGCTGCCATCGACGCCATCGGCCGCGGCGAAACCAAGTGCACGTCCGTCACCGGGACGCCCGAGTTCCGGAAGGCAGCCCCGAAGCCATGGAAGAAGCATGGCAAACCTACTACGAAGGCTGCGAATCACTCACCACCGATGACATCGTCAGCGCCCTTGATTACGCCATCGAGACCCCGCGGCATCGTAAATGTTGGCATGCTAGAACTTATGTCCACCTTCCAAGTGCCCGGCGGCCTCACCTTCGACTGCCGCGAACCCACCACCTAACCAGCCGCCCACGCACTTCAACCACCAACCGACAGGGCCCCACCCCATGCAGCATGTGCATACCGTAAGTTTCCCGGACCCCCAGCTCCTCGCTGACCTCTCGCCTCTCCCCGAAGGACTACAGGGCGTGGTCTGGGACATGAAGGACGCGCCAGGGGAGGAGCTGGGTGGCATTGACGGTGTCATCCTTCCCTACATCGATGCCGGGGCAGTGCTGGGTTCCCTGGGCAAGGTCGCCGACCTTAAGTTCGTGCAGACGCAGTCAACGGGGTTCGACGGCGTCTGCGAGGCTGCCGGGCCGGGCGCCGCGGTAGCAAACGCCTCGGGCGTCCACGCCGCAGCCACCGCCGAACTGGCCGTGGGCCTGATCCTGGCCAAGCTGCGTGGCATCGACCAGGCGGTCAAGGACCAGCAGACCGAAAGTTGGAAGCCGCAGCGCCGCCAGTCCCTGGCGGACCGTAGAGTCCTGCTGCTGGGCATCGGCGGGATCGGCAAGGAACTCGCCCGCCGCCTGGAACCCTTCGAGGTCACCATTACGCGGGTGGGAAGCACGGCCCGCACAGACGCGGACGGACAGGTCCACGGCCCGGAAGAACTGGTGGCCCTGGCCGCCAGCCACGACATCCTGGTCTCCGTCCTGCCCCTGAATGACGACACCCACCACCTGGTGGGCGCCAAGGTCCTGGCTGCCCTACCCGACGGCGCCCTGGTGGTCAACGTGGGCCGCGGCGCCGTCGTTGACACCGAAGCGCTCACCCGGGAAGTGGTCTCCGGGCGCCTGCAGTGCGCCATTGACGTGGTCGATCCCGAGCCGCTGCCGGCCGGCCACCCGCTGTGGGCCGCGGGGAACGCCCTGATCACCCCGCACGTGGGTGGCAACGCCTCCGCTTTCGAGCCCCGCATCCTCAAACTCCTCAAACGCCAGCTGGAAGCCCTGGCCACCGGCCAAACCCCCGCCAACCTCGTCCAGAAGGGACCTTTCGCATGAGCGCGTTGTTCGACCTGACGGGCCGTGTTGCCCTGGTAACGGGTTCCAGCAGGGGCATCGGTTCGGCCCTTGCGCGGGCGCTGGCCGACGCCGGAGCAACAGTGGTGCTCAACGGCGTCAACGAGGAGCGGCTGAAGGATGCCGCCGCGGCCATGGCGGCGGATTTTCCGCCGGGCCGCATCCACAACGTTGCCTTCGACGTGACCAATGGTGACGCCGCCGCCCGGAGCGTTGCGTGGATCGAGGAGAACGTGGGTCCGCTGGAGATTCTGGTGAACAACGCCGGGATCCAGCACCGGGTCCCGATGCTGGACCTGGACGTGGCGGACTGGGAGCGGGTCATCTCCACGGACCTGACCAGTGCGTTCCTGGTGGGCCGGGAGGCCGCCCGCCACATGATAGGCCGCGGCCGGGGCAAGATCATCAACATCTGCTCGGTGCAGACGGACCTTGCCCGTCCCACCATCGCCCCGTACATCGCGGCCAAGGGCGGGCTGCGGAACCTCACCCGCGCCATGACGGCCGAGTTGGCAGGTTCCGGGCTGCAGATCAACGCCGTGGCCCCTGGCTACATCCACACCGAGATGACCCAGAACCTGGTGGACGATGAGGAGTTCAACTCCTGGATCCTCGGCCGGACACCGGCACACCGCTGGGGCACCGTGGAGGACCTCGCCGGTCCTGTGGTGTGGCTGGCCTCTGACGGCTCCAACTTCGTGAACGGACAAACCATCTTCATCGATGGCGGAATGACGGTGGTGGTCTGATGCCTGCAATCACAGAAGAACTCCCTGCCTCCGGGCCGGCCCTGGTGGCCCATGCCGCCGGTGACCTGCGCATCGACGAGGTCCCGCTGCCCCTGCCGGGGCCCGAGGAAGCGGTGGTGGAGGTCCGGTACGGCGGTATCTGCGGATCGGACCTGCACTACTGGCTGCACGGTGCCGCGGGGAAGTCCATCCTGAAGGCCCCGCTGGTGCTGGGCCACGAGATCTCCGGCGTCGTGGTGCGCGCCGCCGCCAACGGCCAGGGACCGCAGCCCGGAACCGCGGTCGCGGTCCACCCGGCCACGCCCGGGCCGGGCGTGGCCAGGTACCCCGCGGACCGGCCCAACCTGTCCCCGGGGTGCACCTACCTGGGCAGCGCCGCCCGCTACCCGCACACGGACGGCGCCTTCAGCCGGTACGTCACCCTGCCCGTGCGGATGCTGCGGCCCCTCCCAGTGGGCATGAGCCTGCGCACCGCCGCCCTGATCGAGCCGGCGTCCGTGGCCTGGCACGCCGTCTCCCGCGCCGGGGACGTCCGTGGAAAGAGCGCGCTCGTCATCGGCTCCGGACCCATCGGCGCCCTCGCCGTCGCCGTCCTCAAGTGTGCCGGCGCCGCCCGGATCACCGCCGTCGACCTCCATCCCAAGCCCCTGGAGATCGCCATGGCCGTCGGCGCGGACCACGTGATCAACGCCGCTGACACTGAAGCCATCGCCGCCGTGGAGGCCGACGTCGTGATCGAATCCTCCGGCAACCACCACGGCCTGGCCTCAGCCATCCAGGGGGCGGTCCGCGGCGGGACCGTGGTCCTGGTGGGGTTGCTGCCCACCGGCATGCAGCCGGTCCCCATCTCACTGGCCATCACCCGCGAACTGGACCTCAAAGGATCCTTCCGCTTCAACGACGAAATCGATCAGGTAATCGCTGCCCTCGCCGATGGCTCCCTGCACATCGAGCCCGTCATCACGCACCAGTTCCCGCTGGCCGACGCCCTGCACGCCTTCGAAGTAGCGAAGGACTCCACAGCCTCCGGCAAGGTCCTCCTCAGCTTCGGCGGTGGGGAGGTCCAATGACCAAGGTACAGGGACGTGGTGCGCTGCATAAGGCGGCTGGCCAGTTGCCATTGCGCTGCGCCGGTTGCAGAAAAGGCGCGCTCCACTCGCTGAGCCGCCCTTCCACAAGCGTCCTTGACCTTCCCGCCGGCCCGCTTCCCGCCGCCTCTGAGTAGATGAAACGCAAGTCCGGCTACACGGGAGCCGGGGTGAGAGCCTCCATGTCGGCGGCCGGAAGCGTGATCGCCGCCGTGGTCCCGTGTCCCGGGCTACTGGCGAGAACCACGTGGCCACGGTGGTTTTCCATGATGGACTTGGTGATGGCCAGACCCAGGCCGGCGCCGGGGATGGTGGAAGAGTGTGCATTGGCAGCACGGAAGAAACGCGTGAAGGCCTGGTTGAGTTCTTCTTCGGTCATGCCGACCCCTGTGTCAGTGACTTCGCACCGGAGCTCGTGGCCGGTGGCGTGGACCTTGACGGTGACTTTGCCGCCGTGGGGCGTGTATTTGATGGCGTTGGAGATCAGGTTGTCGATGGCCTGACCGAGGCGGTCGGGGTCAAAGTGGCCGGTGGCGGGGCCGTCGACGAGAAGTTCGAGGGTTATGCCTCCGGCTTTGGACCGTGGTAGGGCGGCCTGGACGCTCTGGCTGGCGACGTCGCCGAGGTCAGCGTGCCGCGGGTTGATGGCGATGGCGTCGGATGCGATTGTCAGGAGGTCGCCGACCAGGTGCAGGAGCCGTTCGGCGTTCCGCTTCGCGACGGTCAGGTATATCTCAAGGTCGGGGTCAAGGTCGTCCTCGTCCAGGGCCAGATCCATGTAACCAAGGATCGAGGTCAGCGGTGTCCGCAGTTCGTGGGAGACGCTGGAAACGAACTGATCCTTCGCGGAAAGCGCCTCGACCAACGCTGTGACATCGGTGAACGCAAGGACCGCTCCCCGGTGTACGCCCCGGGAGTCGCGGATCAACCGGCACGTCGCGGAATAGGCCCTCTGGTTGGCTCCGTTGTCGGCCCAGATCAGTTCGTCTGTGAAGGACTCTCCTCGTGCTGCCCGGAACCCGGGGCGTCGCTCCGGAGGAAGTGGCTGCTTCCGGTCAGGGCCGTAGACGACAAAGCTCGGTGGTTCATCGGATAGCTGCCGGCCGGTCAGGGTCCCTTCGAAATGGCGGCTGAAGTGTTGGTTCGTGAGGATGGGCCGCCCTTGGTCGTCGAGGGCGCAGACTCCGACGCTCACTGTGTCCATGACGCTACTGAGTAACCGCTCCCGGTCCTCGCTTGCCGCCAGCAGCTCCCGGACCTCCGCGCCGCGCGCCTCCAGTTGGCGGCGTTGCAGGTAGAGCGCAGTGGTGATCGCGTAAGCCGTGAGCGCGATCGCCCCGAGAATGATGGGCAGGAGCAGGATCCGGATAAAGTCCGGGCCCTCGAAGCCGGTGCCGAGCAATACCGGGGGCAGGACTGTACTGAGGATGGTGGCGAGGACGGCGATCAGAACGCTGCTGCGGCGCCGGTCGGTGGCCAGCCATACGACGGGAAAGACCAGGAGGAAGCCCAGAACGGTGAGGTACTGGTCGGCGGCCTCACGCGAGACCCCGACGGCGATGCAGTCCAGGACAGGGATGACGAGTACGGCCCGTCCTGGCAGGCGTCCCCACGGCACCACCGCGCAGGCGGCAAGGAGCAGCACATGTGCCCCAAGACTCCAAAGAAACGGCCCGGAAGTATCCATCTGTGGATTCAGGATCAACGTGAGGACCGTGACCAGCAGTATGGTCGTCGACAACGGAAGCTGGAACAGCACCGCCCGGCCCCTGGGACCCAACTTCCGGTAGTAGTCATACAACGGCTCAAAAAGCATGGTCTCCCCTACCTGCTCTGAACATTGTAAAGGAGACCTACCCCGCGAGGCCGCAAATCAACACCGGTAGGCGACAATGGCGACCAGCACTGCCCGCGTCCACCCCTTCCCCGTTCCGGCCGCAGCCCGGACTCCCGGGTCAGCTCCCTGAGCCGTCCCTCCCGTCAGACCGGTCAGACCGTGGCGTTGTACACGTCGAGGCCGAACCGGTTCAGTCCGGGCGTCCCGGCGTAGCCCAGGTACGGCAGGCCAAACGTATCCTCGATGCTGGCGAGCAGGCTGTAGTGGTTGTACGGCGTGGTGGACCAGGTGCCTCCCTTCGTGAAAGGGGAGAGGACAAGTGCGCCTACACGGCCGCCGCCCATCCCGGTAATGCCGGGCAGCGCGGCGTTGGGGCCGGGGCCCTCGCCGCAGCAGGCGCTGGCGTCGGACTGCGGCCCGTCGGACTCGTCGAACGTGATCACCAGGACGCCGTCCTGTTTGAAGGCGGGGGAGGAGGTGATTGCCGGGACCCACTTTTTGAGCCACTCATCGGCGCCCGCCAGGCCGCCCGGCTGCCCGTCCACGCAGGGTGAATCGTGCCCGTCATGGCACAGGTTCGGGGTGATCATCGACAGGTTTGGGGTGGTGGAAGCGGAGGCGAGGTCTGTTGTTAAGGCGGTCAGGTCGACGTCGTTCGTGGCACAGTCCGGGGATCCGGTAATTCCCGCGAAGTACACGAAAGGGTTATGCCGGGCAGCGTACTGGTCTCCCACCCTTGCCTTCTGGGTGTCATCGACGGTGCCCAGTGCCGGGTGCCGGCATGCAGTGCCCATGTCCTCCATATAGCCTTTCCACGTTTTGCCGGCATCCTTCAGCTGCCCGGCAACGGTGGGGACTGTGGCCGGGAAGACGCAGCCGTCACCGACTGCCTGTCCGGGGCTCGCGGTGCCGGTGCCCACAAAAGGTGTGTAGGTCTGGCAGTCGGCCTGCATTTGGGGGTTTGGTCCCTGGCCCGAGATCTGCGCTACGTAGTTTGGCTGGGAGTTGTGCGCTGTGCCGTAGTACTGGTTGAGCAGGACGCCCTGGCTGCGGAGGGTCTGGGACAGATACGGCGCGGCCGACGCCGGGCCCCAGGTTTCGTCGTATCCCTTGTTTTCGAGGTTGATGACAAAGACGTGGTTGGCTCCTGGCAGGTAGCCCTGGGCTGCGGTGGCGGCAGCCGCGGAAGTAGCGGCGGCAGGGTTGGAGGTGAGGGCAGCGCCGCCGATGACGGCGGCGGCAAAGAGGGCGATGACTGCACCGGCGGCGCGGAGTTTCATTTTCACGGGAGCTTCCATCCGTCGGCGAGTGCTTTGTCTTTCAACCCGGACCATTCCTCGGCCGGTGGCGGCCCGACCGGCGTGCACGCGGGGCCGGCCACGAAGGGCGGGACCAGGTAGGTGGGAGCAGCCAGGTTTGGGGGTGTTCCGAAGTCCAGGACCTCCGCGATATTGCGGGCGGCCTGGTCCCGGGGAGTCAGGGGCGGCAGGTTCCAGCGCCACTCGATGGCCTTCAAAACAGAGGTGTGGTCGTAGACGTCGTGGGCAACGTACCGGCGGCGTGCGCGGGGTGAGACCACAAGGGAGGGAACACGGAAACCGCGCAGTGCTGTTTGGGAGCTGGTGTCCGGGGCTGTCGCCGGAGGCACGTGGTCGTAGAAGCCGCCCCATTCGTCGTAGTTGACCACCAGCATGGTGCTGGCCCAGCCCGGCCCGGACGTGACCGCGTTGTAGACCTCGGCGAGGAAGGTTTCGCCGGAGCGGATGTCCGCGTGCGGGTGGTCGTCGCCGGAGGTTCCTGAGCCCTCGTCCGTGAAGCGCGGGTCAACGAAGGAAACGGAAGACAGAGTGCCTGCCGAGCAGTCTGTGAGGAACTCCGCGTAAGGGCGGGAGATGCCCTGGTACTTGGTGCCCCATAGTGCAGTGAAGGGGATGTCTCCGTAGTAGTACTTACCGGAGACCCCCGCCGAAGCCAGGCTGTCCCAGATGGTGGGAAGGGTGGAGGTGGTGGAGGAGTTGTGGATCCGGTCGGTGGCGGCGGCGTGCTGGTAGAAGCGGTTGGGGTAGGTTTCGGCCATGGTGGCGGCGAAGTAGCGGTCGCAGACGGTCCAGTCCGGGCCGGCCTGCCGCCAGAAGTCAAGATCCGGTTCGTTGTAGTAGCCCACGGCGAACTCGTCGTTCTCGCCCGCCCGCAGCCAACCGTCGTTTTTGCCGTTGTTGAACTGGATCCGGCCGCCTTCGTAGGAGTGGTCCGGGTCCGGGTGGCCGCAGCCCTGGTAGTCGGTCAAATGGTAGGTGGAGTGGGGGATACCGTAGCGGTCCGTGTAGCTGAGGCCGGACTGCGTGCCGTCAGCACCGGGCATCCAGCCCAGGAAGTGGTCGAAGGAGCGGTTTTCCATCATCACCACGATGATGTGCTCGATGCCCGAGTCAGCGGGCGCCGGAAGCGTGGACGGTGCGGCGGCGGCTGGCTGGAAGGCGCTGCCGGCGGCCAGGGTGGTGGCGGCAGCGGTTCCCGCAGCGCCAAGGAAGCGGCGTCTGGAGAGGTTCACGTCTGGTTCCTTGCAGGTGAGGAGGACAGCGACGCGGGCACGCCCCCACCATGGGCCGGTCACTGGACCTGAAGTTACTGGTCGGTAAGATTTTGCGCTCACCAGTAGATCACAGCCTCGTTGCGGTCGTGGCTGAAAACAGAGGCTGTTCACGGAGAGTTCACTGGACGTTCCCGCTCACGCCGGAACTACATGCCCAGGTCCTTTTCGGCGGTGACCCAGTTGGTGGCGATGGCCTTTTGGGCTGCTGCGAGGGTTATTTTGTGAGCGCAGACTGCCTTGTTCAAATGGGTCTCGATGGCGTCTTTGGGGTTGGTGGTGCCGGTTGCTCCGGCGCGGTTGGGTTCAGGCCAGAGGTTAGAGACAGCGTTGGTGCCCCCGAGTTGGAGCGAGATCAGGTGGTCGTATTCGGTGGTGGACGCGCGGGTCTGGCCATACTGGGCCAGGCTCAGGGCTTTGGTTTTGTCAGTGTCCGAGGCGGGGGCCCGGACCGTGACCGTGTAGCCGGACTTGCAGATGGTAGCGCCCAGATTGTCCTGGGTGACCGCCGGGTCCACCGCGCCGGGGGTGCAGGCCGGGTCCGGCAGGTACAGCCCTGCGGCGGCGTCGATGGTGCGTGCCTTGCACTGTCCTGCGGCCAGGTTCAGGTCGATGGCCACATTGCTGGGGGAGTGGACGGTCTTCACTGCCGGGGCGTTGCCGGGCAGCGGACCTGCGGGGATGGCAGAGACTGTCGGGGCGGTCCCGTCGTCGGCGTCCTGGCCCTCTGTGCTGTCCTCGTCATCACCCTGCGGGGCCGGGGAGGCGTTGGTGCCGGGTGCCGCTGCCTGGTGCTTCTGGGTGATGGCAAAGAGGAAGCCGACAATCACCAGGCCGGCGATGAGCAGGGCGGCGAGAAGGGCCAGGCGGGAGCGGGAGAACGTCATGACTCACTTGTGTACGGCGGGTCAGAAGAACATGCCCGGGCAGCCAGCAGGGAAAAGGGGCGCCGCAGCGTCCCCTTCCCTGTTCTACCCCGCGAGTAGCGTCCGCCTCGGTGCGCCGCGCCGGTCAGCCCACGTGAATGCCGGGCCGGGCCGCCCTATCCGGTTCCGTCTCCCGAAGGATTTCCCGCACCAGGGGAGGGGTGTCGCCCTGGCCAAGGAACAGATAGCGCATCAGGTGGTTGACCGGGCTGCCCTCGGACCATTCGAAGTAGCACCGGGGTTTTACCCCGGTCGAGTCCCGCAGGGCCAGCAGGACCGCGGCGATGGCGTTCGGCACTGCGGGCGATTTCACCCGGAGGACCCGGTAACCCTCGACCTCGATGCCATCGACGCGCAGCGTGTGGCTGAAGTCTGAGGGGTCAGAGATCTCGACTTCAAGGAAGACGACGTCCGCCGGGCCCGGCACGGGGTTTAGTCCGCGCTGCTCAAATTCCTTCTCGGCGTATTCGGCCTTGTCACCGTGCTGCCGTTTGTTGGCGATGATGTGCAGTTGCCCGTCGAAGGCGATGGAGTCGGTGATGAACTGGCGGGCGGCGGCATCGAATTCGATGGCGTCCACCCGCAGCTCCGTGGTCCGGGTAACCCTGGACACCAGGGAGACGGCGATAATGCCACCGATGAAGAAGGCCGAGATGAGGATGCCGTCGGGTTTTTCGATGACGTTGGCGCCCAGGGCGTAGAGCAGGATCAGCGTCAGGATGCTGAAGCCCACGGCCCCTGCCCGACTGCGTCGCCGGATGGCAGAAACGGTCACGGCGACCGCTCCGGAAACCATCATGGCCAGGATTCCGGTGGCATACGCCCCGGCCTGGGCGTTCACGTCCGCGTTGAAGGCAACCGTGATGCCGATGCTCAGCACCGTGTAGACCAGCACCACCGGACGAACGGCACGGCCCCATTCCGGGGCCATGCCGTAGGCGGGCAGGTAGCGGGGCACGATGTTGATCAGCCCGGCCATGGCCGAGGCCCCGGCGAACCAGAGGATCAGCGCGCTGGAGATGTCATAGACGGTGCCAAATCCGGCGCCAAAGAGTTCGTGGGCCAGGAACGCGAGGGCCCGCCCGTTTGCCTGGCCGCCGTCCTGGAATTCCTTGGCAGGAATCATGACGGTGGTCAGGAAGCTGGTCGACATGAGGTAGACGCTCATGATCAGCGCGGCGGTGGTGAGCAACTTGCGGGTGTTGCTGACCCGGGATGCCATGACTTCATCGGGCGTGGATCCGGTTGCCTTGATCAGCGGCATCATTGAGACCCCGGTTTCGAACCCTGACAGACCCAGCACGAGCAGGGGGAAGGCAAGGATGGCCGGGCTGACCAGGCCGATCGGCGCGCCGCCGCTGGAGAACAGGCGGTCCGTCCAGCCGCTCACCAGGGAAGGGTCCGCGGCCAGGTGAACGAAGCCGGCCACCACGACGGCGGCGTTGAGCAGGAGGTAGACGGCCACCAGCGGGATCGCCACCCCCACAGCCTCGTTGAAGCCGAGCAGGAACACCCCGCCCAGGATCAGCAGCAGGACGACCGTGATAATGACGCCCCAGCCTTTGAGTGCGTCGGGAATCAGCGGGTTCTCCAGCAGGTGCACTGTCGCATCCGCTCCCGAGAGGGTGATCGTGATGATCCAGGAGGTCGCCACGAACCCGAGGAGCAGGAGGACGAAGAACTTTCCGCGCCAGAACGGCAGAAGCTTCTCCAGCATGGCCACCGACCCCTGGCCGTGCGGGCTTTCCTTGGCGACTCTGCGGTACATGGGCAGCATGCCCAGCAGCGTCAGGGCAACTATCAGCAGGGTGGCCAGGGGTGACAGCGCGCCGGCGGCCAGGGCCGCGATGCCGGGCAGGTAGGAAAGCGTGGAGAAGTAGTCGACGCCGGTCAGGCACATGACCTTCCACCAGGCGTTGGGCTTGTGGTCCTCTTCCGCCTCCGGGCCGGTAGGGGCCACTTGATTGGCGAGCAGCCAGCGGACCAGGGGGTTCCGGTCCGGGCCTGGCTCCTGTTTGAGGTCAACGTGAGCCGGGATGGCGTGGTCAGCAGGGGTGTTCATCGGGTCTTTCTGTTGGGGCGGAGCCACAGACCCGGGGCGGGGCCTGTGGAACCGGGGCAAGTCCGGTCCGGGAGTGCAGGGCCTGTACTGGTCTTACCCAGCATCGGAGCCCGGCAAGCAGGTCAGCGCCGATTTGGAGCCGGAAAGCGGTACTACGGGATGTGTCGGAAGCTCTTTTTTGCCATTGTGTGCCGAGCAGTCCGTGCCGGCCCCGGTCCCCGGACATGACAGCACCCCTCCCTGCAGGGCAGAAAGGGGTGCTGTGGTGGGGCCCGGCCTGGGCCGTCAGTAGGTAATACCGGTTCCGGCAGGTCCCCAATGGATGACGCCGTGCTGGTAGTTCTGGGCCACGTTGCCACCCGCCCCCGTGGAGTACTCGCCGCTGGTGGGGAAACCCAGCGTTCCAGTGGGTCCGCCGGCGCTGCGGTACAGACTGCCGATACCGCCAAAGACGTAGTGCCCCCCGGAGTCCGGCAGCCAAGTGATGAAACCGCCCTGGTAGGTCTGGTAGACACCGCCGTTGGCGGGGATCTCTCCGGATGACGGGTAGCCGAGGACACCGTTTTCGAACCCGGTGGACTGCCAGATGCTGCGGATGCCTCCGACGGAGACCTGCGTCCCGGTAGCCGGTGAGTACAGCAGTGCGCCGCGTTGGAAGTTCTGGTACGAGCCGCCATCGCGGATCGGGGTGATGGCGCTGGTGGCCGCCCCGAGGTAACCACTGTTCTCCAGGTACTTGGCGACCATCACGCCGGAGACAACCTGGGTCCCGGCGGCGCTGTGGGTAATGACGCCGTTCTGGTAGGTCTGGGCGGTGCCGCCGTCGACGTTGTAGATCTCCGAGACCGGGTAGCCGAGGATCCCGGACTCATACCCGGTCGCGCGCCAGGCGTCGCGGATCGGTCCCGTCGAGATGTGGGCGCCGGTGGCCGGAGACCATAGGACCGCCCCGCCCTGGTAGTTCTGGAAGACGCCGCCGTCCTTGATCCCTGCTACCTCGTCCGTGGTCGGGTAGCCCAGGATGCCGTTCTCGAACCCGTAGCCGGCCCACAGGGTCCGGATCGCGCCCCTGGAAATACGGGCACCGGTAGCCGGGGAGTAGAGCAGGGCGCCGTACTGGTAGTTGCGGTACGACCCGCCGTCCTTGAGGCCATAGACCTCAGGGGACACCGGCAGGCCCAGGGCGCCGTTGATGGCCGTGGCCTTCTGAGCCAGCGGCGTCTGGGTTGCAGGTGCAGGTGGGGAGGGGGCCTGGGTCGTGGAGTAGGCCGCCATATTGGACACCATCAGGTGCCAGCCGGCGTATGGTCCGGTCGAGGGGACGACGTAGCCCAAACCTGCGTCGGTGCCGCGCGGATCCAGCATTGCCGCCTTGTGTCCCGGAGAGTTCATCCACCAGTCCACCAGCTGGGCCGGGCTGAAGTTGAAGCCAACGTTCTCCCGGTACCAGGTCGCGCCGGCCGGGATTTCGTTCCCACCCGCGTCAGGGCGGTGGATGTTGGCAAAGCTCCAATTCGGGTCCATCGTGGCGACCCCCAGCTGGTTGGCCCAGTCCTGGGAGACGTCGGCGATCTTCTGGTTCCAGACGAACGGCCGGACACCAGCCTTGACCCGCTCGGCGTTGATCAGGTCGAAGGTCTGCCTGGTGAAGGAGTCAGCGTAGGAAGTGGCCGGGACGACGGCTGGCGCCGTAGCTGGTGACGGAGCCGCATTGGAAACGGCAGCGGTGGTGAGGGTTCCGGTCAGGGCAAGGAGCAGACCAAAGCCTGCTGCGGACATGCGTATGGGACGTGTTTTCATGAGCCTTCAGGGGAGTGCTGGGCGGAGCGCCGGGAGACAGGTCAAGTCTGCACGGGCACCCGCGGCAAAATGGCAGAGTTGGGGTGATGCCGGGAGAAGCCTTCGCAAATCCTGCGGAAACCTCTCTCGAGATGCGCCGACACTCCCCGGGCGGGGTGTAATGATCGATTCATGAGTACAACTGACATTGGCCGCGGACAGTCATCCCGCTTCAACACCTTGGCCCACCATTCCCGCTTGCGGGTTCTTGTGATGCTGGTGGTGGGCCTTGGTGTGGCACTGCTGGTCGGCGCGCTTAAGTCCTGGGCATATGCTCCGGCGATGGGTTGGGCCGCCGCGTCCCTGACCTACCTCATCTGGGTGTGGTCCGTCATCGGGGGATTGCAGGCGGAGGCCACCGCTGCACACGCCCGACGCGAAGACCCGGGCAAGGGCCCTGCCGACGTGCTGGTGCTCACCGCCACTATTGCCAGCTTTGCCGGGGTGGCGTTGATCCTGATGGACGCATCCGATGCCCAGGGAGGAACGAAAGCAGCCGTCATCGCCATGGCCCTGGGCAGCGTCGCGCTTTCCTGGTTCCTTGTCCACACGCTCTTTACTCTCCGCTACGCTTCCATCTATTACAGGGACAAAGCCGGCGTGGATTTCAACGAGGACAAGCAGCCCCGCTACATGGACTTTGCCTACCTGGCCTTCACTGTCGGCATGACCTTCCAGGTCTCAGACACCGACCTGAAAACCGATGCCATCCGCGGGACTGTACTGCGGCAGGCGCTGCTGTCATACCTCCTGGGCACCATCGTCCTTGCCACAACCATCAACCTTGTGGCCGGACTCATCCACTAGCGGAGCAGTCGCCCCGGCGAGGGCGTTCGGGGTGCAACCCAGGAGACTGTGGCCGTGGACAGGCCCGCAGCTGTCGCAGTGGGACGGGGGAGCACGTCCGAACAGTCCCGTTGAGTTTCAGGGACCGGAGCCGGGAATGATCGATGGGCCGTTGTCGGTTGCCGGGCGCCGTGAGGGCGGAGCAGGGGTGCGGGGGAGCCGGATGCAGAAGCAGGCGCCGTTTTCGGTGGGGTCGGGTGGTTCCACCGTGAGGTTGAGATTCATCCGCTGCGCGAGTCGGGCCGCGATGGACAGGCCGAGTCCGCTCCCGGTGGGGCGCTCGCCGTTGTAGCGGCGTGCCAGGGCGCCGCGGTTGAAGGCGACGGCGGCGTCCTCGGGGGTGAGGCCGGGGCCGCTGTCCCGCACCTGGATCGCGACGACGCCGCAGGTGCCGGCCGGCCAGTCACCGGGCGTGGTCGGATCTGCGGGGGAATCCTCCAGTCCGGCGCGGAGGACGAGGGGCTGTCCGGGTGGTGTGATGCGCAGTGCGTTGCCTATGAGTCCGTCGATGATTTGGCGCAGCCTTTGTGGGTCCGTGGTGACAAGCAGGGGTTCCCCGCTTTCTCCGTGCGGCAGTTGAAGCGTGAGTTCCACCCGGGCCTGCGTGGCTGCGGCCTGCCATGCCCGTTGCACCTGTTCCAGGAGTGTGACGACGTCGACAGGCTGGAGGTCAACTGCGAAATCGTCTGCTTCCAGGCGGGCCAAGGCGAGTAGATCCCGGACGAAACCGTCCAGTCGGTCTGTCTCGGCCGACAGGGTCTGCCCCACCCCGACGATATCTTCGGGCGGGATCAGTCCGTCTTCGAGCGCCTCGGCGTAACCTCGCATCGCGGTCAGCGGTGTGCGGATCTCGTGGGATATGGACAAAAGGAACTCACGTTGCCGGCTTTCACTGGCCAGCAGCGCATTTTCCAGGGTATTGATGGCGTCTCCTACGGCGCGAACTTCGGAAACTCCCGCAGGTTCAAGATGCACCGTCCGTTCTCCGGCGGCCATCCGCCGTGCTGCGGCCGCTGTCGTGACAAGCGGCCCGGAAAGCCGGCGCGCCAGCAGCGTACCAGCCAGAACTGCGATCAACAGGCCAGCCGCCAAGGCAAGGACCGTTCGCTGGAGGAGCTGGGCTGAGGCGGCGTTCACCTCATCCAGTGAGCGCGTCAGGACGATTCCGCCGCCCTTGCCCAGGGGGCGCCCCTCCACGAGGAACTGAAAGCCGCCTCGGGTAAGGGTCAGGGAAATCTTTTGCCCGGAGAGCACTTGATGGGCTTCGCCCGGACTCAGAATCTGTGCCGCTGGCCCGCTCACGGCGCCGCCAGGGCTGATGGTCGACAGGTCGTAGGTATCAGGTCCAAGGAGGTGGCGCTCACGCAGGTCCAGCGCCTCCGAGGCAGCCGGGGCTGCGGCAAAAGCATCAGCTTGACGGGCGAGTTGCTGTCTGGCCTGCTCCGCGGCGGCGGACCGGATCAGGGGAAAAGCGGTGGCCCCGGTGACGAGCACCGCCAGAATGGCGACGGCGGCTGTAACGAGAGTGATGCGACCGGCCAGTGAGCGCAACCATGCCCCGGCTGCGTTCGCGCGGTCCTGTCGCTGGCGGGCCACGGGTCTGCCGTTTCCCTGATTTCGGCCGTTCACATTCGATCCCCGGTGGCGGAGTATCCAACGCCGCGGAGGGTGCGGATGGGGTTGCCAGCACCGAGTTTGGAGCGCAGCTGGGCGATATGCACGTCCACGGTGCGCCCGGCCGTATAGCCGGCCTGCCCCCAGACGGCCGAGAGGAGCTGCTCGCGGCTGAATACCCGTCCGGGGGCGGCCATCAGATAGGCGAGCACGTCAAACTCCCTGGCGGTCAGCTCCACGGCGGTGCCGTCCACGCTGACCCTCCGCTTGTCCTGGTCCAGGGCCACGGATCCGACTTGCAGGACCTTGGTATGCGGGACCCCACCGCTGCGGCGAAGGACCGTCTTGAGCCGGGTAACCAGTTCACGCGGTGAAAACGGCTTGGTCATGTAGTCGTCGGCGCCGAGCTCCAGCCCCAGGAGCATATCCACTTCATCGTCCCGGGCCGTGACGAAGATGATCGGTGTCCAGTCATCCCGGGCGCGCATCCGCCGACAGACCTCGATCCTGTCGATGCCGGGCAGGCCGACGTCGAGTACAACCGCGACGGGCTGAAGGCCCCGGATCTGGTCCAGGCCACCTTCGCCGGTCGTCTCGACGTGGACACCGAAACCCGCGCGACTCAGATAGAGGCGCTGCACGTCAGCGATCGCACGCTCGTCTTCGACGATCAGCACCAACCCGCGGGACGGCAGGGCGCCGTCGGCTGTTGATTCTTCCATCTCTCCATTGAACGCTCCGGCGGCCTGGTAAAGAGACAGGCGGCGCGTACTTTACCTTCCTCTTACATTCACCGAACACGTGCCGGACATCGGGCCGCCACAGTAGAAGAGTAAACAAGTCCGGACCGGGACGTGATCTGTCCCGTGTCCCAGGATCAATGAGGAGAAGAAATGAAGAATCCCCATATACCCCGCAGCCGGTCCGGTCGTCTTCGGGGCGTCCGTGCAGGCGTCGCCGCAGGGGCTGTCCTCATCGGGGCAACCGTCCTGGGGGCAACAGCTGCCACAGCGGACAGCCAGAACCCGGCCCCTTCCCCCAGCCCGTCCGCCCCGGTGCAGACCGGGAAAGGGGCACCGCACGCTAAGCACCCGTTTGCCCAGATCCTCCGCACGGAGTTGAGGGTCGACATCCGTTCCGCGACCGGGTTCGGGGACAAAGCCCACGAGATCGCCTACGTCCTGATCCATCACACGGCCGCCTTCAGCAAGCTGCCCGAAAATCTGCAAACGGACCTAAAGACCCTCGAAGCAGCACCAGCCTCAGAGCGTGACAGCGATGCAACGAAGATCAAGGAAACCGCGCTGAACGGCGGCTACGGAAGCCAGATACAAAAGGAAGCAAAAACGGTTCAGGCCAAGGCAACGCAGGCACCCGCCAAGCCCTAGCACCCCCCAGCCTGCCGCCTCTGGGCCAATTTGTCCCCGGCGGCAGGCAGGGCCAGGAACGGTGCCCAGCCCTGTGGACACGGCCGCCGTCTCAATGGCCAATACACGCCCGGTTGGGAGGCGCCCGGCCTGGATTCCGGGTGCCCTGTGTGCACCCGACGGTCATAAAATAGCGCGCTTCGCGCGCAGAGTGCGGATCAGGCGCGCGTTGTTCATGGAGGGCGGACCGGCCTTTGCCGGGCCAGAAGAAGTGATCAAACGTGGTGTTGTCCTCACTTCTTAGGCTGGTGGGGTGCCTGATGCCGTCGAATACGTGATGGTCGTAGTTCCAAGGATGTCGCTTATGCGGCCGCCCTGGAAGTCCTGCGCCGTTCCATTGGGCACCGAGTAGATGTCGCTGGTTGGGTAGCCAAGGGCGCCCCGCTCAAAACCCGTGGACATCCAGGCCGTACGGATGGCTCCATATGATTCGTGTGTGCCGGAGGCCGGGGCGGAGACGATCGCACCGCCCTGGTAGTTCTGGTACGAGCCGCCGTTGATCAGGCCGGTTACTACTTCGGTGGTGGGGTAGCCCAGGACGCCGCCTTCGAAGCCCGTGGACGCCCATTCCGAACGGATCGGGCCGATCGATTCGTGTGTGCCGGAGGCCGGGGCGGAGACGATCGCTCCGCGTTGGTAGTTCTGGTATGAGCCGCCGTTGATCAGGCCGGTTACTACTTCGGTGGTGGGGTATCCCATCAGGCCGTTTTCGAAGTTGAGCGCGGCCCATTCGCTGCGGATGGGGCCCTGGGAGACGAACAGGCTCTGCGTGGGCGTCGAGATTACAGCACCTGACTGGTAGTTGCGGTAGTAGCCACCGTCACGGATTCCCGTCACGTCGCCGGTGGCCGTCCCAAGATTCCATTGGGCGGCCTTGGCATCCATCGCCTGGGCCAGTGTCAGGACTGTGATGGTGGAAGTGGCGGATTGAGTTGTACCTGTCCCGTACGTGGCCGTCAAGGTGGCAGTGTAGGTTCCGGCAGCGGAATACGTGTGAGTCGGGTCTTGCAGCGTGGAGGTCGCCGTGCCGTCGCCAAAGTTCCAGGACCATGAGGTCGGTGTGCCCGTAGAGGTGTCCTGGAATGCGACCGACAGTGGTACTGTCCCGGAGCTTGGGGTGGCAGTAAACGAAGCTACCGGGGTGGGGGTGGCCGGCGTAAGGGGCTCGTCCGAGAACCAGTAGCTCTTGGCGACGTCGTCGCTTGCCAACATGACAATGCCAGTCGTCGCGTTGACGCCCTGTTTGGTGGTGGTGACGTCATTGATGTTCGAGGAGGACGCTGCCTGCATGACGGGGTTTCCACGGCCGGAGGCGAAGACCGGGTTGTCCATGGAGGCAGTCTTCTCGTAGATGCTGCCGGCAACCCCGGAGTACGTGCAGCCACTCACGGAGGTCGGGGGGGCGGTCTGGAAAGCGTGGACGAGGTTGTTTTGGGTGTCCAGCACGATCTGGGGCCGGGTAACGCAGTCACCCGTCGTGGAGATGGTCGATTGCGTGAAGGAACCGGTGCCCGGCTTGAAGACAAGCAGTAGAAGCTGGGGCAATGTGGGATCCGACGATATGTCGTTGAGGCTTGTCTTCACGGCGGCAAAAACCCGTCCGCTGGGATCAGACTGGAGAGATTTGATGTTGAGGTGGTCATCAGCCTGTCCATTGCCCCTGATGGCGGGCTGCAGAGCCCACGATGAGGACGCGGTGGGCGAGGTCCCGTCCGTTCGCGTGGCCCACCAGACACTGCCGGTAAGTTGGTCGCTCCACATCACCCCAACCTTGTTCTTTCCGTAGGAAACCACGGCGGAAATATCATCAGGAGAAGGGTGCGGGTTGGAAACCGGGATGACATAAGGGGTGCCCCAGCCGGTGCCGCCGGGTGCCGAGTTGTTGACGTAGACCGTGTTGGTGAATCCGCTGGTGCTGTTGCCCGCCACCTGCGTCCACGTTGCCCAGACGGCGCCCGTGCTGTCCTCGTCAACGGTCATCGACTCGCTGCTGTTGTTCGTGATGACCACGGGAAATCCAGCGTCCAGGGTGTAATTCCCACCGGAGTAGCTGTACCGGTAAAGGTAAGCGGGCTGCCCTGCCACCGAAGGTACAGGGTTGGCATTCGTCGAAACACCAACAACATGCGACGCGATGTAGAGATGGGCCCCGTCCCAGAGGGCGTCTGCCAGGGTGCTGCCGCGCGCATCATTCAACACTCCTGTGTCCACCCAGCTGTGCGTAGCCCTGTCGAGGCGGTAGATGTGCCAGCCACTTCCGGTGGTCCACATATCCGCCCACCAAGATCCGTCATTCCACCACAACTTGCTCTGGGGCTTATCCGATGTGGGCGGATTGGCGACGCCGGCGTATGAGACGCCCTGGGTGCCGTAGACCGGATCGGCTGAAGCCGGGGGGGAACCAACGATGCCCGCTGCCACGATGAGAGCCGCAAGCACTGTCGAGGCCAACGATGTCAGAAAACGCTTGATCTTCACGGCAGGGCTCCTAGACGCCGGTTTCTGGCTGCTTCTCCGGACTTCCAACCTGAGCTTTCATCCGCCGCCAGGAAAAGCGCAACCAAGTAGCCCCAGACGGTATGCCCCACCGACAAACCAGCGCAAGCACATCCAGGGCTTCCTTTGCAAACCTTGAGCTTCAATCAGACGCACGAAAATCTCCGGCTTCGGCTGGCGGCGTCGCTTGGTTTTTCGGGGCCATCATTCTGAGCGTCCGTCGCCCACACCGGTCGTGCCCCAAAAGAGCGGGGATTTTGTCTCTTCCCAACCAATCGGTCCACGGTATTGGGATAGATGGAACACCTATCCCTACACAGAATTGCCAGCCTGAATCCCTGTACTTACCTACGGGCAACAGGAGCAAGCGGTTAAATGCGAGTACTCCCTACTGGTGCCCTACCCTCAAGCGCGACCGTAACCTCGTTCCAAGAGCCCGGGTGGCTTGCGAACGAGCCTGGTGGGGGCCAGACCTCGAAGAACACGGCATAAGTCAGGAGAGGCTTGGAGGTCGGTGGAAAGGTGAGGAACTTGCCCGCTGTCGGTCTCAAACCCGTCACACGGCTAACCTGTGCCCGGCGGCCCGTGAGGGCCGGCCGGGACTATCCCGCGCCATCCCGGAACAATATTCCACTGAACGGTCTGGGCCGGGGCAGAGAGTGATATGGACAATCTACTCAACCTGAACATTCTGCAGCAGCCATTGCTTTACGCCTTCGACGCCACCAGTATTCTGGCGATCCTTTATCTGGTGCTGCGCCCAGTGCTCTTACCCCAGGCCGTCCGGAGGGGGCGTACTGGCGCCGCCAATCTGGGCCCGGTCCTGCGCGGCAAACAACCCTCCCGCCGTACCTGGCTCCTTACTAGCCTGACTGCCCTGGTGGCTGGCGCAGGCGCGGGGATACTTACCCTGGTCATCTGTGAGGGCTGGCTGAACGTCTTTGGCCTTCCGTTGGATGGCGACACCCGGACGTGGGTCATTCTGGCCTTCACCGCCGTCGCGTTGGCCTTGGTAAATTTGTGGCGCTCACGCTGGTGGCGGAAGATCCTGGCCGTCCTTTCCATTGTGGTCTTTCTTGCCACGGCTATCCTGGGAGTGAACGCCGACTACAGGCTCAACCCCACCCTCGGTTCCCTCCTCGGGGTGAACACAGGCCGCTTTCTGGCGCTCCCCAAGCACAATCCAGCCCCTGCAGAGGCGGCCGCGGCGCCGTTATGGCAGACCTGGAAGCCACCAGCCGGGATGCCGGCCATCGGGCGGACAGGCCCGGTCGCCATCCCTGCCACAGTCTCCGGTTTCCAGGCCCGCCATGCTTATCTTTATCTTCCCCCGGCAGCATTGGTCGCCAACCCACCGCCGTTGCCTATCATCGTCATGATGATGGGCCAGCCCGGGGGGCCGGACCAGAACCAATATGCTGTCGCCCGTTTGAATGCCATGGCCGCCAAGAACCATGGTCTCGCCCCCCTCCTGCTCACTGTGGACCAGTTGGGCAGTCCTTACCAAAACCCCGTCTGCGTCGATTCCCCCAGCGGCAACGTTTACTCATACGTCACCACCGACGTCGTCAATTTCATCCGCACGAATCTGAATGTGGCAAGTGGACGGGACAGTTGGGCAGTAGCAGGCTACTCAAATGGCGGCGAGTGCGCCTTGTCCTTCGCTGCTAAGAGACCAGAGCTTTTCGGCTCACTTCTCGACATTTCCGGTGAGCTGGAACCGGTCAGCGGCAGCGTCCAGGACACCGTCAAGACCATCTTTCGCGGCAACCAGGCCAGCTTCGTTGCGGAAGAACCGGCCACCATCCTGAAATCCCACAGCTACACCGACCTGGAAGCCATCTTCACCAGTGGCTCGGCGGACACCACGTATTCGCCGCAGGTAACAGCAGCAGCAGCAGATGCCAAAGCGGCCGGCATGACCACCTACAGGTTCATCGGGGAGTCAGTTGGCCACCGTGGAGATGCCGTCGATTACGGGCTGAAGGCAGGGCTTCCACTGCTGTTCCAACGCTTCGGCCTCACCGCGCGATGAGCAGTCCGGCCAAGTCCAGCGGCCCGGACCGAACGGGGTTTCGTGCCTTACCCGGTCGTTTCGGACTAGGGGCGCGCGGGGGCCAGTTCTTCGTCACCGTCAAACTGTTGTTCCTCAAGCTCCGGGCAGCACCTGTCACGCTCGTCTACCTGGTACTGCTCTGGGCTGTTACTGCTGTGACGCACATCCTGCGCGTCCTGGGCATTCCTTTCCGGGCGGCCCCCGGGGCGCTAGCAGCAGCCCCGTCTTCACTTTTCATTCGGCCCTGGTCCCTGGCGACCTCAGCCTTCTGGCTACCCATGCCCCTCTATTACGTCGCGGCGACAGTTACGGTGCTGCTGGCGGGGCTTCCTTTGGAGCGGCGGTTGGGATCTGCACGTTTTGCCGGCGCGCTGGCTGCCAGCCAGCTCGTGGGCATCATGGGGGCAGCGGGATTGGCTTGGGCGATCCACTCCACGATGGGCTCCTGGTCGTTTGTCCTGATGTCGGACCCCTACTTCGGTCCCACAGCGGCCCTCTGCGGTGCAGCAATGGCTGCGTCCACGACCATGCCGGTACTGTGGCGGCGCCGCCTGCGCATGGCGTTGTCCACCTTGCTCTTGCTTCTGGTGCTCTATGAGGGATCCTATGCCGACCTGGTGAGGATGTTCGCCGCCGCCGCAGGAATGTTCCTGGGTCCATTCTTCTTTGGCCGCCGCCCGGCGTTGGAGTGGCCCCAAATTTCCCGTCGCGAAGTACGGGTTTTGGTCGCCTTAGGGGTTGCTGCCTTCGCGATTGGACCGGTCATTGCGGGGCTGTCGCGGCATGCTCCCGGCCCACTCGCGGTACTCCGTCTTCTGTTCACGGATATTCATCCGGTAGATCCCCAGGCTCTCAAAAATGCGTGTGCCTCGGGCCCAAGGTCCGTCGAGTGCCAAATGCTGCTCCTTCAGCTGCGGGCCGGTGCGGGGGGTATATTCATGGCCATTCTTCCTTGCTTTCTGTTGCTGCTCATCGCCGAAGGGCTCCGGCGTGGACGCCGCTTTGCGTGGGGTTCCGCCCTGGTCGTTCTCGGATGCACGGCGGTTCTGGCTGCCGTGCATGCAGCCGGAGTGATCTGGCCCCATGCCCTGGGGAGTGCGCAGAACGACAACATGGACTTCCAGAGCCTGAGCCACATACACAACAAATTCGGCCTTGTGGCCACCCTGATGCTGCCGGTTGTGATGTTCCTGCTCGTCCTCGGATTACGCAATCTCTTCCCTGGCCGCGCCCCGTTGGGCACATACGCCAGGGTCAGCCGCATGGTCCTTATGCTCGGCACAGGGCTCGCGGTGGTCTACGTTGGGGCCGGGATGGCATTGTCGCCCGGCTTCGCTCCAGTCCCATCCCTCTATCAATTCCTGGCGGACGTGCCCGACCGTTTCCTGCCGCTTGGTTACACCTTGGACGTCCCTCCTGCGTTCTTCCCCCAAAGCACCGCCGCCGTCGTGCTTTATGAAGGCACCGGGATTGTCTTTTGGGCGCTGACCGGCGCCCTGGTGCTCCAGTCCTTCCTGCAGACGGCGCCCGGTCCGCACAGCCCCGACCCTTCGAAAGTGCGGACCATACTTCGCTCCGGGACTGGAACCCCCCTCTCCTGGATGACCACCTGGCCTGGCAACCGCTACTGGTTCACGCCCGAAGGCAATGGATATGTCGCGTACAGGGTCAACGCGGGTGTTGCACTGGCGCTGGGATCACCCGTGGGCCCGGCGGCCGACTACCGGACGTGCGTGGAAGGTTTTTCGCGCTTTTGTGACGAGAACGGCTGGACGCCCTGCTTCTACTCCGCCGACCAGGCCTTCTGCGACGAAGCGGCAGCAGAAGGCTGGGGGGCAGTGGAAGTGGCTCTCCAGACAGTCCTCCCACTGGCCGCGCTCAGCTTCACTGGACGACAATTCCAGCACATCCGTACCAGCATCAACCGAGCCCGGAAAGAAGGAATCCATACCGAATGGGTCAACTACGCTGAAGCGCCTTCGGGGATCCGGCAGCAGATCGACGACATATCCAAGGAATGGGTGGCCGACAAGAAACTCCCCGAACTGGGATTCACCCTGGGCGGGATCAGTGAACTCCGGGATCCGGAGGTCCGATGCCTGGTGGCACGGGACGTGGACGGGACGCTGCATGGCGTCACCTCCTGGCTCCCGTCGTACAGTGACGGCAGGATCATCGGTTGGACACTGGATCTCATGCGCCGGCGCCCGAACGGATTCCCGAACAGTATGGAACTGCTCATCGCCACGGCCGCCCTGACACTCCGGGACGAGGGCTACAGCTACATCAGCTTGTCCGGCGCGCCCCTCGCTGGTTCCCTGCAAGACAGCAACTTCGCCCCCCACACCACGGCCGTGGCACGCGTCCTCGACTGGTTGGGAAGCCGACTGGAACCCGTCTATGGATTCCGCTCTTTGCTCGCCTTCAAAAGTAAATTCGCCCCACACTACGAACCGCTGTACTTGGTCTACAACGACGCTGCCGCACTTCCCAGCATCGCCAACGCAATCGCAACAGCCTACCTCGGCGAGATTTCCGGACTCCGACGGCTGGGCCTGGCTGGACAACTGCTGCTCCCACGCATCCCAGGAACGAATCGCTCTTCCGAATAACCTGCATCCAGGGGTACCTGCCCCAAAGGGCTGCTTCTCCGCGATACGTGCCAAGCATTGGTCGTGGTTTTGCCAAGTTTCCTGAGTCTTTACGCAGGGTTATCCGTGATCCGGCTAAATAGCTTTTTCCGGCTGTTAAAGTCATTCCGTTGGTCCTCTGCACTACCGGCCACCCGGTGTGTGTCGCGCGGCAAGGGCCTGCCGGGGATGTCCCGCTGCCAACCGGGAGAAGGATGCCATGCCCATAGCCGTGCTGACCGCCGTCGCTGCCATGGCCGTCGGTGGCGGCTCCACGTCCACGGCCAGCAAACAGCCGGCCGCCAAGTTCACGGCCGTCCCAGGGCAGTGGGCGGCCTTTCGGTGAGCGCCTGCGCTTGATCCGGACTTTTGCAGGAGACATCATCATCCTTCCCGGCGCAGACTCTAAGGCTGACTGGGGAGTCGGGAAGCCGAGAGGAGCGCACGTGCTCAAGGGAATATTCACATTTGAAACTTGCATGAACAGGGGGGCCGCGGGTCTCCTCCTGGCAGGAGTACTTCTTGGTTCTGCCATGCCGGCAGCCAACGCAGGGGATAAGCCCGTTGCGCCGCCTGGTCCTTCAGCTGTGCAAAAGTCGCCGGCCTCGGCGCAGGCCACTGACCAGTTCATCGTGAAGTTCAAGCCTCCCGCAGCCAGCAGTGCTGTAGAGCGGGGCAAGACCTATTCGAAGGCTGGCCGCGCTGCCTCCATTGATGTCAAGGAGGTAAAGACAGCGGCCGGTGACGCCAAGGTGGTGAAGGCCAGCCACAGGCTCAATGCCGACGAGTCCAAGAGTGTGCTGCAGAGCCTCGCTGCGGACGACAACGTCTTATCCGTCGAGCCCGACATTCTCATGCAGCCAACATCCACTCCCAATGACACCTACTACTCCCGGCAGTGGGGTTTGTCCGATCCCAACGTCGGAATCCGGGTCCCGGCTGTGTGGGACAGGACCACGGGAGCAGGCCAGGTGGTGGCCGTGATCGACACCGGCATTACGGCCCACAGCGACCTCAATGCCAACGTCATTGCCGGGTACGACATGATTGCCGACCCAGCGACTTCAAATGACGGCGACGGCAGGGACCCAGACGCATCTGACCCGGGAGATTACCGGATTTCGGGTGCCTGCGGCTCCGCCTCAACCTCCAATTCTTCCTGGCACGGAACGCATGTCGCCGGAATCATTGCCGCCGTGGCCAACAACGGAGAAGGTGTCAGTGGCGCCGCTCCCGGGGTGAAAATCGAACCCGTCCGCGCACTGGGTGACTGCGGCGGCTACCTCTCCGATATTTCTGATGCCATCACCTGGGCGTCCGGTGGGACCGTGACCGGCGTACCCGCCAACGGCAACCCGGCACAAACCATCAACCTGAGCCTTGGCGGGACGGCAGCCTGCAGCACCACATTACAGGCGGCCATCGACGGCGCCGTGAGCCGTGGTTCGGCTGTTTTTGTGGCTGCCGGCAACGAG
>Ga0308158_10000746_pt1 | contig 44475 bp, 39 predicted proteins | sample PhyBR2_FD_201038 | JGI IMG/M metagenome (GOLD analysis project Ga0308158, IMG submission 201038) | Phyllosphere microbial communities from UC Gill Tract Community Farm, Albany, California, United States - DLSLB.R2 | ecosystem: Host-associated > Plants > Phyllosphere > Unclassified | place: USA... | reverse complement strand
TGGCGGTAGCAGCATTGGTAAAGCCGGTTTTCAGGAACTGCAGAATGTCGCCGCCCTTGGCTTCCTTGTAGGCGCGCTGCGCCGCTTCCTTCAGGCCGCCGCCGGCCGGAATCAGGCCCACGCCCACCTCCACCAGGCCGATATAGGACTCGATCGAGGCCACGCGTTTCGAGGCGTGCAGCGCCAGCTCGCAGCCGCCGCCCAGCGCCAGGCCCGCTACCGCAGCGATCACCGGCACGTTTGCGTATTTCAGCGACATAAAGGTTTTCTGCAGTTCGGCGATAATCGGATCGACCGCTTTCACACCGCCCTGCATAAAGGCCGGCAGGGCCGACTGCAGGTCGGCGCCGGCCGAAAAGGCGCCGCCTTCGGCTGCGTCGGCATGCCAGATCACCAGGCCCTTGAAGTTCTTCTCGGCTTCGGCCAGCGCCAGCTTGAGGCCATTGATGACGCCTTCGCCGATCACATGCATCTTGGTCTTGAACGAGATCACCAGCACCTCGTCGCCGCTATGCCAGACGCGTACCGATTCGTCTTCGAACACGGTGGTGCCAGCGGTTTTTCCATCCACTGCGCCGCTGCCGATGACGGGCGCGCGGAATGGCTGGCGATCATAGACCGACAGGGTCGAGCGCGGCACGAAGCTGTTCGATACAGCCGAGTACGAGCCTTCCGGCGTATGCACGCCGCCCTTGTCCGCGACCGGACCTTCGAATACCCAGGCCGGCAGCGGTGCATTGCACAGTGCCTTGCCGGCGTCGATATCTTCCTTGACCCAGTTCGCTACCTGCAGCCAGTTCGAGGCCTGCCAGGTTTCAAACGGACCGACGTTCCAGCCGAAGCCCCAGCGCATCGCAAAGTCGATATCGCGCGCGTTGTCGGCCACGGTGTCGAGATGGATGGCGATGTAGTGGAAAGCGTCACGGAAGATCGCCCACAGGAACTGGCCCTGCGGATTGGTCGAGTCGTGCAGCGCCTTCATTTTCTTGACCGGATCCTTTTCTTTCAGGATGCGGGCAATAATGTCGGCTGCCTTGGCGCCGCCGGCCACATATTCACCGGTGGCGAAATCGAGGCGTTGAATCTCTTTGCCAACCTTCTTGTAGAAGCCTGCGCCGCTCTTCTGGCCCAGCGCGCCTTTTTCCACCAGTTTGGCCAGCACTTCCGGTGTCTTGTAGACAGCGGCAAACGGATCGTTCGGCAGGTAGTCCTGCATGGTCTTGATCACATGGCCCATGGTGTCGAGGCCCACCACGTCGGCGGTGCGGAACGTGCCGGACTTGGCGCGGCCCAGCTTGGCGCCGGTCAGGTCATCGACCACATCGACCGACAGGCCGAATTTTTCAGCTTCGTGGACGATGGCCAGGATACCGAACACGCCGACACGGTTGGCGATAAAGTTCGGCGTATCCTTGGCGCGGACCACGCCCTTGCCCAGGGTGGTGGTCAAAAAGCCTTCGAGCTGGTCGGCAATTTCCGGCTTGGTAAATTCGGTCGGGATGATTTCCACCAGGTGCATATAGCGCGGCGGGTTGAAGAAGTGCACGCCGCAGTAGCGCGATTTCAGGTCCGCATCAAAGCCTTCGGCCAGCTTGGTGATCGACAGGCCGGAAGTGTTCGACGCAAAAATGGCGTTCGGGCCGATATGCGGCGCGACCTTCTGGTACAGGTCGTGCTTCCAGTCCATGCGCTCGGCGATGGCTTCGATAATCAGGTCGCAGCCGGCCAGCAGGTCCAGGTTGTCTTCATAGTTGGCCACCTCGATCAGCGCAGCGTCGTCCTTGTTACCCAGCGGCGCAGGCGAAAGCTTTTTCAGGTTCTCGATGGCGCGCAGCACGATGCCGTTTTTCGGGCCTTCCTTGGCTGGCAGGTCGAACAGCACGACCGGTACTTTCGCGTTGATGCAATGGGCTGCGATCTGCGCGCCCATTACGCCGGCGCCGAGTACGGCAACTTTTTTAACGATGAAATTGGTCATATATTCCTCAGGTCTTAGAACAGGTCTGCGTCGAGTGCCATCAGGTTGGCCGAGCCGGAACGCGCCTGGCGGATCAGGGTTGCCGTTTCAGGCTGCAGGCGCGCAAAGTAGAAGCGCGCCGTGGCCAGCTTGGCGGTGTAGAACTTGTCGCCGGACGATTCTTTTTCCAGGGCGATCTTGGCCATCTGCGCAAACAGGTAGCTGTAGATCAGGTGGCCGACCACGCGCAGGTAAGGTACGCAGGCTGCGCCCACTTCGTCGGCGTTCTGGAACGCCTTCATGCCGATTTCCATGGTCAGCTTGGTGACCTTGTCGCCCAGGTCGCCCAGCGGCGTGACAAATTCGCTCATCGCTTCGTCGGTGCCGTTGTCTTCGACAAAAGCCTTGATCTTCTCGCCGAACTTGCGCAGCTTGGCGCCGTTGTCGCCGAGGATCTTGCGGCCCAGCAGATCGAGCGACTGGATGGTGTTGGTGCCTTCATAGATCATGTTGATGCGCGCATCGCGCACATACTGTTCCATGCCCCATTCGGCGATATAGCCGTGGCCGCCGAACACTTGCATCGCGTCCGAAGTGGCGATCCAGGCGTTGTCGGTAATAAAGGCCTTGATCACAGGCGTCAGCAGCGCCACTTCGTCGGCCGCTTCCTTGCGCACGTCGGCGTCAGGGTGGTGCAGTTCGCGGTCGATCTGCAGGGCCACGTAGGACGTGAAAGCGCGCGCGCCTTCGGCGTAGGCCTTGCCGGTCAACAGCATGCGGCGCACGTCCGGGTGCACGATAATGCGGTCGGCTGGCAGTTCCGGGTTCTTGATGCCGGTCAGCGAACGCATTTGCGTGCGGTCCTTGGCGTAGATCAGCGCGTTCTGGAACGCGATCTCGGTCAGGCCCAGCGACTGCATGCCCACGCCCAGGCGGGCCGCGTTCATGAACACGAACATGGCGTTCAGGCCCTTGTTCGGCTGGCCGATGATCCAGCCTTTTGCGCCGTCCAGATTCATCTGGCAGGTCGAATTGCCGTGGATACCCATTTTTTCTTCGATCGCGCCGCAGGTGATCGGGTTGCGCTCGCCCACCGTGCCGTCTTCTTTCGGCAGGAACTTCGGCACCAGGAACAGCGAAATACCTTTCGAGCCTTCCGGTGCATCGGGCACGCGCGCCAGTACCAGGTGCAGGATGTTCTCAGCCATGTCGTGTTCGCCGGCCGAGATAAAGATCTTGTTGCCGGTGATCAGCCACGAGCCGTCGTCCTGCGGCAGCGCTTTCGAGCGCAGCAGGCCCAGGTCGGTACCGCAATGCGGTTCGGTCAGGCACATGGTGCCGGTCCATTCGCCCGATACCAGTTTTGGCAGGTAGACCTGCTTCTGGTGATCGGTGCCGTGTTCTTTCAGGCACTCGTAGGCGCCATGCGACAGGCCCGGGTACATCGACCAGGCCTGGTTCGACGAGTTCAGCATCTCGTAGAAGGAGTTGTTGAGCACCACAGGCAGGCCCTGGCCGCCGTACTCAGGATCGCAGGCCAGCGCTGCCCAGCCGCCGTCTACATACTGCTTGTAGGCTTCCTTGAAGCCTTTCGGGGTGGTCACGGTGTGGGTCGCGGCGTCGTGCTTGCAGCCTTCGCGGTCGCCCGAGTGGTTCAGCGGGAACAGCACTTCGGAGGTGAATTTGGCGCCCTCTTCCAGTACCTGGTTGATGATGTCGGCGTCGACATCGGCGTAGTCCGGCATGGCCTTGAGTTCTTCTCCAACGTTCAGGAACTCGTGCAGCACGAATTGCATATCCCGGATTGGCGCGACGTATTGACCCATAATGTATCTCCTGAAAACGTTAGCTGAAGTGTTGTGCTTGGTATGTGGTGCGCTGGCGCTAGGCCGGCGACTGTTGCGGATGATTCTGGTAGGACTCGATCAGGCGCGCAAACGCCACCTGCGCCCGCTCGATACTGCCTGGCACGTGCAGGAAGCGCGCGTCATGGTGCAAGGCCAGGATCAGGCCGTACATCTCGTAGACCATTTGCTGTGCGTCGGTGCCCGTCTTGAGGTCGCCGCAGTCGATCGACTGCTGCACGCTGCGCAGCAAGGCGCCCCGCCATGCCTGCACCATCGCCACCAGCTCTTCGCGGATCGGACCCGGACGGTCGTCGTACTCGACGGCGCCGCTGATGTAAATGCAGCCCGAGGCGATTTCCACGCTGACGCGCTTGATCCAGCGGGCAAACATCGATTCGAGCCGCGCAATGCCGCGCGGCTCTTTCATGGCAGGGAAAAATACTTCCTGCTCGAAACGGTAGTGGTACAGCTTCAACACTTCCATCTGCAAGTCTTCGCGCGAACCAAAATGGGCAAACACGCCCGACTTGCTCATGTTCATCTTGTCTGCCAGCAAACCGATGGTCAGGCCTTCGAGGCCGTCGCGGCTGGACAGATCCAGCGCCACATCGAGGATGGCGGCGCGGGTCAGTTCACCCTTGCGCATGAATTTGACTGAAGTATTCAAGAGGTCCATTCCATATTGACAAAGCCGATCTGCGGATCCTCCAGGCAAAAAAAAGCACGCCATGAAAAAATCCGAACGCTCGTACTATTATCTACTGTGACTTAAAAGTCAAACAGGAACTTTAGAGTCGCTCTTCTATTGCTGCACCGCAGCACAGCAACGCTCTCAGGAAAGGTCGCCGGCCTTGCTCAACTGGCGGCGGTCGCGCTTGGTCGGCCGCCCCTTGATGGTGCTGCCCGGCTCGCGAAACAGCTTGCGCTCTTCCGCCGTCTGCTCGCGCCGTGCGATGCTGGCCGGCGTTTCCGCATACAGCAGGCGCGCCACGGGCGCCGCGCCGCGCTTGTCGGACAGGCCCAGCACGCCCACTTCCCAGTTGTCGGAGCCGTTGTCGATGAGCAGCTTGTCGCCCACGCGCAGATTGCGCGCCGGCTTGACCTGTTCGCCGCCAAGCTTGACTTTGCCCGTCTCCACGGCTTCGCTGGCCAGCGTGCGCGTCTTGAAAAAGCGCGCCGCCCACAGCCATTTGTCGAGGCGCATGGCGTTCGCGCCGCCTGCCTGATTGGTGGTTTCTTTACTCATGCATACCTGCCTACGGAAAAAATGCGCATCACCAGCCGGTACATCCAGAACGCCGCGCCATAGCCGAAGCGGCGGAAGCGGCCAATATGCTTGAAGTCGTCCTGGTGGATCACCGTGCCATCGGCGATGCCCTGTTCGATGTGCTTGCGCAAGGCATGCGCAAAAGCAGCATCCTTGATCACCACATTGGCTTCCTGGTTCAAAAACAGGCTCAGTGCATCGATGTTGCTCGACCCCACCGTGGCCCAGTCGTCATCGACCACCGCCACCTTGGCGTGCAGCTGCGTCTTGCGGTATTCGACAATCTTGACGCCGGCATCGAGCAGCTTGGGATAAAAGGAATGGGCAACTGCATCCTGCAGATGGAACTCGCCCACGCCGATCAGCAGCACCACGTCCACGCCGCGCTGGGCAGCACTGCGCAGGGCGCGGCGCAGCTTGTGGCCGGGCGCAAAATACGGATTGGCCAGCAGCACGCTTTTTTTTGCGCGGCCCAGTGCCTGCAGATAGGCGCGCTGGATGGTGCGGCGGTTGCGCAGGTTGTCGCGCACCACGAAGCCTGCCACCACCGGGTTTTGCGCCAGCTCCTTGCTCACGCCGCGCATCTTGCGGTACAGCTTGATACGGCGTACCAGGTTCATCTTGCCCAGGCGCGCCCATTGCGCCTGCGCTTCGGTATGGATTGCTTCGACCAGCGGCCCCCTGACCTGCACCGCAAAATCCCAGCGCGGCGCGGCCAGGCTGATATTGTGGTCGTAGTCGCAGAACATGTCGTCGTTGATATTGATGCCGCCCACCAGCGCCACGTCGCTGTCGACTACGCAGATCTTGAGGTGGGTGCGGGCAATGCCGCCCAGGAACCAGGGGTTGAAGACGCGGTGATGCACGCCGGCCGCTTCAAGCTGCGCGTGCATGGCATTGACGCGGCGCCGCCCGGTGCCGAACCAGTCGGTAATCATGCAAACCAGCACGCCACGCTGGGCCGCGCGCATCAACGCCTCGATCACCAGCGTGCCGGTGGCGTCGTCGGCAAAGATATAGGTCTCGAAATAGACTTCGCGCCGCGCAGCATCAATGGCGCCGATCAACGCCGGAAAATAATCGGTACCGCAATGTAGCAGCTGGACGTCGTTATGGGCGATGTAGTTGACTGAGCGCATGCAGGCAGTCTACGCCAGTTTCAGGGCCGCGACGATAGGCGCATGGTCGGACAGTTTTGCCCACAATGAACCATGCATCACCTGCGCGCCTTCCACATGAAAACCGCGCACGTAGATGCGGTCCAGGCGGAACCACGGCAAGGCAGCCGGGAAAGTGCGCGCCGGCACCGGCGCCGGCGGGCGGCTCTGGCGCCGCGCCAGCGTGCGCACCAAATCGCCCAGCGCCGAATTCGACGCGCGCTGGTCGAATACCTCGACCACGCCCAGCGCATTGCGCAATTTGTCGCTGAGAGTATTGCGCCAGTCGTTGAAATCGCCGGCAATAATCACCGGTTCGCCATTGGGCGCCGATTCCAGCACCGCATCGATCAGCGCCTGCGTCTGGCGCCCACGCCCTGCCTCGAACAGGCCCAGGTGCACCACATAGCAATGCACATCGGCCTTGGGTGTCTTGAGCACGCAATGCAGGATGCCGCGCTGCTCATAAGCATGGTCGGACACATCGTGGTTGATTTGCGAGCTGATCGGATAACGGCTGAGCAGGGCGTTGCCATGGTGGCCATGGTCATACACAGCGTTCATGCCGTAGGCGCTATGATGCTCGGCGCCGGCAAAAAACTCGTGCTGCGAGGTTTCCGGCCAATGCTTGTGGCCATGGCTTTCGGCGCCAAAGCGGGCCGCTTTGTGGTCATGCTTGCCCTGCACTTCCTGCAGGAACACCACATCGGCATCAAACAGGGCAATCGCCTGCTTGAGCGCATGGACACGCGGCAAGCCTCGCACCGAAGACACGCCCTTATGAATATTATAAGTTGCTACGCGGATTTTCATGCGTCGATTCTACTCCGAGACGCCGCGATACTGCAGCAACCGAACGTGCGCGTGCGCACGCCCGGCAAGATTTCAGGAGGTCAGCGCCAGGAACCAGCTTTGCGCCGCACTGATTGCGCCAACGACCGCGCCGACAATCCACAGCACCCTGACCACCATGGGCGCGCTATGCCAAGAAAAAGCGCCGCGGCCGCCGGCAAAAAAGCGCGGATGGAGCAGACAGCCCAGCATCAGCAGCGGAATGCCAAGTTGCGGCACTCTCGTATGCGCCTGTTGCGCAAAGAGAACCGAGTACAGCGACATGCAGACAAATGACAGGAACACCAGACTGATCAGGCGTTGCATGGTGGACAGTTGTGACCAGTTCAGCATAAAAACACTTTCAAAAACAGGTTCAGGCCAGCATGCGCCCGACGCCAACGGTGACGCTCACCAGCAGTGCCGTAATGCCGCCAGCCCAGACAATCTTGACCAGCAGCGGCGCGCCGCGCCAGGCCACCGTGCGCTTGCCTTTCATAAAGGCACCAGGATGGAGCAGCCAGCCGATCACCATCAGCCACAGGCCAATCGGCGGCGTGCGGCCCGGTGGCGTAAAGCGAAACAGCGCCAGGATCACGCACACGCACAGGGCAATGCCCAGCGCGCTGATCAGTTTTTGCTGCAGCGTCAGATTGGTCCAGTTCAACATGGGTGCTTTCTACAAAAAGGTAAACGCGGGCAACTGCAGGATCGCTTCGGCGTTAGAAGCAGAAAAACATTTGTCGGCGGCAGCCAGATGCGGCAGCCACGCATATTGCAGGTGTTCGCGCGGGCTGAGGGTAATGATGGTGTCGCGCGGCACCTGCACGCTGAAGACATGCTCGGTATTGCGCGTTACGCCCGGCGCGTAGCGGTGGCGCCAGACAGGATAGATGTCATACACGTTCGACAGCTGCCAGTCGCGCAGCACGATACTGCGGCCATCGGTCACGATGCCGGTTTCTTCCTGCAACTCGCGCGCAGCGGCCTGCAACAAGGGCTCGTCAAGCGCATCGACCGAGCCGGTCACCGACTGCCAGAATCCGGGCTGGCCGGCGCGTTCCATCACCAGCACCTCGAGTTCGGGTGTATGGATCACGACCAGGACGGAAACGGGGATTTTGTATGTCATGGCAGGGAAAAAGCAGGCGGTCATGCCGCGTAGGTCGGATTAGCCGGAACGGCGTAATCCGACAACATCCGATAAGCGAGCAATGTATCGTATTACAACCCCTCCGCGGGCAGATTAGCGCGCAAGCGCGTAATCCGACAACACCCGAGAGGCCAACAATGTTGTCGGATTACGGCCCCTGCGGGGCCTGATCCGACCTACGTCGTTATTAACCAGCGACCTTCGGCTCAGGGTTGCGCAGGCGGATATGCAGCTCGCGCAGTTGCTTCTCGTCGACTTCCGACGGTGCGTGGGTCAGCAGGTCTTGCGCGCGCTGGGTTTTCGGGAAGGCGATCACGTCGCGGATCGATTCGGAACCGGTCATCATGGTCACGATACGGTCCAGGCCGAATGCCAGGCCGCCATGCGGTGGCGCGCCGTATTGCAGCGCGTCGAGCAGGAAGCCGAATTTCAGCTGCGCTTCTTCGGCATCGATCTTCAGTGCGCGGAACACTTTCGACTGTACTTCTTCGCGGTGGATACGGATCGAACCGCCGCCCAGTTCCCAGCCGTTCAGCACCATGTCGTAGGCCTTGGCGATGCAGGCGCCCGGATTGGTTTCCAGCATGTCTTCATGGCCGTCTTTCGGCGCCGTGAACGGATGGTGGGTCGCGGTCCAGCGGTCAGCTTCTTCGTCGTGTTCGAACATCGGGAAGTCCACCACCCACAATGGCTTCCACACGTCGTCAAACAGGCCGCTCTTCTTGCCAAATTCGCTGTGGCCGATCTTCACGCGCAGCGCGCCGATGGCGTCGTTGACGACCTTGGCCTTGTCGGCGCCGAAGAAGATCAGGTCGCCGTCCTGGGCCTTGGTCAGTTCGATGATCTGTGCCAGCGCGGCATCGTGCAGGTTCTTCACGATCGGCGACTGCAGGCCGTCACGGCCCTTGGCTTTTTCATTGACCTTGATATAGGCCAGGCCCTTGGCGCCATAGATGCCGACAAATTGGGTGTAGGCGTCGATTTCCGAGCGTGGCATGGCGCCGCCGCCTGGAACCAGGAGGCCCACCACACGGCCGTTGGCCATGTTCGCTGCGCCCGAGAAGACCTTGAAGTCGACGTCTTTCATCACATCGGTCAGGTCGGTAAAGGCCAGCTTGACGCGCATGTCCGGCTTGTCCGAACCGTACAGGCCCATCGCTTCGGCGTAGTCCATGACCGGGAACGGGTTAGGCAGGTCGATATCGAGCGTATTTTTGAACACCACGCGGATCATGTCTTCGAACAGATCGCGGATTTCCTGTTCGGTCAGGAACGACGTTTCGCAGTCGATCTGGGTAAATTCAGGCTGGCGGTCGGCACGCAGGTCTTCGTCGCGGAAGCACTTGGTGATCTGGTAGTAGCGGTCGAAGTTGGCGACCATCAGCAGCTGCTTGAACAGCTGTGGCGATTGCGGCAAGGCGAAGAAGTTACCGGCATTCACGCGCGATGGCACCAGGTAGTCGCGCGCGCCTTCCGGGGTCGACTTGGTCAGCATCGGCGTTTCAATATCGATAAAGCCCAGGTTGTCGAGGTACTTGCGCACTTCCATCGTCACCTTGTAGCGCAGGCGCAGGTTGTTCTGCATCTGCGGACGGCGCAGGTCCAGCACGCGGTGCGTCAGGCGGGTCGTTTCCGACAGGTTGTCGTCGTCGAGCTGGAACGGTACCGGCACCGAAGCGTTCAGCACTTCCAGTTCCGAGCACACCACTTCGATCTTGCCCGATTTCAGGTTGTTGTTGACCGTGCCTTCGATACGGTTGGTCACCACGCCGGTCACGCGCAGGCAGAATTCATTGCGCACTGCCTCGGCAACCTTGAACATCTCGGCTTGCTCCGGATTGCAGACGATCTGCACCAGGCCTTCGCGGTCGCGCAGGTCGATGAAAATCAGGCTGCCGTGGTCGCGGCGGCGATGCACCCAGCCGCACAGGCTGACGGTTTGACCAAGCATGGCTTCGGTGACGAGGCCGCAGTATTGAGTACGCATTGACATAAATTTCTCAGTCCAGGTTAGTTTGAATGTTCGATCCGGCGGCCGCCCGGCTTGCTGCCCGGGCGCCTGCCTTTATTGTTTGGCTGCCGATACCGGCGCGGGGGCCAGATCCGGCGCTACTGCTGCGACAACTTCTGCCGGCGCCACCACGCCCATCGAGACAATGTATTTGAGCGCGGCGTCGACGCTCATGTCGAGCTCGACGACATCGCTGCGCTTCATCATCAGGAAAAAGCCTGACGTGGGGTTGGGCGTGGTCGGCACGTACACGCTGACATAATCGCCCACCAGATGATTGGCCACATCGCCACCGGGCACGCCGGTCAGGAAGGCGATGGTCCATGAACTCTGGTGCGGATACGGAATCAGCACGGCCTTGCGAAAAGCGTTGCCCGACGATGAAAACAGCGTATCGGACACCTGCTTGACGCTGGAATACAGGGAATTGACAATCGGTATGCGCTGCAGCAGCTTTTCCCACATGCGCACCACGTAGTTGCCGACCAGGTTATTGGTCAGCAAGCCCGTCAGGAACACGATGATGATGGTCAGTATCGTGCCCAGGCCAGGCAGGTCAAAGCCGAACAGCGAATTGGGGCGGAAACGTTTAGGCACCAGCAACAGCGACTGGTCCAGCGTGCCAATCACCAGATTGAGCACCCACAGCGTGATGGCCAGGGGTACAAGTATCAACAGTCCGGTAATGAAGTATTTACGCATCGGTGTCTCGGTAAGGGTAAAAGCTGCGGCTCGCGCCGCATGGCGTCAGTCCGCCTTCGGTGCTGCAGGCGCTGGCGCAGCAGCTGGTGCAGCCGGTGCGCTGTCGGCAGCGGCCGGCTTGGCGCTGTCGACCGGCCCCGTCGGCAGGGCCGTGGTCGGCGCCGTGCCGCCGCGGAAGTCGGTGGCGTACCAGCCGGTACCCTTCAGCTGAAAGCCGGCAGCGGTCAATTGTTTCTTGAAACTGGGCTTGCCACACGACAGGCAAACCGTCAGCACTGGATCAGAGAGCTTTTGCAAGACATCTTTGGCAAAACCACACTCTGTACAGCGGTAAGCGTAAATCGGCATCACAACTCCGCAAAAATCATCAAAAACCCTGAATTATAAAGCTTTTCCGCCGCGCTAACGAAAATTGACCGGGCCGGCTCAGTCGTGCCGGCGGCGCCATTGCATCCAGCGCTCGCGGCCGGCAAACACGGCAATCGAGTCCAGCACCGCTTCATCGGCCACGCAATCGAAATGCGGTGACAGCAAGGCCACCAGCTGTTCGCGCGCGATACCGAACGGCGGCCCCTTGGCGTTGTCGTCAAAAAAGAAGTAGCCGGCCAGCATGGCACCAGGGGCCAGCAGCTGCGCCCAGCGCGCCGCCACCTGCGGCCACATGGTGCGCGGCATGGCGCACAGGAACGCGCGCTCGTAGATCAGGTCCAGCTGTGCGGCCGGCTGGTAGCTGAAGAAATCAGCCAGCACCACGCGGGCGGACCGCTCGCCCAGTAGCGCCTGCGCACTGGCCACGGCGCCCGGTGAAAAATCGATGGCGGTGGCATCCCAGTGCCGTTCCAGCATATGCGCCAGCTCGTAGGCCGAGCCGCAGCCCGGTATCAGGCAGCGCAGCGGCGCCGGGCTGGCGTCGACAAAGTCGCGCAGCCGCTGCGGCACGCCGCCCTGGTCCCACGGCGTAAATTTCTGGTCGAAGCGCTCGTCCCAGAAAGCCGGCGACAGCGGATCGCGGGTGGAAAATTGGGCCCTGGAGTCAGTCATCACTTTCCTTGCAGGCTACTAAAATGGCAGCGGATGCCAGCGCATGAACAGTTGCAAGCCCAGTGCGCCGATGGCAAAAGCACCGACAAAATACACCACAAAGCTGAGCAGGCGGTTGGTTTGCTGCTGCTCAGCCAGCAGGCGCTTCATCAGTTCCACATCGTTTTCGCGCGGTTCGCCTGCCACCGCCAGCGCCTGGTGCAGCAAACGCGGCAGCTGCGGGAAGATATGCGCATAGCGCGGCGCTTCGGCGCGCAGGCGCTCGACAAAGCCCTGCACCCCGACCTGGTCCTTCATCCATTTTTCCAGGTAAGGCTTGGCCGTTTTCCACAGATCGAGTTCCGGATCGAGCTGGCGGCCCAGGCCTTCGATATTGAGCAGCGTCTTTTGCAGCAGCACCAGTTGCGGCTGCACTTCCACATTGAAGCGGCGCGAAGTCTGGAACAGGCGCAGCAGCACCTGCCCAAACGAGATGTCTTTCAGCGGACGGTCGAAGATCGGCTCGCAGCAGGCACGCACGGCAGCTTCCAGTTCATCGACGCGCGTTTCCTTGGGCGCCCAGCCCGATTCGATATGCGCTTCAGCCACGCGCTTGTAGTCGCGGCGGAAAAAGGCCAGGAAGTTTTGCGACAGGTAATCCTTGTCGTAGTCGTTGAGGGTGCCGACGATACCGAAGTCGAGCGCAATATAGCGGCCGAACGACTCAGGCTCGATCGATACCAGGATATTACCCGGGTGCATGTCGGCGTGGAAAAAGCCATCGCGGAACACCTGGGTAAAGAAAATCTCGACGCCATCGGTGGACAGCTTGCGCAGGTCCACACCGGCCTCGACCAGGCGTTCGGTCTGCGACACCGGAATGCCGTTCATGCGCTCCATGACGATCACGTCGCTGGAGCAATAATCCCAGTACATTTCCGGCACCAGCAGCAGATTCGATTCGGCAAAGTTGCGGCGCAGCTGGCTGGCGTTGGCCGCCTCGCGCATCAGGTCGAGCTCGTCGTGCAGGTATTTGTCGAACTCGCCCACCACTTCGCGCGGTTTCAACCGTTTGCTGTCGGCCCACAGGCGGCTGGTCCAGTCAGCGGCGATATGCATCAGCGCCACGTCTTCGTCGATCAGCTTTTTCATGCCAGGGCGCAAGACCTTGATGGCAACCTGCTTGCCATTGCGCAAGGTGGCAAAGTGCACCTGGGCAATCGACGCGGACGCCACCGGCACGCGGTCAAACTGCGCAAACAGCACGTCGGGCGGTGCGCCCAGCGAGCGCGTGATCTGCGCGACGGCCAGGTCGGAGTCGAACGGCGGCACGCGATCCTGCAGGCGCGCCAGTTCGTCGGCAATATCGGGCGGCATCAGGTCGCGCCGTGTCGACAGCACCTGGCCGAACTTGACAAAGATCGGCCCCAGCTCTTCGAGCGCCAGGCGCAGGCGCATGCCGCGCGGCGACGACAGGTCGCGCCAGAAAATGACGGTATCGATCAGCTTGGCCGTGCGCGGAACTTGCAAACCAGAAATTGCTATCTCATCAAGGCCGTACTTGACAGCAACCCGGATGATTTTTAACAGGCGCAAAAATTTCAGAATCATGTAGGGACATCCGTTGATGGTGGTGAAGGCTGGCTGGCGGCCAGCGCCTTTTCCAGCCTGGCAAGACGTTTGGCCAGGCGCTCGACGTCATCGCGCACGCGCGTGACGCCGGCAGAGTAGTCGGCCAGATTGGTGGGACGGATCAGCAGCGGCTGCTCGTCGAGAAAATATTCGGCCACGTTTTCAGCCATTTTTTGATGGCCGGACTTGACGGCGGCAGCGGCCGACCTGGCGCCAGAGACCAGGCGCGTGGCCAGGACAGGAGCCCATGTTGACCCAAAAACCGGGCCAAACAGCTTTTCCAGGTCATGTTCGGCATCCCAGCGCACGCTCTTGCCCACTTGCGAAATAGTGTTGGCAAGTTCCGCGTCGCCCTCGATTTTCACATAGGAAAAAGCGCGTTCAGGGTTTTGCGCGATCAGGGGCAGGTCCGACAGCTTGACGCGGATGGTCACGCTGGCGGGCACGTCGGCAGCGGCTGTCTCGACCATGCCGGCGCTGTCGATGCGCAGGCGCAGCGCCAGCGCGCCGGTATCGATCACGGCCAGCTTGCCGGCATGGCGCGCCAGCTGCTGGCGCGCCCACGGCTCCTGCGCCAGAAGGTGGTTGAGCGTGGCGATGACCGGCGTCATCGGGGACAAATCAGGAAATGTTGCCATCATATGCTTGCGCGCCGCGCGCGCCCTTAAAAAGAAAAAACCGCCCGTGGTCTGACGGGCGGTTTCGATCTTACCAGTTCGGCGGCACGATACGCCGGCGCTTGACGAATAAAGCAGACCTTTAAGCGTCCATTGCACCAGCTTTTGCAGTTTTTAATTCAACTGTTGAATACCTGCCAACACCCAGCCACTGTTGCCGTTGACCGGCTTGGCCATATTCCACACTTCGGCAAACGGTTCGGCCGCTGCATTCGGCGCCGAACGGATCAGGCCGCTGAACTTGACGCTGGCCAGGTAATCGTTGTCGCTGGTTTCAATGCCCAGCAGTTCGGCATCGATGGTGACGACATCGGTAAAGTCCGGCTGCGCACCGCGCTCCTGGATCTGCATGCGCAGTTCGGCATACACTTCGGGCGAGGTAAATTCGCGGATGTCGTTGGTATCGGCCTTGTCCCAGGCAGCCTGCAGGCGAATGAAGTTGCTTTTCGCATGGCGCAGGAATACATCCTTGTCAAAGTCGGCCGGCACGCCCCATGGCGCAGCAGCTGCCGGCTTGTCCAGTCCCACACCTGACGAGACCGGTTGCAGCGGCGGCAGCGGTGCAATGCGCGAGCCGATCTCCGGCGTATTGCCAGCGCCAGCAGGCACAGGCTGGTTGCCGCCAAAACCGGCAAACGGCGCATTGCCGCTGCTGTTCGTGCCAGCATCACGCTTGCCGCGCACCATGCGGTAGATAAAGAAGATCACGCCGCCGATCAGCAAAATCATTAGGAGCGAGCTGATCATGCTTGCCAGGGCGCCGCCCAAACCGAAATGCGACAGCAGCGCGCCCAGACCCAGGCCCAGCAAGGCGCCACCCAGAATGCCCTTCCAGCGGCTAGGCGGTTTTGCCGCAGCAGCCGCTGCCGGCGCCGGGGTGGGCTGGGCCTGGCGTGGCGCAGCCGCCGGTGCGGGCGCCGGGGCCGGCGCAGGCGCCTGGCGACCCACGTTTTGCGACTGGCGGCCAAACGAGCGCCCGCCACCCATCGGACGGGCCAGCGCTTCGCCCAGTACCGACAAGGTGGTTGCGGCCAGCATCACGCCAACCAGGAATTTTTTCAATTTCATGCCATCTCCTAAAATAACCGGCAAGGTTGGACAACCTTACATTTTGATGCCGGTATGCAATGCGGCTATGCCTGCCGTCAAATTGTAGTACTGCACACGTTCCAGGCCCGCCGTTTCCATCATGGTCTTGAGCGTCTCCTGGTCCGGGTGCATGCGGATCGATTCGGCCAGGTAGCGATAACTTTCCGCGTCGCCGGCAATTTTCTGGCCGAACCATGGCAATACGGAAAACGAATACAGGTCGTACGGTTTTTGCAGCGGTGCGGCCACTTTGGAAAACTCCAGCACCAGCAGCTTGCCGCCCGGCTTCAGTACGCGGCGCATTTCGGCCAGCGCCACATCCTTGTGTGTCATGTTGCGCAGGCCGAAGGCCACACTGACGCGGTCAAAATAATTGTCCGGGAATGGCAGCTTTTCCGCATCGCACAGCATGGTGGGCGTCAGCAGGCCGCGGTTCAGGAGCCGGTCGCGGCCCACACGCAGCATCGACTCGTTGATGTCGGTCAGCCACACTTCGCCGGTCGGCCCTGCCTGTTTGGCGAACGCTTTGGACAGGTCACCGGTGCCGCCGGCAATATCGAGCACCTTGAAACCGGGGCGCACGCCAGCGTTGGCAATGGTGAAAGTTTTCCACAAACGATGCAGGCCGCCCGACATCAGGTCGTTCATGACGTCATATTTGGCAGCGACGGAATGGAACACCTTGGCGACTTCGCGCACTTTGTCTTCTTCTGCGACGGTTTTGTATCCGAAATGAGTGGTATTGGTCATGGTAGGCAGCCCTGTTGATTTGACTGCATTATACAAGCGGCCAGCTCTTTGCCGCGTACATGTACTGAGCTGGCGTCAAGACTATCGTAATTGACTTAAAGCAAACTTAGCGCCGGATCATGTCGGATGACGCTACGCCTGCGCGGCCCGGCTAATCCGGCCTACACGACCTTAAAGCCAACTTATTTGTCTGCCTCTGCTGCCGGCCAGTAGCGCCAATGCACGCCTGCGATGTTTTTTCCCGGCGACGCCGGCGATTCGGGCGACAGCTGGGCCGACATATCGCGCTGGCGCAGGGCCTGCTCCAGGAAAGCCGTCACCACATGCTGGTTGATATTGTTGATGCGCGCGCTATCCCATACCGGCTCGGCGTAGGCGGAAAAGTCGACCGGATTGGCATGGCTGGCCGGCGGCGGCGGATTCGGGGCGATATTGTGGCGCGCCAGCTGGTAACCGAGCAGATAGCGTGGCGCATGCACCGCCTGCTGCGCCAGCCGCAGCACGCCGTCGGTGTAGCCGGCGATCTGATCGTCTTCGCCGGCGACAAACAGCAGCGGCACGCGCAGCTGCGCCAGGCCGGCGTCCAGCCACAGGCCGCGCGCTCCGCCCCACGGCGCAAACGCCACCACCGCCCGGATGCGCGCGTCAGGCGTGCGCGCCGCGCCGTGCAGCAGCGGTGCAAACGGTGCAGTGTCGGTCACGCCCAAAGGCCTGAGGCCCGCCGCCTCGATACCGGCGCCAGCGGCCACCAGCGCGCCATAGCCGCCCATCGAATAGCCGAGCAGCGCGGTATGGCCGGCATCGACCACACCGGACAGGAAATGACCGCTGCCGGACCGGGCCCAAGCCGCCACCGTATCAAGCACATACTGATCGTCAAGCGGGCGATTGAGCAAGGTGCTGGCAAAGCCGGCGCGGTCCAGCCGCGTCGACTCCATATGGTCGATGGCCACCACCACATAGCCTTTGGACGCCAGGTTTTCAGTCAGGTAGCTCATCTGCAGGCGCGAACCGGGATAGCCGTGCGAGACGATCACCAGCGGATGCGGCTTGCCCGACAGCGGCGCCGCATCGCGCGCGGCGCGTCCGGCAAACGTAAACGGCGTATTCGGGCGCGCCGGATTGTTGGCGCCAGCGCCCAGCACATCGGTGTACTGCACCGCCTCGCGCTGGCCTGGCGCCAGTTGCGCCGGGTACCATATTTCCAGCGTCAGGGTACGGTCATAACGCGGCCCACCGTCAGTATCGCTATCGCTGTCATGCAGTATGTCGAACTGGTCGCGATGCACGATGCGCTCGGTGCGCACGCCCACCTTGAACGCCCCGCGTGCAGCCAGTTCGGGCGCATCCGGCCGCGCGTCGCCGATCACCCATTCGGCGCAAGCGGGCAAGGCCGCACTGGCCATGGACACGGCCAGCATCATTGCCAATGCCGATATCAATGCGAGCTTACGCATGCGCCCTCCCCGGCCTGGCCAGGCCCAGATGATCGCGCAAGGTGCTGCCTGCATAAGCGGTGCGAAACAGGCCGCGCCGCTGCAGTTCGGGCACCACGCCTTGCAGGAAATCGTCAAGGCCACCTGGCAGGTGCGGCGACATGAAATTGAAGCCGTCTGCCGCGCTTTCTTCAAACCACTGCTGCATCTGGTCGGCCACCGTTTGCGCGGTGCCGATGACGGTAAAGTGACCGCGCCCACCGGCAATGCGCTGATACAGCTGGCGGATGGTCAGATTCTCGCCCTGCGCCAGAGTGGTCAGCAGTTGCTGGCGGCTGCGCTGGCCGTTATCGGTCAGCGGCAGCTCGGGCAAAGGACCGTCGAGGTCGTAGCCGGACAGATCGAAATTGCCGATCATGCGTCCCAGCAGCGCCAGCCCCACATCGGGCTCTATCAGCTCCTGCAGCAGGCCGAACTTGTCCTGCGCTTCGGCTTCGCTGCTGCCCACCACGGCAAACAGGCCCGGCATGATTTTAAGCTGGTCGGGATGGCGTCCGGCTGCGGCCACGCGGCGCTTTACATCGCTGTAAAACGCCTGCGCCGAAGCGAGCGCCGGATGGGCGGTAAACACCACGTCGGCCGTGGCAGCGGCCAGGTCGCGGCCGGCCTCGGAACTGCCGGCCTGCACCACCACCGGATGACCCTGTTCGCTGCGCGCCACATTGAGCGGCCCGGCCACTGAAAAGTGCTCGCCACGGTGACCGAGGCGGCGCACGCTGCCCGGCCGGTACAGCTGCGCACCGGCCTTGTCGTTGACGGCGGCGTCATCATCCCAGCCCTGCCACAGGCCGGTGACAACGTCGTAAAATTCGCGCGCCCGCGCATAGCGCTCGGCATGGCCCACATGCGCGTCGCGGCCGAAGTTATGCGCCTCGATGGCGTTGTCGGAGGTCACCAGATTCCACCCTGCCCGCCCCTGCGAAATGGCGTCGAGCGAGGCAAACTTGCGCGCCACGTGGTAGGGCTCGTTGTAGGTGGTGGTAGCGGTGCCGATCAGGCCGATGCGCTCGGTCACCGCCGCCAGCGCAGACAGTAGCGTCAGCGGTTCAAGCGCCGGCACGCCATTGGTCAGCGCCACGCTGTCGGCAAAAAATACCGCATCGAGGCAGGCGCGTTCGGCTGCCAGCACCTGGCGCTTGAAGACCTGGAAGACATTGCCTTCAAGGTCGGTGTCGGGATGGCGCCATGCCGCCACATGATGGCCGTGGCGCATCAGGAAAGCGCCGATGCTCAGCTGGCGTGGTGGTGTACGGCTCATGCTTAAAACTCCTTGCGGGCGGTGATGCCGAAGTACCGGCTGTCGTCGCGCGGTACGCCGCGCGTCACGTAGCCGGTCGAGGTCACCAGATTGGTGGCATACGATTTGTTGGCCAGGTTCTTGGCCACCAGCGCCACGCGCCAGCCGCCCTCGGACGACGACAGCGTCACGCCCGCATTGATCAGGCCATAAGCGCCCTGGATCGCGTCAGGCGACTGGAACAGATCGTACTGGGTGCGGCTCTGGACACTGTAATCTGCCGACAGATCGAGCAGCAGGCCGTTGTCGAGCGGCAGGCCGTAATTGGCGCGCACAAAGCTTTTCCACTTGGGCGAAAACGGCAGCGTCTGGCCATTGAGATTGCACGAAGCGGCGGCCGCTGCCGGGCAGTTGAACTGGTCGATTTTTGCATCGGTATAAGCGAGCGCTGCATTCAAACTCAAACGCTGGGTGGGCCGTGCCGTGATGTCAAGCTCGAGCCCGCGCGTGGAGACTTCGCCGGCATTGATCAGGCGCGTGACGACAGCGCCGGCCACGGTGTCATAGAAGTTGGCCTGGTAATCCTTGTAGGCGGTATGGAAGGCGGCCAGGTTGACCGTCAGGCGGCGTTCGAGCCAGCTCGATTTGAACCCCAGTTCAAACGCATCCGACGTTTCCGGTTTCAGTGCCAGCGTGTCGCGCGCCAGCATATTGAAAAACACATTGTAGGCCGGCCCCTTGTAGCCGCGCGAATAGGTCGCGTAGGTGTTGATGCCCGGCGCCAGGTCATACTGCAGGCCCAGCCGTCCCGAGTAGCCGTCCTTGTCGGTCTCGCCCGCGCTTTGCGTGGCTGGCTGCACGCCGGGAAAGGCCGCCGCCTGAGTCGAGGTGCGCACATGATCGTAAGACAGTTCATCGCGGTTCCAGCGTGCGCCGGCAATGCCGCGCAGGACCGGCGTAAAATTGAGCGTCGCTTCGCCAAAGACGGCGTAGCTGTCATTTTTGACGCCATAATCGGCGCGCCCGCTGTTGACGGCATTGGTTGTCACGATGCGCTGATACACCTCGCGGTCCTTGCCATGCAGGTAAAAGGCGCCCGCCACATAGTCGACAAAGCCGTCCTTGGGCGAGGCAATGCGCAGCTCCTGCGATACCTGCGAAAACGCTACCGTGCCGATATCGCGCGTGGCCGGATAGGCGGCGGTGATGCGCGACGCCTCGGCGCTGTTGCCGATCGCCGAGGTGCTGGTGTACTGCTGGTTATCCCAGTCGCGCGCGGCTGAAATCGAGGTCAGCGTGTAGCCGTTAATGCGCCAGTCCACCTGGGCCGAGACGCCGCGGTTGGTGTCGCGGATATCGCTGGCCAGATCGGCGTTGATGCTGCGGTTGTCCCGGCTGGCCACCACCGGTGAGATGGCCTGCGAGAACGCGGCACTGGTCGACTTGTAGGCGGTAAAACTGGGCGAACCGGTGCTGCGCAGATAGTCGGCAATCAGCGTGATATCGAGATCGTCACGCGGCGTGATATCGACGCGCGCGCGCAGCCCTTTGCGCTCGTAGCCGTTGACTTTACCGCCGCCAGCATGCAGGTTGCTGACGTTGCCGTCATAGTCGGCATACAGCGCATTGAGAGAAGCGGCGACCACGTTCGGTACCAGCGCACCGGAGACGCCGGCGCGCACGCGCTTTTCATTACCTTCGTAATAGCCGCCGTCGACAAAACCGGCCAGTTGCTGGCCAGGCTTGCGACTGATTACATTCAATACGCCCGACGAGGCGTTCTTGCCGAACAGCGTGCCTTGCGGGCCGCGCAGCACTTCCACCCTGTCGATATCGAGCAGGTCCAGCGTGGCCTGGCCGGGGCGTGCCAGCACCACGCCGTCGATCACCGTCGACACCGTGGGCTCGACGCCGGGCGAGGTAGAGATGGTACCGATGCCGCGCACGAACAGCGTCGAGTCCTTGTTGCCGCCCTGCTGGCGAAAGGTCGCGCTGGGGATCTCCTGCACAATCGATTCGATGCTGTTGCGGTTGGCCTGTTCAAGTCGCTCGCCGTCGAGCACCGTGATGGCCAGCGGCACCGTCTGCAGGCTGGCATTGCGGCGCGTGGCGCTGACGGTCACGCTGGCCACTTCGCTGCCGGCCTGCGGCACGCCAATCGCCGTTCCCTCGGCATTGTCCGCGCCGGCAGCGGCCAGCGTGTCGGCATGGGCGCCGCCGGCCAGCAGCACGCTGCTCAATAACAAACCTTGTCCCAAAGCCGCCTGGCGGGCGGCGCGCTTGCTGTTCAATCGCTGCATGTTTTACCCCTGTTGTATGTGCTGCCTCTGCGCTGGCGCCTTATGCAAAAAATGGCGCGGCGACGTCATGGAATCAACTTTGACCTGCCCGGCAACTCTGCTAGACTTTTCATGGTACCGGTACCGTCTGAAGTGTCTTTGATGGCCAGATTGAAGTCAAAGAATTAAAAAACTCTTGGATATGTCTTTTGGGAATAAGCGCATGACAGAAGAAAAAGCAGCACCGCGCAAACGGCGCGGTTCAGGCCGCGCCACCATCCACGACGTGGCGCGCCTGGCGCAGGTCGGCTCGATCACGGTGTCGCGCTACCTGAAACAGTCATCGCAGGTATCAGGCGAACTCGGTGCGCGCATCGCGCAGGCCATCAGGGAGCTGCAGTACGTACCGAACCTGGTGGCCGGCGGCCTGGCCTCGACCCACAGCCGGGTGGTCGGCATGGTGATCCCGAATATCTCGGGGCCGATCTTTGCCAGCACCATCGAAAGCTTCAGCGACACCCTGAGTGCGCATGGCTACCAGCTGCTGCTGGCGTCGAGCTATTTTTCGCAGGAGCAGGAAGAAAGCGCGGTGCGCGCTTTTCTCGGCTGGTCGCCCGCAGCGCTGGTGGTGACCGGCCCGTTTCACAGCAAGAGCACCGAAACGATGCTGGCGCAGGCGCAGATACCGGTGGTGGAAACCTGGGACTACCGGCCGCGCCGCAAGCCGATACAGGTCGGCTTTGCCAATCTGGAGGTGGGCCGGCAGCAGGCACGCTATCTGCTGGATCAGGGCTTCCGGCGCATTGCCTTTGTGCAGAACAGCGTGCCGGGCGACCTGAGCGCGCTGGACAGGCGCGATGGCTATCTGGAAGCGATGGGGGAAGCCGGCCTGCAGCCATGGACCTTTGTGCCCACCGAACCGGCGCCGTTCGACGCCGGGCGCCAGGCGTTCGAAGCGCTGGCCCTGCGCAAGCGCGGGCGCGCCGACGCGATCATCTTTGCCAACGACAACCTCGCTGCCGGCGCCCTGCTGGCCGGCCAGCGCGCCGGCGTGCCCATCCCGCAACAATGCGCACTGATGGGCTTTGGCGACTATGCCATCTCGCCTTTGCTGCTGCCCAGCCTGACCACTATCCGCCCGCCGGCGCGCGCCATTGGCGAAATTGCCGCGCTGCGCATTCTGGAAGCGCTGGGCGTGGTGGCCAGCGACACACCGCCAGCAAAGGCGCGCCTGAACCGGCTTGCCTGCGACGTTATTGCGCGCGAAAGCGCCTGAATCCCCCTGAAAGGAAATCCCATGAAACTGTTCAAACACTTCCTGCTTGCTGCCAGCCTGATCACCGGCATTGCGCCACTGGCACAGGCGGCCGAGCAAAAACTGGTGACCATCGGTTTCCAGAAAGGCAGCGGCCTGCTGGCCCTGCTCAAGGCGCAGGGCACGCTGGAGAAGAGCCTGTCGGCAACACAGCAGCAGGTACGCTGGATCGAATTTCCAGCCGGCCCGCAAATGCTCGAAGCGCTCAATACCGGCAGCATCGACTTTGGCAGTACCGGGGCGCCGCCGCCGGTTTTCGGCCAGGCAGCCGGCATCGACCTGCTGTATGTGGGCGCGGAGCCGGCGCCGGTGCACAGCGAAGCAATCTTCGTACCCAAGGATTCGCCGTTGCGCGATGTCAAGCAGTTGAAGGGGAAAAAGGTGGCGTTCCAGAAAGGCTCGGGCTCGCACTTTCTGCTGCTGGTGGCGCTGCAGAAAGTCGGCCTGACCATACACGATATCACGCCAATTTACCTGGCGCCGGCCGAAGCGCGCGCCGCCTTTGTCAGCGGCAAGATCGATGCGTGGGTGGTATGGGACCCGTATTTTGCATCGGCCCAGCAAGCCTATCAGGTACGGGTGCTGGCCGATTACGAGGGTCTGCCGCTGGCCAACGGCTTTTACCTGGCCTCGCGCAAGTTCGCCGGCCAGTCGCCGCAGCTGCTGTCGGCAGTGCTGGGACAGATACGCCAAACGGGTGCGTGGGCCAACAGCCATCCCAAGGAAATTGCCGCGCTGGTCGGACCGCTGACCGGCCTGCCGCCCGACATCGTGGCCATCTGGCAAGGCCGTTCCCGCTATGGCGCAATCCCGGTCAGCAGCGACATCGTGGCCAATCAGCAGCGCGTGGCCGACCTGTTTTACCAGCAGAAACTGATTCCGAAGCCGGTCACGGTGGCCGGCAATGTGTGGGTGTGGAAACCGGCACAGCCGTGATGGCGGTGCATGTCGGATTAGCGCGGCGAAGCCACGCGTAATCCGACAACATGGCTGGCGTTCAATTTAATGCTGATGCCCGCAACCCGGCCCATGCACATGCCCCGACGACTGCTTGATGGTCATGTCGGCCTTGGCATCGCGGCCGCTGTCGCCGGGATAGCCGGCAGCGGTCAAACGGTCCAGGTAGTCCTGCCACAGGGCAGCCTGTTCGGCGCCCAGCTTGTACAGATAGCTCCAGGTGTACAGGCCCGAATTGTGGCCGTCGCTGAAGGTCGGCTGCACGGCATAGTTGCCGACCGGCTCCAGGCCGGACATACCGACCAGGCGCTTGCCCAGTTGCAGCGTTTCCTGGCCCTTGCCATGGCCCTGCACTTCGGCCGACGGCGAATAGACGCGCAGGTATTCATACGGCAGCGAAAAGCTGGCGCCGTCGTCAAAACTGATGTCCAGCACGCGCGAAGCGTTATGGAGGGTGATGCCGGTAGGCTGGGGAGTATTGGTTACGGTCATGATATTTTTCAGGCAGACAAACGTTCGATAATAGCGGCGTGCAATTGCGGCAGCAGCGCGCGGCGCGCGGCCAGCACTTCAGGCGCGGTGCTGCGCTGGACAGGCGCCCAGCTCGGTTGCGGGAAATGCGCATCGTCAGCATAGCGGGGAATGACGTGCCAGTGTACGTGCGGCGTCATATTGCCGAAACTGGCCACATTGACCTTGTCCGGCTGCATCACTTCACGCACGGCCAGTTCGACCTGCCATACCGCATCCATCACGGCGTTGCGCTCGTCGGCTGTGAGGTCGGTCATTTCCTTGACATGGCTGTTCCAGAGTACGCGGCAAAAGCCGGGATAAGCCGGATCGTCAACCGCCACTACCGACAACTGCCCGCTGCGCCACAGCAGCGCTTCGCGCCCCTGCCCGGCAGCAAAGCCGTCGAGCAGCTTGCACAGGTCGCACGAACTCACGCTCAAACTCACACTCGAACTCAAACCAGCACCCGCTCGATGCCGCCATCGTTGGCGCGTTTCACGTACTCGGGCATCCAGTTTTCTCCGAGCAGATGCTTGGCGATCTCGACCACGATATAGTCGGCGGTAGTGCCCGAATCTTCATTGTAGCGCGACAGGCCTTGCAGGCACGACGGGCAGCTGGTGAGGATTTTCACGTCGCCGGCAAAGCCGTCGCCGCGCAGCTTGTCGGCACCCTTGACCATTTCCTCTTCCTTGCGGAAACGCACTTGCGTGGAAATATCGGGGCGCGTGACGGCCAGCGAGCCGGATTCGCCGCAGCAGCGGTCGTTCTTCTCGATCTTCACGTTGTCGACCGTGCTGATCAGCGAATTGATGGTCTTGCTTGATTCCTGCAGCTTCATCGGATTGTGGCAAGGCTCGTGGTACATATAGCGCGTGCCGTTGACGCCTTCGAGCTTGACCTGTTTTTCCAGCAGGTATTCATGGATATCCATGATGCGGCAGCCCGGGAAAATCTTTTCAAACTGGTACGTTGCCAGCTGGTCATAGCAGGTGCCGCACGACACCAGCACTGTCTTGATGTCGAGGTAGTTGAGCGTATTGGCCATGCGATGGAACAGCACGCGGTTGTCCGTCATCATCTTTTCTGCCTTGTCGAACTCGCCGGCGCCGCGCTGCGGATAACCGCAGCACAGGTAGCCAGGCGGCAAGACCGTCTGCACGCCCACTTCCCACAGCATGGCCTGGGTGGCCAGACCCACTTGCGAGAACAGGCGCTCCGAGCCGCAGCCTGGGAAGTAGAACACTGCTTCCGTATCGGCCGTGGTGGTCTTCGGGTTGCGGATGATCGGCACAACCTTGTCGTCTTCGATATCGAGCAGCGCGCGCGCAGTTTTCTTGGGCAGGTTGCCCGGCATCTTTTTATTGATAAAGTGAATCACCTGCGCCTTGACCGGCGGCTTGCCGGTGGTCGGCGGCGGCGCCTTGGTCTGCTTTTTCGCCAATTTCTTGAGCAGATCATGGCCCAGGCGCTGCGCCTTGTAGCCCCAGCCGATCATGGTCTTGCGCGTGGCGTTGATCGTCACCGGATCGGTGGCGTTCAGGAACAGCATGGTGGCCTTGGTGCCGGGATTGAAGCTCTTCTTGTCCATCTTGCGCAGCAGATTGCGCATATTCATCGACACATCGCCAAAGTCGATATTGACCGGGCACGGCGTCACGCATTTATGGCAGACCGTGCAATGGTCGGCCACGTCCTCGAACTCTTCCCAATGCTTGATGGAAATGCCGCGGCGCGTCTGCTCTTCGTACAGGAACGCTTCGATCAGCGACGAGGTCGCCAAAATTTTATCGCGCGGCGAATAGAGCATGTTGGCACGCGGCACGTGGGTCGAGCACACGGGTTTGCACTTGCCGCAGCGCAGGCAGTCCTTGACGCTGTCGGCAATGGCGCCAATATCGCTTTGCTGCATGATCAGCGACTCATGGCCCATCAGGCCGAACGATGGCGTATAGGCATTGCGCAAGTCGGCGCCCATGCCCGGCAGGTTCAGCAGCTTGCCTTTGTTGAAGCGCCCTTCCGGGTCGATACGCAGCTTGTAGCTGCGGAAGTCGCCGATTTCTTCTTCGGTCAGGAACTCCAGCTTGGTAATGCCGATACCATGCTCGCCAGAAATGACGCCATTGAGCGAGCGGGCCAGTATCATGATGCGGCCTACCGCTTCATGCGCATCCTGCAGCATGGCGTAATTGTCCGAGTTGACCGGCAGATTGGTATGCACGTTGCCGTCGCCCGCATGCATGTGCAGCGCCACGAACACGCGGCTGCGCAGCACGCGCGCATGGATGGCGGTGGCTTCATCGAGAATCAGCTTGAAGGCGGCGCCATTGAAGATCTGGCGCAGCTGGGCGCGCACTTCCTGCTTCCACGTAATGCGCACGGTACGGTCCTGCACCACATCGAACAGGGTGGCGCCGGGCTGGGTTTCCAGGCGCGCTGCAAACACGGGCAGCAGGCGCTCCAGGCCCAGCGTGGCCAGCTCAGCCTGCACGCTCGCCAGAGGCTGGTCCAGGTGTTTGAGCAGATAGGTCCAGCGCTGCGTGACCTGCGCCAGCAACTGCTGCGCCTGCTCGGGACGGTCGCCCAGCATTTCGGCGTCGTCCACGCGGTCGTCCGAGGCGTCATCGCTTTTGCCGACCGGCAGGTTACCCTTGGCAAAAAACTCCGTCAGTGCCTCGGCCAGCTGCAGCTTGTTCTTGATCGACAGTTCGATATTGATGCGCTCGATACCGTCCGTGTATTCCCCCATGCGGTTAAGCGGAATGACCACGTCTTCATTGATCTTGAACGCATTGGTGTGCTTGGCAATGGCAGCCGTGCGGGCGCGGTCGAGCCAGAACTTCTTGCGCGCTTCAGGGCTGACGGCCACGAAACCTTCACCGACGCGCGTATTGGCAATGCGCACCACTTCCGAGGCGGCCTGCGCCACCGCGTTTTCATCGTCGCCGACGATATCGCCGAACAGCGCCATCTTCGGCAGCACGCCGCGCTTGGATTTGGTGGCGTAGCCCACTGCGCGCAGATAGCGCTCGTCCAGATGCTCGAGACCGGCCAGGCGGATGGTCGTGTATTGCTCGCCCTTGGCCGGCAGGCCGTCCAGGTAATCCTTGATTTCCACGATCGATGGAATCGCATCGCGCGCCTGGCCGAAGAACTCCAGGCAGACGGTGCGGGCGAATTTCGGCATCTTGTGCAAAATCCAGCGCGCCGACGTAATCAGGCCGTCGCAGCCTTCTTTCTGGATGCCTGGCAGGCCGGCCAGGAATTTGTCGGTGACGTCCTTGCCCAGGCCTTCCTTGCGAAACTTGCGGCCAGGAATTTCCAGAATTTCCGTCTTGAACGGCGCATTGGGCTTGCCCGCATCGCGCGTGGCCGGGTGGCGCCATTCGAGCTGGAAACGGGCCAGCTTGATATCGTGAATCTTGCCCAGGTTATGGTCCAGGCGCGTGACATCGAGCCAGTCGCCGTTCGGGTCGACCATGCGCCACGAGGCCAGGTTGTCGAGCGCGGTGCCCCACAGCACGGCTTTCTTGCCGCCGGCATTCATGGCCACGTTGCCGCCGATACACGAGGCATGGGCCGAAGTCGGATCGACCGCAAACACGAAGCCGGCTTTTTCAGCCGCTTCCGAGACCTTGTTGGTGATCACGCCGGCGCCCGAATAAATCGTCGCGTATTCGCTGGTGAGGCCTGGCAATACCGTCATTTCCACGGGGCCGAGGGTAATCAGTTTTTCCGTGTTGATCACAGCCGACATCGGCGTCAGTGGAATCGCGCCGCCCGTGTAGCCGGTGCCGCCGCCGCGCGGAATAATGGTCAGCCCCAGCTCGATACAGCCTTTGACGAGGCCGGCCATCTCGTCTTCCGATTCGGGCGTCAGCACCACGAACGGATACTCGACGCGCCAGTCGGTGGCGTCGGTCACGTGGGTCACGCGCGTCATGCCGTCAAAGCGCACATTGTGCTTTTCGGTATAGCGGCCCAGCACCTTCAGCGTGCGCTTGCGCAGATCGTAGGTCTTGCGAAATTCCTCGCCAAAATCGGCCACGGCCTTGCTGGCCGCTTTCAGCAGCAGTTCGACATTGTGGCTGCGCGCCCTTGCCACTTCCGGCGCTTCCTCTAGCGCGCTGTCACCAGCGGCATCGATACTCATGCGGCGCTTGTCGACTTCAGCCAGGCGATGGTGCAAGGCGTCGATCAGGCCCTGGCGGCGCTTCGGGTTGTCGAGCAGGTCGTCCTGCAGATACGGATTGCGGCGCACCACCCAGATATCGCCCAGCACTTCATACAGCATGCGGGCCGAACGGCCGGTCTGGCGCGCGCCGCGCAGCTCGTCGAGCAGGCGCCACGAGTCCTCTCCCAACAGCCGGATCACGATCTCGCGATCGGAAAACGAGGTGTAGTTATACGGGATTTCGCGCAGGCGGCTCGCTGCGGGACCATTGGGCGTTTCAGCCAGTAAAGCTTGAATTTGTGCGGGAGCGTTCATGAATGTGAGGACGATGTGGACTGGACCCTAAAGGCCCATTTTATCTTATTGCGCCGCACCATGCCGGAACAGCCTTAGGCCGCCTAAGGTTTAAGTGAGGCGAGCGCAACAGAATCAAATATGGAAAAGACGATTTTTTATCAAATAAAAAATCAGTTTCCAATTATTTTTAGTTGGAAAATGCCAATATATGACGCCGTCCACAAACTATCTTTTTGCCCAAAATGGGTACAGACAGGCGTTGCAAACTGCCAAATGCTGGGGCTGCCCAAGGCGCCCGCAAAGGCATCCCGGGCCAAGCGAGCCTGAAAAATGTCGAGGGCAAGGCGCGGCGACGCAGACAGTACGCTAGTACGGCAAGGAGCTGCAACGCCGCCATCGGCATTTTCTCAGGCTCGCGTCTCCTGGCCCGCTATTCCCGGGCCAAAAGAACGTCTTTGGCCCGCTGTTTTTAACCCAGCCATTGTCCTATCTGGTGCCACACGCCATCGGGCACGTAGAGCAGCAAGCCAGTCATGGTCAGATAACGCGCAAACTTGCCGATGGCCATATAGGCCACGCTGGGCCAGAACGGCAGCTTGAGCCAGCCCGCCAACGTGCACAAGGGGTCGCCCACGCCGGGCAGCCAGGCCAGCAGCATGGTCTTGGCGCCGTAGCGGGCCAGCCAGCGGAACCAGCGCGTTTCACGCTCCTTGGCGAACGCCTGCTTGGCGCGATAGCCCATCCAGTAGTCAACGGCGCCGCCCAGCGTATTGCCCACCGTGGCCACCAGTATGGTCGGCCAGAACAGGGCCGGATTGGCCTTGATGACGGCAAATACGGCAGGCTCCGAGCCCAGAGGCAGCAAGGTCGCGGAGATAAAACTGATCAGGAAAACCGACGTCAGCCCCACTTCCGGCGCAGCAATCAGGTTCAGCAGCCAGGCGATTGCAGATTCAATCATTGCACACTTCGCATTGCAGTTAGGCTCTCCATTATAATGAAGCGCAGCTTGCGCGCCGCACGAACCGTGCAGCCAGGCAAGGGCCAGCAGGGCTCACCGGCCCCGCCGTTCCATCCGCACCTCTGCACCTGGCTATCCGTCCGGGTGCACGATGCCGCCGCACATGAACACGCACCAGTCAACCCTGGCCCAGAATCACACGCTTGCAGACCATGAATATCGACTACCTCAAGAAAATCCTGACCGCCCGCGTCTATGACGTTGCCTCCGAAACGCCGCTGGAACTGGCCCCTGCCCTGTCGCAGCGCCTGGAGAACCAGATTTACTTCAAGCGCGAAGACATGCAAAGCGTGTTCAGCTTCAAGGTGCGCGGCGCCTACAACAAGATGGCGCAGCTGAGCGAAGCGCAGCGCAAGCGCGGCGTCATTTGCGCGTCGGCCGGCAACCATGCCCAGGGCGTGGCGCTGTCGGCCGCGCGCATGGGCTGCCGCGCGGTCATCGTGATGCCAACCACCACGCCGCCGGTCAAGATCGACGCCGTCAGGGCGCGCGGCGGCAGCAGCGTGGAAATCGTGCTGCATGGCGACTCCTACACCGATGCCTACAATCACGCCCTGACCCTGGAACACGAACAAAAGCTCACGTTTGTCCACCCGTTCGACGACCCGGACGTCATTGCCGGCCAGGGTACGATCGGCATGGAAATCCTGCGCCAGCATGCAGGTCCGATACACGCGATCTTTGTCGCCATCGGCGGCGGCGGCCTGATCGCCGGCGTGGCAGCCTACGTGAAACAGATCCGTCCCGACATCAAGATCATCGGCGTGCAGACGGTGGACTCGGACGCCATGGCGCGCTCGCTCAAGGCGAAAGAACGCGTGACCCTGCCCGATGTCGGCCTGTTTTCCGACGGTACGGCGGTGCGCCTGGTGGGAGAAGAAACTTTCCGCCTGGCACAGCAATATGTGGATGAGGTGATCATTGTCGACACCGATGCCATCTGCGCCGCCATCAAGGATGTCTTTACCGATACGCGCTCGATCCTGGAGCCGGCGGGCGCGCTGGCCATTGCCGGCGCCAAGGCCTATGTGGAGCGCGCCGCCCTGTCGCGCCATCCGATCCGCCATGAAACGCTGATCACGATCGCCTGTGGCGCCAACATGAATTTCGACCGCCTGCGTTTTGTTGCCGAGCGGGCCGAACTGGGCGAGTTTCGCGAAGCTGTGTTTGCCGTCACCATGCAGGAACAGCGCGGCAGTTTCAAGCGTTTCTGCTCGCTGATCGGCGCGCGCAATGTGACCGAGTTCAACTACCGCATCAGCGATGAAAAAGACGCTCACGTCTTTGTCGGCATCCAGATCGCCGACCGCCACGAATCGGGTGCGCTGGCCCGGCGTTTTGAAGAGCACCAGTTCCGCACGCTGGACCTGACCCACGACGAACTGGCCAAGTCGCATATCCGCCACCTGGTAGGCGGCAAGAGCCGGCTGGCGCAGGACGAGCTGCTGTACCGCTTCGAGTTTCCCGAACGCCCGGGCGCACTGATGCGCTTTCTCGACAGCATGGCGCCGAACTGGAATATTTCGCTGTGCCACTACCGCAGCCAAGGCGGCGATGTGGGCCGCATCCTGATCGGCTTGCAGGTGCCGCCAGACGAGATGGGCGAATTCGGCCGCTTCCTCGATACGCTCGGATATCGTTACTGGGACGAAACCAGCAATCCCGTGTATCGGCTGTTCCTGGGGTAAAGGGGTTTTCAGCCCGGCAGCAACTGCCGGGGCTGGCCTTGAGGGTCAGCCCCGGTTCTTGCCGTTGGGTTGAAATAGGCTACCATTCATCCTTGACCGTATGAATGCCACGAAAATGACCACCACCACCACCAACGACCTCGCCGAACTGTCACCGCTCGGCAAAAGCTCTGCTTACCGCACCGATTACGCCCCGGAACTGCTGTTTCCGATTCCGCGCCAGGGCAAGCGCGATGAACTGGCGCTGCACGGCACGCTGCCCTTCTTCGGCCTCGATATCTGGAACGCCTATGAGCTGTCGTGGCTGAATATGCGTGGCAAGCCGCAAGTGGCGATTGCCCGCATCAGCGCGCCGGCCGATTCACCCAATATTATCGAATCGAAATCGTTCAAGCTGTACCTGAACTCGTTTAACCAGACCCGGCTGGAAAGCCAGGACGCGCTGCTGGCGCGGCTCAAACAGGATCTGTCGAACGGCTTTGGCGCACCGGTACAGGTCGAACTGACCATGCAGGAGGATTTCGGCAAGCTCAAGATGGGCGAATTCGACGGCGTGCTGCTGGACCGGCTGGACCTGGAAATCACCCAGTACACGCCGTCGCCGCTGCTGCTCAAGGCCGCGCTCGGCGAAGCGCCGGTGGAAGAAACGCTGGTGTCGCACCTGCTCAAATCGAACTGCCTGGTGACCGGCCAGCCGGACTGGGGCAGCGTGCAGATCACGTATGCCGGACCGCAGATCGACCAGGAAAGCCTGCTGCGCTACCTGATCGGTTTTCGCGAACATAATGAATTTCACGAGCAGTGTGTGGAACGGATTTTTGTCGATATTTTGCGCCAGTGCAAACCGCAAAAGCTGTCGGTCTATGCGCGCTATACGCGCCGCGGCGGTCTTGACATCAATCCATGGCGCAGCAATTTCAGCACCGGGCAAATGCCGGGCAATCTGCGTAACGCACGCCAGTAAGCCAGACGCGAACATGCTGGCATCGGGCAATAATGCCAATAAGCATGTTCGCTGTGTTTTAATACAACGCTGCCGCGCAAGACAGCAAGCAACAAAAAACGCTGAAAAATCGGAATTTACGCGTTCAGCAACGGAAAAACTGGCAGGATATTCGTTTTCAATCAATAAATGGCACGATTGCCGTTGATGGTATTTTGACCAGATATCGTATTCCTGCAAGCATGGCAAACACGGCGCTTCAAGCGAGCGTATAGTGTTGAGAATTGAGGTTACAGGCCACATAAACAGGCCTATAATTCGGCTCGCAAGCCTTCTGCGCATTGCACCATTTCATTGAGTGTCATGACTAATCTTAGCAAAATCTTATCCCTCGAAAACGTCTGTCTCGACCTGGAAGTGTCCAGCAAAAAGCGCGCTTTCGAACAAGCCGGCCTGATCTTCGAGAACAACTACGGCATCGCACGCTCCACCGTATCGGACAATCTGTTTGCCCGCGAACGCCTGGGTTCGACCGGTTTGGGCCATGGCGTGGCCGTGCCGCATGGCCGCATCAAGGGCAGCAAGACCCTGAAAGCGCCGCTGGGCGCCTTTGTGCGCCTGGCCGAGCCGATTCCGTTCGAGTCCCCCGATGGCAAACCGGTCAGCCTGTTGTTTTTCCTGCTGATTCCCGACCATGTTACCCAGCAGCATCTGGAAATCCTGTCGGAAATTGCAGAAATGTTCTCCGATGACGCCATCCGCACCGCGCTGGCCACTGATCCCGATGCCCGGTCCGTGCATTCGCGCATCGTCAATTGGCAACCCAGCCTGCAGGCGGCAGGTTAAACTTCAGGTATTGACCCACTCCTGAAGAGAACCCTCATGCTGCAAACGCCGCTGACGATACAACGCCTGTACGACGACAATCGTGAAAGTCTGCAACTGGGCTGGTTTGCCGGCTTTCCAGGCGGCGAACGCCTGATTTCAGGCGATGTTTCTTCAGCTGCCGACCAGGTTGGCCACCTGAACCTGATCCATCCCGGCCGCCTGCAGGTATTCGGGCACCAGGAGATCAATTACTACCAGCGCCTCAAGGTCAATACGCGCACCCATGTCATCACCGAGCTGATCGCTGGCGGTCCGCCGGCGCTGATTATCGCGCAAGGGCTGGAAACGCCGCCCGATATCCTGGCCATCTGCGACGAGCAGAATATCCCGCTGTTTTCCACGCCGCTGCCGGCCGCCCAGGTGATCGACTTTCTGCGCGTGTACCTGTCCAAGAAACTGGCGCAGCGCATTATCATGCACGGCGTGTTCATGGATGTGCTGGGCGTGGGCGTGCTCATTACGGGCGACTCGGGACTGGGCAAGAGCGAGCTGGGCCTGGAACTGATTTCACGCAGCCATGGTCTGGTGGCCGACGACGCTGTCGAGTTTTCACGCATTGCGCCCAACATGATCGAAGGGCGCTGCCCGCCGCTGCTGCAGAACCTGCTCGAAGTGCGCGGCCTGGGCCTGCTCGACATCAAGGCCATCTTTGGCGAAACGGCGGTGCGCCGCAAGATGCGCCTGAAGCTGATCGTGCACCTGGTGCGGCGCAATGCGCTGGAAGAAGAAGTCGAGCGCCTGCCCTTCCTGTTTCCGACTGAAGACGTACTGGGCTTGCCGGTACGCAAAGTGGTCATTCCCGTTGCGGCCGGACGCAATATCGCCGTGCTGCTTGAAGCGGCCGTGCGCAATACCATTTTGCAACTGCGTGGCATCGACACCTTGCAGGAATTCATGGAGCGCCAGCGCCTGGCCATGAGCGCCGACTAATTGCAATAGTTTGTAAAGTCATTTGCCCAACGGCATGGACGCGATCTTTATTGTATGATCGCGCCTATGCACATCATTCTCCTTACCGGCATTTCCGGCTCCGGCAAATCCGTTGCACTCAAGGTGCTTGAAGATACCGGCTTTTACTGCGTGGACAACCTGCCACCGGCTTTGCTGCCGAGCCTGGTACAAACACTGCTCGATGATGGCACGGACAAACTGGGCGTCGCGGTCGATGCCCGCAGCGCCGAGTCGCTGGCCAGCCTGCCGCATAACGTCAAGCTGCTGCGTGAACAGGGGCATGATGTCAAAGTCGTTTTCCTGACGGCCAACACCCATTCGCTGGTGGCGCGTTTCTCGGAGACCCGGCGCAGCCATCCGCTGTCGCACGAGCTGCGTCCCGACCATAACCCCGCCAGCCGCCGTACGCTGATCGAATGCATCATGGAAGAGCGCGAGCGCCTGTCGGCGATCCAGCAGCTGGGCCATGTGATCGATACGTCGGAACTGAGCGCCAACAAGCTGCGCGCCTGGGTCAAGGAGATTGTTGCTTCCGAACGCGCGCCGCTGACGCTGTTTTTCGAGTCGTTTGCCTTCAAGCTGGGGGTACCGCTGGACGCCGACTTCGTGTTCGATGTACGCGCGCTGCCCAACCCGTATTACGACGTGTCGCTGCGCCCGCTTGATGGCCGCGATGCACCGGTAATTGCCTTTCTTGACGCCCAGCCGGCAGCGCTTGAGCTGATGGCCGATATCCGCAATTTCATCGAGAAATGGCTGCCCTCGTTCAAGTCGGACAATCGCAGCTACCTGACGGTGGCGCTGGGCTGCACGGGCGGCCAGCATCGTTCGGTGTACATGGCGGAACACCTGGCGCAGTATTTCAGCGCCAGCGAACGGGTGGTGCTGCGCCACCGCGAACGCACCTGAATGCCATGACGACAGACGCAAAAAAGGGCGCGATGCGCCCTTAGTTGAGGATGACAATCAGGAAGCGGCAGGCCTGCCCTTATGCGGCGGCGGCGTCCTCGGTATTGTCCGGCAGATACTTGATCGCCTCATTACCGTGCCCTTGCACGCGGGTTTTGTACTTCATCACTTGCCGGTCCAGCTTGTCGATCAGGCTGTCGATCGCGGCATACAGGTCTTGCGCCAGGCTTTCCACGTAGACGGTCTTGCCGCTCAGTCGCAGATTCACTTCAGCCTTCTGGCGTTTTTCTTTCTCTTTGAGGTTGTCGACGGTCAGAATCACGGCAATATCGATGACTTGATCGAAATGACGCTTTACACGTTCCAGTTTGGTTTGTACGTATTCACGGATGGCCGGTGTCACTTCGAGATGATGTCCGCTGATGGTGAGATTCATACACACTCCTAAAGATAATCGGGTTCGTGCATGACATGAAAACCTGTCCGCAGAGGAACCAAAAAAAACTACAAGGACTTACGCAGGCTCACAGGCGGGATTTTTAATGCTTCCCGGTATTTGGCAACAGTACGTCGCGCAATCACCATGCCTTGTTCGCCCAGCATGTCCGCAATCTTACTGTCGGATAAAGGATTTTTCGGGTTCTCAGCTCCTGTCAGTTGCACGATCAATGCACGTATCGCCGTCGATGACGCCTCTCCCCCCGTTTCGGTGGCGACGTGGCTGCCAAAGAAATACTTCAACTCAAACATACCATGCGGGGTGAGCATGTACTTTTGGGTTGTTACCCGCGAGATAGTACTCTCGTGTAAACCCAGTGTATCAGCTATTTCGCGGAGCACAAGGGGGCGCATCGCAACGGCGCCATGCGAGAAAAAATCCTTTTGTCGTTCTACTATCGCCTGCGCCACGCGCAAAATGGTGTCGAAGCGCTGGCGCATATTCTTGATCAGCCACTTCGCTTCCTGCAGCTGCGTGCCCATGCCGCCCTCGCCTTTGCCCTGCTTGAGCAGATTGGCATACATGGCGTTGACGCGCAGGCGCGGCATCACGTCGTTGTTGAGCGCGGCCTGCCAGCCATGGCGCCCGCGCTTGACCACCACGTCCGGCACCACATAATCCGATACGTCCGAGGCAAACACGGCGCCCGGGTGCGGATTGCACAGGCGGATCACAGCCTGCGCCTCGCGCAGGTCTTCGTCGTCGCAATCGAGCGACTTTTTCAGCTTGTTGAAGTCGCGCTGGGCAAACCAGGCCAGGTGGTTTTCCACGATCTGCAGCGCCATGCGCCGCGTCACCAGGGCAATACTGGGCAGGCGGCGGATCTGCAGCGCCAGGCACTCGGCAGCGCTGCGCGCGCCCACGCCAGGCGGATCAAAACTCTGCAGCAGCGCCAGCGCCGTGCGCAGCTCGTCGGCATCGACTTCGAGCTCTTCGGGCAGGCGCGCAAGGATCTCTTCGAGCGGCTCGTCCAGGTAGCCATTGTCATCGAGCGCATCGATGATCAGTTCGACCAGTGCGCGGTCGCGCAGTTCAAGCACCGTCACGCGCATCTGCTCCATCAGGTGCTCGCGCAGCGTGCAGTGATGGGCTTCGAGCTGTGGGCGGGAATCGTCGTCGTCGGGCGCCTTGCCGCTGCGCGTATCGCTCCAGTCCGGCTCGGCGCTGTCGGGAGTGGTCGATTCGCCACCGGCGTCAGCCTCGCCGCTATCGGCTTCGCCAGCCGGTGCCGGGGCTTCCTGGCCTGGCGGCTGGGGCGGTGCTTCGGCCGGGGCGGCAGTGGAACTGAGAGCGCCGTCCGACAGCAGGCGCAGCGAGCGGTCCAGCGGATCGTCGAGCCGTTCGAGCAGGGGATTGTCGGTCAACAGCTGTTCGAGTTCCTGATGCAGCTCCAGCGTCGACAATTGCAGCAGGCGTATCGATTGCTGCAATTGCGGCGTCAGAGCCAGATGCTGCGACGTACGCAGTTGCAAAGATTGTTTCATCAGCTACCCATCACTTACATGCGGAAGTGCTCGCCCAGATAGACACGGCGTACCGACTCGTTTGCAATAATGTCGTCGGGGCGGCCCGAGGCCAGCACCGAACCCTGGTTGATGATATAGGCGCGGTCGCAGATGCCCAGCGTCTCGCGTACATTGTGATCGGTGATCAGCACGCCAATATTGCGCTCTTTCAAAAAGCGCACGATGCGCTGGATCTCGATCACGGCAATCGGATCGACGCCGGCAAACGGCTCGTCGAGCAGCACGAAGCGCGGATCGGTGGCCAGCGCGCGCGCAATTTCCACACGGCGGCGCTCGCCGCCCGACAGCGACAGCGCCGGGTTTTCGCGCAGCTTTTCAATCTGCAGGTCGGCCAGCAGCTTGTCAAGGCGCTCTTCGATCTCGGCCTTTTTCAAGGCACGGCCGTCGACGGTCTGGATCTCCAGCACGGCGCGGATATTGTCTTCCACCGTCAGCTTGCGAAATACCGACGCTTCCTGCGGCAGGTATGACAGGCCCATCTGCGCGCGGCGATGAATCGGCAGGCTGGAAATGTCCACGCCGCTGATATCGATGCTGCCGCCGTCGGACGGCACCAGGCCGACGATCATGTAAAACGAGGTGGTCTTGCCGGCGCCATTCGGGCCCAGCAGGCCAACGACTTCGCCGCATTCGACCTGCAGCGACACATCATGCACGACTTGCCGCTTGCCGTAGGTTTTTTGCAGCCCCCGCACGATCAGGGTGCTGCCGCAACGTTGATTGTCCATTATTTCTTTCCTGCTGCTGGCGTGGCGGGCGCCTTGTTCTTGGGCTGGATCACCATGCGCACACTGCCGCCGCCGGGCGTGCTGGTGCCGCTGGCACTGTTTTCCAGCTTGAACACTTCGTTGCGGCTATCGTAGGAAATGAACGCGCCATTGGCCACATCGGTCGGCTTGGTACCTTCCAGGCGCGTCAGCTTGGCCTTGGAAAACAGGCGCACCACTTCCGACTTGTTGTCATATTCGACGCGCTCGGCTTCGCCTTCGACCCACAGATCGGCGGCGCCGTCGCGCTTCTGGCGGAACGTGGCCAGCTTGCCCGGATCGGCCCAGAACGTGATGAACTGGTAGCCTTGCGGATCTTCCGTCACCATTGCGCGGCCCGCCTTCATCACCAGTGTGCCCTTGACCAGCACCACATTGCCATTCAGGTTGCGCACCTGGTTGACTTCATCGGCATCGCCATGGGCGGCCGTGATCACGGTTTCCTTGTCGGAATCGGCTTTTTCGGCATGCGCCGGCGCCAGCACGGCCAGCGAGCACACACTCGACAACAGGCCCAACAGCAAGATTTTTTTCATTTGAGGTTTTCCTTTTTGCATACTGTCATTTGGCCGCGCGCGCAGCAGGCTTGCGCGGCGGATACACGATGCGCAGCGACTGCGGCACCGTGACCACGCTGGTAGCGTTATTGGCCGTCATGCCCACGCCCGTGGTGTGGGCGTCGCCCATCAGCAGATCGACCGGCGCGGTCGTTTCCATTTTTTCCTCGTCCGGAAAAATCGTCAGCGCTTCCGTTCTCAGCGACATGCGCTGCGACTTGGCACTGGCGGCCCGGTCGATCTCGACCTTGCGCGACAACTGCAGGCGCGTGTTGTTCTGGTCGATATGGGCCAGTTCGGCGCGCATGTTCATCGGCGGCAACTCCGGACTGATCTTGCGCACGAAGGGCTGGTCGATATCGGAAGAATCGTCGGCCGGATAATGGGTCAGCTTGGTGCCGGACACGATATAGCTGGGTTTTCCCTGCAGGTCCATGCGCACCAGGCTGAAGTTGGTCACGAAATAATCGGGCTCATCGAGTTTTTTGCTGGCATTGATATCCTGCTCGCCGCGGTTCATCACCTGCAGCAGCCAGAAGCTGCCCAGCGCGAGAAATACCGCGCCCAGCACGGTCAAGATCATGCGTCCGCGTGGGGCGCCCCCTGGCTTAGCCATATTGCTTCTCTTTCAAATGGTCGCAGCGCGTTTCAATCGAGAAACGGCGCCATCACGCGTTCATAATTGCCTTGCGCGCGCAGCAGGAATTCGCAAATCTCGCGCACGGCGCCGCGCCCGCCACCGGCCTGCGTGACGTGGTGGGCAATCGCGTGCACTTCAGGCCGGCCGCCCGGCACGCTGACGGCAAAGCCGACGCGCCTGAGGATAGGCGCATCGATCACGTCGTCGCCGATATAGCCGCACTGGTCAGCCGAGAGGCCGGTCAGTTCCAGCAGTTCGCGAAACGGCGTGAGCTTGTCGTGGCCGCCCTGGTGCACATGGGTAAAACCCAGATCCTCGGCGCGGCGCGCCGTGATGGCCGAGCGGCGCGCGCTGATAATGGCCGTCTGCACGCCCGACTCCTGGAGCAGCTTGATGCCCAGGCCATCATACACATTAAACGTCTTCATCATTTCGCCGTCCGGGCCGAAATGCAGGCTGCCGTCGGTCAGCACGCCGTCGACATCGAAAATCATCAATTTTACTTTGGCGGCACGCGCCAGGTTGTCTGCCACGCTGTTCATCAGATCACCTTCGCTTGCGTCAGGTCATGGATATGCAATGCCCCGACCAGCTTGCCGTCGGCGTCGACCACCAGCATCTGGTTGATGCGGTGCTGCTCCATCACGGCCACGGCATCGACCGCCAGGCGCTCGGGCGCAATGCTGCGCGGATTGGCGTGCATCACGTCGCGGATCGCCACTTTCGTGAAGTCCTGCACGCGCTCGAACATGCGGCGCAGATCGCCATCGGTAAACACGCCGACCGGACGCTGCTGCTCATCGACGATGGCTGTCATGCCCATGCCCTTGCGCGTCATCTCTTCGAGTGCCTGCACCAGGCTCGCCTCCAACGGCACGCGCGGCACCTGCTCGCCGCTGCGCATCACGTCATGCACGTGCGTGAGCAGGCGGCGGCCCAGCGCGCCACCGGGGTGGGAGCGGGCAAAATCTTCTTCCTTGAAGCCACGCAGGTCCAGCAGCGCCACGGCAATCGCGTCGCCCAGCGCCAGCGTCACGGTGGTGCTGGCCGTAGGAGCCAGATTGAGCGGACAGGCTTCTTTTTCAACCGAAATATCGAGATGCACGTCAGCCAGCTGCGCCAGGCTGGAGTTCGGTTTGCCGGTCATGGCGATCAGCAGGCCGCCCATGCGCTTGACAACCGGCATGATGGCCATCAGTTCGGCCGACTCGCCCGAATACGAAATGGCAATAAAGGCGTCTTCCGAAGTGACCATGCCCAGGTCGCCATGGGCCGCTTCGGCCGGATGGACGAACAGCGCCGGCGTACCGGTCGAGGCCAGGGTGGCGGCAATCTTGCGTGCAATATGGCCCGACTTGCCGATGCCCGATACGACTACCCGGCCTTTGCACTCGAGCAGCAGGGCCACGGCGCGCCCGACACTGTCGTCGCTGTCCAGGCGTGCCTGCAGCGCGTTGATGGCGTCGGCCTCGATCTGCAAGGTGGTACGCGCCAGCGCAACGGCGCGCCCGGCTGTGGCTTTCATGTCAATTCGATCAAAAGCTTTCTGCATTGTTTTTTCATGGGTTACACTCATCCCCAAAGTATAAACGAATTAGGAAAGCAAAAAACTTGCCAGTCATAACAAACAACGATTTCCACTGACCGCACCGGGCAACCCATGTTTTCCTCGCTTGAACTGACATTGATGTTACTGGGCAGCGCCGTGCTTGGCGTGGTTGCTTTCAGAATGTTGCATTTGCCGCCCATGCTCGGCTACCTGGCCGTCGGCATCGTGATCGGCCCCCATGCGCTGGGGCTGGCTGCCGAAAACGAAGCAAGCCACACGCTGGCCGAATTCGGCGTGGTGTTCCTGATGTTTTCCATCGGGCTGGAGTTTTCCCTGCCCAAATTCATGGCCATGCGGCGCATCGTGTTCGGGCTGGGCATGGCGCAGGTGGTCTCGACCATCGTGGCCACCATGGCCTTCGGCTGGTTCGTCGCGCACTACCTGCAAGCGTATGTGCACCTGAGCTGGCAGGCAGCGTTTGCACTGGGCGGCGCGCTGGCCATGTCGTCCACCGCCATCGTGTCGAAGATGCTGACCGAGCGGCTGGAGCTCGAAAGCGAACATGGCCGCAAGATCATCGGTATTCTGCTGTTCCAGGACCTGGCCGTGGTGCCGCTGCTGATCCTGATTCCTGCGCTGACGCGCGACTCCGACAACCTGGCCGAAACGCTGGCCTGGGCCGGCGCCAAGGCGGTGGTGGTGCTGATACTGCTGCTGTTTATCGGTCAGAAGATGGTGCGCGGCTGGCTGACGGTGGTGGCCAAGCGGCGCTCGCAGGAACTGTTCATGCTCAACCTGCTCTTGATCACGCTTGGCGCAGCGTGGATTACCGAACGGGCCGGCCTGTCGCTGGCGCTCGGTGCGTTTGTGGCCGGCATGCTCATTTCGGAAACCGAATTCAAGCACCAGGTGGAAGAAGACATCAAGCCGTTTCGCGATGTGCTGCTGGGCCTGTTTTTCATCACCGTGGGCATGCTGCTCAATATCCGCGTGGTGCTCGACAACTGGGCGCTGGTGTTGCTGCTGCTGTGCGCGCCGGTACTGCTCAAGTTTGCGCTGATCGCCGGCCTGGCCCGCCTGTTCGGCTCGTCGGCGGGCGTATCGATGCGCACCGGCCTGGCACTGGCGCAGGCCGGCGAGTTCGGCTTCGTGCTGCTCAACCTGGCCGGCGGCATCAAGCTGATGGACCCGTTCGTGGTGCAAGTGGTGCTGGCGGCGATGGTGCTGTCGATGCTGGTGGCGCCGCTGATTATTGCCAAGTCCGACGCCATCGTGATGAAGCTGGCCGCCAATGAATGGATGATGCAGTCGCTGACCCTCACGCGTATCGCCACGCGCACCATGTCGGCCCAGAAACATGTGCTCATTGCAGGCTTTGGCCGCAGCGGCCAGAGCCTGGCGACCTTGCTGACGGAAGAAAAAATCGAATACCACGCGCTCGACCTGGATCCGGAACGCGTACAGGAAGCACAGCTGGCAGGCGCCCATGTCTCGTATGGCGATGCAGCCCGGCGAGAGAGCCTGGTGGCGGCCGGTATCTATCGCGCCAGTGCGGTGGTGATTACTTACGCCAATACCCCATCGGCGCTGCGCCTGCTGCATTTGCTGAGCGAGCTGGCGCCGTCGCTGCCGGTAATTGTGCGCAGTTACGACGACAGCGACCTCGATCAGCTGCGTGAAGCGGGCGCCACCGAAGTGGTGCCGGAACTGATGGAAGGCAGCCTGATGCTCGCTTCGCACGCCCTGATCATGATGGGTGTGCCGCTGCGGCGCGTGGTGTATCGCGTGCAATCGGCGCGCGAGGAGCGCTATGCTTCGCTGCGCGGCTATTTTCACGGCGCCAGCGACAGCGGCGACGAGGCCGACCTCGACCGGCTGCACTCGGTCACGGTCAGCGATGGCGCGCAGTGCGTGGGCTTGCCGCTCTCGATGGTGGACGTGGCAGCCTGCGGCGCGGCGGTCGCCACCATCCGCCGCGGCCGTGCCCGCCTGACGGTGACGCCCGAAACCGAACTGGCCAGCGGCGACGTGGTGGTATTGCGCGGCAGCGCCGACGCTGTCGCCAAAGCGGAAACCCTGCTACTGAGGTAAGTCGCCCGCTTCGTCCTGCCAGCAAACCACGCGGTTGCGCCCGCCAGCCTTGGCCCGGTACAGCGCATGGTCGGCGTGCGCCACCAGTTGCTGCGCCACCGCTTCGAGTGGCAGCGCACTGTCCTGCGCCGAAGGCAGGCTGGCCACGCCGATCGAGACACTGGTCCAGGTCTGCGCGCCTGCGGGCAGGTCGAACTGCGTTGCCGCAATACTGGCACAGATGCGTTCGGCAACCACGGCGGCGCTGGCCAGGTCGGCGTCGATCAGCAGCACCACGAATTCCTCGCCGCCAAAGCGGCCCAGCGCGTCCGAACGGCGCAATTGCTGACGGATACGCACAGCCACTTCGCGCAGCACTTCATCGCCACCTTGGTGCCCATACGTATCGTTGACCTGCTTGAAATGGTCGATATCGATATACATGCAGGCGATACAGTAGTTCTGCCTGCGTGCGCGGGCGATCTCTTCCAGCAGGCGCCGGTCGATGTAGCGCCGGTTATACACGCCCGTCAACGCATCGGTCAGGCCGATATATTTCAGCATTTCATTGCTGATGACGTTTTCCAGGCAGATGGCGATAATCGACGCCATATGCTTGATAAAGTCGGTGCCGAGCGCCGGCGTAAAGCGCTCCGCGTCGCGGCTGGCCAGGTTCAGGCTGCCGATCAGGCGCTTGTTGCGCAGCAAGGGCACCAGCGCCACACTGCCGAGTGGCAACTGCGAGCACGGAAAGCGCACCGCATGCAGGGCGGCGTCATAAGCGCCCAACAGCGGCAGCGGCGCGCCGTCAGTGTCATCGCTGCCGGCAGCAAAGCCCAGTTCCTGCACGCCATGGACAAATAGCAATTGCGGAAACAGGCTGAAATCGACACCCAGCTTTTCCATCACCAGCAAGATGTCATCGTCTTCATCGAGCAGGCTCAGGGTCACGCCATCGAGCTCGGAGATCACTGGCAGCGTGCGAAAGATCGTGCCGATCAGTTCGGGAAAAGTGGAGGCGCTAACGATTTCCAGGTCAAAGGCCTGGTGGCGGCACATGATGTCGTGATTGCGTTCAACCTGCTCCAGCAGGTAAGCCATGCGCTCGCGCAAGCTCCGGTTTTCCGCTTCCACCAGCGCGATGCGCTCATCGCCGGCAGGCTGGCCCGTGGCGGGCAATATTGCTTGGTTCATGGTGACCCTCAACCCTACAGTGCGCGCGCGAAACTCAAAACGCCAGCTCGAAACCAACTTCCTGGCCCACCACCAGGCGCTCGTCGCCGCCGGCAGTCACGATGGCGTTCATGCCGAAGCACAATGCGCCATCGAGTTCCGGCTTGGCCCGGTAGCCCTGCATCACGTCCAGCGGATCGGGGCCGATGTCGCCGGTGGCCTGGTCCACCGAGGGAATCGGGCAGCGTGAACACGGCTTGACCGGTTTCAGCGTGGTCGCGCCAAACTGCAGGAAGTCGGCATAATCTTCTTCAAAGGCGCCGATGCCGTCTATCACCAGGTTGGGGCGGAAGCGGTTCATCGGCAAGGCTGCGCGGCCGATTGCCTGCAGGCGCGCATTGACATCGTCAAGCGAAGCCTGGCCGGCGACCAGTACCGGATAGCCGTCTGCAAACATGGTCGAAGCGGCAATGCCGCCGGTCCACTTGGTGCTGGTGGCGCGTACCACGTCCGGGTGGAAGCGCACCAGCCGGCACGGCACGCCGATGGCCTTGGAAAACCACGAGGCGGTAGCAGCATCGCAGTCATAGGCGCGTATGGTTTCGTCCCACAGCTGTACGTCAAGCGTTGGCGCCAGCTGCGGATGCGGCAAGCCCAGTTCAATTTCCAGGCGCAGCATGCCGGGTGCGCGCAGTTCCAGCGTGGAAGCCTTGATACGCGGCACGATCAGCGCCATGCGCGGATGTTCGCGCTGGGTCAGGAAGCGCCCTGCCGCATCGACCACCATCCATTCGCGGTCATAGACCTGCTCGCTCATCAGGCCGTCACGCGTCAGTACCGCTTCCTGCAGGGTGATGCCAGCGCACGATTTGATCGGATAGAGCGTGATGTCGGTCAGGGTAGCCATAAGCCAGCAGACGGCGCCATCGAAGG